>Ga0105048_10001893_pt1 | contig 33904 bp, 23 predicted proteins | sample MAT05_FD_78382 | JGI IMG/M metagenome (GOLD analysis project Ga0105048, IMG submission 78382) | Freshwater microbial communities from Lake Fryxell liftoff mats and glacier meltwater in Antarctica - MAT-05 | ecosystem: Environmental > Aquatic > Freshwater > Ice > Liftoff microbial mat | place... | reverse complement strand
CTTACGACGCCTGCAAGATCACCACGGCCGACGGCGGGTTTGATTATTACCTGTGCAACAACGCGCTCGGCTGCAGCGACTACCCGGGCGGCTGCTCCCTCGGCGGTCACCAGGGTCCGCCGTCAACGTGCACGAATACCTGCTTCGAGAGCGACGCCAGCGGCAACTACCAGCCCAGCGGACCTTACGACGGGTACAAGGTCTGCTCGCCTGGAGGTGGATTCGATTACTACCTCTGCAACCCCGCGCTCGGCTGCAACGACTACCCGGGCGGCTGCTTCCTCGGCGGCCACCACCCCTGAGCGACCGCCCTCTCTCCCCGCACGAACGCGCCCACCCATGGCAGCCTGAACGGTCGTCGTGGGTGGGTTAAAATCCCGGCGGCCCCGGTGGCCGCACTCCCACCGTCGGCCCCTTCAACCCCTCTGCCAGCAACCCTCGATAAATCTCCGACGTCGCCGCCAGCTCTTCATGGGTGCCAATCCCCGCCACTTTCCCCCCATCGAGCACGACATTGAACGTCGACCGCAACAAGTGCGGCGCATGCGTCACCACTACACAAGTCCTCCCCGCAGCAATCTCCGCCACACCGCGCAACAACTGCTCTGCCGTCGCGCTCGGCAGGCCGGACTCGGGCTCATCGAGAACAAGGACTCTGGCGTCGCGGAGGAGCATGCGGGCCAGCATCAAACGTCGCTGTTCGCCGCCGGAGAAGTTGGGCGGGACCGCGCGCACGTCGGTGGCGAGGCCGCGAGCGCCGTCCGGCTCGGCGAGCTCGGCGAGGTCGACGCGGCGGAGGGCGGCGCGCATGGCGTCAGCGTCGGGCGGCGTGGCGAGGCCGAGGCCGAGGTTGCTCTCGACGCTTCGTTCGAGCAGGCGCGAGGCCTGGCCGAGCACGGCGAAGACGCGCGGGAGATCGGTCGGGGCGATCCGGTGGAGGTCGGTGCCGCCGACGAAGATCGATCCGGACTCGGCGTCGTCGAGGCGCAAGAGCAGGCGGAGCAGCGTCGATTTGCCGGAGCCGGAGCGGCCGCAGATGCCGATCAAGGCGCCGTCGGGGATGTCGAGCGAGAGGCCGGCGAGCACCGGGCGCGCGGCGCCGGGCGGGGTGAAGGTGAGGTTGTCGAAGTGGATCGCGCCGGTGGCGACAGCCGCAGAAGAGACGGGATCCGGCGAGGCCTTCGGCGCTTCGGGGAGCGCGAGGAGCAGGCAGGTGGCGCGCAGGAGGGGCTCGCGCTCGATCAGGCCGGCGCGGAGGGCGTCGAGGGCTTCAAGGCGGGCCATCAGCAGGGGGACGACGAGGAGGAGCTTGGCGACCTCACCGGGATCCGAAGCGCGGCCAGCGAGCTGGAGGGTGACCAGGATCAGCAGCGGGGAGACGGCGGTGAAGACGCTCTTGATTTGCCCCGCGACGGCGAGGGCGCCGGTGAGCTCGCGGCGGGCGTCGGCGACGCGGTAGGCGGAGGCGGAGAACTCGCGCATCGCCTGCTCGCGGGCGCCGAGGAGGCGGAGGTCTTCGGTCGCGGAGAGGACCTCGCCGAGGCCGGCGAAGACGGCGACGTCGGCGTGCTGCATCGCGGTCATGGCGCGGCCGACGCGGCGTGAGGCGTAGTCGGAGACGAAGCGCGAGAGGATGAAGAGGCCGGCGCCGCCGAGGAGGACGACCACGGTGCCGCCCGCGAGGAGCTCCCAGGTGAGCACCGCGAGGGTGAGCACGGCCTGGGGGAAGCCGCCGATCAAGGCCACGGCGAAGTCGGCGACGAGGCCCGATTCGCGGGCGACGGCGAGCTTGACGACCTCGGTCCCGCGCACGGCGGGGACCTTGACGCCCGGCGGCGGCGCCGGCGCGGCCTTGCCGCCCTTGGCTTCGATCGCGGCCTGGCCCGCGGCGTCGACGTCGCGCGGCGAGGCGTGGAGGACGGCGCGGAGCATCTCGATCCGCAGGGCGGCGGTGACCTCGCCCGCGAGCTCGGAGGCGCGGCGGCTCGAGTAGATGGTGACGGTCACCGACACGAGCGTGGCGACGAGCGCGGCGGCGATCACGGTCCAGGGCGAGAAGCCGGCGACGAGGTGCGCGAAGAAGCCGGCGAGGCCCGCGCCGGGGCCCGAGGGGCGGCGGAGGACGGCGTTGAGGGCGATCCCCATCACCGCGGGGAGCACGCCCGCGGTGACGCCGGAGAGCGCCGAGAGGGCCATCACCCGCGCGAGGCGGGCGGCGATCCCGCCGCGGAGCGAGAGGCGCAGGCGAGCGAGGATCGTCAGGAGCGCGCGCATTCGTCGAGGCGGCGACGCTATCACTCCTCGCAGACGTTGCGATCGCGCGGCTTGCGATCGCGCGGCTTTCGATCGACGCTTCGGCCGTGCGTTGCCAAGCCACGCTGGCCTCGATCTCCGCCGTGCTGGCGCTCCTCGGCGTCGCTGCGTGCGCGCGGCCCGCGGGGGATCCGAAGGCGAGCGCCTCGGCCTCGCCGATCGTCGCGGCCCCGAGCGCGAGCTGGTCGCGCGAGGCCCTGGCGCCGCGCCGCGACGGCGTGGACGCCCTCGATCCCGCGGTGGTCGGCTCGGTCGATCCGGGCGCGCTCGACGACCTGGTGGCCGCGGCGCCGAAGCTCGTGGCGAACCCCACGGCCGCCTCAGGGGGAACGATGATCGGCGCCGACTCCGGCGTCAGCGTCGACGGCGGGAACGACGGCGAGGCTCCGGCGCCCAAGGCGAAGTCCCCGCCCCACGTCGTCGTCGGCGCGCCCACGATGCAAGCCCCGATGGCCAACCCGGCGATCGAGCGCGCCGCGCGGGCGCAGCTCTACTGGAACCTCGTGCAACGATGCCGCGACAAGGACGGGAAGATCCTCCCCGTCGACGCGATCGTGATGCAGTTCGTCATCGACACCGACGGGTACATCCCCCCGGCTTCCATCCTGGCGACGGCGAGCTCGGCGCAGTACGCCGAGGCTGCGCAGTGCATGCGACGCGAGCTGTCGACGGCGACGTTCCGCGCTCCCGCGGCGACGTGGGGGCACATGAGCGAGGCGACGGTGACGTTGCCGTCAGTGGATTGACCGCGCTTTTCCCGGCAGTTGTGCGGGATTTCCGCCCCGAAAACGCGCTTTCGGTCGTCGAAAAACCGCTAACCTCGCGCCAGACACACCGCCGGTCCCGGCGATGCATCGAACGAGACACCGCGCATGAAGGAGAACGTTATGGTGAACGCAGCCAAGACCACGGCGAATATCGGCGTCGTCGGACTCGCCGTCATGGGCAGCAACCTCGCCAGGAACCTGGCCAGCCGCGAAGGCAACACGGTCGCGATCTACAACCGCTCCCCTGAGCGCACGGAGCTGCTCGTCAGCGAGCACCCGGAGGCCGGGTTCATCCCCGCGAAGACCATCGAAGAGTTCGCCGCGTCGCTTTCAAAGCCGCGCACCGCCCTGATCATGGTGCAGGCGGGCAAGGGAACCGACGCCGTCATCGACCAGCTCACCGCGGTGTTCGAGCCGGGCGACATCATCGTCGACGGCGGCAACGCGCTGTTCACCGACACGATCCGCCGAGAGAAGGCGGTGCGCGCCAAGGGCATCCACTTCGTGGGCGCCGGCATCTCCGGCGGCGAAGAGGGCGCGCTCAAGGGCCCGAGCATCATGCCGGGCGGCTCGGCGGAGTCCTACGCAACGCTCGGACCGATCCTCGCGTCGATCGCGGCGATCGCCGAGGGTGAGCCGTGCGTCACCCACGTCGGTACCGACGGCGCCGGCCACTTCGTGAAGATGATCCACAACGGGATCGAGTACGCCGATATGCAGCTGATCGCTGAGACCTACGACCTGCTGCGCTCGGCGGCCGGCCTCGATCCGGCCGAGATCGCTACGGTGTTCACCGCGTGGAACAAGGGCGAGCTCGAGTCGTACCTGATCGAGATCACCGCGGAGGTCCTGAAGCAGGTCGACGCGAAGACCGGCAAGCCGTTCATCGACGTCGTGCTCGACCAGGCCGGGTCGAAGGGCACCGGCGTGTGGACCGTGCAGAGCGCGCTCGATCTCGGCGTCCCGGTGTCCGGCATCGCCGAGGCGGTCTTCGCCCGCAGCCTGTCGTCGCACCCCGCGCAGCGCGCGGCGGCCGCGGGGCTCCCCGGCCCCGCCAAGCCGTGGACCGTCAAGGACTGCGACGCCTTCGTCGAAGACGTCCGCCTCGCGCTCTACGCGTCGAAGATCATCGCCTATTCGCAGGGATTCGACGCCATCCGCGCCGGCGCAAAGCAGTACAAATGGACGATCGATCTCGGCGCCGTGTCGCGGATCTGGCGCGGCGGCTGCATCATCCGCGCTCAGTTCCTCAACCGCATCGCGGACGCCTACCGTGAGCAGCCCGAGCTCGAGGCGCTGCTCACGGCGCCGTACTTCACCGAAGCGCTCGTGCGCACGCAGGAGGCGTGGCGCCGCGTCGTCGTCATCGCGGCGCAGTCCGGGATTCCGGCGCCGGGCTTCTCGTCGTCGCTCGCGTACTACGACGGCCTGCGCGCGAAGCGGCTGCCCGCGGCGCTCGTGCAGGGGCAGCGCGATTTCTTCGGCGCCCACACCTACAAGCGCGTCGACGCCGAGGGGACCTTTCACACCCTGTGGTCCGGCGACCGCAGCGAGGTGAAGCAGGAAGGCTCCAGCCACTGACCCAGAGGCTGTCGTGCGGGGCGCTCGGTTGACCGCGCGCCTCGCGAACGACAGGAATCCTCACAGGGTCCGGAGGAACGCCACGAGGGCCGTGCGGTCGTTCTTCGAGAGCTGCTTCGTCTTGCCCATGCGGTCGTTGTCGCCCTCGACGAGCTGCTCCAGCGTCGCGGCGCTGCCGTCGTGGAGGTACGGCGCGGTACCGCTGATGTAGAGCAGCGAGGGCGTCTTGAACCCGTTCTCCGGATCCTCGCGGAAGCCGCGCGGAGGCGGGAGAGCTGGCATCGGATAGGCGACTCTATCGGTGTACTCGGTCGCTGGCACATGGCAGCTCGCGCAGCGCGTCTCGGGGCTCTGGAAGATCGCCTTGCCCTGCTCCTCGACCGGGGTCAGCTCGCGCCGCTCCCGCGGCGGCGCCACGAGGCCAGTCCGCAGAAAGGCGATCAGCGCGTTGAGCTTGGGCCGGTAATCGTAGTTCAACCCGCCTTCGTTCCTCTGCCAGCGGTGGAGCTCGACCCCGGCGCGGAGGCGATAGAACAGATCCTTGTCCTGCCCGTGCCAGCCATAAGGGCCTTGCGCGCCGACGCGGCCGGCGAGCATCGGTGTCTGCCGCGCGAAGCCGCCGTTGTTCGGGCTGGTCCCCTCGGCGTTCTCGGGCAGACCGAGGAAGTTGTTGGTGCCGGCGCCGACGTCGGCTTCGTAGTAGGTGTGGCCGTCGTCGCGCCCCTCGGGGTGGCACCCGGAGCAGGCGAGCCCGCCGCTGAACGCGCGCTCGGAGGCATCGTAGAAGATGCGCCGCCCGAGCGCGGCGAGCTCGGGGAGCGGATCCTCGGCGATGCGAGCGGTCTCGACGACCGGCGTGCCCGTCGGGGTCTCACGAAGGTGAACTGTCGCGAGGCTGTACGAGGCGCGGCAGAACACGTAGGCCGTGCTCTCGTCGGCGGAGAGCGCCAGGCCTGAAGGCGCCAGGCAGGAGCCCCCGAGCGCGATCGTGGAGCGCCGGGTGCGAGCCACGTCGGGCGCCATGGCGTCGAGCTCGATCAGCCGCTCTCGGCCCTCGGTGGCGATCAGGATCGAGCCCCGGGTCTTGAGGTACGCCACCGCGCGCGGCTGCCCGAGCTCCTGATCCGGGTCCGCCTCGGGCTGCGACGCGAAGCGCCCGGAGCTCTGGTAACCGAAGCTGACCTCGTTCAGGGCCTGCGCGAGCGCCGCTTCGTCGTGCGGCGGCGCGAGCGGGCGATCGCCCTCGGTGAGCAGGACATCGACGGTCGGCGCGCCGTACCAGACCTGCGAGCCAATCGCGCCGAGCGCATGGCGCGGGACGAGCAACCGAGCACCGTCGTTGACGAGGACCGCAGAGTAGGCGAGCGAGGCGTCGAGCGCGCGCCCCGGCGGAGCGCGGTGCGGGGCCGCAGGCAGGAGCAGAGGGCTCGATTTCGGGAGGCTCTTGTCGAGATCCGCGAGGCGCGTGAGGTTGGGTCCGACGAGGTGAGTGACGTACGCCCCGGCTCCGTCGGCGCGGATCACGATCGCTCGGGGCTCGCGCGGCACGTCGATCGACCACCGCTTCTTCGCGGTCGCGAGCTCCACCGCCGAGACCTGGTGCGTCCACGCCGAGCTCACGAGGGCGAGGCTCTCGTCGGGCGTCACCGCGAGGCCCCAGGCGTCGGCGGGCAGCGGCACGCGCGCGAGCTCGACGAAGCCAGTCGTCAGTCCATACCGCAGGATCAGGAGCAGCCCCGGATCGCGGACGGTGACGAGGAGGCGATCGCCGAGCACGAGCACCTGCGCGGGCGCGCCGGGGAGCTTGAGCGCGATCGCCGGCTCTTTTGAATCGAGCGGGATCCGGCGGAGGACGCCGTGATCCTCGTCAGCGAGGAAGAGCGCGTCGCCGGCGATCGAGCGCGCGATCACGCGGCCTTCGCGCACCGGCGCGACGAGGCGCGCTGAGGCCTCGGCGTGCGGGTCCGCCGCGGAGGCGCTCGCCGAGGCCGTGACCTTCGTGGTGGAAGAAGAGGCGGGCTCGGCGGTGGGCTCGTGCCCGCGCGCGCGGCACCCCCCGGCGAGGGCAGCAGCGAGGCCGAGGGCGACGAGGGCGCGCGTGGATTTCACGGCGCTGTGAACGACGGAGCGGGCTCGAGGCATTCCGCGTCAACGTACATCAAACAGGGAGCGTCGCTTCACCATCGATTCGAGGGAGGTCGTCTGATACGACGCTCCCCGGAGGATCACCATGAAGCTTTATCACAGCCCGTTTACCCGCTCCGGCCGCGCGCGATGGATGCTCGAAGAGATCGGCGCCCCCTACGAGGTCGAGCGGCTCGCTCTCTCGAAGGGGGAGCACCGGACGCCGGAGTACCTCGCCGTTCACCCGCATGGATCGGTCCCGGCGCTGATCGACGGCGATCTCAAGCTGATCGAGTCGTCGGCGATCGTGATGCACCTGGCCGACAAGTTCCCCGAGAAGAAGCTCGCGCCGGCCCTCGGCACGAACGATCGGGCGAACTACTACCGCTGGATGGTCTACGTGCCCGCGACGGTCGATCCCGCGCTCGAGGCGATCACCCGGCACACCCGGATGCTGCCCGAGCCGAAGCGCGTCCCGGCCCTCGCCGAGGAAGGGAAGAACAAGCTCGTGGGCATCGTTCGCGTGCTCGAAGAGGCCGTGGGAGGGCGAGAGTTCGTCATCGGCGACACCTTCACCGCGGCCGACGTGATCGTGGGGAGCGCCATCAGCTGGATTGGCTTCCTGGGGATGCTGGAGGCGCATCCGGTCCTCGCAGCGTACAACAAGGGCCTTACCGCCCGGCCGGCGTACCAGCGCGCCTACGCGGACTGACGTAGAGCCTGGCTCCAGGCGACAGAGGCTCAGCCCAGCTTGGCTGAGCTTCTGATGCGGTGTCACGCGCGCGCCGTCAGCGGTGGATGATCAGCTTGCCTTTGTCGGCGCCGAGATTGGATATCGACGTCGCTACCTGCTTTGCCAGGCCGATCCCGCGCGGGATCACCTGCCCTTCCGCGCCGCCGACGCGATCGAACGACCACGCGAGCACGGACCCCTCGTCGTCCCAGCGCGTGAGTCGCGTCTTCCCCTCCGCGTTCATCCACCCAACGATCTCGTGGCGTGAGAGATCGAGCGAGGCGAGTCGGTCCGCGGAGGCGAGGAGCATCGAGGCGCCGTCGGGGGCCATCGAGAGGTCTTCCCAGGGGCTCTCGCCGGTGGCTTCGAGCACGCGCTCCGAGCGCCAGGTGATCGGGCTCGTGCCTGCCTCCTTGGACGCGCGCAGGAGGACGATGCCGCCCGCGTCGGCGTAGGCCACGTCGCCCGGGTGCGCGCCCTCGGCCATCGCCGCGGCGCGCGGGGTGGCGTAACCGGCGACGCGCACGACGCCCGAGAGCTCTTCGATCCGCGCGATCGCGCCCGAGCTCACCGCGATCCACAGGCCGGGGCCGAAGGCTCCGCTCGCGGCGCCGAGGCTCGGGCGCGCTTCGTAAACGTAGCCGTCGGCCTGGGCGAGGACGCGAGCGGCGCCGTCAGCCAGCTTGGTCTCGACGATCGCGCCGTCGAGCCGCTGGGTGTAGAGCACGCTGCAGGCGCTGTCGGATCCGATCACCAGCGCGGGCTCGCGGGGGATCTGGGCGACGATGCCGCCGGTCCAGAGGTCGAAGATCTGGAACGCGCGGTCGACCACGCGCCAGGCGTGGATCGCGCCGTTGTCGCAGCGCCGGAGCAGCTGGCCGGAGCGCGAGAGGAGGCGGTTGCCTTCAGGCAGCTTGTAGACGCGGACCTCGCCGCCGATCTGCCAGGCCACCGTGCCCTCGGAGCGCACCACCGCGGCCGCCGAGTCGCGCGACGCGCGCTCTTCGTCGCCGCCGACCTCGTCGTGCCCCTGGAAGCGGAGGAGGTGCGCGGCCGCGGGCTCGGTGGCGTTGAAGACCACGAGATCCCGCGTCAAGAAGCGGTGTTTGCCGAGCCGCCAGCCGCCGAGCGGGGAGTGCGGGCCGAGGTCGCGCGAGGCGAGCTCGGCGAAGTCGTTCGAGCGCGTGAGGACGTGGGGACGTCGGGACGGCGCGGGCGGCGTGCAGGCCGCGCCCTCCGGGGGCGCGTCGTCCTTCGCGCGGCCGCCGCGCTTCAGGTAGACCCAGCGGCCGTCGCCCGCGGCGTCGCAGACGCCGAGATCGAGCCCGAGCGTGTCCCAGCGCGCCGAGACCGGCGCGGCGGAGAGGCCAGCGCGGAACAAGGCGCGGGACGTCGCGGGCAGGTCGCGATCGACGCCGACCGGGGCCGCAAAGTTGACGACCTCGAACCCGGCCCCCTCGATCACCGCGAGCACCGGATCGCGCGGGCTCCACTCGGCGAGCGTCACCGGCGCTTGGGCGACGTAGACGAGCTCGCGGCGCTCGTCCGGCGCCCAGAGCAGGACGCGGCGCGCCTCGGTGGCGGCGAGGCGCGCGCCGTCGGCGGAGAGGCCTGCCACGTTCCCTTGGAAGGCATGGCGCGTGACCGCCCCCGCGGGGTCGGACTGCGCGCGCCGCAGATCCCAGCGGGCGATGCCTTGATCGGTGGCGCACGCGAGCACCGGCGCGGCCGCCGCGAGGCGCATCGTGCCCGAGCAGCGGAACGGCGCGACGGCCGCGAGCGCCGGCTCGCCGTCGTCGCGCAGGCGGAAGATCTTGACCTCGCCCGTCACCGATCGCGTCGCGAACGAGGTGTCGAAGGTGAAGGCCGCGCGCTCGGCGATCGGATCGGCGTGCGGGCGAACCTCGAGCACGCGAGGGCGCTTGAAATGCGTCGCCGCGTTGGCGTCGAGATCGGCGTCGAGATCGAGGTCGTCGATCACCTCGGATTCGGGCGGATGAAAATCGACGAGCGTGATCGTGCCGCTCGACGTTTGCCCGAGGAGGAAGCGATCTTCCCAGGGAAACTCGGGCCGGCTCACGGGCTCCAGCGTGAGGAAATCCGCGCGGGCGAGGTTGGCGACGGTGGAGGCGAGATCGAGCGCGAGCATGCCGTCGGACGAGCCGCGCTCCATCGCCGCGGCGGCGAAGGCGGCCTTGCGGAACGGGTCGTCGGTGCGGCGGGATTTGGCGGCGAGCTCGGCGGTGCTCTCGAGCTCGATCGCGGCCGAGCGCGCCGTCTTCTCGGACTCGCGCGCGGCGTCGATCATCTCCTTGGCGACGACGCCGAGGCCGAGGCCCGCCACGCCGGCGAGCACCGCGAGGATCCGCCCGAAGGAGCGCAGGCGGGCGCGGCGACGGCTCGCGCGCAGGAGGTCGCGATCGGCCGCGGTGAGGCCGCGCCGCGCCCGCTCGGGGTGAGCGCGGAGCTCGTCGAAGAGCGCCCCTTTCAGGAGCAGATCCCGGGGCCGCTCCGCGCGCTCCCAGGCGATGCGCGCCTCGCGCACGCGCTCCAGGAAAAGGAGCCGTTCCATGCTCTGGAGGCGCGCCGTCGCGAGGTGCGCCCAGCCGCTCGCGAGGGCCTCGTGGCCGAGCTCCACCGTGACGCCCTGGCGGCGGACGAGGTGCTCGCGCTCGAGCGTCGCGAGGACGTGGCGGGCGACGTGCTCGTCGGCCTCGAACGTGCTCGCGAGCTCGTCGTGGTCCCAGGGGATCGAGGTCCCGTCGGTGGCCGAGAGGCGGAGGAGGATCTCGTCGGCGAGGGCGCGCGAGGCGAGATCGAGCCGCGCGAAGACGCCGTCGGCGTGCCGGGCGACAGCGCCGCGGATCCCGCCGATCTGCTCCCAGCAATCGGTGCCGAGGGAGGACGGCGGCCCGCTCGATCGCGTCGCCGCTTCGCCCCGCTTCGACTTGCCGGTGCTCGCGTCCCAGAAGGCGCGGAGCGCCAGCGCCACGTAGGGCAAGCGCGCGCCGCCGGCCCGGAGCTCGCGCTGGACAGAGGCCGCGATGGCGTCGATGCCGAACACCGGGACGCCCGCGAAATGCGCGGGCCCGCCGACGATGTCGCGCACCGCCGCCGGGGCCGGGGCGCCGACGAAGCGCAGCGTCGCGCGCAGGCTCGATCCCAGCGGCTCCGACGCCAGCAGCGCCGCGGCGTGCTCGTCCGAGAGCGTGACGATGACGCGGAGCCCCGGCGAAGCGCCGCGCATCGAGGGGACGTGGCCGGGGCGCGGCTCACGATCGACGCTGGGCGTGGCCTCGGCGATGGTGACGATCAGCGCCTCGATCCGCGCCCGCGCCTCGGGCGAGGCGGTGAGCACGTCGCCGAGCGGATCGATGAGGAGCGCGAGCCCCACCGAGGAGGCCTCGCAATGGGCCGCGAGCGCCGCCGCGTCGGCGTCTTCGAGCTCGGGCGAGATCAGCGCGAGCGCCGTCGCGAGGGCTTGATCCGGCGCGGCGCCCGGGACGATCCGCACCGCGATCCAGTCGTCTTTTCCATCGACGCCGCGGAGCGCGAGGTAGGGCACGAGCCCCGCGACCGCGAGCGAAGTCTTGCCGACGCCGCGCACGCCCTGAAGCACCACCGCGGGCTCGATCTCCAGCTCGCGCCCGAGCCGGGCGATGTCGTCGTCGCGACCGAAGAGCACCCCTTCGGCCTCCGCCGGGTACGGCACGAGCCCCGGGTACGGCGGATCGGGCACGCCGTGAGGCCGCTGCCAGACCTCTTCGAGCATCTGCCCGAGCTGGCCGGGGACGACGCCGCGATGGACCGGATCGAGCGAGAGCAGCTTGCGCACCAGCGCCGCGAGCCCGCGGGGAAACAGCCGCGGATCCACATCGAAATCGCGGAGCGCGCCCCGCAGCGTCGCCCGGCGGATCGCGTCGAGCCACGAGCTCACGGCGGTGGGATCCTCCCAGCTCGTGGGCTCGTCGTCGGCCTCGTGCGGGAGGTGCCCGCTCGTGAGCTGGACGATGCACACCGCGAGCGCGTACGCGTCGGCGGCGGCGGTGGTATCGGCGAGCTCGAGCAGCTCCGGCGCCATGAACCCCGGCGTCCCGATCACCGCCTGCTGCGTGGCGGGGCCGCCCGCCGCCTGCGTCGCCCCCATCATGCCCTGCGTCGCCGCGAACGCGTCCTGCTCGGCCAGGAACACCGCCGTCCCGATCTCGCCGTCGAAGGAGCGCGCGTCCGGCGGCGGCGCAGGGCGATCGGCGCGGCGAGGCACGAGCGTCTGCCGCGGGCCGGCCCGCCGCGCGATCCCGAAGTCGAGGACCTTGAGCGCGCCGTCGGTGGAGAGGAACAGGTTCGCTGGCTTGAGATCGAGGTGGACCACGCCCCGCGCATGGATGACGTCGAGCGCGCCCGCGGTGTTGCAGGCCCAGCGGAGCACGCGCCGCCAGGGGATGCGCCCGCGCCCGCGGATCAGATCGGCCAGGTTCTGCCCCTCGAGGACCTCCATGGCCACGTAGCGCACCGGCGGATCCATCTCGAGGATCCCGGCCGCGTAGATCGTGACGAGCGACGGATGGCGAAACGAGGCGAGGAGCTTGGCCTCCTCGGCCCAGTTGGTCGCGTCATCGCCGCCGCCGTGGAGGAGCTTGAGCGCGACCTCGCGGAACGGGGCGCCGTCGGGGAGCAGCTCCTCCGCCCGCCACACGTCGCCGAACCCACCGCGCCCCAGGCGAGAGATCAAGCGATAACGCCGGTCGAGCACGTCGCCGGACGCGTGCTCATCACCCCGTCTTCGCGATCGTCCGGACGTCGCCTCGCGCATCTCGGCGCAAGGTATCACGCCCTCCCCCGCCCCCGCGAAGCCCCCTCGGCGGCCCGGTCCAGCGGCGAGGTCCGAGACCCCGCGGGGACGGCATCCAGAATAAATAGACCTTGATTTTCACTTGAATCGAAGACAATCCAGAAACACAATCCGACATTAAATGTCCCACTACTGAACATTTGGCTGGAGGCCTCGATCGGCCCCGCTTACTGTTCCTTCATGACCCAAGCGCTGCACGGCGATGCTGGAACCAGCCCCCGTAACAAGCCCGCAAAGCCCCGCTCGGCGGAGGCCAGCGAGGCGCCTGTCTCCCCCGTGACGTACACGCTCAAGGTGCTCTCGACGACGCCCGACAACGAGCGGCGCACCGTCCTCTTCCAGCGCCTCGGCGTGAGCGAGGCGATCGAGATCAGCGCCGAGATCGACTCCCCCAATTTGCTCGCGCGCTTGCCCGAGTTCCTCGACGCCGCGCTCGAGATCCAGAAGGCGCTCTGGCCCGCGCAGCGCACCGTCTCCAAGCTGCCGTCGAGCTTCTTCCCGCGCATCGCCGCCGAGTCGCGCTTGCTCCGCTCGCTCACGTGGGGCGCGAGCGCGGCCGAGCCGACGACCGCGATCGAGCGCCGCCGCGCCGTGCGCGAGGCGATGATCGTGCGCGACGTCGCCTGGGAGGCGCTGCGCGACGTGCTCGGCCCGAAGCGCCGTGACGAGATCGACGTCCTCGTCGCCGCGACCGAGACGCCGGAGGAGCTCGCCCGCAGCATGGACGCCATCGCCGCGTACCTCGATCGCATGCTCGCGGATCCTCGCGACGCGGCGGTCCTCGCCGTCACCGATCTCGACGCCGCCTATTCGCTCGCGCTCCGCCGCGCCGCCGCCGTCCTCCAGGCGCAGAGCGACGAGGCCGCGCCGGAGAGCCCCAGCGCGCCCCCGCGCCGCGGCGGGCTCCGCCTGATCGGCATGGCGTACCGCGCGCTCGAGACCGACGCGTTCATGACGGTCCCGTCGCTCCAGACGATGAGCTTCACCGCCACGCCCCGCGCCGCGCGCCCCACGGTGATCAAGCCCGGCCTCCGCAAGACCGCGGGCTGAAGCGCGATCGTTGGAGCTCCAACGATCGCGCGCCGCCGCCTTCAGTCCTGCGAGTCTTGCTCGCCGCCCCTGGGGGTGATCCCGTGGCGCCGCAGGTACGCTCGGACGTGCGCCCGCTCCATCCCCGCGCGCCGCGCCATCTCCGAGACGTTCCCCTTGGCCTCGTCGCTCAGCGCCGCGAAGTAGTCCCGCTCGAAGCGCGTGAGCACGTCGCGCTTCGCGTCCTGGAACTGCCGGCCCTTGAGCGATCCGAACCCGCCGCCGCCGCCACCGCCGAACACTGGTCCCGGAAGAGGAGCCTCCTGCAACGATCCGAGGTGCGCCGCGACGTCGATCTCTTCGCCCTCGCCCACGAGCGCGTGCGCCACCACGACCGCGTTGCGCAGCTCGCGCACGTTGCCAGGCCAGTCGTGGCGCATCAGGCGCTCGAGGGTGTGGGTGGAGATCCGCTCGTAGGCGCTCTCCTCGCCGAGATCCTTGAGCATGCGGCGCACGAGGACGGGGATGTCCTCGAGCCGCTGCCGGAGCGCCGGGAGCTCGATCTTCACCTGCGCGACGCGGAAGTAGAGATCGCTCCGGAACCCGCCGGCGTTGACGGCGCGGACCAGATCGCGGCGCGTGGCGGCGAGGACGCGGACGTCGACCTCGCGGTAAGTGGAGCCGCCGACGGCCTTGATCCGCCGCTCCGCCAGCGCGCGGAGGAGCTTCGGCTGCACGTCGATCGGCAGCTCCCCGAGCTCGTCGAGGAAGATCGTCCCGCCGTCGGCCTCCTGGAAGGGGGACATGCGCTTGTCGACGGCGCCGGTGAAGGCGCCGCGCTCGTGGCCGAAGAGCGTGGCCTCCGCCAGCGTCGGCGGGATCGATCCGCAGTCGACGATCACGAACGGCTTCTTCGCGCGGGCGCTGCCGAGGTGGAGCGCCTGGGCGACGAGCTCTTTCCCGGTGCCGGTCTCGCCGGTGATCAGCACGGTGAGATCGGTCATCGCGATCTTGGTCAGGCGGTCGAAGATGCCGCGCATCCCCGGGTTCTCCGCCACGAGCGGGCCGAACGACGAGATGTTGGAGACGGGGATGCGCTCGGGTCGCGCCGGTTCGAAGACCATCTCGGTCTCGCCGATGCGGAGCTTGGTGGCGACGAGGAGGAAGATCTCCCCGACGCGCACGCCGCCGACGAACGTGCCGTTGCGGCTCCCGAGATCGCGCACGCGCACGCCCTGCTCGGTGGCTACGAACTCGGCGTGCACCGCGCTGCACTTGCTGTCGTCGAGGACCACCTTGCAGGCCGCGTTGCGGCCGACGATCACGGGGTCGGTGCCGACCTCGATCCAGACCGCGCCGGCGCCCTTCGCGGGCTTGATTCGCCCGCCGCGGACCTCGACCCGATTCTTCCCAACGACCGTGGCGTCAAGCACCTTGAGGCCTTCCTGTCTTCCTGTGCTTCGTGGATTCGCGAGGGTCCATCCCGGGAGGGAGCGTGTCCATCGTGAAGTTCGGCGGCCCGTCGACCTCGGTGGGGTTGTCCTCCACCGGGACGTACGACGGCATCGCTTGCCGCGGCGGCGCGGGGCCGAACGTCGGCATGAGCGGCGGCGCCATCGCCTCCGCGTTCGGGTACGGATCGGCGCTGTGGATCGCCGGCTCGGCGGCGAGGAACGCCCCGCTCAACGTGCCGACCGCGGCCGCCTGCGGATCGAGCGAAGGAGGCGGTCGGGATCGCGCCGCCGTCCGGCGCGCGCGGGTGATGTTCGCCGGCTGGATCGCCCGCCACGCCGTGAGCGCCTCCAGCGCCGTGCCGAAGCGGCGCTCTTTCTTGCGCGCCAGCGCCCGCTCGAGGAAGCGCTCGAGCCCGGCCGGCCAGTGGTCCCCCGTCGCGTCGTGAAGCGAGGGCGCGGATCGATCGAGCTTCATCGCCACGAGCATCGCCGCGGTCGGCCCCTCGAAGGGAAGGCGCCCGGACAGCGAGCGGAAGGCGACGGCGCCCACCGCGTAGATGTCGGCGCGCTCGTCGGCCCGGGCGGCGCCGCGCACCTGCTCCGGAGCCATGTACGCGAAGGAGCCGAGCGTGGCGTCGAAGGCGGTGAGCGTCGGCTCCTCCTGCACGCGATGGGTGAGCTTGGAGATGCCAAAGTCGAGGATCTTGGCGCGCTCGAGGCGCTCGTCCTGCTCGTCGGGACGGGGGATGAAGCCGCCGGTGCCGAAGCCGCCGCTCGGCGGGGCGTAGCCCCTGGCGGACGTCGCGGAGAACTGCTCGAGGAAGATGTTCCCGGGCTTGAGATCGCGATGAATCACGCTGGCGGCGTGGGCGGCGGCGAGCCCCTGGAGCACGTCGTCGATGATCGGCCCGACCTCGCTGAAGGGGAGGTATTGCTCACGCTTGAGCCGGTCGGCGAGCGACTCGCCGCAGAGCTGCTCGAAGACGAGGAGGTGCGACCCATCGTCCGCGGCGCCGACCTCGATCAGCTGGCAGACATAAGGGCTCTTGATCGCCGAGGCGATCCGCGCCTCACGCTCGAAGCGGCGCACCAGGTCGGGCTTCATCGCCGCGCGGGCGAGCAGGACCTTGATGGCTACCTCGCGGCGACGATCACCCTCGGCCGCGGAGTCGCTGGTGGCGGCCCAGACTTCACCCATCCCTCCACGACCGAGCAGACGAGTGACTCGGAATCCTGCAAGTATGTCACCCGGGTGGATCGCCACGTAGCCTGGATCGGGACAGTACCACGCGACGCGGAAACTCGTGAGAAAAAAGGCAGGCCTGGACCATCAGCAGCCTCACTCGCATCTCCATTCCCCATCGACCCGAACCTGGGTAGGCTCCGCTCCCCATGCCGCGGACCGTAGAGGACGTCGAAAATTATCTGTTGCAGCTCGACCGCCGCTTCGAGAACGACGGAGGCACCTACTTGATCAGCGCCGAGAGCCATGATCAGCCTCCGATCGCGTTGCGGGTCGCGCCCCCCATCGTCGCCATCCGAGTGGCGATCACCCAGGTACCTAAGGAGGTGGCGCACCAGACGCCGCTCTTCCAGCGCTTGCTCGAATACAACGCCACCGACCTGATGCATGTCTCCTACGGGATCGATAACGGCACCGTGGTCCTCTCGGCCGCGCTCGAGCTCGAGAACCTCGACCTCAACGAGCTCGAGGCCGCGCTGAGCGACGTCGACCTGGCCCTGGCGCGACACGTACCGGTGCTGCGCGAGATCTCGAAGGCGTAGCGGCGCCGCGCTCCACGAGCCTCGGCGCGGAATCCGCGCGCTCGTCGAGCCGACAGACACGACAGTATTTCGCGGGGGGCGAGTGGCATTTCCGGCGCGCGTGTTACGGTTGCCGGGCCTCGGCTGACAGGATCACGGAAGGGGAGTGGAGAGCTAGAGCTATGGGAATCTTCGCGCGTCTTGCGGTCCTCATTAAGTCGAACCTCAACGATCTGATCAGCCGCTCGGAGGACCCCGAGAAGATGCTGAACCAGGTCGTGATCGACATGGCCAATCAGCTGATCGAGGCCAAAAAGCAGGTCGCGGTCTCGATCGCCGACGAGAAGCGCCTCGCCAAGCAGGCGGAGCAGGAGGCCGCCAACGCGGCCGAGTGGGAGCGCCGCGCGATGCTGGCCATCAAGGCCGGCGACGACGCCCTCGCGAAGGAGGCGCTGAACCGCAAGAAGGAGCACGAGGCGCTCGCCACCACCTTCAAGGATCAGTGGCAGAAGCAGAAGAACGCCGTCGACCAGCTCAAGTCGGCGCTGCGGATGCTGAGCTCGAAGATCGAGGAAGCAAAGCGGAAGAAGAACGTCCTCATCGCCCGGAAGAAGCGCGCCGAAGCGCAGCGCGCCATCCAGGAGACGATGAGCGGGATGAACAACGCCTCGGCCTTCGAGACGTTCGACCGCATGTCGGAGAAGATCGATCAGATCGAGGCGGAGGCTGAGGCCTCCAGCGAGATCGCCGAGCAGTACACGGGCGACACGCTCGCCGACAAGTTCGGCAAGCTCGAGGCGAGCTCGGGCGCCGACGACGAGCTGATGGCGCTCAAGCGCAAGATGGGCGTGCTCCCCGCCGAGACCCCGCGCGCCGAGGCGCCGGCCCAGGTCCGCGTCCATGCGGGGACGCCGACCCCCGGCGCCGAGCAGGTCACGCAGGCCGAGCAGGACGAGCTCGCCGCGGCCCTGGCGGAGCTCGAAGCGCAGGAGCAACAAGAGCAGGCGCGGATGAAGCGCTGAGCCCGGCCGCCCGATGAGCGAAACCCCGATCGAAGTTCGCGACCTCCCGAAGGCGACCTCCAAGCTAGCCGCCGCGGCGGTCCCCCCGCACGCCGAAGACTGCGAGCGCTTCCTCGAACGCGTCGACGTCAGCTCCGGCGCCGGCCTCTCGGAGGCCGAAGTGGCGACACGGGTCGCCGAGTTCGGCCTGAACCGCCTCCCCGAAGCGAAGAAGAAGAGCGCGCTCCTCCGGATCGCGGAGCAGTTCGTCAACCCGCTGGTGCTGACGCTGCTCGCCGCGGCGACGATCGCCATCGTGGTCGGGTTCATGGCGGCCAGCACCGAGAGCTTCCTCTCTCGATTCGGCGACGCGATCGCCATCCTGCTCATCGTCGTCCTCAACGCCTTCCTCGGCTACTACCAGGAGCGCCGCGCCGAGGCCGCGCTCGACGCGCTCCATCGGCTCTCGGCGCCCAACGCGCGCCTCCGCCGCGGGGGCAAGGTGGTCGTCGTCCCCGCCGCCGAGGTCGTGCCCGGGGACATCCTCGAGCTCGAGGCCGGCGACGCGATCGCCGCCGATGCGCGGCTGGTGCAGACGATCGATTTCGCCACCGAAGAGGCCGCGCTGACGGGCGAGAGCGCGGCGTCGGTGAAGGACGCGATGTCCCCGGTCGCCGTCGACGCGCCCCTCGGCGATCGCGTGACCATGGTCTTCACCGGCACCACCGTGATGCGAGGCAAGGGCCGCGCGGTGGTGACGGCGACCGGCGCGCGCACCGAGCTCGGGCGCATCGGCGAGATGATCAACTCCGTCGGCGATCAGAAGACGCCGCTGGAAGAGCGCCTCGACAGCTTCGGCAAGCAGATCCTCCGCGCCTGCCTGGCGCTCTCGGCCATCCTGCTCGGCTGGGGCTTCCTCCGCGGCGGGCGCGCCTGGCACGAGCTCCTCCTCGAAGCGGTGAGCCTCGCCGTCGCCGCGATCCCCGAGGGTCTGCCCGCGATCACCACGATCACCCTCGCCCTCGGCATGCAGCGCATGGCCAAGCGCGGCGCCATCGTCCGCAAGCTCCCCGCGGTGGAGACGCTGGGCGCCGCGACGATCATCGCCTCCGACAAGACCGGGACGCTGACGCAGAACGAGATGACGGTGCGCGCGGTCTACGCGGGCGCGCGGCGCTTCACGGTGACGGGCCAGGGCTACGACCCGACGGGGCACTTCGAAGACGAGGCCGGCGCCGAGGTGACCGAGCTCCCTGCCCCGCTCCGCTACACGCTCTCCACCGCAGCGCTCTGCAACAACGCCCAGCTCGACCTCGTCGAGGCGGACGCCGGCGGCGCGCAAGCCGACGTGAGCGCGTCGACGCCGAAGGCCAAGCGCTGGAAGATCGTCGGCGATCCGACCGAGGGCGCGCTGCTCACGGTGGCCGCCAAGGGCAAGCTCTCGCGTGACCGCATCGGCCCCTCGAACGAGGTCGTGCACGAGCTCCCGTTCGACAGCGATCGCAAGCGCATGACGGTGGTCACGCGTGACGCGCAGGGCCGCGAGGTCGCCCACGTGAAGGGCAGCGTCGACGTCCTCCTCCCCCGCTGCACGCGCATGAGCGCCGACGACGGCGCGCGCGATCTCACCGACGCCGATCGCGAGCAGATCCTCGCCGAGGCCGACCGGCTCAGCACCCAGGCGATGCGCGTCCTCGCGCTCTGCCGCCGCGTGAAGAAGGGCTCCGAGCCCGACCTCTCGGCGAGCTTCTCGAGCCCGCTCCGCGACGCTCCCCCGTCGAGCCGCGATCAAATCGCCGACGAGGTCGAGCGCGAGCTCACCTTCCTCGGCCTGGTCGGGATGATGGATCCGCCCCGCGCCGGCGTGAAAGAGGCCGTCGAGACCTGCCGCCTGGCCGGCATCCGCGCCGTGATGATCACCGGCGACCACCGCATCACCGCGACGGCGGTCGCCCGCGAGATCGGCCTCTGGAGCGAGGGCGACGAGGCCGTCACCGGAGCCGAGCTCGCCGCGATGGACGACGCGGCGCTGTCGGCGCGGATCATGAACATCCGCGTCTTCGCCCGGACGACCGCGGAGCAGAAGCTCCGGCTCGTGCGCGCCTTCAAGACCCGCGGGCACGTCGTCGCGATGACGGGCGACGGCGTCAACGACGCGCCCGCGCTGCGCGAGGCCCACATCGGGATCGCCATGGGCCTCGGCGGTACCGACGTGGCCCGCCAGGCGGCGGATCTCGTCCTCGCCGACGACAACTTCGCGACCATCGTCGAGGCGGTGCGCGAAGGCCGCGCCATCTACCGCAACATCCAGAAGTTCATCTTCTTCTTGCTCTCGTCGAACATGGGCCTGCTCGTGGCGGTGTTCGTCGTCTCTTTCTTCGGCAAGTGGCCGCCGCTGACGCCGCTGATGATCCTCTGGATCAACCTCGTCACCAACGGCCTCCCGGCGCTCGCCCTCGGGATCGATCCGCCCGACACCCACCTGATGACGGAGCCCCCGCGGCGCGCCACGGACGGTCTCCTGCTCAAGCGCGACTACCTGGGCATGCTCTACGTCGGCGTGGTCATGGGCGGGGCCGCGATCGCGCTCTACGCCACGGCGCGGAGCGGCGACGAAGAGGGCCTCCTCCACGCGCGGGCGATGGCGTTCTCGCTCCTGGCCCTCTCCCCGCTGTTCCACGCCTGGAGCTGCCGCAGCCCGGTGATGTCGCTGCTCTCGTCGCGCCCGCTGATCAGCGTCCCGCTGGTGATCGCCGTCGCCGCGAGCGCCGCGATTCACCTCGTCGCGGTCCTCGTCCCGGGCCTGCGCCCCGTGTTCCGCACCTTCCCGATGACCTCGAACGAGTGGCTGATCCTGCTCGCGCTCTCGGGGCTGATCATCCCCGCGGTGGAGATCGCGAAGCTCGTCTACCGGCAGGTGCGTCCGGGAGATGTCCGACCGAGGTAGCGCCTGTCAATCAGGCTCTTTGCCGCCTCGAGGCGACGATTCCTCGCCTCCAAAGAAACAAATGCGCGCCCTCTGCGTCCAACGCCAGCCCATGCGACGCCAAGCCCTTCTTCACCTCTCTTGCGCCGCCACGCTGACCTTCGCGCTCAGCCCCCGCACCGCCTCCGCGGAGGGCACGTCCCTCCGGGCCAACCTCGTCGAGGCCAAATCGATCAAGCTCGACGGCGTCCCGAAGGAGTGGACCGCGCTCTCGGCGCTGGGGTACGCCCTCAAAGGCCGCGCCGGCAAGCCCGACCTCGAAGCCAAGGCAGCGATCGCCTACGACGCCAACAACGTCTACATCGCCGCCGACGTGACCGACGACGTCCTCCGCGCCGGCGGGGATCACCTCCAGATCGTCCTCGGCTTCCCCGGCGGCAACGTCGACGAGGTCGACCTCTACCCCGGGGATCCCGGCAAGACGCCGGGCAACGCCAGGACCAAGGACGGCAGCGCCATCGCGGGCGCCCGGGTCATCGAGGCCCCGCGCACCGGCGGCTGGACGCTCGAGGCCAGCGTCCCCTGGTCGGCGTTCCCGCAGGCCAAGCTCGTGCGCGTCGGCCTCCGTGGCGCCCTCTTCCTCCACGACGCCGACAGCAGCGCGACCAGCAAGAACATCGTCGGCACCTCGCCGTCCTCCGCGTACACCTCGCTCCCGTCGATCAACACCGAGTCCGAGCAGTCGCTCTTCGACGGCCTGATCCGCGACAAGAGCCTCCGCGGCGCGCCCCGCCACAACCTCCTCGCGGACGTCGCGGGGGACGCCATGAAAGAGCGCGTCCTCGTCTTCGATCGCTGGCTCGTCGTCCTCGGATCGAGCTTCCGCAAAGGCTCCGAGTACTACTACGGCGACCTCGGCGTAGCGGGCGAGCAGATCCCCTCGTGCGAGGTGCGCGATCTAACCGGCGACGGCCAGAGCGAGATCATCCTCCGCAAGCGCTTCGTCTCTGGCAGCCGCACCCGCGAGATGCTGCAGGTGATGAGCTTCGGCTCAGGTGACGTGCCGCTCCCGATCTTCCAGCACGAGCTCGCGATCACCACCGACGCCGGCTCGGTCGCCGACGATTTCACCTTCTCCGCGGACGGCGCCAAGACGTCGATCAAGATCACCCCGGGCAAGGCCACGAGCTTCAACGCGGGCAACTACCGCGAGCCCTCGGAGACTGCCTACGATCCGGTCCTGCTCCCGTGGGGCGCGGTCGCCTCGCAGACCTACAAGTTCAACGGCAAAGAGTTCTCCAAGGCCGCCGAAGAGAAGCAGGCGCCCACCGCCGCCCCTGTCGCTGCCGCCGCGATGGAGGCGACGTTGCCCAAGGCCCCGCCCCGGCCGAGCGCGGGCGAGCTCCTCGAGAAGGTCTACGACCTCTACAAGAAGGACCGCGGCGTCGCCGGCCGCCCGCGCTTCGACCTCGGCGCCGACCTCACCGGCGACAAGCAGATCGAGCGCGTGCTGCTTCACGATCGCGACCTCGTCGTCTTCGGCAAGGGCTTCAAGGGCGGCACTGGATACACCTTCCTCACCCTCTCGCCCTTCGCCGCGCCCGCGGACATCCTCGACGTCACCGCGCGCGACGTGACCGGCGACGGCAAGCTCGAGATCCTCGTCAAGGGCGTCATCCGCGCGAGCGCCTCGAAGGAAGCAGGCGGCGGCACCGTCGACCGCGAAGTGGTGATGATCTACCAGATGGCCGGCGAGGGCCTGAAGCGCATCTTCGCCGCCGAGCTCGCACGCGCCGTCGGCAAGAAGCGCGTCCAGGGGACGATCGGCTTCGGCGGCAAGGGCGCCGAGATCGAGATCGGCGCTGGCAAAGCGTCGGAGTGGACCGAGAAGACGTACCCGTTCAACCAGGATCTCAGCGCGGTCGGCGGCATCGAGCCGCTGCTCTTGCCCTGGAGCAGCGCGCGCCAGGTTCGCTACCGGTGGACGGGCAGCGGCTTCACGCGCTGAGCGCGACGCCTCGTCGCCGCCGCGCGCACCACAGCGTTTCCGCTGCTGGAAAATCGCCTCCAGCGGCCGGCCTGATATGATAGCGGCCCACTTGTATGAATGGCCGTGAGCTGCGCACCCGCTTCGCCGTCAGAGCGCTCGACTTCGCCGAGACGTTCAACGCCGGCCTGGGGGCGTTGTCGCTCAAGCCCGGGGCCTACCAACCCCAGCTCACCACGCCGGAGGGGCCCTCGACCGGCGGCGGCGTTCAGGCGGTCCAGCACGTGCGGCTGATCCCCGAGCGCAAAGGCTTCCCCTCGATCCTGGTCGGCAGCGCCAACCAGCGCATCGGCACCGCCGAGCTGCGCTCCTTCGAGTACGTCGACAGCGTCCACCGCGAGCGCTGGAACCGTCCGGTCCCCCTCGACCGCGACGACTACGAAGACTTCCTCAACTCGATGAAGAACTTCTTCGAGTCCAACCAGCTCGTCGTCACCATCGCTGATCCCAGCAGCGGCCCCCGCGCCCGCCAGGCCCACGTCAGCGCGGCGCCTCCGGCCGACGCCTCCAGCGGCCGCGCGGCGATCGTCACCGGCGTCGCCGCCGGGCTCGTGATCGGCGCGCTGGCGATCTGGATTCTCCTCCGCCACACGCCCGCGCTGAGCCCCACGCCGCCGTCGATCACGACGTCCGCGCCCGCCCCGATCCCGCCGTCGCGCTGAACGGGCGCGACCCCGGTCCCGGTCGCTGCCCGAGCGACCAAGCCGGCGGCGGCGCTCCCAGCCGAACCAAGCCCCGGATCCTGACGCACGTCGTCACCGCGCAAACGGCTCCACAATGCAGAGCGTCAGGTGACGAATCTTCGACGCACCCATGCGTCGAAATTCCAACTCGGACGCGTGACCGATCACGTAAATGTCCGAGAACATGGCGCTTTCGTATTTTGTCTTGGACCTGGCCCGAGTTTCGCTTATCCGTCTCTCTCCGCTCCGCCGGCACCCCGGGAGAGCGTCCACGTTTCGACAGCCATCCCGGTGAGGCCTATGCGTACGTTCATCGACGTCCTCCGAAACAACGCGGTCCACAGCGATCGATCGGTGACGTTCGTCCGCGCCGCGGGGGAGGAGCGCGTCGTGGGCTACCCCGACCTCTGGCTCGAGGCGCGGCGTCGGGCGCACGCCATGGCGGCGATCGGCCTCCAGCGCGGGGATCGCGTCGCCTTGATCCTCCCCGAGCCGGACGAGTTCATCCTCACCTTCATCGCCGCGCTCGCGGGCGGCTTCGTCGCCGTCCCGATCTTTCCGCCGCAGACGCTCGCGAAAATGGAAGCCTACGGCGACACGGTGCGCCACGTGCTCGCGGCCTCTGGCGCCAACGTCCTCATCACCACGGACGCGCTCCGCCCGATGATCGAAGAGCACCTCGTCCGCGGCGCCAGCACCGCGCGCGTCGTCGTCGAGCGCGACGTCCGCGCGGCCGAGAGCTTCGAAGGCCAGTCGCCCGAGCCGGTCTCGCTCGACGATCTCGCCTTCCTCCAGTTCACCTCGGGCAGCACCTCCAGCCCCAAAGGGGTGATGGTGACGCACCGAAACCTCAGCGTGAACAGCCACGCGATCATGTTCGACGGCCTCAAGTCCACGCCGGCCGATCGCGGGGTGAGCTGGCTGCCGCTCTACCACGATATGGGCTTGATCGGCTTCGTCATTGCCCCGCTCTATGCTCTCGTTCAGGTGATGTTCCTCCCGACGATGGCCTTCATTCGCCGGCCTTCGCTCTGGCTCGACGCGATCCACCGCTTCCGCGGCACCATCACCTTCGCGCCCAACTTCGCCTTTGCCCTCGCGACACGCGCGGTCACCGAAGGTCAGGCCAAGAGCTGGGATCTCTCCTGCATGCGCGCCCTCGGCTGCGGCGCCGAGCCGATCCAGCCCGACGTGCTCCGCGCCTTCCTCGGCCGCTTCGCCGCGCAGGGGCTCCGGCCCGAGAGCCTCCTCCCTTCGTACGGGATGGCCGAGGCGACGCTGGCGATCACCTTCGCCGACGTCACCGCGCCCATCCGCACCGACCGGATCGATCTCGCCGCGATGCGCGCGGGCGAGGCCAGGCCGTCGAGCAACGGCGCCGCGATGGAGCTCGTCTCCTGCGGCCGCCCCTTCCCCGGCCACGAGCTCGCCGTGATGGGTCCGGGCGGGCGGCCCCTGGGCGAGCGTCAGGTCGGCGAGGTCTGGCTCCGCGGCCCCAGCGTGACGGCCGGCTACTACGGCGATCCTGCCGCCACTGAAGAGACGTTTGGCGGCGGCTGGCTCCGCACCGGCGACCTCGCCTATCAGGCCGACGGCGAGCTCTTCATCTGCGGTCGCGCCAAGGACCTGATCATCCTCAACGGGAAGAACTACTATCCTCAGGACATCGAGCGCATCGTCTCGCGGATTGACGGCATCCGCGACGGCCAGTGCGTCGCCTTCTCCCGCTTCGACGACGCGGGCGCCGAGATCGCCGTCGTCGTCGCCGAGTCACGCCGGAACACCACCGGGCTCGCCGCCGCCATCGTCTCTGCCGTCCGCGGCGAGCTCGGATTGACAATCACCGAAGTCCATTTCATCAAGCGCGGCACCCTCGCGAAGACGTCGAGCGGCAAGGTCCGTCGCCGCGAGTGCAAGCGCCGCCTCGAAGAGCAAGAGCAAGAGCTCGTCTCGGACACCGACGAAACCAGCGTGGACAACGCGGAGGACGGCCGCGCTACCCTGCGCCCGGGCGCCGCCTCCGCACCTCCGCCGAAGGCCGCGCCATCCATGGTCGCGCCCCTCACCATCCTCCGCAAAGAAGTCACCCAAGGAGTCAGCGATGGGATCCAGTAAAGCGGACGTCGAAGTCAGCTACGATATCTCCAACGAGTTCTTCCGCCTCTGGCTGGACGAGCGGATGAACTACACCTCCGCGGTCTACGAGACCCCGGATCAGCCGCTCGAGGTCGCGCAGCTCAACAAGCTCCGGATCCTCTCCGACTTCGCCAAGGCCACGCCCGAGAAATCGATCCTCGACATCGGCTGCGGCTGGGGCGCGGCCCTCGAGTACCTCGTCACCGCCCGCAAGGTGAAGCGCGCCGTCGGCGTCACCCTCTCCAGCGCGATGGCGGCGGAGGTCAACGAGCGCAAGCTCCCGGGCGTCGAGTGCATCAGCGCCGACTTCATGAAGTGGGAGACGAAGGAGCGCTTCGACGGCCTCATCTCCATCTGCATGATCGATCACCTCTGCTCCCCGGAGCAGGCCCGCCAGGGCAAGGCCGTCGACATCTACCGCGCCTATTTCAAGAAGTGCTGGGAGCTCACCAGCAAGGGCGCTCAGTTTGGCTTCCAGGCCATCTTGCGCAACCGAACCCCGAAGATGCGCCCCTGGGGCGCCCTCGGCCCCGACACCCGCAAAGACCTCGAAGACTACTTCTTCTGCACCAAGGAGATCTTCCCCGGCGGCCTCAACCCCCGCCTGGAAGAGCTGATCCAGGCGGTGAACCCGTACTTCGAAGTCCTCCAGTGCCACACCCGCCGCGGGGATTACCAGCGCACGACCGCCGAGTGGCAACGGCGCCTCCGCATCAACGAGAAGACCATCCGCGCGCAGTGGGGCGACAAGGTGTTCGAGGACTACGATCGTTACCTCGGCACCTGCGTCCGCGCCTTTGACATCCACTACAGCTCGCTCGCTCAATTCGAGCTCCGCCGTATAGACTGAACTGAGTTGAGCCTTCAGGACCTCCCCATGACCGACAAGAAGAACCTGCTCGAGATGTTCAAGACCGTGGCCACGCGCGTCGACAAGCGCGAGTTCAACCACCTCACCCGCGAGTCGGTGATCACCGATCTCGGCATCGACTCCCTCTCGATGATGCAGATCGTCGGCGAGATGGAGACCGAGCTCGGGGTGATGATCCCCGACGAGGATCTGGTCGAGCTCGTGACCGTCGGCGACCTCTGCGGCAAGGTGGAGGCGCGGCTCCAGGCGGAAGCATGAGCCGCCTCGAAGAGAAGCTCTTTCAGGAGTACAACCAGTTCTTCGAGAAGGCGGAGCGCGAGCGCCGCTGGAACGTCTACACCGACATCCCCTGGACGCAGGTGAACCGGGAGGCTTCCTTGGATCTGGCCCTCTGCGCCGAGACGTTCTGCTCGGTGGAGATGTACCTGCCCGACTACGTGGCCGGCGGCATCAACGTCGTGCGCAAGTACTTTGGCCAGGCGTGGTTCCAGGCCAACTGGGGCTACGAAGAGTCCAAGCACTCCCTCGCGCTGATGCAGTATCTGCTCAAGTCGGGCAAGCGCACCGAAGAGCAGATGATGGATCTGCAGAACCGCCTCTTCGAGAAGAAGTGGGATCTGCCCTTCCACACCGCCCGGCAGATGACGTTCTACGGCTGCGTCCAGGAGATGGCGACGTGCGTCATCTACCTCAAGCACCGCGAGCGCGCCGCGGCCGAGAACGACGTCTGCCTGCGGACGATCTACGACTACGTGGCCCGCGACGAGATGGCCCACACCCGCTTTTACCAGGGGGTGATCAAGGTCCTCCTCGAAGAGGATCGCCTGGGGACGCTGGCCGACATGGCCCACGTCTTCGCCAACTTCGAGATGCCTGGCGTCGGCCTCGTGCCCGACTACGACTCACGGATCCTCAAGATGCGCGACGCCGGGATCGATCGCAGCGTCTTCATCCAGAAGATCTACATGCCGATCCTCAAGTACCTCGGCGTCGGCCGCCACGAGATGCTCGCCGCCCAGCGCACCGCCCTCGAGGCCCGCGCCGACGGTCGCGCGGCCGAGGCTGCCGCGACGCCCATCGTCGTTCCCGCCTCCTGATCTCACCCCTCCTCGAAAGCATCCTGCCCATGCGCCGCCGCGTCGCCGTCACCGGGCTCGGCGTCGTCTCCCCCGTCGGGAACGACGTGCCCACGTTCTGGGAGAGCCTCCTCGCCGGCCAGTCCGGCGTCGGGTTCATCACCGAGTTTCCGACGGACAAGCTGCGGAGTGATATCTGCGCCTCGGTCAAGGGCTTCGACATCGCCCAGCACCTCTCGCCCAAGGAGGCGGACATCTACGGGCGGGTGACGCACTTCAGCCTCGGCGCCGCGGTGGAGGCGCTGGCGCACGCCGGGCTCGCCGGCCTGCGGCGCACCGACGACGGCCCGGGGCCCGACGTGCCCGGGATCGATCGCACCATGATTGGCTGTTTGATGTCCACCGGGCAAGGCGCGGTCGACATCTTCGAGGAGCAGATCGCCAAGAGCGCCGCGCGCGGCCCCCGCGCGGTCTCCCCCTATTTCATCCCCGGCGTGATGCCCAACGGCGGCGCCGCGCTGATCTCCATGCGCTACGGCCTGATGGGGCCTTCCTTCAACATTGCCAGCGCCTGCACGACAGGCACACACTCCATCGCCACGTCCGCGCTGATGATCGAGTCGGGTGAGGCCGACGTCATGATCGCCGGCGGCGCCGAGGCCGCCACGCGCCTCAACACCGTCGCTGGCTTCGGCAACGCCCGCGCCCTCGCCCGCGCCGTCGACGGCGATCCCACCAAGGCCAGCCGCCCCTTCGACAAAAAGCGCCACGGCTTCGTGATGGGCGAAGGCGCCGGCGCCCTGGTGCTCGAGGCCGAAGAGCACGCCCGGGCCCGCGGCGCGACCATCCTCGCGTACGTGGCCGGCTTCGGGATGACGACCGACGCCCAGCACCTCACCCGCCCACACTCCGAGGGCAAAGGCCTCTCCCTCGCGGTGGAGCGAGCCATCGCCCGCGCCGGGATCACGCCCGCGGACATCGACTATGTCAACCCGCACGCGACCTCGACCCCTCACGGCGATCTCGCCGAGGTCGTGGCGCTCCGTCACGTCTTCAAAGACCGACTCGCCGAGATCCCGATGTCGGCGACCAAATCGATGATTGGCCACCTCCTCGGCGGCGCCGGAGCGGTCGAGTCCATCGCCGTCGTCTGCTCACTCCGCGACCAGCTCCTCCACCCGTCAATCAACGTCGACGAGCTCGATCCCGAGTGCACCGTCCGGCTGGTGCGCGAGCGGCAGCGCGCCGACGTACGCTGGGCGGTGAAGTGCTCCGCGGGCTTCGGCGGCCACAACTGCGCTCTGGTGTTCGAGCGGGCCTGATCGTCGTCGCCCTTGCGCCGTGAAGGCCCGCCGAGGCAAGATGCCGGCGAAGGTCTCCCCACTCCGGCGCGCCCGAGGGTACTCGATGGACGTCATCGTCTCCAAGGCCAAGCTCCGGCCGATCCTGCTCGCCGTCATGGCCGTGATCGTCGCCGCCGGCGTCGCCGTCGAGGTCCTCAAGCCCATCTACGAGCTGAAGACCCGCAGCGGCGTCGTCCCTCTCCTGTCGCTGAGCTACGAGCAAAACCTGCCGAGCTTCTACTCCGCCGCCCTCCTTCTCGGCTGCTCCCTCCTGCTCGCCCTCGTCGCCCAGGGCGCCAGGAACAACCGCGAGCGCTTCGTCCCGTACTGGTGGATCCTGTCCGCTGGCTTTCTCTATATCGCCATCGACGAAGTGCTCTCCTTCCACGAAGAGCTGAGCAAGCTGATGGCGCTCGGTGGGGTGCTCCACTTCAGCTGGGTCATCCCGGCCGCGGTCCTGGTCCTCGTCCTCGGGGCGGCGTACATCCCCTTTCTCCGCGGGTTGCCGCGCCCGATCCGGATCCGATTCCTGCTGGCCGGCGCCATCTACGTCGGCGGCGCGGTGGGGATGGAGCTGCCGCTCGGGTACTGGACAGTCCACCATGGCACGGACAACCTCGGCTATGGTCTCATCGACGCGGGAGAAGAGGCCCTGGAGATGCTCGGGCTTAACCTCTTCTTGTTCGCGCTCCTCGATCACCTCGCCCAGAAGGGCTGGGCGGTGCGCTTCACCAGCGGCAAGGCGCCCGAGCCCCCCTCGGCGCCATGAGCGCTCGAGTCCCCCTCTCCCGGCCGCTGACAGCGCCGCCCGTCGCCGCGGCCAAAGCGCGCTCACCGTACATCGCGGGGAGGCTCTTCGACTGGGCTTTTTTCCTCCTGCCGCCGCTCCTGTCGCTGGTGATTGGCGCGCTCCTCGCGGGCACCTCCTTCACGGACCACCGCTTCTGGCTCGCGGGCAAGCGCGCCACCATGGCCACGGTGCTGCTCGGCGTGCTCGTCAACGCGCACCTCGTGGCGGTGGTCGCTCGCAGCCACCTCAACGCGGACGTCTTCCGCCGTCACCGCGTCCGCTTCGTCCTCGTCCCGCTCGCCCTCTTTGCGGCGATGATGCTCTCGATGTGGGCGGTGGTCATCGTCGCCGTCCTCGTGGTCTTCTGGGACGTTTACCACTCTGCGCTGCAGACCTTCGGGCTCGCGCGGATCTACGATCGCAACGCGGGGAACGATCCCCAGGTGGGCCGCAGGCTCGATTTCGGGCTTAACCTGCTCCTGTACGCGGGCCCGATCGTGGCCGGCGCGACCATGCTCCCGCACTTCAGCAAATTCGAGGTCTTCGAGGACGTCGACGCGACCTTCTTCACCCGCGTCCCCGCCCTCCTCCAGAGTCACCAGCGCTATTTCACCTGGACGATCCTGGCCGCTGGCACCCTCTACGCGGCCTATTATGTGATCGCGTATGCGCGGCTCCGGGCGCAGGGTCACCGGATCTCGTCCCTCAAGGTCTTTCTACTCGCGACCACGGGGCTGTGCTCGATCTGGGTATGGGGGTTCAACCCCTGGGGACAGGCGTTCTTCATCATGAACCTCTTCCACGCGGTGCAGTATCTCGCGCTGGTGATGTGGTCCGAGGGTGCCTCGCTCCAGCGCCGCCTCCGGCTCGATCGCGCCCGCCTCGGCCAACCGATGGCGATCGCCCTGTTCCTTGGCTGTGCGCTCGCGTACGGCGCCTGGACCGAGCTCGTCCGGGACGACGATCGCGCCCGCTGGAGCCTCGTCCAGGTGGTCGCGCTCATGCATTTTTTCTATGACGGCTTCATCTGGTCGGTGCGCAAAGAGCAGATCTGATCGGGTCCATTGACGAATTGGCAAAGGGAACGGAGCCCTTGTAACTTGACGTTCCAGCGAGATTATCGCCCGCTCGCGACCTTTGCGATCGCGCGCGGCTGAAGTTCGGTTAACCTCCGTGCAGTTATCTTTCATGGAGGGCGGACCGTTTGTCCTCTCTCGCGAGCACACCCCTGACAAAGAGGGACTTTATGCGATTGACCATGCTCACGCGCGGAGCGCTCCTGGCGCTCACCCTTTCTTCGATCGCGCTCCTCCCGGCCTGCGGCAAGAAGGCCCCCACCGAAGGCACTGAAGCCGCGGAAGCCACCGACGAGAGCGCGGCCGCGGAGGGCACGCTCACCGAGCAGCACCCCGCGGCCACGGTGACCTGGCTGATCACTCCGGACGGGCAGGTGAAGGCCCGCGTCAAGGCGCCCGACGGGACGCCGATCGAGAAGAACGTCACCGGGACGGTGACCGCCAAGGCGCTCAAAAAGGTCGAGAGGCCGGTGACCGCCACGCTCGCGGCCGACACGAAGCCGGGCCTCTACACGGCCACGCTCCCCAAGCTCGAGGCCGATCTCACCGACGTGACCTACGAGCTCGCCGTCGACGGCAAGCCCCTCACGGGCACGCTGCAGCTACCGCGCGGCGGGACCCAGCAGCTCGTCACCAGCGCGAAGGCGGTCGCCGCCGTCAAGCTGCCCGCCGACAAGAAGGGCCCCAACGGCGGCATCGTCCAGGTGGTGGGCGACGACGTGGTCGAGATCGTCGCCGACAAGAGCACCGGCCAGGTGCGCATCTACGTGCTCGACGACGACTTCAAGCCCATCGCCGTGGGCAAGCGCAAGGTCAAGCTCGGCGTCGTCGCCGGCAGCGCCGAGCTTATCGAGCTCCAGGTCGAGCCGAAGGGGCTGTTCTTCACCGGCAAGCTCTCGCTGAAGAGCGATCCGATCAAGCTCACCGTCGTGCTCTACCCGGAAGAGCAGCCCGAGCCGGTGGTGGTCCTCTGCGGGTGGACGCCGACCAAGGTGATCGTGGTCGGGCCCGGCGCGCCGGTGCTGGCGCTGTTCGTGGTCGTGAGCTGGGCGCCCGTGGTGGTCGTCAATCAGGGAGGGCCGCCCGTCATCTTCGTGACCGGCAAGGGCAAGGGCAAAGGCAAGGGCAGGTTCGGCGGCGCGAAGGTCCACATCAAGATTCACTGAGATGTGACCCGGATGGTCGACGACACGGAAGCCTTTGAAAAGCGCATAGGAACGGTCCTCCAGGGCAAATGGACCCTGGAGCGCCTCCTCGGCGTCGGGGGAATGGCGGCGGTCTACGTCGGCCTCCACAAGATCGGTCGCCGCGAGGCGATCAAGATCCTCCACCCGGAGATCGCGCGGAACAAGGAGCTGCGCGCGCGCTTCGAGCAGGAAGCGCGCGCGGTCAACCGGTTCCATCACCCGGGCGCGGTCGAGATCCGCGACATCGACGTCACCGAGGACGGCGCGCCGTTCCTGGTGATGGAGCTGCTCGACGGCGAGCCTCTCTCCACGCGCGCGGAGCGCCCGGAGATCATCGAGGTCGGCGAGCTGCTGCGCATCGTCGACGCGATCCTCGACGTCCTCGCGGAGGCCCACGCGGCCGGGATCATCCATCGCGACATCAAGCCCGACAACCTCTTCCTGCTCCGCGACGGGCGCGTCAAAGTGCTCGATTTCGGCATCGCGCGCATGCGCCAGGAGCCGGGCGCCTCGCTCCGAACGCGGACCGGCTCGACGCTCGGCACCCTCACGTACATGCCGCCCGAGCAGGTGAAGGGGCTGGCGATCGACGCCCGCGCCGACCTCTTCGCCGTCGGCGCGACGCTGTTCCGGCTGCTGACGCGGCGGCGGATCCACGAGGGCAACTCCGAGTCGCACGTGCTGATCAAGATGGCGACCGAGTCGGCGCCCCCGCTCGCCGGCGTCGCGCCGCACCTGCCGCGCGGGGTCTGCCTCCTCGTCGATCGCGCCCTCGCCTTCCAGGCCGCGCAGCGCTACCCCGACGCGCGGACGATGCAGTCCGATGTGCGCGACCTCCTGCGAGGCGAGATGCCGCGGGCCGCGCTCGCCTTCGCCACCACCGGCGACTTCGCGCCCTCAGCGCCCAGCGCCGCGCCGCAGGTCGCCGCGTTCGCCCCGCAGACCGACGCGCCCACCCGCGCCAACGCCGCGCCGCAGGTCGCCGCGTTCGCCCCGCAAACCGACGCGCCCACCCGCGCCGAATGGGCCGCCGCGGCCTCTCCTGCTCCCGCCTCGGCCGGCTGGCCCCCGAGCTCGAATCCCAACCCCACCCCGAGCATCGCAGGCGCGCGCTCGACGCCGGCTCCCCTGGCCCTCTTGATCGCCGTCGGCGTCGGCTTCACCGCGCTCCTGCTCGGAATCGTGCTGGTCCTGATCCTGTCGCACGGCGACGACAGCGGCTCCCAGGCCCTCACCACGACCCCTCCGACGCGACGCCTTGGCAGCGCGCTGGGCGCCAAGGACAAGCCCGCGCGCGCCGAGGAGGCCTGGTGCGGCGGCGGCGATTGCGACTTCGACTGCGATAGCCGCTGCGACATGGCCTGCACCGGCGGCCGCTGCAATATCGACGTCAAGCCCCGCGCCAGGGTCGCCTGCGCCGGCAGCGGCGAGTGCGTGCTGTGGTGCGAGGACGACTGCGCCGTCAAATGCCCTGGCAACGCCTCGTGCCTCGTTCACTGCAAGCCCGGCAAGCGCTGCACGATCGACGCGTGTCCGAGCGCCGCAAAGCAGTGCGCGAACGGCACGGTGGTCTGCGATCGCCAATGCCCCGAGTGAGATCGCCCGCTCATACGTGACGGATACGCGCCTTCGAATAAGAGCCTATCCCGGTAGGGCTCCGGTCGCCCGCCGGCAGAGCCGCGGCGCTCGACCGCGTTGCTCGGATTCGACGTGCATTCGCACGCCTTCATCCTCGCGCCTTGGCAAGCTTGCGTCTCTTTGGCCGGCTCGGTCCGCCCTACCGGGATAGGCTCTAAACCGCGACCGCCGGAGAGCGGCCCTGACCATCAAAGGGCCGCTCCTGACGGTCGCGGTTTTACTCGTACCAAGCTCGTGTGTGCCCCGCTAGAGAGCTCCACCCGGACAACTCTCTCTAGATCCAACCTACGTTGCGCCACCTCTTGCCAGGACGCCTGTCACGTCGGCGCCTTCGGTGGAGCCACGCTGTCGGACTGCGAAATAGGTTGACAAATTTCCAGCCCACGCGCTCTAGCCCCCGATCTAGCACTACCTCGGGTTGCATTTTCGGGAATTTCGCGAAACTTCCGGCTGTTGCGTGGGTTCTCAACCTTCACACCCAGCAACCGGGAGACCTTTTCAGGTGAAACAGAG
>Ga0105048_10001892_pt1 | contig 33907 bp, 27 predicted proteins | sample MAT05_FD_78382 | JGI IMG/M metagenome (GOLD analysis project Ga0105048, IMG submission 78382) | Freshwater microbial communities from Lake Fryxell liftoff mats and glacier meltwater in Antarctica - MAT-05 | ecosystem: Environmental > Aquatic > Freshwater > Ice > Liftoff microbial mat | place... | reverse complement strand
GTTCGGGATGGGGCGAATCTACGCGGGCCGGGCACTGCACCCCATCCGGCAAATTATTACCCAGATCGACACCATCACGGCATCGCAACTGGAAAGGCGTCTGGCCGAAGGCGCCGATGCGGACGAACTCGTTCAGCTTGCCCGGCGGTTCAACCAGATGCTCGACCGGCTCGAAGAGGCCTTCCGGCAGCAGCGCACGTTTGTCGCCCACGCATCGCACGAACTGCGTACCCCCCTGACGGCCATTACGGGTCAGCTCGAAGTAGCCCTGCTGGCCGGCGACGACCTGCGGGACCTGCGGGCTACGGTGTACTCCGTGCTGGAGGACGTGCGGGATATGAACCGGCTGACCAACGGCTTGCTGAGTTTGGCCAACATGGCCGTGGATGAATCGGCGGTAGTGGTGGGGCCGGTCGCGCTCGATGAACTGGTGTGGCAGGTGCGAACCGATCTGCTCCGGCTCCGGCCCAACTATGCCGTGGCCGTAACCTTCGGCGACCTTCTCCAGACACAGGCCGACCTGCGGGTTACGGGCAGCGAATCACTGCTCCGTACGGCCCTTTTCAACCTGATGGAAAACGGCGGTAAGTTCGCCCCTGACCACCGGGTGTCTGTCTGTCTGAACGTTGAGCCGGAGATGCTGACGCTCACGTTTCATAACGACGGCCCACCCATTGCCGCCAAAGAACTACCCGAAATCTTCAAGCCCTTCCAACGAGGCACCAACAGCCGAAGCGTAGCCGGACATGGCATTGGCTTATCGCTCATCCAGCGTATTGTGCAGCTGCACCGGGGTCGGCTGACGGTCATCTCCGACACCGTCCACGGTACCACGTTTAGTCTATCCCTACCCCAGCCTAACCCGGATTGACCAGCCGTTTTTTGTGCCACTATGCACTCTAATCGCTTTCTAATTTGGAACTAACCCGGCTCTAAAGTCAGCGAAATAATTTTGTATCAACAAAGCTGGTCAGGGACTTGAATGCTCCCAATGAGCCTCGGTTCACAAGCCGGCTTTGGATACATATTGTCCATAAACTGTTGACTTAAAGCCATGAAATCGCTCTCAAATTCTCTGCTCTGCGTGAGCCTGCTTAGTTTGCTTGCTACAGCTCCGCTGCTGGCAACAGATACCAACCCCGACAGTAAACTCAGTTCGTCGGGTTGGGTAACAGCAATGGATGCGTCCTTCAATACCCGTACTTATCAGGACGAAAAGGGAGATCTGATTGTACAGGTTAACAACCGCTCAGTCGGGGTCCTGACTATTCAGATGCAAACGACACGGGGCGAGGAGGTCGCGTATGTACCCGTTGACCGGCGGCCCGCGCAACTCAGTATCCGGCTCGATGTGAGCGAACTAACCGACGGTGACTACCGCCTTATCGTGGCAACCGATACCGAGAAAATCGTTACGATCGTCAGTCTCACAACTCCTGCCTCTACCTCTATCGTTCGCAAGGCTACCGTGGCCATGGTTAGGCAGGCACCGGTACACCATACCCACTAGACATCATCGGCCCGGCCGGGCAGGCCAGCTATTCGTTCCCGTACCACTTTATAGTCAATTGCCATGAACAAGTATACGCTTGATTTTGCCGCGCCAGTTCAGCCACCCCGGCGAACCCGCTACCAAATGAGCCGGGAATTCCGCCAGATGTATGGCCTGCTTTGTGGTCTGGTATGTTGCATTGCCCTGGTGGGGTTGCTGCGGCAGCACAGCCAGATGCAGTTGCTCCGCGAACAATACCAAATGCAGACTATTCGGTATGATTCCCTGCTGACGGATAAAGTCGAGACCGACCGAAAACTCGAACAACTGCGTACTCAATTTCTCAAGTATCAACATCCTTAAACGAAAATACAAGTATGAAACGCTCCATTAATCCCATAATCCTGCTGGCCTTGATAGGCCTGAGCAGTTGCACCGTTATCCGCCAGGGCGAAGTCGGTGTTAAACGAACATTGGGCAAAATCAAGGCCCAAACCCTACCCGAAGGCGTACAGGGTTTTAACCCCCTGCTGACGCGCATCATCAAGATTCCAACCCGCACCATGAACCTCGAAGTGCGCGCCCCGCTGCCCTCCAAAGAAGGCCTGACGGTGCAGTCGGACATCTCGATTCTGTACCGCGTCGAAGGGAGTTATGCCCCCAAGATTGTGGAGCAGATCGGCCCCAACTACGACGATGTGGTGATTCTGCCCGTATTTCGCTCGGCCGTCACCGACGTTTCTTCGCGCTACTACGCCAAGGACATGCACACGGGGCAGCGGGCCGAGATTGAAAAGGCGATTCGGGATGTAATGATGGCCCAGCTCAAAGACCGGGGCTTCGTAATTGAGTCAGTACTGCTTAAAAGCATCGCGTTGCCAGCGGGCCTGACCAAAGCGATTGAGGAAAAACTGGCGGCCGAGCAGGATGCCCAGCGGATGCAGTTTGTGCTGGACAAAGAGCGTCAGGAGGCCCAACGCCGTATTATCGAGGCCGAAGGAACGCGCGATGCCCAGAAACTCATTAACGAGGGTCTGACACCCATGCTGATCCGGTTCAAGGCAATCGAAGCTTTCAACCGGCTGTCCACCTCACCCAACAGCAAAATCATCATCACCAATGGCGATTCGCCCCTGATGATAAACGCAGACAACCTCAAGTAGGACTCAGCAAGAACGGGTGGTTTAGGTCGCTGAATCGACCACCCGTTTTATCAAATCACCCCCTTTAAACTCATTCAAGTCATGTCACTATCCCTTAAATCCATTGTTTTAGCAGCCCTGGTTAGCCTGTGCAGTTGCTCAATAGCCCGCCACGGCCCAGTGTCGGTCAGTCACCCACGCATCAACTGGCCCCGGCCTGAACATCACAGCCGCCATCAGCCAGGTCGGCACGACCGCCCCCATTCGGGTCACCGTTATAAACACGCTAACAAAGCCCCTCACGTCCGCTACCCACAACCAGGTTTGGCCCATGCGCCCCGTCACAAGGTGCCTATTGCTGGCGAAGTAGCAAGGGGAGGAAGAATCACCGGGCATCGGGCATCGACAACCGGCCTGACAAGAAGAAACCACCAGGTGTCCTGGCCCGCACGCTGGCTTTCGGAATCACCGTTGGAACCCTCGTCTGGGGATTCGATCACCGCTCAGCCCTCCAATACAACCATGAATAGCCATAACCAACGGCCCACTGCGACAATTCTGACAACAGATTCACTATTCAACAAAGTCAACTAAGATGACCACTAACACGCAAAAAACTATATCAAACGATTTAGACGACGGGTCCGCCGATCTGTACATGGGCTTGGGCAGTATGGTTTATGCCCTGGCCAAAGTCGATGGCCGGGTCCAGTTAGCCGAAATGCAGACCGTTAAGGAGATACTGGCTAACGTACCCCATGGGGAGCTGGCCCTCTACGCGTTTTTCCTGCGGGAAAACTGTGATGAGACCGTTGAGGAAGCGTATGCCTTTGCCATGCGCCGATTCACCAGTAGCCAAAAACTACTTACCGAGCCGGTTCGAAAGGAGTTCGTCAACATCCTGATACGAATTGCGAAGGCTCACGACGACATCTCGGGCAAAGAACACGAGTTAATCAAGCAGTTCCGGCGCGACCTCCGGCGGCTGTAAAATTGATCTTTTTCCAACGTGCAACTACATTAAAAGACCCATGAAAACCATCAAATTTTGTCTGCTGCTGGCCTTTTTGTCCAGCCCCATGATTATCTTCTCCCACTTCCGGCCCCAAAAGGGGCCCATTCTTCAAACAACAGTACACGCCGACACTACCCTGAACCGGCTCCGGGTAGTGGTCAACAAACCAAAGAACGAAGCCTTTACTCTGCGGGTCCTGGAAGCCAACGGCCGACCCCTTCACGAGCAGCGAATAAAGGGCGGTTCGGGCACGGTTCAGGCCAACCTCAACCTGCACGCTCTGCCTAACGGCTCGTACCACGTGGAAGTCAGCGGCCGGAGCGGGGGGCAGACTTCCCTTGTGCAACTGTCAGCATCGAAGCACCCGGCGGTCAAACGGGGGATTGATGTCCGGGCGGTCAACTGATGCTCCCTTACGCCCCTGCTTAACGGAGCAGGGGGCTTTTACGAATAGGCTCCCCCATTTCCCAATGCAACGATTTACGGTTATCCGATGCTGTGCCCGAAGCGGCCGATGACTTTGCCTGCTGAGTAAATCGGCAGTTGCCTTTTATCAGAAATTTTAGCTATGACTTCGACAACAAACCTGAATACCCTACTGATGTGTGCCTTGCTGGTTGGCTGTAACCAGCAACAGGAAACCAAAAAAGAAGCGGACAAACCCACCGTACCCGTTATTCAGCTAGTCCGGCAGGATGCCGAGATCGACCACGACTACGCGGGCCACATCGAAGCCGTGCAGAACGTGGAGGTACGGGCCCGCGTGGCCGGCTACCTAGATAACATCCTGGTTGATGAGGGACGCCCCGTTCGGAAAGGGCAGGTGCTGTTTCAGCTCAATCCGGCGGAGTATCAGGCCAAAGTGGCTGAGGCCCAGGCAAATCTGGAGAGTGCCCAGGCCCAGGAGCAGTCGGTGGAAGTTGAAATGGAACGGGTGAAACTGCTGGTGGACAAAAACGTCATCTCGGCCACCGAGCTCAAACTCGCCCGCGCCAAAATGGCCACCGCACGGGCAACCATCGATCAGGCAAAAGCCGCCTTAGCCAGTGCCCGGCTGCTGGTATCGCTGACCAGCATCCGCGCACCTTTCGACGGAATCATCAACCGAATCCCCTTCAAGCGGGGCAGCCTGATTGACCAGGGTGCCCTGCTGACGACCATCTCCGATTTGAGCCGGATGTACGTCTACGTCAATATTTCGGAGAAAGAATACCTGGCCTTTGCCCGCAAACGTCGTGACCCCCAAAAGGCTATGGTCCGGGAAGTGGACCTGCTGCTGGCCGACGGGTCGCCTTATCCCTACAAAGGTAAAATTGAAACGACCGAGACCATCTTCGAAGGAAACTCCGGCACGATTGCCTTCCGGGCGGCTTTCCCCAACCCGGATCAGTTGCTGCGCCACGGGGCCACGGGCAAAATCCGGCTGACGACCGACGTGGATGATGCTGTGCTGGTGCCGCAAAAGGCCGTTTTCGAAGTGCAGGATAAAAATTTCGTGTACGTCGTGGATGGCGGCAACAAGGTACGTACCCGGCCCTTTGTACCCCAAAGCCGGATTGGTCAGCTTTACGTGGTCAAGTCCGGGCTGCACGTGGGCGACCGGGTAGTGTATGAAGGCATTCAGCAACTCCGCGACGGCATGGCCATTATGCCCCGCCCAATGCCTGCCGATAGTGTACGGGCCGTATTTGCAGTAGCCCAGTAACGAGGAAGACCACCAACTTAAGCCATTATGTTTAACACCTTCATTAAGCGGCCGCTCCTCTCGACGGCTATTTCAGTATTGATTGTGCTGCTTGGCCTACTGGCCCTGACGCAGTTGCCTGTCACGCAGTTTCCCGACATTGTACCGCCTTCGGTAACGGTGACCACCCGCTACACCGGAGCCAGTGCCGACGTGAGCGTGAAGGCGGTAGCCACCCAGTTGGAACGAGCCATCAACGGCGTGCCGGGAATGACCTACATGACCTCCATATCGGGCAACGACGGTACGACCATCATCACCATCTGTTTCAAAGTAGGTACTGACCCCGACCTGGCCGCCGTAAACGTGCAGAACCGCGTCTCGACCGTGCTGGATGAACTGCCCACCGAGGTCATAAAAGCCGGTGTTGTCACCGAAAAGGAGGTCAATAGTATGCTGCTGTACCTCAATGTGTTCAGCGAAGACCCCACCGTAGACGAGAAATTCATCTACAACTTTGCCGACATCAACATCCTGGCCGAACTGAAGCGCATCGAAGGGGTGGGTTTTGCGGCCATCATGGGCAGTCGCGACTACGCCATGCGCGTGTGGCTCAAACCCGACCGCATGACCGTTTATGCGGTGTCGGCAGCTGAGGTTGTGGACGCTATCAAACGGCAGAATGTCGAAGCTGCCCCCGGAAAAGCGGGTGAAAGTGCCGACCGGGACCCGCAGACGCTTCAGTATGTGCTGCGCTACACGGGAAAATTCTTTGAGCCGAAGCAGTACGAAAACCTCGTATTGCGCACCAATCCCGATGGGTCATTGCTGCGCCTGAAAGACGTGGCCGACGTGGAATTCGGTTCGCAGGATTACGGCATCCTCTCGAAAACCGACGGGCGGCCTTCGGCGGCTATCATGCTCAAGCAGCGGCCCGGCTCCAACGCCCGCGAGGTTATTGCCAACGTGAAAAAGCGGATGGCCGAACTCAAACAAAGTTCGTTTCCGCCCCGCATGACCTACAACTATGCCTACGACGTGTCGCGGTTTCTGGACGCGTCGATTGAGGCCGTGTTGCACACGCTGGTTGAAGCCTTCGTGCTGGTGTTCCTGATCGTGTTTCTGTTTTTGCAGGACTGGCGGTCCACGCTCATCTGTGCGCTGGCGGTTCCGGTGGCGCTGGTGGGTACGTTTGCGTTTATGAGTGCCATCGGTTTTTCCATTAACCTGCTCACGCTCTTTGCCTTGGTGCTGGCCATTGGCATTGTGGTTGACAACGCGATAGTGGTGGTCGAAGCCGTACACGCCAAGATGGAGGAAGAGCACCTGTCTCCCCCTCAGGCTACGCTGGCTACTATGGGCGACATTACCGGGGCCATCATTTCCATCACGCTGGTGATGTCGGCGGTGTTTATCCCCGTCGCGTTTATGTCGGGACCGGCGGGTATTTTCTACCGTCAGTTTTCGCTCACCTTAGCCATTGCCATTGTTATTTCTGGGGTGAACGCCCTCACGCTCACGCCCGCGCTATGCGCCATCCTGCTGCGGCCCACGCACGGAGAAAAGAAAGGGTTGCTGGGGCCGTTTTTTGCTCATTTCAACCGGGGCTACGACTGGCTGGCCCGTCGCTACCAGGGGCTGCTGAGCCGGATCGTGAGCCGGAAAATGGTAACCTGGGGGCTGCTGGCCGGGTTTGTGCTGGGTACGTGGGGCCTGGCGACTATCCTGCCGGGGGGCTTCATTCCCACCGAAGACCAGGGTATGCTTTACGTCAACGTGACCACCCCGCCGGGTGCCACCGTGGCCCGTACCGAGCGGGTGCTGGATGCGATTGAAGCGATAGCCTCGGAAGAAGAATCGGTCGAGAACGTTTCGACGCTGGCGGGTTTCAGTCTGATGACCGACGGGGCGGGCGCGTCCTACGGCATGGGCATGATTAACCTCAAACCCTGGGATGAGCGGGGTGAATCGATTCAGACCCTGATGAACCGGCTGACCGAAAAGACCAAAACCATCACCGATGCGACCATCCAGTTTTTCCCGCCCCCGACCGTGCCGGGCTTCGGCAACGCCAGTGGGTTCGAGCTGCGGCTGCTTGACCGGGGCAAAAGTGGCGATTTGGACAAGATGGATCAAGCGGCTGACCGCTTCCTGGCCGCCCTGAAAAAGCGACCCGAAATTGGGGATGCCTTTACCGGTTTCGACCCCAGTTTTCCGCAGTACCTGCTGCACGTTGACCAGGAGAAAGCCGCCCATCAGGGAGTTTCCGTCGAAAACGCCATGAGTGGCCTCCAAACGCTGATGGGCAGTTTTTATGCCTCCAACTTCATTCGTTTCGGGCAAATGTACAAGGTGATGGTGCAGGCCGACCCCGCCTACCGCACTAAACCCGAGGATGTGCTGAACATGCGGGTCAAGAGTGAGCAGGGGGAAATGGTTCCCTACGCCGACTTCGTGCGGCTGGAGCGGGTGTACGGTCCCGAACAGTTGACCCGCTACAACATGTACACTTCGGCCATGGTCAATGGCGATGCGGCTCCCGGCTACAGCAGTGGCGATGCCATTAAAGCCATTCAGGAAGTAGCCCAAAAAGAACTGCCCAAAGGCTTCAGCTACGAATGGTCGGGCATCACGCGGGAAGAAATTATTTCGGGCGATCAGGCCCTGTACATCTTCGCGATTTGTCTGGTGTTCGTTTACATCCTGCTGATGGCGCAGTATGAGAGCGTCTTTTTACCATTGCCCGTATTATTATCGCTGCCAACGGGCATCTTCGGAGCCTTTGGCCTGCTGTATTTGATGGGTTTACAGAACAATATCTACGCGCAGGTGGCCCTGGTGATGTTGATTGGGTTGCTGGGCAAAAACGCCATCCTGATTGTGGAGTTTGCCAATCAGCGTTACAAAGAAGGCCTGCCGGCAGTAGAAGCCGTTATTGAAGGGGCGGTATCCCGGCTGCGGCCCATCCTGATGACCTCCTTTGCCTTCATTGCCGGTCTGATTCCGCTCTGTATCGCAACCGGAGCAGGTGCATTGGGCAACCGTTCCATTGGGGCCGCTGCGGCCGGGGGCATGTTTGTGGGTACGCTGTTTGGCCTGGTTATCGTGCCCGGTTTGTTCGTTTTCTTCACCAAGTTAAGCGAACGTTTGGGTCGGAAGCCAACCGGCAACGCTGGCCTACCTAAAGCCGAAATGCCAACACAGTCTGCCGAATTAACATCTTTATCCACCCAACCTTATGTCAATGGAACTGCCGTTCATTCATAGACTCGTCCGCAGTCGTTTTTTAGTAATACTGCCCGGACTGCTGCTGTTTGTCAGCAGTTGTCAAACCATTCGGTCGTGGCAGCCCCCCGCACTGGGGGCACTCACCAGCCGCGCTGTACCGGATTCGTTTGCCGGGCAGACTGATTCGGTCGGCATTGGGGGACAGCGCTGGCGCACGTTTTTTGATGATGAGCAACTGGTAGCCCTCATCGACACGGCACTGGCACAAAATTTCGACCTCCGCATCGCCACGCAGCGCATCGAGCAGGCCCGGGCAAACTACGGGTACAGTCAGGGGTTTTTGCTGCCGCAGGTAAACGCAGTAGCCTCGGCGGGGGTAGACCGATACGCGCGTAACACCATGAACGGCGTGGGTAACTTTGATTCCAACTTATCCCCCAATGTGGATGGCAATCGGATGATCCCCAACCCAACGCCCGACTTCTTCCTCGGTGCCCGCAGCACCTGGGAGGTAGACATCTGGGGTAAACTCCGCAACCGGCGCAAAGCTGCTTATGTACGGCTGCTGGGATCGGAAAAGGGTCGTCATGCCATAGTGACGGGTTTGGTTGCTGAAATTGCCCGTCAGTATTATAGCCTGCTGGCCTTAGACGGTGAACTGGAAATCATTCAGGAAAACATCGACTACCAAAGCAATGCGCTCGAACTGGTACGGATTCAGAAGCAGGCGGGGCGCGTGACGGAACTGGCCGTGCAGCAGTTTACGGCCCAACTGCTCAATACCCGCAGTCGGCAGGGGCAGGTTCGCCAGCAAATTATAGAAGCCGAGAACCAGTTGAACCGCCTGTTGGGTCGCTATCCGCAAGTTATTTCGCGGAGCCGTTCGCTGCAATCCCGTGAGCTGCCCGGTCAGGTTCTCACGGGCCTGCCCGCGCAGATGCTCTTTCGCCGGCCCGACATTCAGCAGGCCGAACTGGAGTCGCAAGCGGCTAATATTGACGTGGATGTAGCGCGGGCCGAGTTTTTACCCGCGCTGAACCTGACGGGCTACGTGGGGCTGAATGCGTTCCGGCTGGGTACGCTGGTGAACCCGGCGGCTCTTGCTGCCGGGCTGCTGAGCGGCTTGTCGGCTCCGGTGTTCAACCGGCGCTTTGTGCGGGCCAATTATCAGGGGTCGGTTGCCCAGAGCCGCGAAGCGTTTTACCGCTACCGGCAAACCATCGTCAACGGCTTCAGCGAGGTGACCACGAGCCTGCGGGGTGTTGAGAATTACCGGCAGGTGGCCGAGCTACAGGCTGAGGAAGTCAGGACGCTGCAACTGGCCGTTACGACTGCCAACGACTTGTTCCGCAGTGGATACGCCACCTACTTGGAAGTGATTACGGCCCAGCGGAGCGTACTGGAAGCCGAACTGGCTCTGATTAACACCAAACGGGCGCAGTTCCTGTCCTTAACGAATCTGTACCGGGATTTGGGAGGGGGTTGGGAGTAGCGACTTACTCCCTGAAAATGGCGAGAATACGTGTGCATGGATACCGAAATCGCTAACCTGCGTGTCTGATTTGCCTCCTTCACGCAAGTTTATCATTGATGATAATGCTCAATTTTACCTGAAGTTCGTTGTATATATCGGATAGGACGCCCCTTAGTACTCAAAGAAAAAAGGTTGTGATTTAGCCAGTCGTAACAACAATTTAACGTCTTTGGGAGGGTAGCTAGTGAAGTCTTGCTGAATAGCATAAGCCGAGCCATACTGGCAGATAAATGGCGATGGAACAGCTCCGATCTCCCCCTATTCTTCCGAAGTGACAGCGTGTCACTTCGGAGTTCTGTTGACTGTCAGACACGCAAATACTCAGGAATTTCTTCTGATATAAATAAGGTAATCGACTCCGCCACGCATCTCAAAGCGATAATCGGGGTTGTTCCTGTACTGATCCAAGCTGGATTCAAAGGTCAGGTAATCTGATAATCCCTTTTTCCGCATGGCCTCCCAACCACTTCGCATCTCTTCCATAGCTATAACGTCTTCATTTAATTCAGATACAGTTGTCTTGGCTTGTGGAGCCTTATAAACGGGCTGAGTAGCTTTCCAAAGCTCAAACTCGTTAGCGAGCTGGTTGGTCATCAATGCTTTGTAAATAGCACCAGCTAATGATCTGATCCGAGCTTTTGTCTGCGCTTGCTCATAGTATGTCAGCACAAACCGAATATACTCCTCCCCTAGCTTTCCCTGTCGGTAGCGCTCTTTGATTTCATGCAGTGATTTAAGTGATATTCCCAGTTCAGTTAGTTTCTGCTGCACCCCATCTGGAAGCTCTACGTCAATTCTGCTTATCACTACAGGCCTGAGTAACTGAAACTGAACGCTAACAACTGATTTGCCTTCCTTAATTGGTTTGAAATCGAACGCCATGTCGGTCATAGCAATCTCCTGCTGGGCAATTTCAAGAACGGATCGTTTAAAATCAGCGAAATTGGCATATTTGCCAGTCAAGTGAAACATATGCTTCATTTCTGAAAGGCCGACAATAATTGTATCGCCTTGAAAGGCTGATAACTTAAGCAACCAATATACCCTAAATGAATAAAAGCTCCGAAATTCAATTAGGGTCAACTCCTGGGCAACTGAGAAATCGCCCCTCAGTTCCAGTAAGTAAGGTTTAACGAAATTATTGAATTGAGCCATTACGTGGCCCGATTTCTCTTTATACCGGCACGTAGACATAATCGGGTTACTCACAATTTCGCGGATACCTCGCTCATCCTTCGATTCCACTGTAATCGTTCTACCTGATAAACGAATTACGGCTTTCTTAATTTGTGAGTAGGTCTTCCCTCCTACCTTATCTTCTGGATATAGTTCGCTAACTGGAATTCGGTACGTCGAAAATTCTTTATCACCCCGGTTTATCCGAGCCAACATGGCTATAAACAATCGCATCTCCAGCAATGACATGTCGTATTGGGCCCGAATCAAATCATTGTGCTGCGCCACAATACGATCTGGCCGGTTTTCAGGAAACCCAATCTCCAGTTGAACAGGTTGTGGTTTACTCTCAGTTTCTGTAGGGCTGTTCGAAGTTACCATGCCGATTTTGTCTCGTACTAGAACAAATTTATCAATTATGTGGATGCAGCCAATGTTTTGATATACTTCTTGTAGATAATCAGCCACTAATTAAATAAATCCGACCGTAACACATCTCTTTTTCTATTCTATCCAACAGTTGATTAAACCCATTTTTGCAATTGCGAGTAAAAACCCGTTAACAGTACGTACAAACGCTATTGCCCCCCTCAATGAACTGTCAAAACACTATTTGGTCTCTTTATATTCCTGATATAATAGTTTGGCGGTACTTTCCTCGCAGTTGTCTGTGTGATAACTCCGTTTATCTGCTAAAAACCCTGTTCTGAGCTCAAATTAGGGCTATGGCGGTACTTTCCTCGTAGTTGACGGTACTTTCCTCGCAGTGACGGTACTTTCCTCGCAGTTGACGGTACTTTCCTCGCAATTAGACGGTACTTTCCTCGCAGTTGACGGTACTTTCCTCGCAGTTAGACGGTACTTTCCTCGCAGTTGACGGTACTTTCCTCGCAACAAACGGTACTTTCCTCGCATTTACCCCTTTTAAAATACTGATTGTCAGGAAGTTATGGCGCCCTAATAGTTAATAGATATAATAAAGTAATAGCCAACCTATTAGTTAAAGGACAAAAGGCGGGGCTTTTTCAAATTCTTTTTTTTAAAAAATACTGCATTAGTATAACCCATAAAAATCTGTGAGGGAATGAAAGAGTAAAAAATACTGCGCGACGGTACTTTCCTCGTAGTTGACGGTACTTTCCTCACAATATCAGCAAACAAGGATTTTACAAGAAAGGAGTACCAAAGGAATTAGTTCTGGGCGACGGTACTTTCCTCGCAGTTACAGTTAGAAGGGTTTACGGACACAATTTTTTTTCAGTTTTTATTATAGAGAAAAAAAGTTCTTTCTATCTTTACAAAAGATAAATATTTGCCTATACCCTCTCTATGCTCACTCACGATAAGCTGGTCAAGTTTCTACGCGCAAAACCAGCCATCAATCTTTCACAGATTGAAAAAGAAGCTGGTATACCCTCTAAAACGCTTCATAAAGCCCTGACTAATCAGAAAGATGTGCCGAGCAAGCACCTGCCAGCTTTAGACGAAGCGTTGCGACAGTATGGCTACACGGAAAACTTGTTTGATAAAGCGACGGTCATCTCAATTGTTAACCATAAAGGGGGGGTAGGAAAAACAACAACGACTATCAATATGGGCAAGGCACTGAGTCTACTGGGCAATAAAGTATTGTTGGTGGATATGGACTCTCAGGGTAATTTGTCTCAGTGTTTTGGTGTTCACGAGCCAACAGAGCAAGTTATTGATGCTTTGTTGGGGAGTTCTCCACTCCCCATGCTTGAAATATCGGAAAAGCTTTATTTAACTCCTTCTGATATTCGGATGGCTTATAAAGAATCAGAGCTGGCTAATGCGATCGGGGCAGACCGCCGACTCACGGTTAAGCTGGAGGATGCCCGATCCAATTTCGATTATATTCTGATTGATTGCCCCCCCAGTTTAGGAATATGCACGACCTGTTCGCTTGTGGCCTCTAATTACTGCGTAGTGCCTATTCAACCCGAAGCAAGTGCGTACCATGGGGTAGAAAGTTTGTTTAATCGGATTGCTGAAGTGCGTATGTACATCAACCCAGCGCTGACGGTTAAAGGGATTGTCTTTACGATGGTCCACAAAAATCAGAGTGTTCACAAAAGTATGATGACGCACATACGTGATACATACCGAAATTTTCACATTTACGAGGCCGTGATTGAAGTATCGACCGTCATCAAGCAATCCCAGGTGGCAAAGGAAGATCTATTCTCCTACGCGCCCAAATCAGCCTCATGGCAACAGTATAATCAACTGGCCACTGAGATAATGACGTTGTGATATGGCAAAGAAAGATTTCATGACGCTGATGAAAGAGAAGACAGTAGATGTTCGTCCAAGCCTGCTGTCGGCAGAAACAACAATTAAAACGCAGATTGTTGTGCTCGATCAACTTCGAGACTTAATTCCGCCCCTTACCGATGACGAATTCGGGCAACTGGAACAGAACATTCTCAAACACGGCGTTAAGGACCCGTTGACTGTGTGGGAGACAACAGAACTCATCGTTGGAATAGGGGTAAGTGAAACGCCGGCCTATGTGCTCATTGATGGACATAACCGCTATAGACTATGCCTACAGTACAAACTGGACTACCGGATCAACATTGTCCACTTCGAGTCGCTGATCGAAGCCAAAGACTACATGATCGATTACCAATTAGGTCGCCGGAATTTAACCACAGAACAGGCATCCTATCTAAGGGGGATGCGCTATTTGCAACAAAAATCTGCTCGGGGAAGCAATCTGAGGGCAGGGGGAGTACAAATCAATGTAGCTGAAGCCCTCGCATCAGAATATGGCGTTAGTAGCCGCACCATAAAACGGGATGGTGATTTTGCATCAGGGTTGGAAAAATTAGACCCTGAGCTTAAACGTAAGGTATTAACGGGTAAACAAAAACTAACCCGCTCAGCAGTTCATTCATCCGTTAATGAAGATGAGCCTTTCAACGAGGCAGCAAATAGTCTGAAAAATACGCATTCGAAACAGATCTTATTACTAGAAAACAGGATTAAAAAACTGGCAAACAGCTCATTAACCCAAAAGAATTGTACTGAATTAATTCACAAAGCAAACAACCTCATGGCTCTTCTTTCATCGAAGTGACACGCTGTCACTTCGAACCGATGGTTCTACTTTGCCCCCTCTTTTAGGATCACCAACACAAATTTAAAGTGGATTATAGCTGAGTTGGCAGTTGACTTAATTCAGACCCCGATAGGGGAGGGGTAGCCTGAGTCATGATAAGTTGTACTTCATTTTTAGCTTTTATGAGCAAGCCCAACGGAAAACGAATAGTCAGGCTTGACTGCTGCTGCTGCCATTCGGTAAGTTGTCGGCGGATTGTTTCGAGCAGGGCCGGATTATTCTCTCCAACCCAGAGCCCCACAAATCGTTGTAAGCTGTAGTGATAAAATAAAACATCGGGTTTAAGCACATTCATAGCCAAGCCCGATGCCGACCGTTCTACTAATGCCCAACCAAACTGATCGAGCAAAGCGCGTCGTATTTGGGCGATGCGGCTACGCAATTTTTCATCTTTCCCCACTTTTTTGGATAGGGTAGGAGTGGGCAGTAATTGGTCTTCGGCCAGGGCAACCTGATAATAGTAGCGAGATTTTATGAGTCGATTCAGGGTTCGATAGGACCAGTTTTCGTCAGCAGCATTGTGGAGATAAAAATGGCGTTCCTGGGTATTCTCAATTTTTAGAAGGATTCGGTAGTGCGTCCAGGCTAGCTCAATTCTCAACTGCCGCCTTATCGAACCCAATTCTCCACTCGCTGCGTGGAGAATTGGAAATACGAGATAAAACTGCCTGAACCACCATAAATTGGACGTTTTATACCCTTTGCCATAATGCCTGGTGAGCTCATCCGACAATGCTTCGATCAGATGTAGACCGTAATCAGCCCGATCCTGCCCCTGTTGCTCGGTCTCCACAATGATGCGCCCAATATGCCAGTACGCTTCCACACGCGCAAAATCAGGCTCGCCTTTGCGCGCGCCCACTTCCGGAGAAATGAGTTGTCGCAGATACTGATGCAGTTCCACAAACGAGTCTGCAGCAAGAGAAGGTATTTCGTTTTCCATTAGGTATTCAAGCAAAATGAAATCATCGCTTAGGCTACAAAACTACGTGGTATGAGAAGACGCCCCTGTCCTTCAGCAATGCGCTGAGAAATACACAAATCATTCCCTTGATAACCCGCATCAACAACGAACATTTCTCGGTGCTGCACAACAATTTCTCATTCAATTTTATTAAATCACAGAGGAAGACTTATCGTATTTTGGATCGTAGTGTAGGTGTAATCAGAACCCGATTTCCCCAATCAAAAGCGGCCCTGTAACAAAAACTGATCGGTGCGGGCAAAGAGAAGTGAATAAAAACTAAAGTCACTTTTGTTGGTGTCGATTCGTTTTTCAAGCCGCAGCACCGGGCTTCTCTCTTCAATTTGTAGTTGATGGGCAATAAATTGATCGGAAGCTAAAGCCTGGATTTTCTGTTCCCCCCCCGTAACAACCAGGCCATATTTTGTTCGTAATAGATCGAAAAGCGAGCGATTTTCCAGCCGTTGACGTGATAAATTTGGTAAATAGCGATTCGGTAAAATCAACTTTTCATAAAAAACCGGCTCCCCATTGACCGACCGCAGCCGTTCAAGGCAATGATAGGTCATGTTGGGATTTTCGTCGGTGGGGTAAAACAGCAGTTCGTTGGGGAATGTACATAAGCTTGGTTTAACCAAAATGGTAGTCGTGATAAGCTCTGAAGACAGCTCGGTTGCGCCAGCAGTCTTTTCATTGGGATGAACCGCGTGCGTTTTCAGCGACATTACCCCCAGCCCAATCGGAATTGCCTGCACGATGCTACCTTTCCCCTGACGCTTCCGAATGTACCCCTCCTGAACCAACAGCGCTAGCGCTTGCCTGATCGTAGGCTGCGTCAGGCGGTATTGCTGCTGAAGCACACTCTCGGAAGGCAATAAATCACCTGCTTTGAATACGCCCCGGATAATTTCCTGCCGAAGCGTTTCATATAAATACTGGTATTGCGGAATACGGCTATGCTGGTCATTCATATCGTTGACAAAGGTAATAAACAGCCAGAAAAGCGCACTGCGATTTCACTCTATCTTATAACAATATATATAATTAAACAAAAAGCAAAGCATTGACATACAGTTTTTTACTGTAAATAGTTGCAACTCATTATAATAAGTTTTTTAATTTTAAGAATATTGGCATACCTTCGTTTCGTTGATATACCAAGCAAAAAATTCTATGGCATGAGTCAGTAGCCAGAACAAAAGCGAGTAGTTATCATCGGTGAAACAACAGGCCTGGTCTCTCCGCAGCGAAGGCCTTTTTCAAACGTTTCTCGACCTGTTTGAAAAGCGACCGGCGGGCAAGAAAACGACAGTTCGTAAGGCTTCTATCGAAAGCTGGACTGGTGCCATAGGGACGGCAACTTTTCTAAACGACTAATTTACAGTTCACTTTATGAATCTGACAATGCAATACCTTCAGCAGAGCCGAGCCTTGCTGGACACTATCGAAGCCCAGGCAGATGCCATTCAACAAGCCGCCGAGTGGTTTAGCCAAACTATATTGGCCGGGCGAATGGTCCATCTATTCGGCAGTGGGCATAGCCGTATTATGGTCGAGGAGATGTGGCCGCGCTACGGCTCCTTTCCCGGTTTCAACCCGATTGTCGAACTGTCGCTCTCGTTTCATAATCTGGTGGTGGGTGCCAACGGGCAACGGCAGGCCATGTTTCTGGAAAATGTGCCGGGCCTAGCCCAACGGATTCTGCGCAACTACGATCTATCGGTACAGGATTCGGCCCTGGTTATTTCGTCCAGCGGCTGTAATGTAGTGCCCATTGAGATGGCCGAATTATTTCAGAAACACGGTGTAAAAGTGGTCGCACTGATATCTAAACAGCATGCCGACCAAAGCACAAGCAAGCGACAGGATGGCAAAAAACTAAGCGATTTTGCCGACCTTATTCTGGACACGGGAGCCCCTGTGGGCGATGCCATGCTTACGATTCCGGGGCTGGACACACCCGTTGCCCCCGGCTCAACGTTGGGCGGAGTTGCCCTGGTGAACTGCATCAAGGCCGAAGTAGCGAGACTATTAACCGAAGCAGGGCATCCGCCCCAGGTCCTGTCGGCAGCCAATGTGGTGGGAGCCGAGCGGGCCGTGACCCTCTTTGAAGGTGCTTACGATGAACACGCCCACCGGCTGGCTAAACTTTACCAGCGGGTAGGTATTCCTTCGTACGTCAGTGAGCAGGTCACACTAACCAGTACAGAAAACGCATGATGAACCGTCGCCATTTTTTAAGTGCCACTGCCGGGTCCCTGGTTCTGGCTCATCAACCGATGCTGGCTGGTAAAAAGCCCACGCTGGGCATCCATGTTTGGGTATTTTCGTTCAATAAGCCAAACCGAGACTGCTTCCCGGTTCTTGATCAGGTGTTTGCCGATGTACAGTATGCCGGTTTCGATGCCATTGAATTGATGGAATTGAATGTGCGGCATGATGATGCAGTCTCGAAAACTGGCGATCTAATCCAAAAAACGGGTGTATCGGTGATTGGCACGTCCTACAGCCAACCGATGTGGGATAAAAGTAAACAGGCCGAAATCATCAACGACGCTGGCATCGTAATCGAGCGATTATCGAAAATCAAGGGCCGCACGTTCGGTATTTCAGTTGGCGATGCCAAACGAAAAAAGACGGCCGACGAATTTGATGTACAGGCCCAAACCCTCAAACAGATTCAGACCATCGGCAAACAGTACAATGTGGTTCCGAATCTGCACAACCACACGTATGAAGTGGCCGAAGGGCTTTATGACCTGAAAAATACCCTGCAACGGGTACCCGAAATCGCCCTTGGCCCCGACTTGGACTGGCTGTTTCAGGCCAAAGTGGATGTGCCGACTTTTCTGAAAATATACGCCGACAAAATTGTTTATATGCACATCCGCGACCACCTCTGGACGGGCATCTGGTCAGAAGCAGTGGGCGAAGGGATCATGGATTTTAGGGCAATTGCCCGGCAGTTGAAACAGATTGGTTTTTCGGGCGATATAACCGTTGAACTCGCTTTCCCCGCTGGATTCAAAGCCACCCGCCCTGTTCGGGAAAGCTTGAAAATGAGTCGGCAGCTTGTGAAGAAACAATTTGGTGTGTAAAATGGCTACTGTTGTCAATCATCTCGCCGAAACCGACATTCTTGTCATTGGCGCGGGTTCGGCTGGTTGCGTGGCTGCGCTGTCAGCGGCATCCTGTGTGCATAACCTTTCGGTGATGCTGGTGGAACGCTACGGCTTTCCGGGCGGCACATCCACCCAAATGCTCGATACGTTTTACGGGTTTTTCACCCCCGGCGAAGCGTCCCGAAAAATTGTGGGTGGCTGGCCCGACCGCATCGTCAATGAACTCGATAACGTTGGCGCGGTATTTCTACGGCCCAATACGTACGGGGCCGGAACGGGTGTCAACTACAACCCCGAGCGCTTGAAACTCGTCTGGGACCAGTTGATTCTGCAATACAAAATCCGGTATCTGCTGCACACGACGCTCATTGATGTAGCTACGGAAGGAGAACGGTATGCCTGTGTTTTCTGGAATAAAGGCGGTTTTCAGAAAGTACTGGCCCGCCGGGTTATCGACGCATCGGGTGATGCCGATTTCTGCCATCTGGCGGGGTTGGCCTACGAAATTGCCGGTGAACAAGAGCCCGCCCAAAGTCTGACGACCACTTTCCGCATGAACAATGTAGAACTGGACGAGTATGAGCGGGCCGGTGGAAAAACCATGCTGGCCCAGAAAATGCAGGAAGCTGTTACGAGCGGACGGCACCCGTTACCCCGCAAAGAAGGGTCGGCCCACGAGATGAACGCCCAAAAGTGCATCTCAACCGTGGCCGTAAAAGTAGCCGGTCTTTCTGCCCTGAATGCCGACGAACTTACCAAAGCTGAAATTGAAGGACGACGGCAGGCGTTTGTGTACGAGGCCTTTTTTCGGGACGAGGTACCCGGTTATCAAAACGCGAATATCATTGGTTTGTCGCATCAGATTGGCGTTCGCGAAACCCGGCGCGTGTACGGTGAACACCGCCTAACAAAGGAAGAATGCCTGGCCGGACGGCTACCCGACGACCGTATTTTTCTCTGTGGAGCCCCTATCGAAGACCACCGTCATACGGAGAACGGAGCCGAGGAAACCTACTGGGAGTACATCCCCGGCGCAGGGGTATATGGCGTTCCTTACGGTACGATTGTGCCGAAAGGAAGCCAGTCGGTTTGGGTTGTAGGTCGGTGTTTTTCGGCCACGCACGATGCCCACGCGTCGTGCCGGTCTATGGCGCAAACCATGTCTATGGGGCAGGCGGCTGGTTTAGCTGCGGTACAGTCGCTACAACATGACGAACCCGCTCATAGCCTGACGATTAACCAATTGCAACACGATCTGCGCAAACTGGGAGCCATTCTGGACATTCCCGATACCGTAGCCGATACGTCCCGCCATGGCTGGAAAAACAATTTTCCGGTTTCTGCCGAACGGGATAAGAAGCAACGTTTGACCCTAACCTGATTTACGTTATGTCGTTTATTCGTACCGTTTTGGGCGATATTCCGCCAACGCAAGCGGGCATTACCTATGCTCATGAGCACCTCATTATCGAGGAAAGCTTTCCGACGCTGGCGAACCCTGATTTTCTACTGAACGATGTCGATAAGGTATCAGCCGAATTAAAGCAGGTGTATCAGGCTGGTGGGCGAACCATGATTGATACGATGCCCGCCAACTGTGGCCGTAACGTGTTGAAACTGGCGGAAGTGTCCAGCAGAACAGGCATTCAGATTGTGGCACCCACCGGCATTCACCTCGAACAATATTACCCTCAATCCCATTGGCGGTATCAGTATTCGGAAGATCAACTCACGCGCCTTTTCATTGCCGATGTAGACGAGGGTATTGATCGATACGATTACAACGGGCCGATAGTAGAGCGAACTCCTCACAAAGCAGGGATGATTAAACTGGCAACCGGCAACGAAGCCATCACGCCACATCAGGAACTGATTTTTCGGGCAGTGGTCAACACTCACCGAGCTACCGGCGTACCGATTCTGACCCACACCAATGCGGGGCTTCATGCGCTGGAACAGGCCGAATTGTTCGGCAAACTTGGTGCCGATCTGAGCCACGTTGTCATCTCGCATGTAGATCGCTGCAAAGACGCGGCCTATCACCGTGAACTCTTGCAAACAGGCGTTCGGGTTGAATTTGACAGCGCCTTTCGGTGGAAGAAAGGCGAAGAAAACGGTACGTATCGACTGCTAGAAGCGCTGCTCCCTGATTTTCCAGACCAGATTATGGCTGGGATGGATGCTGCCCGAAACACATACTGGCAATCGTATGGCGGCTCGCCGGGCTTGACGTACCTTCTGACCACCTTTCGCGACGAACTCAATAAGCACGGCCTAAGCGACTATTGGGACCGTCTGATGATCCATAACCCAACCGCTCTCTACAGCTTTAGACAACCACAGTAAGCTTATTTCAATAAACCCTTAATTCTTTCCGTATGAATTCAAGACGTAAATTCCTCCGTCAACTGAGTGGCACCACCGCCTTATTGGCGAGTAACGAAACACTGGTGAATGCCGAAAAACTGGGCATGCAACCTGGTTCTGGTCACCTCATGACCCCATTACAACCGCGCTCAGCGGCTGATACGATTAACATTGGGCTTATTGGCGCGGGCATCATCGGCCATTACGATCTCAACTGTGCACTGAAAGTACCCGGCACGAAGGTCGTCGCCGTTGCTGACCTCTACGATCCGAGACTCGTTCGGGCAAAAGAAGTGTGGGGGAACGACCTATTCACGACCCGCGACTATCGGGAGGTTTTGGCCCGAAAAGACGTAGATGCCGTGCTGATTTGTGTGCCCGATCACTGGCACGACCGCATATCGATTGCTGCTCTTCAGGCGGGTAAGCACGTCTACTGCGAAAAGCCCATGGTTCACCATATAGACGAAGGAAAAGCGGTTATTGAGGCCCATAAAAAATCAGGTAAAGTCTTTCAGGTAGGTAGCCAGCGGGCAAGCAGCGCGGCTGTACTGGAAGCTAAAAAACGATACGAAGCCGGTGATATTGGCGAACTGACCTCCGTTGAAACATTTCTGGACCGTACCGACGCCTTGGGCGCCTGGCAGTATACCCTGCCGCCAAACCTTGACCCGAAAGAAGTGGACTGGGATCGGTTCCTGGGCGACGCGCCTAAACGACCCTTCCAGGCCGAACGTTTTTTCCGCTGGCGCAACTACAAAGAGTATGGAACGGGTGTAGCTGGGGACTTGTTCGTTCACCTGCTCACTGGCGTGCATACTATTACAGGTTCATTGGGCCCAACCCGGATTTTTGCGCTGGGCGATCTGAATTTCTGGAAAGATGGCCGGGATGCCTATGATTTGGTAACGGCAATCATGGATTATCCAAAGACCGATAAAAATCCGTCGTTTCAGTTTACAACCCGGGTTAATCTGGCAACGGGTGCCGGTGGCGACATCCATACGCGCCTGGTCGGCACAGAGGGTGTCATTGATATTGGCTGGAATTCATTTATGCTGAACCGACTCAAACGGCCCAACGCGCCCATGTACAGTACCGGTTACGATGCGTTGTTCACCTATCCGAAGGCTATGCAGGAAGAGTTCATCCGTCAGTATGACCAAAAATACCCAGCGGGGCAATTTACGCGGCAAGTGCAGAACGAACCTGCTGTGGCGTTCAATACACCGGCCGGCTACGACGACCGACTGGATCACATGATCGTGTTCTTCAATGCGATTCGGGAAAACAACCCGTCACTAGTGAAGGAAGACGCCGAGTTTGGTTTGCGGGCGGCTGCCCCCTCGCTGGCTGCCAATATGAGTGCCGATCAGCGTAAGGTAATCAATTGGGATCCTGTGGGAATGAAACTGATTAAAACCACCTAACTATACAACGAATTGCCATGCTTGGGGGCGGCTTCAATGGCCGCTTCCTGTGCTAAACCTACAATCACATGAACCCCATAGGAAACGCTAATCAGTACGATGCTATCGTCATCGGCTCGGGCATTAGTGGTGGATGGGCCGCTAAAGAACTAACTCAAAAAGGATTACGAACGCTTGTGCTGGAGCGTGGCCGACCCGTTGAGCATGTCAAGGATTACCCAACCACTATGTCCAGCCCCTGGGAAATGGCCCACCGGGGGCGCTATCCACTCGATGTCCTGGCCCAAAGTCCAACGCAGGCCAAAGTGGGTTATGCGTTTAATGAGTACTCTGGCCAGTTTTTCGTTAAGGATACGGACCATCCGTACCAGCAAACCAAACCGTTCGATTGGATTCGCGGGTATCAGGTGGGCGGCAAATCGCTGAGTTGGGCACGGTGGACGCAACGCTGGGCATCGTTCAATTTTGAGGATAACCTGAAAGACGGTCATGGCGTGGATTGGCCCATTCGTTACCCGGATTTAGCACCCTGGTATAGCTACGTTGAAAAGTTTGCCGGTATCAGCGGGAATAAAGACGGATTAGCAACCCTACCCGATGGCGAGTTCCTGCCGCCTTTCGAGATGAACTGCATCGAAAAAAGCGTCCGGGATGCCTGGAAAAAGGAGTATGCTGATCGCCATCTGATCATCAGCCGAACAGCCAATTTGAGCAAGGCGCAACCCATTCATTTAGCGTTGGGCCGGGCTGATTGTCAATCGCGCAACTGGTGTGGACGTGGCTGTTTATACGGAGCTTACTTCAGCAGTAATTCCGCAACGTTGCCCGCAGCGGCTAAAACCGGTAAGCTGACCATTCGCCCGTTTTCGGTGGTTCATTCCATCATTTACGATGAAGCAAAACAAACCGCAACGGGCGTTCGCGTGATCGATACAAACACGAAAGAGATGACCGAGTATTACGCCCGCATCATTTTTGTGAATGCGGCTACGCTCAATTCCACGCTGGTACTGCTCAATTCAACCTCCAATCGCTTTCCCAACGGAATGGGAAATGACAGTGGCGTGTTGGGCCATTACCTGATGGATCATAATTACCGGGGCCGGGTGGCAGGTGTTTATGAAGGGGACGATTTGACTGATAAATACTATTATGGGCGTCGACCAACGGGAACCTACGTCCCCCGATTCCGTAACGTATTGGCTGATAAGCAGAACGATTTTGTGCGCGGCTATGCGTATGCCTGTGGCGGCTCGCGGGCGGGCTGGGGGCGGGGAAACAGCATAGACGGTTTCGGGGCCGATTTCAAAGAAGAACTAACCCAGCCCGGCGAGTGGTCGTTTAGCATGACTGCGATGGGAGAGATGCTACCCCGCTTCGAAAACCACGTCAAATTGAATCCCGACAAAAAAGACCAGTGGGGTATGCCAACGCTTGACATCGACTGTGGCTGGAGCGAAAACGAGAACAAAATGACGCTGGATGCTATCAGTCAGGCCAAAGTCATGATGGAAGCCGCCGGTCTTCGGGTAACGTCGGCCTTCGACAACCAGCAGGCACCCGGTCTGGCGATCCACGAAATGGGAACTGCCCGCATGGGCCGCGACCCCAAAACGTCAGTCCTTAACAAATGGAATCAACTACATGCCGTTAAAAACGTATTCGTAACGGATGGAGCTAGTATGGCCTCCTCGGCTTGTCAGAACCCTTCGCTGACATACATGGCACTAACAGCCCGTGCCGCCGATTACGCTGTGCGGCAGCTAAAAGCGGGTAAGTTGTAATCGCTCGATGCTCAGCATTTGAAAAGCCATTCCGTTTCAAATCTGGAAACAGAATGTTTTGGATAAAAAGTAAACACCTGACGGTTAAAAACCTGACCCAGGCACCTGTCCGGTTAGAATCGGTGGATCTGGAAAAATTGAGTGTAACCGCCTATTTCGCCACTGCGTTTAGCTGGATTTGCCATGACTATGGCCGACGGCGCTCCATTGGCCAACCTCCAGGACGCTTTACTAACCGTACATAATCGCGACTGGCAACAGGGCATTGTGATTGGCAATGAGGCCACCGGTGTGGTTAAACATACGTCGGTGTTTTGGGACGAACCGACCATTCTGAGCGGGCTGACGCATAAAAATACGCGTTTCCCCTTTCGGAAACACATTGCTGCTGATGAGTCATTTACCACACCACAGGTATTCACCATCGTGTACAACAACCATAAAGACCCCAACGAAGTACTCAACACCGACGTACCTGATTTTAGGGGAGCTATTCGAAATAAGTGCTTTTTAATTTGGTTACCTTCTAACGCTTAAATGCCATGATAAACAACGCCTTAACACCCAAACAAATTGAGCAGTACAATCAGGACGGCTACCTGATTGTTAAAGGCTTTCTGAATGAAGTCGAAGTGAATAAACTGTATCAGGTGGCTATTGACGACACTGCCGTGAGCAAAAACGCCATCAACGTGAACGACAGTAGCGGCAAGCGCAGTAAACTTTCGCTTTGGTACAAACCCGGCAACGATGTGTATGGGCTACTCACCCGGAGCCAGCAACTGGTAGATTCGGTGGATAGACTGCTCGACAAAAACGCCGATGGCAGCAACGATGGCGTTTGTCATTTCCACTCCAAACTGATGCAGAAAGAACCCCGCGTGGGTGGTGCCTGGGAGTGGCATCAGGATTACGGCTACTGGTACAAAAACGAGTTTCTGTTGCCCGACCAGATGATGTCGGTGATGGTGGCCATTACGGATGCCAACATCGGAAACGGCTGTTTGCAGGTGATCAAAGGCTCGCACAAAATGGGTCGCGTTGAGCACGGCTTTGCGGGCGAGCAGGTGGGTGCGGCTCAACGGTACGTCGACCTGGCCCTGAAAACGATGAAGCTGGTTTATGTGGAGTTGCAGGCGGGCGACGTGCTGTTTTTTCACAGCAACATTCTCCACCGCTCAGAAGCCAACCTGTCAGACAAGCCACGCTGGTCGATGATTTCGTGCTATAACCGGGCCTCTAACATCGGCTACAACGATTCGGCTTCCTCAATGTCGAGCGTGACACCGCTCGACGTGGTGCCCAACGAAGCGCTCCTGACCTGGGATGCCGCTGGCCTGTCTGAAGATGGAGCTGATTTCCTGCTCAAAGAAGCCGATGTTTCGTTGAAATAGGCGTCTCACATGTATGAGGGCTGGCCTTGGGTTTGCTGTTCACCTTTGGTTTTCATTATGCTTCGTTTACTTCCTTACCGCCAGCGGTGGTTATGTCAGTTACATATCCCTTTATTGATGGCTGACGTAAGGGATTCAAGGCTAAAAAGACTCTTGTATTTATGGAGGAATTTCACCCCTATTCACTAAAGCATGAGTTCCTGTTTCCAATTTCGGTTTATGGTTGCGTCGTCCAACGTCGGGCAAGCCTAAGGTTTTAATGGAATGAAAACGAAACACAACGAAATGACCGAATCAACCACATACTGGCGCAATTTTCTACGGCAGGCGGCTTCGCTGGCAGCTCTGCTAACCGTTGGTGATAGTTTTGGTAATAACTTGACAGCCAAACCCAATACAATTTTGCAACCGTACCGTTGCTGTAAACCCTCTTACCCACGAAACTTGTGAAACGATTCCTTCCTTCAAACACCGTATTGATTGCCGCCCTACTCACCCTGGTGGTCAGCCATCAACCCGTTAGAGCCCAGCAAAAGTTGGACATTACTAGTATTTATGCCCGTAGCAATCTGATCGCCTGGTGCATTGTGCCGTTCGATGCGAAAAACCGGGGACCGGAAGAGCGGGCCGAAATGCTCAATAGATTAGGCATTACCAAGCTTGCCTACGACTGGCGCGACAAGCACATTCCCACCTTTGATGCGGAACTGGACGCCCTTAAAAAGCACCGCATCGACCTACAGGCATTCTGGCTGAATTCAGGTCCTAATCCGGAAAACGACAAAAAATTCGCGGCTATCTTAGACGTGTTGAAGCGGCATCAGGTAAAAACGCAGATCTGGTGTATGATCAGCAACATGAACGGCTTAGAAACCATGACGCAGGATGAGAAAATTAAGGCGGTATCAAAACCCCTGCGCTACATTGCCGGGAAAGCCGCCGAAATTGGCTGTACGGTGGGATTGTATAACCACGGTGGCTGGTACGGCGAACCCGAAAATCAGTTAGCCCTGATCGACTACCTTAAAATGCCCAACATCGGTATTGTCTATAATTTCCACCATGCCGAAGCCGACCTAGACCGCTTCCCGGTATTCTTTCCCCAAATACTGCCGCACCTGCTGGCGTTGAATCTGTCCGGGCTAAAAAAAGGCCAGCCCGTTACGGTTGTTCCGATCGGGCTTGGCGATGCTGAATTGGGTATGATGCGAATAGTGAAAGCAAGCACGTACCGTGGTCCGATCGGGATTATCAACGAAAATACAGCCCCGGATGCCGAGGTTGGTTTACAGATGAACATGGATGGATTGAAACAGATACTTAAAACCCTGGGCGATTCGGCCGCTTTGAAGACGTATCGGTAGACTCGTAAACAGACTGTTTCCTGCTTGGGCGACCCCTAATTTGAATCCGGTGTGGCCTCTACATTACGTGAGATTTTACCCAGTCGCGCCTGCCCTGCTTCGAAACCTCCTTACCGCCAGCGGTGGTTATGTCAGTCACATATCCCTTTATTGATGGCTGACGTAAGGGATTCAAGGCTAAAAAGACTCTTGTATTTATGAACGAATTTCAGCCCTATTCACTAAAACATGAGTTCCTGTTTCCAATTTCGGTTTATGGTTGCGTCGTCCCTGTTTGATGCCAGCTTTAGTAAAAAACGGGGGTGCTAGAGCTTTCTGGACTGATTGACCTAATAGCTAGTTCTAGTAAGTATATGAAAAATAGCGGCTTATTTGTTGGCTTTGGGATTCTCGGCGTATTGCTGGGTGGGCTAACAATGTTGTCCTACTCCCATTCAGTCGAGCTACCGAAGGAGATTTTAGCCGTTCGTGATAAACTGCCCGAGACGGTTGACTATAACCTGCATGTCAAGCCCATTTTGTCAGATCGGTGTTTCAAATGCCACGGCCCTGACAAGAACAAAATCGAGGCTGGTCTGCAACTGGCTAGTTTTGAGGGAGCTACCGAGCCACTTAAAAGCGGTACTGTCGCCATTGATCCCGGAAACTCCGGGAGTAGCGAACTTATCAAGCGTATCCTGAGCCACGACCCTGAGGAGGTAATGCCGACACCCAAATCGAATCTGACGCTTACTAACGAAGAAAAAGCGATCCTTATCAAGTGGATCGAGCAGGGCGCGATATACAAAGAACACTGGTCGCTGTCGCCCATCGACAAACCCGATGTGCCTGCAATTGGCCAGAGTTTTCTAGCTCGCTGGGGCCTGACCAGCGATGAGCAAACGCGCTGGGATAGAAATGACGTTGACCGATTTACGCTCGATAAAATGAACCAGCGAGGGCTGAAACCCTCGCCCGAAGCCGACAAAACAACCTTACTCCGGCGGGTGTATATGGACTTGACCGGCCTGCCTCCGTCCCCCGCCGAGGTTGACCAGTTTCGGAACGATACACGGCCTGATGCCTACGAACGAGTGGTTGACAACTTGCTAAAATCGCCCCATTTTGGTGAACAACAGGCTACTAGCTGGCTGGACGTTGCCCGGTTCGCCGATTCGCAGGGATATCAGGACGACCCTATGCGCAACGCCTTTCCCTACCGCGACTGGGTAATTCGGGCTTTCAATCAGAATAAACCGTTCGATGAATTTATCACCGAGCAACTGGCCGGCGACCTCATGCCCGAACCCGCCACACCTGCCGCCCGGCGCGACCGGCTGATTGCCACGTCGTTTAATCGTCAGCACGCTCAGAGTGGCGAAAATGGTATTGTTCCCGAAGAGTACCGTATCGAATATGTGGCCGACCGAACCAACACCTTTGGCAAAGCTATGCTTGGCCTTACCATGGAGTGTTGTCGCTGCCACGACCATAAATACGACCCAATCAGTCAGAAAGATTATTACTCGCTGTTTGCGTTTTTCAACCAGAATAAAGAAACGGGGCAAATTACGCACAACGGCGAAGCGTGCCCAACAGTGATGCTGCCCTCCGCCGACGTAGAGAAAAAACTGGCATTTATCCGCACCAAAATAAAGGCTTTTACCCCAGGGGTAAATCCCGAAAAATACCGTTCTGCCTTTGCTGCCTGGGCCGCAAACCCAAAACAGGAATCGACGTTGAAGCGGGGTTTGTTGGTTCATTTGCCTTTCGATACGAAGGCAGACAACATCAAAGATACGTATGTCAACATGGCTATTCCCGCTTATGAAGCGTTCGTGAGTGGCGACAAAGAGCGGAAACCTCAGTCGACAATCGGTAAATTCGGGAAGGGAGTTCTCTTACAGGGCGATTGTGGCATCGGTGTGGCCCTGGCCGGCATCGACCGGGTAGATGGTAAATTACTGGAGCCCGGTAAGCGATTTGGCAAAGGACTCAATTTTGAACGAAATCAGCCATTTTCGGTCAGTATTTGGGCTAATATTCAGCCGGGCGACGCTTCGCAGGGTGGTGTGCAGGGGGCTATTTTCCGCCGGTCAAACTACGAAAATGAAGGTTATCGAGGCTATTCGGTGAGCCTTAATCCCGATAGAACCGTTCGGGTTCTTCTCAGTTATGTCTGGCCCGCCAACTGCATCGAATTGAAAACCAGGCAGCAATTGCCGCTTCATTCGTGGCAGAACCTCACCCTGACCTATAACGGCAACGGCAAAGCGAGTGGGGTCGGATTATTCATCAACGGAAAACCGACCCCCGTTCAACTCATTACGGACAACTTGACCAAAGGATTGCTGCACGGCCCATTTGGCACCAATAAATCGGATAAACTACCCTATTTTGAAATTGGCAACGAGCAGCGCGAGAAGACCATCCGCAATGTCAGCGTAGACGAACTGCGGATATACAACCGCCAACTTTCAGCGCTGGAGGTGCAGTCGATAGCCCAACCGGCGGATGCGGTGGGGAACATACTGGCCCTGCCTTTGCACCGGCGTTCGGCCAGTCTGCAACGGCAACTTCTTGACCATTATGCCCTGACGAGTGACTCAACACTTGCCGTTTACAATCGGCAGTTGATGGATTGGCGAGGACGGGAGTTGGCAACACTGAACAACGTACCCGAGGTAATGTCCATGCAGGAACTCTCCGCCAATCTGGCCCGGAAAACCTTCATATTGAAGCGGGGTGTTTTTGACGCCCCCGGCGAAGAAGTTACCGCCCAAACCCCTCATAAGCTGAGTGAGTTACCGGAAGGCTATCCGCGCAACCGGCTTGGCCTGGCCAAGTGGCTGCTCGATGAGACAAACCCACTGTTTGCGCGGGTCATGGTCAACCGGTTCTGGCAGCAGTATTTCGGCAATGGGCTGGTGAAAACACAGGAAGATTTTGGTAATCAGGGTGAATTGCCTTCACACCCCGAATTGCTGGATTGGCTGGCCGTACAGTTCAGGGCAGACGCCTGGAACGTGAAAGCGTTCATTCGTCAGATGGTTTTGTCGGCTACCTATCGCCAGTCATCCGTAGCGACAAAAGAGCAAATTGAGCAGGACCCCGACAATAAATGGCTGGCCAGAGGATCGAGTTACCGTTATGCAGCTGAGCAGGTACGGGACAATGCACTGGCAGCAAGCGGATTACTGGTTCGGAAAGTGGGCGGGCCAAGCGTGTATCCATATCAGCCGTCGGGTATCTGGGAAGCCCTGGCCACACGAAACACTGTCAGTTACCGACAGCAGCATGGTGACAGCCTGTACCGGCGGAGTATGTACACGATCTGGAAACGGACGTCGCCCCCGCCCATGATGCTCAACTTCGACGCACCGGACCGGGCACTTTGTACCGTTCGACGGCAGAAGACAGCCACACCACTACAAGCCCTGGTAACGTTGAACGATCCGCAGTTTGTGGAGGCCGCCCGTATTTTGGCCGAACGCACGATGAAACAAGTGCCTTCGGTCAATCAACGCATTACCTATTTTTTTCTGGCAGCCCTGTCGCGGCAACCACGACCAACCGAGCTGGCGTTGCTCCGGCAGTTGTATGATGCCGAGTATACTGGTTTTATGAAGAACCCGAAACGGGCTGAATCCCTGCTGCAAACTGGCGAATTCGCCCGTGACCAGACGTTGAAACCGACCGAAGTGGCTGCCTATACCGTGGTAGCGACCACCGTACTCAATTACGACGAAGCCCTTGTTAAACGCTGAAACGCCATGGAATCAAACGTAAACGAACACATACATGACCAGTTCAGCCGCCGGAATTTCCTGGGTACGTCGGGCCTGGGTATTGGCGCAGCCGCGCTGGCATCGTTGCTGCCTCAGCAGGCGCGGGCTGCTTTGGAACAAGCGCAGGGCGGAGACGGCCCCCATTTTGCACCCAAAATCAAGCGGGTTATTTATCTGTTTCAGAGCGGAGCCCCCTCGCAGTTAGAAACGTTTGATTACAAGCCCAGGCTAGAAGCCATGTGGGGGCAAAACCTGCCCGAATCAGTGCGGAATGGGCAGCGGCTCACGGGCATGTCGGCGGGGCAGAGTTCGTTTCCGCTGGCGGCTTCGGTGTTCAAATTTGCGCAGTATGGCCGCAGCCGGGCGTGGGTGAGCGAGTTACTACCGCACCATACCAAAATTGTGGATGATGTTACGTTTATCAAATCCATGTACACGGAGCACATCAACCACGACCCGGCCGTCACCTTCATCCAGACGGGCAATCAGATTGGTGGCCGCCCGTCGATGGGGTCGTGGATGAGCTACGGGCTGGGATCGGAGAACAAAAACCTGCCCGCTTTTGTGGTGCTGCTCTCGAAGGCCCGGTCAGGCGATCAGCCACTCTACGCCAAGCTGTGGAGCAACGGATTTCTGCCCTCAACGCATCAGGGCGTTATTTTCCGGTCAGGCCCCGATCCCATTTTCTACCTCAACAATCCATCGGGCATCGACAAATCGTCGCGCCGGAACATGCTGAATACGCTGGCGAAGTTGAGTCAGGATCAGTACAAACATGTACTCGACCCTGAAATCAACAACCGGGTGCAACAGTATGAAATGGCGTACCGGATGCAGGCATCAGTGCCCGAAACCCTCGACATTGCCAACGAGCCCGATTACATCTTCGACCTCTACGGTCCCGACAGCCGCATTCCGGGTACGTTTGCAGCCAACTGCCTGCTGGCCCGTAAGTTGGCTGAGAAAGACGTGCGCTTTATTCAACTCTATCATCAGGGTTGGGATCAGCACGGCAACCTGCCGAAAGACATCAAAACGATGGCTCAATCCGTCGACCAGGCATCGGCGGCATTGATCCAGGATTTAAAACAGCGCGGTTTGCTCGATGATACACTCGTGATCTGGGGCGGTGAATTCGGAAGGGGGCCTTACTCTCAGGGCAAACTCACCAAAGACAATTACGGGCGCGACCATCACCCCCGTTGCTTCACGGTCTGGCTGGCGGGGGGCGGCATCAAAAAAGGGTTTTCGCTGGGCGAAACCGATGAATTCAGCTACAACATCACCAAAGACCCGGTTCACGTCCATGATTTGCAAGCTACCATCCTGCATTTGATGGGGCTTGACCACGAAAAACTCATCTTTAAGTTTCAGGGTCGTCGTTACCGATTGACCGATGTGGCTGGTAAGGTCGTAAAACCAATTTTGACATGATCATTGTGGAGAGCTTACCCATATACAAGCGACTCGTTACCGGGCTACTTTTTCTGGGCGTGTTTTGCCTTCAGGCCCACAGCCAGCCAACGCCAAAGCATCTGGTCATCATTGCCGGAACACCAAGTCACAAGGCGGGCGAACACGAGTACAACGCTGGTGCATTACTCCTAAAAAAGTGGCTGGCTAACTCACCAGATATGGCCGTAACCGTCTGCCTGAATGGTTGGCCCGCTGACACGACCTTGCTGGCGCGTGCCGATGGTATCGTGCTGTTCATGGATGGCAAACAGGGGCACCTGGTGCTTAAGCCCGACATCAAACGCCAGTTGAAAGGGGCAATGAGTCGGGGGGTCGGCGTGGCTGCATTGCACTATGCCGTTACGCTGCCCGCCGGAAACGGTGAGCCACTGCTCGACGCGCTGGGTGGTTTTAAAGAAGATGGCTACTCCGCGCATGGTATGTGGACATCTACTTTCAAAACGCTGCCAGTTCATCCGGTCACCAACGGCGTAAAGCCCTTTCAACTGTATGATGAGTGCTACTTTTTCCTGCGCTTCAAGCCCGGAATCAAAACAATCCTGACCGCTACCCCACCCGATTCAGTGCGTAATACGGCCGCCAGTCGAACTGCCTTGGGCAGGCCGGAAGTGGTGTCGTGGGTGTATGAGCGGCCCGATGGTGGACGGAGTTTTGGGAACACGGGCCTGCATTTTCACAGCAATTGGGCCAATAATGACTTACGAAAGCTGATCCTCAATGCCTGTCGCTGGATCTGCAAACTGGAGGTTGCGTCAACAGGCGTAACCTCAGTTGTGGCGGCTGAAGAACTAAGCCAGCATTTAGATCCGAAATAACCATGAAGCGATTTTGGAGGGTAGCTATAATCCGGCCAACTACCAGGTGGACAGCATCTTATGAGTGCAGAAATTCGGCACTATCGCCCATAATGGTCTTTATCTTATCACAACTAAACTCCATTCATTATGGCAGTATCCTTCCGAAACCGACGGGCATTTCTGCAACAGGCGGGCTTGCTCACGGCATCCCTACTGGCTTCCCGAATCGGGATGGCAACCGGCAACAAATCCAATCCGGTTATCCTGTTTACGTCGGGCTGGCAGGCGGTCAACATCGGCGATATTGCCCATACGCCGGGGTTAATCGCCCTGCTCAAAAAACGCCTGCCGCAGGCCCGGCTCATTCTCTGGAAACGTAGCCGCAGCGAAAAGGTAGAAGCGATGCTGATGCACCACTACCCCGACCTGCGCATTATTCACGGCAACGTGGTTGATAACGTACCCCAATCGGAGGAGGTGAAACAGGCTTTTGCGGAGGCCGATTTTTTCCTGCACGGTTCCGGCCCGTTGGTCGTAGCCGCCGACTATCTGGAAGCCTGGCACGCGCAGACGGCCAAACCGTTTGGCTTGTTTGGGGTCACGATTCAGGACACTTACCCGACCTTAAAAACGCTGCTATCGCACGCATCGCTGATTTTTACCCGCGAAACGGCTTCGATTGACAAGCTCAAACAAGCAGGCTTGTCGGGCGACCACATTGCCTTCGCGCCCGACGCGACCTTCGCCCTGACGATCCGCGATGACGAAAAAGCAAACGCGTTTCTGGCGGCTAACGGCCTCAGGCCCCGCGAGTTCATCTGCGCCATTCCCCGGCTTCGGGTAACGCCGTACCACAAAATCAACCCGAACAACAATGGCTGGAGCGAGCAGAAAATTCGGGAAGTGAACGAACTCAACGACCAATGGAAAGAAGCCGACCACGCCAAGCTCCGCGAAGCCATCACGGCCTGGGTTCGGCAAACGGGCCACAAGGTGCTGGTTTGCCCCGAAATGACTTATCAGGTG
>Ga0105048_10001890_pt1 | contig 33920 bp, 27 predicted proteins | sample MAT05_FD_78382 | JGI IMG/M metagenome (GOLD analysis project Ga0105048, IMG submission 78382) | Freshwater microbial communities from Lake Fryxell liftoff mats and glacier meltwater in Antarctica - MAT-05 | ecosystem: Environmental > Aquatic > Freshwater > Ice > Liftoff microbial mat | place... | reverse complement strand
TTTGCCTTCGTCGTGCTGATCGTGATCCTGACCCTGAGGCCGTCCGGTCTGCTGGGTGAACGCGTCGCCGATCGAGCCTGAGGAGTACCAGATGAAATTCAACAAGTGGATCCTGTATTTCCTGGCGGGCGTTGCACTGATCGGCCTGCCTTTGGTGCTGGGCATGTTCGGCAACGCCTGGGTGCGTATCGCCGATACCGCACTGCTGTATGTGCTGCTGGCAATCGGCCTGAACATCGTCGTCGGTTATGCAGGTTTGCTCGACCTGGGTTACGTCGCGTTTTTTGCCGTTGGAGCCTACCTGTATGCATTGCTGGCCTCGAACCATCTGACGCAGACCTTCGCCTGGATCGGCGCCATATATCCGCAGGGCCTTCATGTGCCCATCCTGGTGGTGATTCCGTTGGCAGCTGCGGTGGCGGCGTTCTTCGGCATGCTGCTCGGCGCGCCCACTTTGAAGCTGCGCGGCGACTACCTGGCGATCGTGACGCTGGGCTTCGGTGAAATCATCCGCGTGTTCCTGAACAACCTGGACCATCCGGTGAACATCACCAATGGTCCCAAGGGCATCAGCGGCATCGACGCGTTCCGGATTTTCGGCGTCGACATGGCGCAGCCAGTCATGATCGGCAGCTACGAGCTGACATCGGTGACGATGTACTACTACCTGTTCCTGGCCCTGGTCATTGTCAGCATCATCCTGAGCCATCGGCTGGCCTTTTCCCGCGTAGGCCGGGCCTGGATGGCGATCCGTGAGGATGAGACCGCGGCCAAGGCCATGGGCATCAATACGCGCAACCTCAAATTACTGGCTTTCGGCATGGGTGCCTCGTTTGGCGGCGTCAGCGGTGCATTGTTCGCATCGTTCCAGGGCTTCGTCTCGCCGGAGTCGTTCACGCTGATGGAGTCGGTGATGATCGTCTCCATGGTGGTGCTTGGCGGGCTTGGTCACCTGCCGGGTGTTGTGCTCGGCGCGATCCTGCTGGCGGCCCTGCCCGAAGTACTGCGTTATGTGGCCAGTCCGCTGCAGGCGTTCACCGGCGGCCGACTCGATGCATCCATCCTGCGGCAACTGCTGATTGCCCTTGCGATGATCACCATCATGCTGATGCGTCCGCGCGGACTGTGGCCCAGCCCCGACCACGGCAAGTCGCTGCAGGCCACCAATTGAGGGCAATGCGATGACAGACACGATTCTCAAGGTCGCTGGCATCTCCAAGCGATTTGGCGGACTGCAGGCACTCAGCGATGTCGGCATCACGATCACCCGCGGTCAGGTTTACGGACTGATCGGTCCCAACGGGGCGGGCAAGACCACGTTCTTCAATGTGATCACCGGCCTGTACACGCCTGACAGCGGCACGTTCGAACTGGCCGGCAAACCGTACAAACCGTCGGCGGTGCATGAGGTGGCCAAGGCCGGCATTGCGCGCACGTTTCAGAACATCCGTCTGTTTGCAGAAATGACGGCGCTGGAGAACGTCATGGTCGGGCGCCACATCCGGACCCACTCGGGCTTGATCGGCGCGATGTTCCGCACGGCCAGCTTCCGCAAGGAAGAGGCAGAAATTGCCCAGCGTGCCCAAGAACTGCTTGAATACGTCGGCATCGGCAAGCTGGCTGACTACAAGGCGCGTACGCTCAGCTATGGCGACCAGCGCAGGCTGGAGATCGCCCGAGCCCTGGCGACCGATCCGCAGCTGATCGCACTGGACGAGCCGGCTGCCGGCATGAATGCAACGGAAAAAGTGCAGTTGCGCGAGCTGATCGACCAGATCCGCAACGACAAGCGCACCATCTTGCTGATCGAACACGATGTGAAGCTGGTGATGGGCCTGTGCGACCGCGTGACCGTGCTCGATTACGGAAAACAGATCGCGGAGGGCCTGCCCGCGGAAGTGCAGAAGAACGAGAAGGTCATCGAAGCCTATCTCGGAACGGGGGGACACTGACATGGCCAACACACTGCTCAAGGTCTCCGGACTCAAGGTGTCCTACGGCGGCATCCAGGCGGTCAAGGGAATCGACTTCGAGGTGCAAGAGGGGGAACTGGTCACCTTGATCGGCTCCAACGGCGCCGGAAAAACGACGACGATGAAGGCCATCACCGGAACGCTGGGCATCAACGATGGCGACATCGAATACATGGGCAAGAGCATCAAGGGGCAGGGCCCGTGGGACCTGGTTCGGCAGGGTCTGGCCATGGTTCCGGAGGGTCGAGGCGTGTTTGCGCGCATGACCATCATGGAGAACCTGCAGATGGGCGCCTATGTGCGCACCGATCAGGCCGCGATCGACGCCGATGCGGAGAAGGTTTTCACCATCTTCCCCCGTTTGCGCGAGCGGCGTGACCAGCTCGCCGGCACGATGTCGGGTGGCGAACAGCAGATGCTCGCCATGGGTCGGGCCTTGATGAGCCGCCCCAAGGTATTGCTGATGGATGAGCCCTCCATGGGCTTGTCCCCGATCATGGTCGACAAGATCTTCGAAGTGGTGCGCGACGTGTATGCGCAAGGCGTCACCATCCTGCTGGTCGAACAGAACGCCAGCCGCGCGCTGGGCGTGGCCAATCGTGCTTACGTGATGGATTCCGGCTTGATCACGATGAGCGGCGACGCCAAGGTCATGCTCAAGGATCCGAAGGTCCGGGCTGCGTATCTGGGCGAGTAGCCGTTTGTCCTGACCGACGGCACAGTGCTTTGCACTGCCAATCGTGTTTGCCTGCGGGGTGCGGTCGATCGGGGGTCGCCATCAGGCCGCGGCGGCCTCTTTGTCCCGGTGCGGCAGATGGGCGTGGATCAGGTGACCGGCGATGGACAGGCCTAGCGGCGGCATCGGCGGCAGAGGCTCGCCCGGGCCGAACCAGCGTGCCTCGGCAATTTCGGTGGCGTCGACCACAATGTCGCCGCTGACATATTGCGCGGTGAACGCGATCATCAGCGAATGCGGAAATGGCCATGGCTGGCTGCCGAAGTAGGCCAGGTCACGCACGCGCAAACCGACTTCCTCGTGGATTTCGCGGTGGATCGCATCCTCGATGGACTCGCCCGCTTCCAGGAAACCGGCCAGTGCGGTGAAAAATCCGGTGGGGGAGTTCAGATGGCGCGCCAGCAGGATGGAGTCGCCACGCTGGATCAATACCATCATGGCGGGTGAAATGCGCGGATAGGCCATGTGTAGGCAGGCGGTGCATCGCATGCACCGCTCGCCAGGCATGAGTTGGGTCGGCGCGCCGCAGGCACCGCAGAAGCGATGGGTGCGCGCCCACTCGACAATCTGGAACGCCCGTCCGGCAATTGCCAGCAACGCATCGTCCAGCGCACCAAACAGCGAGCGCAACTTGCGGAACGTGTGCCCGGGCCAGGCATCGCTGCCGGGTGAGACCCAGGTGACGTGAAAATAGCGCTCGCCCAGAACGCCTACCGGAATGAACTGCGACGTCGGTGGCAAGTGGTGCAGGTTCAGGTCCAGGTGCGGATCCAGATCGGACTCGCGTACCAGCAGCATGTCGCCGCAAAAGACCAGATTGATCGGGGCAGCGTGTTCCTGCGCAACGATCAGCGGACGAAACAGTTCGGGGGTTTGCAGCATGATCGCACTCCGGGCCCGAATCATCGCATCAATTCACGAGCGTCGCCGCCACTTCGGGGCTGGCGGTGCCGGCAGACTCGACCCTGTGTTACGCACGCGTCCTAAATCGTGGTGGTCTCGGCCATCATCACGTCGACACCGGCAGTGGCGAAGTTGGCCAGGTCGGCCGCCGTGGCATGTCCTTGCTCTGACGCCATGGCGGTGGCGATGGCGGCCATCGAGTCAAACTCCAGCGTCGCGACCAGGTACACACCATGTTTGCCGCCCATGCCCATGACATCGCCATGTGTCACCTCGTAGCTTCGCAGCCCGGGAATCTTCTTGGCCAGCGGTACATGGGTGTCGTAGTAATACGCGTCGAATGCCGCTGCATCTGCCGGCTGCTGGTAGACGGCATAAAGTTTCGCCATGGTGGGGTGTCTCCGTCGAGCAGCCACCAGACGACCTGGTGGCTTGCCGACCCACTATAACGAAAACCGCTTATCTGGCCCAGGTGTCCTTGAGCCCCACCGACAGGTTGAACACCGGTTTGCCGGCAACATGGTCGACCCGGTCTGCGACGAAATATCCGTGGCGTTCGAACTGGAACTTGTCGTCGGCGCGCGCTTGTGCCAGGGAGGGTTCCACGACTGCCTGCACGACGCGCAGGCTGTTCGGATTCAGACTGGCCAGGAAATCGCGTCCACCCGCATCGGGCTGGGGCTCGTTGAACAATCGCTCGTACAGCCGGACCTCGGCCGCGACGCCGTCGGCCACCCCGACCCAGGTGATGACGCCCTTGACCTTGACCGAATCCGATCCCGGCGTGCCACTCTTGGTGTCGGGAATCAACGTTGCCAACACGCTCTGGACCCGGCCATCGGCATCCTTGGTGCAGCCGATGCACTCGATCACGTGGCCGTATTTCAACCGCACCTTGTTGCCCGGGAACAGCCGGAAGAAACCCTTGGGCGGGGTTTCCTCGAAATCGCCGCGTTCAATCCAGACCTCGTTGCCCATCGAAAAGTGGCGTCTGCCCATCTCCGGCTGTGATGGGTGCACCGGTGCGCTGCACGCGTCCTGCTTGCTATGTCCGGTGGCTGCCAGTCCCATGACCTCATCCCAGTTGGTGATGACCAGCCGGATCGGATCGAGCACAGCCATTGCGCGTGCTGCCGTGTTCTCCAGCGTCTCGCGCAGGCAGCCCTCGAGCGTGCTGTACTCGGTCCAGCCACCTGCCTTGCTGGTGCCGGCGCGTTCGGCCAGCAGACGCAGGCTTTCGGGGGTGTAGCCGCGCCGACGCAGGCCCACCAGCGTGGGCATGCGGGGGTCGTCCCAGCCGTTGACCTTGTGGTCGTATACCAGCGCGGCAAGCTTGCGCTTGCTGGTGATGACATAGGTGACGTTCAGCCGCGCGAATTCGTATTGCCGTGGCGGCGGTGCAGTGAGCAGCCCACCTTCGATCAGCCGCTCGAGCAGCCAGTCGTACCAGGGGCGCTGGTCCTCGAACTCGAGCGTGCAGATGCTGTGCGTGATCTGTTCGAGTGCGTCCTCAATGGGGTGGGCATAAGCGTACATCGGATAGATGCACCATTTGTCGCCGGTGTTGTGGTGCTCGGCGCGCCGGATCCGGTAGATGGTCGGGTCGCGCATGTTGATGTTGGGGCTGGCCATGTCGACCTTGGCGCGCAGCACCATGGTGCCGTCCAGATGTTTGGCGTCGCGCATCTCGCGAAAGCGCTCCAGATTCCCGGCCGCGCTGCGATTGCGAAACGCACTGTCGACGCCAGGCCGGGAAAAGTCACCCCGGTTCAGGCGCATGTCTTCGGCACTTTGCTCGTCGACGTAGGCGTGGCCGGAGGTGATCAGGTGTTCGGCCGCACGGTACATGAAGTCGAAATAGTCGCTGGCATGGTAGAGGTGGCTGGTGCCGTTGGCGTTCCAGTCGAATCCCAGCCAGTGAACGGTGTCGATGATGCCATTGACAAATTCCTGGTCTTCCTTCTCCGGGTTGGTGTCATCGAATCGCAGATGGCATACGCCACCGTACTCCTGTGCCAGACCGAAATTCAGGCAGATGCTCTTGGCGTGACCGATATGCAGGTAGCCGTTGGGTTCGGGCGGGAAGCGGGTGCGGATACGTGCCGGATCGCTCTTTCCGGCGCCATGGTGGGCGCCATCACCGGGGCTGCCAGCCCATTTGCGCTGTGCATTGACGCCCGAAGCCAGGTCCGCTTCGATGATCTGGCGCAGGAAGTTGCTCGACTTCGGGGGCTCGGCGGAAGTGCCCGGCGTGTGGACCGTGTTCTTGGTGGTGGTGGTGGAAGGCGTGCTCATGCCTTGAATTCTAGGTGGCGCCCGGGAGCCGTGCCTCTTGGCCTATTGGCCGAAGCGCGGACCGTCGAGCAGGAACGCGAGCTCATGTGTGCTGCTGGTGCGACCAAGCGCGGCGTTGCGATAGGGGAAACGTCCGAAGCGCGCGATGATGTTGCGGTGCTTCTCTGCGAAGTCGACGTTACCCTGCAAACCTTGGCGCCGCTCGGGTGGTGCATCCGCGGTCAGTGCCTTGAAACATGCCACGCAGTTGTCTTGCAAGGCGAGGTCTTCGGCATGCATCAACGGCATGTAGAAGAAAACCGTGCCCGCCAGTGGCAATTGGCGGTCCCAGCCGCGCGTGATACCGTCCAGTACCAGGCCCTGGGCTCGCGTGTCGCCCGCGAAGGCCTGGGGCCGGGAGCGAAACACATTGCGTGTGAACTGGTCGAGCAAGACGACCAGCGCCAGCCGGTCCAGTGGGCGCGCCTCCCACGTCGTGAGGCCGCCGGCCAGGGCACTGCGCACGTCATCGCCGAAATCGCGTTCGATGGTCTGGTCCAGCGCGGCGCCCCCGCCAAACCACTTGTCGCCCAGATTGCGGCTCGGCCAGCCGTTTTGCAGACCGTCCTCGAGCCAGAACGTCAGCACGCGGGTGGCATCGGGATTCGCCGGTGCGGTTTTCGATCGGGTGGTGGACATGGCGCAACAATCCTGAGTGGGTGGCAAGGGCAGTGTCACATGGCTTTGAAGCGCTGTGCATACAGGCGGCTGACCGCGATGCGTTCAGGCCGTCCGTGCAGTTGCAACCAGAGCTTGCCGACTTCGTCGCGTGTCACGGTGTCGATGGCGCGGGCCCGCACCACCTGGGCGCGGTGTACCTGCCAGAAGACCTGCGGGTCGAGCCGCGGCAGGATCTCGCGAAGCGGAGTGCGGATCAGGTACTCATGTTGTGCGGTCAGTACGCGCACATATTTGTCGGCGGCCTCCAGTGTCAGCACCTCGTCCAGCGCCACGATGTGGATCACGTTTCCCACGCTGGCCTGCAATACCGTGAGCGGCTCGGCTGCCGGCACCGGCTCAGCCGCGCCCGCCAGCAGTCGCCGCAAGTGGTCAACCGCCTGTTCAATGGCAGGTCCGTTGCGCTGCGCTGGAGTACCTGATGCGCAGGCTGGTTCCGACTGGGTCAGCAGCGCGCGCAGGCGTTCGACGGTCTTGCGCAGGCGCTCGGGCTGCAAGGGTTTGAGCAGGTAGTCGATGGCGTGGGCCTCGAAGGCCTGTAGCGCATATTGCTCGTATGCGGTGATGAACACCAACGCCGGAAACCGCGTGCCGTGGGCATCCGCATCCCACTGATCGGCGATGTCTGCTGCCGCTTCGATGCCGCTGCGTGCGGGCATGCGAATGTCGAGGAAAAGTACATCGGGTCGCAGCAGCAGCGTTTGCGACACGGCGGCGTCGCCGTCGCCGACGCTGGCGACTATCTCCAGCTCGGGCCAGGCCTGTGTCAGGGCCTTGCGCAAGGCTTGCGCCAGCAGGGGCTCGTCTTCGGCAATCAGTGCGCTGGGCATGGTGGAGCGTGCGATGGCAATGGGATGGGTCGACTCCGATCGGGCGCCGCTGTCAGTCGTGCAAGGGCAGGTGGATTCTGACCACCACCCCGCTATCGGGTCCGGGCGCTATCGTAAGCCGTGCGGCATCACCGTATCGGGTGGCAAGGCGCTCGCGTACGTGGGCCAGACCGAACCCATCGTTCGCGTTCTCGGGTCGTGTCAAACCGACACCGGTGTCCGCAACCTCCAGCGTCAGTGCCGCATCCGAGCGCAAGGCACGCACGGTGACACTACCGCCTTGCACCTTGGGTTCAAGGCCGTGCCGGATCGCGTTTTCCACCAAGGGTTGTAGCAACAGGGTTGGCACGGGCTGGGTTGCCAGTGCTGGCGGCAATTGCAGCTCGAACGACATGCGTTTGCCCATGCGGATGGCCATCAGCTCGAGGTAGTCGCGCAGCCGATCGAATTCCGCTTGCAAGGAGTGCGTGTTGGCGCGTGAGGCGCCCAGCGTCGCGCGCAGGTAAGCGATCAGGTGATCGAGCATCACATGGGCGCGCGCCGGGTCGGTGTCAATCAGTGCCTGCAGGTTGGCCAAGGTATTGAACAGCATATGCGGTTCAAGCTGGGTCTCGAGCATCTTGAGTCGCGCCTGCATGGCCTGTTCGCCGGCTTCGGCCGCGCGCGCGGCGAGATAGCTGCTTTGGGTACGGGTATAGAAGTAATAGCTGGCCGCCGACCCCGCCAGCGCCGTGATCAGCAACGAGGCGGGCAGGGTCTGCAAGCCGACGCCACTCCAGGATGACCAGCCAAACCAGGCGTCGCCGGCCGCCGTGCCCGCCAGGTAACCGAAGGCCACACTGGCCAGGGGCAACAACCAGGCACCGTGGCCTTGGGGCCATCCGGATCTGCTGCTGGACGCGAAAAGGCTGCGGCCGAAATCAATCAAAAACCAGATGCTGCTGCCGATCGCCAGCGAGTACACCAGAGCAATCTCGTAAGGACGCTCTGGCCGGAATGCAAACTGGATTGCGGCTGCGGCCAGACAAAACGCCAACGTCTGCAATAGATGGTTGGCCTTGGCGATCCAATCGATGCGCATGCGCAAGCTCTCAGCCTTGGCCGCGCTCGCGCCGCAGGCGCTCGCGTTCCTTCTCGACCAGACGTTCGCGCAGTGCGGAACCAGAGCCCAGCAGGAATACCGCCACGCCATGGAGCATCAATCCCAGGCCCCACCCGAACATTGGATAAATCGACCAGCGACGCTGGCCCAGGCTGTATTCCGACAGCGCAAACAGGAACAGGTTGACTGTCAGGTACACCGCCGCGTGGGCGTACCAGCCCAGCTTGGCGCCGGCACGCCGGCGGGCCAGTTGGTCGATGTCGTCGTTGGATAAAGGGGTGTTCATGGGCCTGGTCCATTCTAGAAGTCAATTCGCGCCATCCGTTTCGCTGCTGGGGAGTGACTGCCCGCAGGGAAGGCAGGCCAATCACCTTCTGGCAGCATCGATGATCGCGGGCATGGCACGTTGATCCAGCGTCAGTCCCATGTGGTTGACGCCGGGCACCACCGTCACAGGTACTGGCCGACCCGCATCGGCAAAGGTGCTGGCGTAACGGCTGGCATCGAACAATTCGTCTTCGCTGCCAGCGAGCAGGTGCACGGGTTGGCGGCCGCCACGGATATCACGCTGATAGTCGTCGTGCGGTGCGAACGCCAGGGTCAGGGTATAGCTGTAGCTGCTGGTCAGTTGGCCTTTGATCGAATCTTCCAGGCCGAATCGCAGTACTGGCAAATGGTTCCAGGCCGTGATCCCGATCCGATCGAGCAGGCTCAGCGCGATGAAGCGCGGCAGCCCGACAGACACCCATGGACTTTCAATTACGCGGTTGATCGGCGCATCGCGGTGCAGATAGGGCGCCAATAGCAGGTAGCGGTCGAACAGGTCCTGCCGTTTGCCGCCTGCAAGGCGCAGCGCGAAGCCGCCTCCGGATGAAAAGCCTGCCAGCGTGCTCGGACCGTTGTGCGGGACCGCTCGCATGAAGTCCTCAACATCGTCTTCCAGTTGATCGACATGGTCGACCCGACCGCGCGCGCCTGAATCGCCATGGCCCCGCATGTCCAGCGACGCCACCGTGAACCCTGCCTGCGACAGGCTTTTGGCAAGCACATGCAGTGATCGTGCGCGTGACGATGAACCATGTACCAGCACGATGCGCCGAGTGTCCCGTGCGGCGCCAGAGGCTGGATATTCAAGCCAGGCCAGACGCGTTCCATCGCGCGCGGTGAAGCGGCGTGCGGGCGGCACATCAGAGAAATCGACCTTGTCGAAGGGCTTGTTGATGCTGGCCAGTGGGGCAATTGGCTTCGGGCCACCGAAGGTCAGCGCCGTGGCCAGCGCCAGCACTATCAGTACAAATGTGGCTGCGATTGCTTTTGCTGTCGTTTTCATGCGACGGATCCGGTCAGATGGTGGATTGCGACGGCTGAGCCGTCATGGATACGTTGACCAGCGCAAGGCGCCACAAGCGCCAGCCACGGGCCAGGAAAGCGCCGCTGAAAGTCCCGTATAGCGTGGCGAGGCTCCACACGAACAGCGGGTTGTGAACCAGGTGGGTCTGGATGGCCAGCTCGATTCCGGCGATGTATTTGGTCAGAAAAATTCCGATGATCAAGGCCAGCGGCACCGCGCTGCCGGGCAGATCGAACGTCCCGGTGTCAGCGTTGTAGCGTGCTCCGGCCGGTGCGCAGGTCGTCTGCCACAGCATCAGCGACATGCAGCCGGCGCAGGCGGCCGTCCACAAAGCAATGGCGATACCCAATTGCCCTGATGCCTGGAACCCCGAAACCATGCCGAAAAATGAGAACGGTGTCATCACCAGAGGCATCACGGCGACCCGCGCCCGCGCCACGCGACGCGTCTTGAGTTGGCTGGCGCCGAGCGTCAGCAGTCCCGCCAACAGACCCCAGACCCAGTGTGGCGTCTTGCTGGCGATGGTGGCGAGCTGTTGCGGTTCATGAATCAGTATATGGAGCAGCATGGTTGCCAATGTGCCAGCGGGGGATGCCAGCCGCTACCGCTTTGCGACAGACCGCCGGTATCGTGGCGCCAGATGCACGGGAGTGGCGCAGAATGCTTTGCATGCTCTTTACACATTTGAGGCCAAGGGCCCCAGGAACCGCGCCACGAGTTCCTAGAATCCGGTTATGACCAAAACACGCGGATTCTTGCTGGCAGTGATCGTGCTAGGGCTCGCGGGTGGGGCCTGGTGGTGGCAGCGCCCGGGCGCCGACCTGGTGCAGTACCGCACGGCGCTGATTGAGCGTGGCAACCTGCAGGCGACGGTGTCGGCCAGTGGCGCGGTGAATCCGGTCACCCAGGTTTCGGTCGGCACCCAGGTGTCGGGCCAGATTCGAGACCTGCTGGTGGACTTCAACTCCGAGGTCAAGGCCGGGCAACTGATCGCACAGATCGACCCGGAAACCTTTGAATATCGCGTGCGCTCGGCCCAGGCCGATGTCGAGGCGGCACAGGCCGCGGTGATGACGGCGCAGGCCAACGCTGCGGCCGGACGGGCCCAGGTGGCACGCGCCCAGGTCGACCTGAGCGAGGCCCAGCGCGATTTCGAGCGCAAGCAAAGCCTGGTGCAGATGCAGTTCATCGCCCAGAGCGAGGCCGACCGGGCGCGGGCACTGGTCAACACCTCGGCGGAGGCGCTCAAGGCGACCCAGGCCCAGGTCGGTGTGACAGAGGCCCAGATCAAGTCCGCGATGGCCAATGTGTCGCAGCGCCAGGCTGCACTGGCCCAGACCCGGGTGGATCTGGCGCGCACCCGCATCACCTCGCCGGTCAACGGCATCGTGATCAAGCGTGCAATCGAAAAGGGGCAAACGGTGGCGGCCAGCCTGCAGTCGCCCGAGCTGTTCGTGATCGCCCAGAACCTGTCCGACATGCAGGTCGATGCCAGCGTGGACGAGAGCGACGTCGGGCGTATCCGGGCCGGGCAGCGGGCGACGTTCACGGTCGATGCGTTCCCGGGGCAGAGCTTCGAGGGCGAGGTGCGCCAGGTGCGCAAGGCGGCGCAGGTTGTCGCCAATGTGGTGACCTATGTGGCGGTGGTGGGCTTTTCCAACAGCGCCGGGCGATTGTTGCCGGGCATGACGGCCAATGTACGCATCGTCACCGACCAGCGAGACAACGTGCTCAAGGTGCCCAACGCGGCCTTGCGCATGCGCATTGCCGGCATCGATCCGGTGGCAGCCGGTGCCTCGGCACCTGCCGCACCGGCGTCGGGCAGCGCGACGGGTGATGCGGCTGGCTGGTCCTGGTTGTCGTCGGCGCAAGCACAGCCAGCCGGCGGTGGTTTTGCCGCCCAACGCGAGCGGCTGGTCAGCGAGTTGAAACTCGACAGCGATCAGCAGGCCAAGCTGGATGCGATCACCGCCGAAATGCGCCCGCGCATGATGGCATTGGCGGACTTGGAGCAGGCGCAGCGCGCACCGGCGCGCGAAAAATTGCTGGCCGACATGCGCCAGAAAATCAACGCCATGTTGACGCCCGATCAGCGTGCGGCCTATGAATTGATGCAAGCGCGCTCCGCGCAAGAGCGCGCGGGGAGGTCCGCTGGAGCCGGCTCGCAGACGGGCACACCGGCGCCAGCCTTGGCCCCAGCGCCGTCATCGACTGCCACCGCGCAACCCGGCGCGCCGGCGCCGTCCGCCGCACCGGCCCAGGGCGGCGGACCCTTGCAGGAGTACCGCAATCGCCTGGTGGCAGAGCTTCGACTGGACGCTGCCCAGGCTGCCAAGGTGGATGCGCTGTTTGCCGATGCGCGGCCCAAGTTCATGGGCCTGCGCGAGCTTGAGGCACAGGATCGACCCAAGGGTCGTGAGCGCATCATGGCCGACCTGCGCGGACGCATCGGCGATCTGCTCACGCCTGAGCAAAAGCCCCGTTATGCGGCCATGCAGATCGAGGCTGCCGGGCGCACCAGCACGCGCGGACGGATCTATCTGCTGGGGGCGGACGGTGTGCCCCTGGCCCTGAACGTGCGCCTGGGCATATCGGATGGCAGCAGTACCGAGTTGCTGGTGGCACCGGGTTCACCGGCAGCGGAGCAACTGAAAGAGGGAGCGCAGGTCATCGTCGGTATCAAGACGGCGGCGGCCAACGGGACCCGTCCCGCTAGCGGTCCGCGTTTGCCGTTCTAGGGCAGTGGGCGTGACCGAAACCGCAATGGCACCCGTCAGCGAAACGCCGCTGCTGATAGAGGCGAAAGATCTCACCAAGGTCTACACCATGGGCGACCAAACGGTGCATGCCTTGCGTGGGGTATCCCTGGACGTCGTGCAAGGGGACTTTGTTGCGATCATGGGCGCGTCGGGTTCCGGCAAGTCGACGCTGATGAACATCCTGGGCTGTCTGGATCTGCCCAGCGGCGGTGCGTACCGATTGGGCGCCGAACCCGTCGAATCCATGACATCGGACCAGTTGGCGTCGATTCGCAACCGGCGCATCGGTTTCGTGTTTCAGCAGTTCAACCTGTTGCCGCGTACCAGCGCGCTGGAGAACGTCGAGTTGCCGATGGTGTACGCCGGGGTGCCCGGCGCGGCACGGCGCATCCGCGCCATGGCGGCGCTGGAGCAGGTGGGATTGAAAGAGCGCCAGCAGCATACGCCTTCCGAGCTTTCCGGCGGGCAGCAGCAGCGGGTGGCGATTGCCCGTGCTTTGGTGAACCAGCCCAGTCTGATACTGGCGGACGAGCCTACCGGCGCGCTGGACACACAGACCAGTGAAGACATCATGCGCCTGCTGACTGTTCTCAACCGGTCCGGATTGACCGTGGTGCTGGTGACCCACGAGAACGATATTGCGCAATGGGCGCGGCGCAAGATCGTGTTCAGAGATGGGGCGATCGTGCAAGACCAGGAGTCCTGTTCATTTGCGCGGTGGGCGCAGGTTGAGTCCGCATCAAGGCTCGGGACTCCCGATGCGCCGGACGCGCCCATGGCGTCACCTCAGGCGGCCACCATGCCATGAATACCTTGGCCGCCTTGCGCAGTGCACTGCGGGCGCTTGCCGCCAACACCTTGCGCAGCATTCTCACGATGCTGGGCATCATCATTGGCGTGGCCGCCGTGATCTCGATGATCGCGGTGGGCCAGGGCGCGACGAACCGCGTCAAGGAGCAGATGAAGGGGCTGGGCACCAATCTGATGCTGGTGTTTCCCGGCACCATCACACAAGGTGGGGCGCGTCTGGGCGCGCAATCCGGCCAGGCCCTGACCGAAGACGACGCTCTGGCCATTGCACTGGAGGTGCCGGAAGTTCAGGTTGCAGCGCCAGTGTCGCGCACGGGCGCGCAATTGGTGGCCGGCAATGCCAACTGGAGCACCAGCATCTTCGGCACCAGCAACGACTACCTGGAAGCACGTGACTGGGCGCTGGAATCCGGGCGTGGATTTGAGGCGGCCGAGATGGCCGGGTCGGCCAAGGTCGCGATCATCGGGCAGACCACTGCACGGGAGCTGTTCGGCGAGGCCGATCCGCTGGAGCAGGTGATTCGGGTCAAGAAGGTGCCGGTGACCATCGTCGGCGTGCTGGCAAAAAAGGGGCAAAACGCCAACGGACAGGACCAGGACGATGTGTTGATGGTGCCCATCGGCACCTACCGCAACCGCATCCAGGGGGGCAGTGGTGGCAAAGCCCGGCGTATCGGTTCGATCACGGTGAAGGTCAAGGAAGGCCAGAGCATGAAGGCCGCCGAAGACAACATCAAGGACCTGCTGCGTCAGCGTTTCAGGATCCAGCCCGGTGCAGACGACAGCTTCACGATCCGCAACCTGACCGAGATACTGCAGGCCGAGCAGGCGTCGGGCCAGGTGATGACACTGCTGCTGGCCGCGGTCGCGGGCATCAGTCTGATCATCGGCGGCATTGGCATCATGAACATCATGCTGGTGAGCGTGACCGAACGCACCCGCGAGATCGGCCTGCGCATGGCCGTGGGCGCACGCGGGCGTGACATCCTGGCGCAGTTTCTGATCGAGGCGGTGACGCTGAGCGTGATTGGGGGTGCCATTGGCGTCGTGATTGGGGCCGTGGCCACCTGGGCGATTGGCCAGTTTGCCGGCTGGCAGGTCAGCATGACCTGGGGCAGCATCCTGCTGGCGGCAGGGTTCTCGGGCTTTGTGGGTGTGTTTTTCGGGTTTTATCCGGCGCGTCGGGCGTCGCGGCTGTTGCCGATCCAGGCCTTGCGTTACGAGTGACGTACCGCGCCCGCGGGTCGCGTGCCTCGCGCGGTCGAGCGGGATACCGCTTAACTCGCGGCGAGGTGCATCCAGATGACCGGTTGGCGGGTAGTACTGTTATCGACCGGAGATTCTCTGCTGGACGGTATGCAACTACCCATCCAATTCAGCAAATCGAGGTCCGATTACGAAAGAGACATTCCAGTGATAATCCGCGCTCCAACCGGGAGTATGCGTGGACTGGATTTTGCTGGCCAAAGCGGCCGTGATGGGTATTGTCGAAGGCCTGACCGAGTTCCTGCCGATTTCATCGACCGGCCACCTGATTCTCGCCGGCGCCTTGCTGGGCATGGATGATGCCAAGGCCAAGGTGTTCGACATCGCGATCCAGACCGGCGCCATTCTGGCCGTCATCATTGTCTACTGGCACAAGATCCGCGACACCCTGGTGCAGTTGCCCCGCCAGGAGCAGGCCCAGCGCTTCGCGCTCAATGTGCTGATCGCGTTTGTCCCGGCAGTGATTCTGGGCCTGCTGTTCGGCAAGGCGATCAAGGCCCATCTGTTCACTCCAGTGGTAGTGGCCAGTGCTTTCATCATCGGCGGCTTCATCATTCTCTGGGCTGAGCGGCGCCAAAGCCAGGCCGCCACCGCGCCCCGCATCCTGAGTGTGGATGCGATGCGCTGGACCGATGCGCTCAAGGTTGGACTGGTGCAGTGCCTGGCGATGATTCCCGGCACGAGCCGCAGCGGTGCAACCATCATTGGCGGCATGCTGCTGGGTTTGTCGCGTAAGGCTGCGACTGATTTTTCGTTCTTCCTGGCGATCCCGACACTGATCGGTGCCGGCGTCTACAGCCTGTACAAGGAGCGGGCGCTGCTGTCGATGGCGGATCTGCCGATGTTCGCGGTCGGGCTGTTTTTCTCGTTTGTCAGCGCCTGGTTATGCATCCGCTGGTTGCTGCGTTATATCGCCACGCATACCTTTGTCGGCTTTGCCTGGTACCGCATCGCGTTCGGCATCGTCGTGCTGATCACGGCCTGGACTGGGGCCGTAACCTGGGCAGAGTGAGTTCGCCAGGCTGGAACGCGCCGGCCTCACGCCATCATGTTGAGCGTGGCAGCCTCGATGGCCGCGGCCGTTGCAAGGGGTTTTTCCATCGGAAACAGATGGCTTCCATCGAGCATGCTGATGCGGCCCTTGGTGAGCTGTTCGGTCATGTCCATGCCGACCTGTTTCATCTCCCTGGATTGCAGTCCGCCGATGAAGGCGATCGGACACTTGAGCGGGTGACGGCGCAGCAGACGTTCCAGGTTGTGCGGCAGGTGGTTGTAGATGGCGGTCTCGACATCGCGGCTGAAACTCAGCACCCGTTGCCCGTCCAGCTCGTGCGTTCCGTGGCGCACGTAGTCCTGCAACACCTCGGCATCCCAGCTTGCAAAGGCCTTCTTGGATCGGAAATGCGCCATTGCGGCGTCGGCGTCCGGCCAGCTGTTTCGCCGGCGCCGGCTGACGGCGCCTGGTGAGACGGCCGCAACTATCTGCGTGCTCTTGATCAGCCCCAACGTGGTCGCGCGCCAGCCGCCGAGGATCGGCGAGTCCAGCATCACCACACCGCGCAACAGCGCAGGAAATCGAGCTGCCGCCATGAGGCTCAGAAACCCCCCCAGCGAATGGCCGACCAGAAAGGCCGGCTCACCGGCCTTGTCGACCTCCGCCTGTGTGAAGTCGGCCAGTTGCTGCACCAGGTGTGGCCAGTTGTTGGTAACCGGGTAGGCGGGGTCGTGGCCGAATTTTTCGATCGCCTTGACCGTGAACTTGCGTGCACGCAGGTGCCGGAACAAGACGCGGTAGGTGCTGGCCGGAAAACTGTTGCCGTGGGAGAAAATCAGCAAGGCCATCAGATCAGTTTTTCCTGCGGCGTACCGATCTTTCGGAGCGGCTTGTGGCGCGCGGCGGGAACCATCAGTGGAATCGCGGTCTGCTCGCCATGCCACATCGGGTCCTCGATGCTGTCAAACACCTCGCGCAGCTTGCGGCCCCAGTTGTTGTGCATCATCTGGAAATACGGGTTGCTTTCGTCAATACAGACGATCTGATCTGTTTGAAGCGTATCGGCCTCATACACCACCATGTCCAGCGGCAGGCCCACCGACAGGTTGGACTTGAGTGTGGAGTCCATCGAAACCAGCGCGCATTTGGCCGCTTCGTTCAGCGGCGTCATCGGAGTGATGACACGATCCAGCACGGGTTTGCCGTATTTGGATTCGCCTATCTGGAAATACGGTGTTTCGGGGGTCGCCTCGATAAAGTTGCCTGGCGAGTAGACCTGGAACAAGCGCATGGCCTCACCCTGGATCTGACCGCCCAGGATCATGGATGCGTTGAACTCGATACCGGCGCTGTTGAGCGCTTTGGCATCACGCGCATGGACATGGCGGATCGCCGAACCCAGTACCCGCGCCACGTCGTACATGCTGGTGGCATTCCAGATCGTCAGCGGTTCGGTATCGCCGTATTCGCGCAATTGTTCCAACTGCAGGATCTCGCGCACCGACTGCGACACACTCAGGTTGCCGGCCGACAGCAACACCATGAAGCGGTCGCCCGGCTTCTCGTAACAGATGATCTTGCGAAAAGTGCTGATCTGGTCGAGGCCTGCATTGGTGCGAGAGTCGGACAGGAAAACCAGGCCAGCGTTGAGTTTGATGGCGACGCAATAGGTCATGGTGGAAACCTTTCGTTGCAGGATGGAGCAGTGTCGGCAACGCCGCTTGTCAAACGCGCGTGCAGCGAATATACCTTCCGCCCAACAGGGCATCGATACCGATCATCGGCAGTCGCGCAGCAGAAAGCCGATGCATAATCATTAGGAACCAAACCAAGGAGACACGCATGGGCCTGATTCGTCGCCGTTTTCTCACGTTGGCTGGCGCTGCCGGCGCCATCAGCGGGTTTCCAGCCATCGTGGGTGCGCAAAGCAAGATCACGCTCAAGATCGCGCATTACGTGCCGGCCGTGCACGGCCTGCAGGCCGAATTCATTGCCCCCTGGGCCAAGGAAATCGAGACCAAGACCAATGGCGCAGTGACGTTCCAGATTTCGGCTGCGAATTCGGCACTGGGATCGGCGCAGAATCAGCTCGATCAGGTGCTCAACGGCATCACCGACATCGGTTTCGGCCTGTGCGGCAATCCGCGCGGACGCATGACGCGCAGCCTGATCATCGAGATGCCGTTCCTGGTCAAGACTGCGGAAGCGGGCTCCCGCGCGTTGTGGAATCTTTATCCCAAGTACCTCGTGGACGACTACAAGGGCATCAAGCCCTTGCTGCTGCTGACCCACAACGGCGGTCTGATCCATACCAAGGACAAGCGCGTCGAAAAGCCCGAAGACCTGCGCGGCCTGCGCCTTCGCACGCCATCGCCCACCATTTCGATGATGCTGGAGTTCCTGGGCGCGACGCCAGTCGGCATGCCGCCAGGCCAAGCTTACGAGAATTTGCAAAAGGGTGTGATCGATGGTGCCGCGTTTCCATGGGATCCGGTGCGTGCATTCAAGATCGACGAGGTCACCAAGTTTCACCTCGACGCGCAACTCTACACCGCATCGTTCTGGTACGGCATGAACCAGCGCAAGTTCGACTCCTTGCCCAAGGATGTGCAGAAGATCATCAATGATGCATCCGGTGAAGCGCTGCTGAAAAAGGTGCAGGGCTGGTGGGACGCCTGGGATGCGGCCGGCAAGGCGGCGGCTGTCGCGCGTAACAGCACCATCATCACGCTCGACAAGGCCACCCGCGAGCAATGGGAGCGTACGCTGGTGCCGATGTTCAACAAGGCGATGGTGGATTTCGAGGGGCAGGGCGTTGCCAATGCCCGCGAGATCTACATCGAGATGCAACGCCAGGTGGCAAAGTACCAAAAGGCCTGACGACCCCGTTGCACAACGCAATGCCCGATCCGGTACGCACGTTCACCCGGTGGTGTGCCTGGCTGGGCGTGTGCCTGTTGATACTGTGCGCGACGCTCAACGTGGGTGACATCGCAACCCGCCGCATCGTCAGCCTCAATGTGGTGGGCATGGTCGACGTGACGCAATTGCTGGTGATGGCGTGCGCGTTCCTGTGCATTCCCTATACCTTTTCGCGCGAAGCCAATGTCGACGTCGACTTTGTCGTCAACATGTTGCATGCGCGGGTCAAGTCAGCATTGATGGCGTTGTGGAATTTTTGCGCCGCCGGCTTGATGGGTATCGTGACCTGGTATGCGGGCATTGCGGCCATGCAGGCGCAGGCCAATGGCGACACATCCAATACCATTGCCATACCGATCACCTGGTACTGGTGGCCACTGCTGTTCGGTTGCGCGTTGTCGGTCGTCGTGTGTGCGCTATTGAGCGTTTCCTACCTGGCGCGCATGGTGCGACCGGAATCGTAAGTCATGCTGACGGGTGACATGCTGCGCCGCTCGGCAGAGCGCTTTCCACGCAAGACCGCGGTGATCCGCGATGCGCAGCGGCTCAGCTATGCCGAACTCGACGCCGCGAGCAATCGCCTGGCCCAGGCTCTGGCGGCGCTTGCTCTGCCCAAGGGCGCCAAGGTGGCGATCGTGTCTCGCAACTTGCCCGAATATGCGATCGCATTCTTTGGCGTTGCCCGCAGTGGGCTGGTACTCGTCAACGTGTCGGTGCTGTATGCCCCGGACGAGTTGGCATGGGTGTTGCAGAAGGCCGATGTTCAGGTGCTGCTGTTCGATGCGTTGTTCGGCGACAAAGTACGCCAGGTGTTGCCAGAATGTCCGGCGATCACGCAACTGGTGCGCATTGAAAGCAACGAGTCGCGCGCCGCGGGCGTTGCGCTGCAATCGCCGGTGGGCCACCCGGAGCCGGTCTCGTTTGATGGTTTCATGGCCGCGTTCGCCGCCGATGATGTTTCGATATCCCTGCACGAGGACGATCCGTTCTGCATGACCTACACCGGCGGCACCACCGGGCGGCCCAAGGGCGTGTTGTGCACGCACCGCGCGCGCGCGGTCACCGCGCACACCGTCGCGGTCGAGGAGGCGCTGGATGAACGTGACGTGGTCGCCATCGTTACGCCGATGTTCCATGTGGCAGCTTTGAACATCATGTTCCAGCCGGCCATGCTGGTCGGCGCAACGGTCACCTTCGTCACGCCCTGGTCGCCCGAGAAGTTCATGGCCGTCTGCGCGCGCGATACTGTCACCGCCGGGTTCATGGTGCCGACCCAGGTCAATTCTCTGGTGACGCATGTGGGTTTCGATGCGGCTGCCATGGCCAGCTGGCGCAAGTTGTCATTTGCTGGCGCACCGATGCCCGACTGGGTACAGGTCGAACTACAGAAGCGGTTGCCGCATCTGATGTTGACGCAGATATACGGGCAAAGTGAGATGGGCGTGTTGACCGCCTTGCGCCACTGGGATCTGGCGCAGCATCTGGGCAGCATCGGGCGGCAGGCGTTCAATGTCGACATCGGCCTGTTTGACCTGCAGGGTCGACCGGTGGCGCCGGGCGAACTCGGCGAGATCGCATCGCGCGGTGAGAACCTGATGCACGCGTATTACAACGAACCCGAGCAGACTGCAGCGTTCTACAAGTTTCCGGATCTGCTGCCGGGATGGGGCTTCACCGGCGATGTCGGCACCATCGACGCTGACGGTTTTGTCACGCTGGTCGATCGTGCCAAGGACATGTTGATCTCCGGTGGCGAGAACGTCTACCCGAAAGAAATCGAGGACGTGTTGTACCAGTTGCCCGCCGTGGCTGAATGCGCAGTGTTCGGCGTGCCCGATGCAAAATTTGGTGAATTGCCGGCCGCCTATCTGTTGCTCAAGCCTGGCATGGCGCTGGACGAGGCACAGGTGCTGGCCCACGTGGATTCCCGTCTGGCGCGCCTGAAGCGTCCGCGGCTGATTCGATTTGTCGCCGAGTTCCCGAAGACACCGATCGGCAAGATCCAGAAGAATCTGTTGAAAGAGCCCTTCTGGCAAGGGCAGGAAAAAAAGCTATGAGCCGCCGGGCCGCCCCAAGGCGAATGGCGCAGTGCGCAGCACGGAGCATTTTTTTATGAGCCGCCGGGCCGCCCCAAGGCGAATGGCGCAGTGCGCAGCACGAAAGGTATTTTTATGAGCCGTTACGACCATTACCAAAGCCTCGCCATCACGCGCCACGCTGTCGACGACAAGCGCGGCATTCTCGAAGTCGTCATGGGCGGCGCCAAAGCCGACGCCGGCAAGCTGGCCACCGCCGACCACGCCGGCCACAAGGAACTGTCAATGATCTGGCGCGACATCGGTGACGACCCCGACGTGCATGCGGTCGTGCTGCGCGGCGCCGGCAAGGGTTTCTCGGCCGGTGGCGATTTCGGCCTGGTGGAAGACATGGCGAATGATTTCGCAGTGCGGGCGCGGGTCTGGAAAGAAGCGCGTGACCTGGTCTACAACGTCATCAACTGCGACAAGCCCATCGTCTCTGCAATGCACGGCCCGGCGGTGGGTGCGGGACTGGTAGCCGGGCTGCTGGCCGACATTCCGATTGCCGCGCGCACAGCCAAGATCGTCGACGGTCACACCCGGCTCGGCGTCGCCGCCGGCGATCACGCCGCGATCATCTGGCCACTGTTGTGCGGCATGGCCAAGGCCAAGTACTACCTGATGTTGTGTGAACCCATGAGCGGCGAGGAAGCCGAACGCCTGGGCCTGGTGGCACTGGCGGTCGACGAGGCCGACTTGCGCGACAAGGCCTTCGAGGTGGCCACGCGATTGACGATGGGGTCGCAGTCTGCGATTCGCTGGACCAAGTACGCGCTGAACAACTGGCTGCGCATGATGGGCCCCACGTTTGACAGCTCGCTGGCCCTGGAATTCATGGGGTTTGCCGGTCCGGACGTGCACGAGGGTGTTGCCAGCCACCGCGAACGGCGCAAGCCGGACTTCAACCCGGATTGCAACCTGTGACGACTCGGTGCGGGGGGACGCAGCAGCGCCAAGCCCTGCGCTTTTCGCTGGCCGGGCGGCAACACCTCTGGACGCAATCATGAGCGGCGCCACACTTGGTCTGGCTGGCTTCTTCGTGGTCATCGCGCTGATCATGCTGCGCATGCCCGTGGCGATCGCCATGGGCACCGTCGGCGTGCTAGGCGTGACCCTCACAACCGGCTGGAACGCCGCTGGCTTCATGCTGGGCCGTTCGGCGTTCGAGGCGGCGTTTCCGTATTCGTTGTCGATCGTGCCGCTGTTTGTCGCGATGGGGGTGTTCGCCGCACATGCGGGCCTGTCGCGTTCGCTGTACAGCTTCGTAGCGGCGCTGATTGGGCAGGTGCGAGGCGGCATGGCGATGGCCACGATCGGTGCCTGCACCATCTTTGGTGCGATTTGCGGTTCGGGCATCGCGACTGCGGCGACCATGGGCCGGGTCGCCTTGCCGGAGATGAAACGACTTGGGTATTCCGATTCGCTGGCATCGGCATCGGTGGCGGCCGGTGGCACGCTGGGCGTGATGATCCCGCCGTCCATCCTGTTCGTGATCTACGGTCTGATGACCGAGCAGTCGATTGGAAAGTTGTTCCTGTCTGGCATCTTGCCCGGCATCGTTGGCATGTTGCTTTATCTGGCGGCGGTCCGCTATTCAGTCGGGCGCGATCCAGACGCGGGGCCGGCAGGGCCGCGTCACAGCTGGTCCGAGCGGCTCAGCGCATTTTTTGCAATCTGGAAAGTGCTGGTGCTGTTCGTCGTGGTTCTGGGTGGCATGTACGCGGGTGTGTTCTCGCCCACCGAGGCTGCGGCGGTTGGCGCATTCGGTGCCTTGCTGGTTTCGTGGGTATCAGGCACCTTGACGCTGGCCAACTTCAAATCGTCGTTGTCCGAGACTGCCACCACCACCGGCATGATCTTCATGATCCTGATTGGCGCGGGCATCTTCAACTTCTTCATCGAAACCACCGGGCTGACCGACGCTTTGCTCGATTGGATCAACCACCTCGGCCTGAACCGCTGGACAGTGATCTTTGTGCTGATGCTGTTCTATATCGTGCTGGGCGCGCTGATGGACGAGATTTCGATGATCCTGCTGACCGTGGCGCCGGTGTTCAAGCTGGTCACCAGCCTGGATTTCGATCCTATCTGGTTTGGCGTGATGCTGGTGACGGTGTGCGAGATCGGCATGATCGTGCCGCCGGTGGGCATCAATCTGTTCGTGATTCAGGGCGTTGGCAACCTGCCAATGGCCACCGTGGTGCGTGGCATTGTGCCGTTTGCCGTGGTCGATTGTTTCCGCCTGCTGTTGATCTGCCTTTTCCCCTGGCTTGCGACCTGGTTGCCGAACCTGATCATCCAGTAGCGATTGGCGCCGCTGTCGGCGCCGACCCGTCCTCCATCGTCGACCGCCGCCGGTGCCGGCAAATCAGGCCGCGCTGCCAGCGGCTTTTTTCAGTGCGTACAACACTTCCAGTGCCTCGCGCGGGCTAAGCGCATCCGGATCGATACGCAACAGCTCGGCTTCCAGAGCGCTGGCCTGGGGCGCGGCCACTTGCGGCGCTGCGGCGAACAGATCCACCTGCGCCTGGCTGGCACTGGCGCTGGTCTCCAGCGCATCCAACGCATATTGGGCCTGGTTCAGCACCGAAGCCGGCATGCCTGCCAGGCGCGCCACCTGGATGCCGTAGCTGCGACTGGCGGGACCGGCCTGCACCTCGTGCAGGAACACGATGTCGCGGCCCGATTCCGCCGCGCTTACATGTACGTTGGCTGCGCCATGGTGGTTGGACGGGAAAGCGGTGAGTTCAAAGTAGTGGGTGGCAAACAAGGTGAAGGCCTGCGATTTGCCGTGCAGATGTCCGGCGATCGCCGAGGCCAGTGCCAGCCCGTCGAAGGTGGACGTGCCGCGGCCGATCTCGTCCATCAGCACCAGCGAGTGCGCGCTGGCACTGTGCAGGATTTGCGCCGCTTCGGTCATCTCCAACATGAAGGTCGACTGCGCGTTGGCCAGGTCGTCGGCCGCGCCAATTCGGGTGTGGATCGCGTCGATCGGTCCCAGCCGGCAGGCCGAGGCCGGCACATAACTGCCGACACACGCCAGCAGCACGATGACGGCAATCTGGCGCATGTAGGTCGACTTGCCGCCCATATTGGGCCCGGTCACGATGAGCATGCGCTGGCGGCTGTTCAAACTGGCGTTGTTGGCGATGAAGGCGCCGCTGCTGGTTTGCGCCAGCCGTGCCTGCACCACCGGATGACGCCCCGCATGGATCTCGATGCAGGGTTCGGCTACGAAGTTCGGCGCACACCAGTCCAGCGTCAGCGAGCGTTCGCACAGGGCCGCCAGAACGTCGACGGTGGCCAGCGCCAGCGCCACCGTGGTCAGCGGCGCCACATGGGCCTGCAACCGATCAAGCAACTGTTCGTAAAGGTATTTCTCGCGCGCCAGTGCCCGCTCCTGGGCGCTCAGCGCCTTGTCTTCAAAGGTCTTGAGTTCGGGCGTGATGAAACGTTCTGCGTTCTTGAGGGTTTGGCGGCGCCGGTAGTCGGCCGGCACCTTGTCGGCCTGGCCCTGCGTGACCTCGATGTAAAAGCCATGCACCTTGTTGAACTGAACGCGCAGGTTGGCGATGCCGGTGCGGGTGCGTTCGCGCTGCTCGAGTTCGAGCAGGAAGCCGTCGCAGTTGTTCTGGATGGCGCGCAGTTCGTCGAGTTCGGCATCAAAACCGGTGGCGATGACACCGCCATCGCGCACCAGCGCCGCAGGAGTCTCGCTGATGGCGGCCCGCAGTAACTCGCTGCAACCCGGCGGCGCCTGCAAGTCAAGGCCGAGTTGTGCGAGCCAGCCCGCATGATCCAGCACCAGCGGGGCCAGTTGCGCCGTTTTGTCCAGCGTGACCTGCAAGGCCACCAGCTCGCGCGGGCGCACCTGGCGCAAGGCGATGCGGGCGCTGATGCGCTCCATGTCGGTGCTGCCCTTGATGGCTGAGCGCAGATCCTGCCAGCGTCCGCCGCGCAGACGGGTGATGGCCTCCAGCCGCCGGCGTGCGGCGCTGCGCTCACGCTGCGGCTCCAGCAGCCAGCGTTTGAGCAGGCGGCTGCCCATGCCGGTCAGACAGGTGTCGAGCAACGAGAAAAGGGTGGGCGAGGATTCGCCGCGCAGCGTCTGGGTCAGTTCCAGGTTGCGCCGGGTCGCCGGTGGCAGCTGCACCAGGTCGTCCTGCTGCTGCACCACAATGCCCTGGATATGGCTCAGCGGCTGGCCCTGCGTGTGCTCGGCATATCCGAGCAGGGCGGCCGATGCGGCGTGGGCCAGCGGCAGGTCTTGTGCGTTCCAGGTGGCCAGGCTGGCGACCTTGAACAACTCCAGCAGTTTGCGCTGGCCAAGTGCCGGATCGAACTGCCATTGCGGGCGTATCGTCGCAGCGATGCCATAGGTGGCGCACCAGTTTTTGAGCCGGGTTTCGAAAGCCGGCGTCAGACCGGCGCTGTAGAGCAGCTCGCTCGGGTCTATCCGGGCGATCCAGTCGGGCAAGGCGTCCGGCGCACACTGCGCGAATTGCAACTGCACCTGCGTTAAGCTGAACCAGGCCAGACCACACTGGTTGCGTGGTCCCTGGTGCACGGCCATCAGCACCGACTCGGCCTTGTCCGAGAGTAATTCGGCGTCGGTCAGCGTACCCGGCGTGATGACCCGCACCACCTTGCGCTCCACCGGTCCCTTGGCCGTGGCGACGTCCCCAACCTGTTCACAGATCGCCACCGACTCGCCAAGCTTGATCAGCCGGCCCAGGTAGGACTCGACCGAATGGAATGGCACGCCGGCCATCACCACCGGCTCGCCCGCCGACTGGCCGCGACGTGTCAGCGTAATGTCGAGCAGCTGCGCAGCCTTCTCGGCATCACCAAAGAACAACTCGTAGAAGTCGCCCATGCGGTAGAGCACCAGTGTGTCCGGATGCTCGGCCTTGATACGCAGGTACTGCTGCATCATGGGAGTGTGGGCGGAGAGGTCGGTCGTCACGTCAAATGCCACTCATCACTGCATCCATCGCGTCAACAATTTCGCCGGCAGATCGTTGATCGATTGCACATCGGTTTTCAACATTCTTTTTTGGTATGGGTGCGGCTTCGAGTGGCAGCAACATCAGTTGCTGTCCCTGCACATGAAACACCGGGCACAGGTTGCGCGGCACGTCATTCGACACCAATTGTGTGATGGCCAGCGGCACGACCATCCTGGTTGCTAGGCTGCCGAGCAAATCACACTGTACATCGACAACGAAAGGGTACTGCTCGCGCATCCTCGAACTTGGGTTGCGGTAGACGTCGAACTGCATTTACCAGACCTGCACGTCGTCGCACCAGAGACCGTGTTTCTCGAATCGCGCGTTCTGTTCTTCGAGCCAGACTTTGTGGGTTTGATCGAACACCTTCTTCTGCTGTTTCACAGACTTGCCCTGGCTGCTCAAACTGAGCGCGTCAAATTGGTCTGCCGACAGAATAACCGTGTCGATTCGCCCGTCTTTCTCGACGAACACTGGCTCGGTGTTGGCGCGGGTGCACATGGCACCGAAACGATTCTTGGCTTGTGTGGCGGATACGCGCATGGTTGTGCTGCTGGGACCGAGTGGCCATTTTAGCCATCGGTCGCTTCGCCGCCGATCGAGCATGAAAGGCCGCGTCGAAATGCGGGGTAGCCGGTCGCAAGGTCTCAAACGGGTTGCGAATCAGGCACTCCGCCGGAATTCCCGGCCCGTGTGCAAGCGCCAGACCATGGCCAGGGTCAGAGGCCGTTTGCGATTGAGTACCTCGTACACCTTGTTGAGTGGGCCAATCAGATCGATGGACCAGACCGCTTCAGTACATCGGCCATTTAGTCCGCAGCGGGGGTCAAGGGGTAGTCAGGTCGCTGAACAATAACAATGGATGGCGCCGGCAGTACCTCGTGCACTTTGATGGTCTGCGTGGTGTCGCGCGTCAATGGAAATCACCCCATTGAACCGGAAGCATCACCAGCAGGTCGCAATGGGCAAGACCCACCATGATGGACTTGGCTGAACTGGCCTGCAGCACCCCCCTCGGCGGTGACAGGTTTTGACTTTCGAAAAAACCTTGCTGCGATGTCGTCCGCGACGCCATAGTCGACGCCGGTGATAGCCCAATCCGCTTCTTGCAATGCCTTCAGAGATCGCGCGGAGCAAAGCGGGTGCCCATTGCGGCAAACGACACTGCGCCGGTTGTCGAAGAGCTTGTGCCAGCGGACGTGGCGGACATCTTGTTCAAGGCCGTGGTCAAGACCTACGAGGACCCTGCCGTTCGCGCAGATGCCGAGGCCAAGGGTTCCGTCGTCGTACTGAGCCGTTCGCCGCAGGAGTTCCGCAGCTTCGTCGAAGCCGAGACGCAGAAGTTCGAGAAACTCGCCAAGGCCGCACACGCGTATTCTGACAACCGTCAAATGCTCGATATGTTCTGGTTGGGTGGGATCCGTAGATCTCGATTCGCCACTCCGTTGGCTGCGCTCACCGAGATGCAACTCCATCTCGACCGCGGAGCACCAGGCAAGAAGCTGCTTGAAACTTATCTCGTCGGGATGCAACTGCTCCCGTTCAGCCGACCGCCGGCGATGGCCTGTTCGACCTGGTGGCCGAAGCGCTGCGCAATTTTCTGGTCGAGCGCTGCGCCGCGCGGCCTTGGAGCCACAACTTGCTCCGGCTCTCGCTGGGCCAACCCAGAGTCAGAACATCGCCCAGCCAAAACCGCAGCATCTCGTGCGCTGTCGTCGCCATGGGGAATTCGGACGGCACGATGCTGGCTGGCGTCGTGGTCAGCGGCGGCACATCCCGAAGTTGAAGGCGTTGTTGGACAGGCTGGGGTCTCGGTCCAGCACCAGTGGCGTGCTGGACAGCCGGATCGGCGCCAAGGACTGGCCGGCGTAGGCCGATTCGCCCGCGTCCAGAGCCAGAACCTGGCCCGACTGCTCGAGCACGACCTTGCCTTCCCGCACCAACAGGTACAGACCCGAGGTGTCGTTTGCCGGTGGCGCAGAGCCAAATAGTTCCTTTACGTTGACGTCCACGTTTTCGGGCTCTGGCGTATTGATGGTGTTGAAGAAGTCAGGTGTGGACTGCAGCGGGCGTGCGGATCCTTGCGCGCCAGGAACCATACCACTCTGACCGGCCGCCAGCACGACCTCATTGCCATCGTTCGATGCCAGCGTAATGCTGCCCTTTCGACTGGACGCGAACAGGGACTGGTCACAGGCGATGTCGGTGACATCGGCTGCAGGCGGGTTGTCTCCTGCGTCGGCATTTCCGCAGCTGACGTCGAAGACAGTACCCCGAATGCCTATCGTTGCCGTCGCAGTCTGGAATTTCACGCGCGCAGGGGCGGCCCGCGCGAGCAGGCCGGTGGCGACGCGAAGGCCCCCGCTGAACAGCCGGAAAAGCATGCCGCCTCGCTCGGCTTCCTTTTCTTCAAAGCTGTACTGCGCCAGGGCCAGACGAGTACCACTATTGAGCGTCACACGGGTTTCGTCGCGAAACGCGAGCACGGCGTAACTGCCGCTCGAGGTGCTGACACGGTCGGATGCATACAAGGGCGAGCCTTGCGGCAGCTCGACCTGGCCCGCATCCCTTTCGACCGTCACCGTGCCCTGGGCCCGCACCAGCCGCGCAATGACCGGTGCACTGCTGTTGGACCTTGTGCGGCCGGCCTGGCTGGGGTCGAGCTGGCAGTCACCGTCGCAAAGGCGCGCGGTGTAGTCGGTACCTCGGATGCCGATGGTGGCAGTATTGACGTTGAGCTTGTAGGCATTGTGGCTGCCGCGTTTGCCGATCTGGCCAGTCAGGGCCCGCAACCCTCCCTTGAGCAAACTCATGAACAGGTTATCTTCTGCCGGCGCCTCCAACTCGTATTTATAGGCCTGCACGGTGATGCGCGAGTCCGGCCGAACTGCCGTTTCGCCGCCGTCGGTGAAGCGCAAACGCACGGTGCTGTTGCGACTTGTCGACAAGGTGTCACCGACACCGAGCGAGGAGCCCCGGGCAAGGATTTCCTGGCGGCCGTTGGCGCGCGTCACGTAGACAGTGCCATCGACGGCCATTGCGTTGGCCACGGAAGGGTTCGTCTGGGCTTGCGCATGCGTGATGCCGAACAGGCAGGCCACCAGGCACACGCCAGGCAGCAAGGGGAACAAGCGAGGTTTCATCGGCAACCTTCCATTTCAATCTCTCGTCTTTCTTCCGGCTCGCCGGGAGCGACGATGCGCAGCAGTGCCGGCAGGTCGTCGGGCACGAACACCTGTTCGAACGCCACCAATATCGGGTTGGCCGGCATCGCGATCAGCATCGGAATGATGCTCTGGGTCGCGAACAGCGACAGCGTCGTCGGGCCGGCGGTGAAGGTGAAGGAGTTGAGTGTGGCCGGCAGGTTGACCTGCGAGAACACGCCGGTGGACGATGCGAACTGCATCACCGTGAAGCTTGAGCCCGGGAGCGGGACGAATCCCCCCAGCAGATTGACGTTCAGGGTGCCTGCCAGGTTGGCGCTGCCCAGCACATGGATGAAGTCGAAGTCCAGGCCTTGCGCGAGCCCGGCCACTTCGAGATTGACCACGCTTGTCGGTGCCAGGTTCAGGTTGCCGGTGACCGTGATTGCCCCGGGCGAGGCGCCGGGCGCGACGTTGGCCGTTCCGACGCTGAGATTGCCGTTGACCGTACCGGTTCCCATGATGATGCCCGAGCCGACGGTCACGTCGCCCTGCAGGTTGCCACCATTGAGTACGATTACCCCGTTGCCCGCCTGGGTCAAACCGTTGGTGAACACGGTATTGCCGCCTTGTGCAGATACGGTGCCGGTATTGGTGAGAGCCTGAGTAAACGTCAGACCGGCGCCCAAATTGATCGTGCCCTGGTTGTCGATGGCATTGGTGATGGTCGATCCGGCCAGGTTCAGGGTTCCGGTGTTGGTCAGCGCGCCAGAGTTGGTCCAGGCAACCGAGTTGCCGCTGGGCAAGCTGAGGCTTCCGCCTGACAGGCTCAGGCTACCGGTTCCACCGAAGGCGCCACCTGTCAGGCTGAAGCTGCCGGCGACGTTAAGCGAGCCGTTGTTCGTCAGCGTGCCACCAACCAGGTTGAGCGCCACGCCGGCCGGCAGCATGGTCGCGCCACTGAGCGTCAGGCTGCCCGACTGCAGGGTGAGGGAGCCGCTGGGAAGCACCAGGTTGTTGAACGCAAAATTCAGCCCGTCGATGACCCGGTCACCCGAACCGGCGAACAGGAACGTGCCGCCACCCGAGAAGCCCAGCGTGCCGGCGCCGCCGATGGTGCCGTTCTGCCAGCTCAATGCACCTGCCGGGTTGGTCATGTCGAGGGTGGCTGACGCGGGTATCGACATGACGCCGCCGAGTTGCTCGATCCGTGTGCCTGCCACCGTCACGGTGCCGCCGACATTGAAGTCGCCCAGGTTGAACAGGTTTCCGCCGATGCCCACATTGGTCAGGTTGGCGTTGGCGCCGGCCAGGTTGATCAAATCGCCCGGCAACGAGGCCATGTTGCCGCTGACCGTGCCCTGGTTGGATAGCACGCCGCTGCCGGTGAAGCCCATGGCGTTGAGACCGATCGACGCGCCGCTGGCAACCAGCAAGCCGCTGCTGCTGCCGACCAGGTTGAGGGTGCCGCCACCATCGAAGATGCCGCTGCCCGAGAGTTGGCTGCCATCGGCGAAGTTGTGGGTTCCGCCCTGGAAGTCCAGCGTGCTTCCGTTTGCGGCGTTGAATACGCCAGAGTGAGTGCCTCCACCATTCAGGCTCAGTGTCCCCGCTGACACATTCACGGTTCCGCCATTGTTGATGACGTTGGTCAACGCAAAGCTGCCCGGGCCGACTTTGTTCACTGTGCCGGTGCTGGCGACGTTGACCGCGCCGGTGCCGTTCAACGCACCGGTGGTCAGAGCCAGGATTCCGGCAACGTCCAGAGCAGCGCCGTAATTGACGCTGCCGCCATTTACCGCCAGGGTCGCCCCATTGGAGACGCTGGCGCCAGCAGATGGCAGGTTGAGTGCGCCTGCGCCGCCGATATCCCAGATGCCGCCGCTGATGGTTTGCGGGACGCCACCGTTGATGGTCATAGTGCCACCTGTGAGCGCCACCACAGGCAGCGCTGGCGTTTGGGCAAATGTGGCGGTGCCTGCGCCCATGTTCAGCGCCGGGGCGACTGCCGACGCATTGAAAGCCACTGTTGCGCCAATGATTGACAGAGGAATGGCGGAGGTCATTCCTGCATTGAACGTCACCAAGCCGGAATTGAATACGGCGCTGCCGCTGCCGCTGACCGTTATGGGTCCGCCGCCAAATGTCGAACCCGGGGTGAACATCACGTTGCCACCGGGCGCGTTGAAGTTGAGCGCCGGTACCGAGAACGAACTGGTATCGAGGTCTCCGGAGGTCTTGGTAATGTTCAGTGCGACAGACGGCACGAGGTTGATGGCGCTGTCAAGCGTGGTACCGAAATCCAGATCGATGGTCCTGGCTGAGCCGCTCACGGAGTCACTGTCGCTGCGTCTGATGGAAGTGCCAGCGCCCAGGTTGAGGTTGCCCGCGGCGATGAGCGAGGTGGTGTTGCCGTTGTTGCCACCATCATCGACCTTGAGGTCGATGGCGCCGCTGGCACCCAGTGCGATGGCCCCTGAGGTTACGCTGGTGAGGTTGGTGGTGGAAGCGATGCGGATGTCGCGCGCTGATGTGACAGTAATGGCGGCTGCCGAATTGGCCAGGCCCGTGTTGGTGGCCTGCAGGGAACCGTTGAGGAAAATGTCGTTCAGGCCCGTTGTTGCAAGGCGAATCGTCCCATCGGTGGACAGCGCTCCAATATTGAATGCTCCGAGGCTGCGGGTGAGATCCACGTTGCCAGTTGGGTTGAAGGCGCCGCCGGTCTGGTTGAAGTCGGATGTGACGGTGATATTGCCGCTCCCACCCAGACTGCCAGCTGACAGGTTGACGACCGGCGCCGTGAGCGAGCCGTTGATCGTCAACCCAGCACCGGCAATACCCAGTGAGGTGCCGGCGGTGAGGTTCATCACGCCAGTGACCAGGAGTGTGCCCCCTGAAAACAAGAGGTTCTCGTCCGAGTCGAGGTTCAACAGGCTAAAAGAACCGCCACTCATGGTGATGATCTGCAATCCGGCCACACTGATGCTTGCGCGCTGACCGGCGGTTGGCGCCGAGCCGCTGCTCCAGTTGGATCCAATCGACCAGTCGTCGCTGCCACCGATCCAGCAAGCGTCAACTGCACAGCCAGACCCTGTGGTGAACGTGGCGGCCATCGCGCCATAACTCGGTACAAGTCCTGTAAAAGCTGGCGCATCGATGGTAAACGTGCCACTGCTGCTGAGGTAGGTCAGCAGGTCGAAGCTCTGGCTGCCAGACGGCGTGAACCCTGACGCTGGGGTAAGCCGCAGGGTACCCGCCAGTGTTGCCGTGCCGGAGATGGCCAGGCGGTCGAAAGTGCCCGCCGCCGTGCCTTCGGCCTGCAAATCCAGAATACCGGTGCCGGTCTGTGTAAAGTTACCGGTGACCGTCATGGTGCCGGTGACGTCCGCGCCGCCACCGTCCGGGCGGATCGTGCCTGCGTTGGTCAGCGTACCACCGGTCACGTCGATCGTGCCGCTGCCGGTGATGACACCGGTGGCGCGGTTCGTGAAGCCACCGGGTTTGCTGAAGACGGTACTTGCGCCGACCTGAACCGTTCCGTCCTGCGTGAACACGCCGTTCGCCGTGAGCGCACCGCCATTGACACTGATGACTCCCGTGGCGGTGTTGTTGAAGGGGCCCGGGTCGATGGAGCCGGCGAACGTGGAGTTCCAGTTCAGGGTGCCGGCGTTGTTGATGGTGCCAAAGCCCGAGAGGCTCGTGACGGGGTTGGCACTGCTGGAGTTGATGTTGAACACGCCGCCGATGGTGTTGTTCAGCGTGGCGGAGTTCTCCACGCGCAGCCGTCCGGCATTGAAGTCCACCGTGCCGGTGTTGGTCCAGCTGCGTGCGCTGAGAATCTTGTCGCCGGCCCCCGACAGGGTCGAGATGCCGGCGGTGTTGAGGGTACCGCCACCGGAGATGGTTCCGTTGCTCCAATCCAGCGTACCGCTGACGGTGATATTGCCGCTGCCTCCCAGACTCCCCGCCGACAGATTGACGACTGGGGCCGTGAGCGAGCCGTTGATCGTCAAACCGCCGCCAGATATACCGAGGGAGGTGCCGGCGGTGAGGTTCATGGCGCCAGCGACCAGGAGCGTGCCACCCGAAAACAGGAGGGTCTCGTCCGAGTCGAGGTTCAACAGACTGAAAGAGCCACTGCCCATGGTGATGGTCTGCAATCCGGCCACACTGATGCTTGCGCGCTGACCGGCAGTTGGCGCCGAGCCGTTGCTCCAGTTGGATCCAATCGACCAGTCGCCGCTGCCACCGATCCAACAGTTGTCCACCAGGCAGGAACTGCCGAGCGTGAGGAAAAAATCCGAAGCGCTGTAGGCCGGGGTGCCGCCAAAGCCTGCGGGAACGTTGACGGTGGCGAATGTGCCGTTGCCGGCAGCAAAAGTCAGTATCTGAAAACCGTCGCCGTTGTTGCCGGCGTAGGATCCGACCGTGGACAGATTGAGCGTTCCACCCAGGCTGGCTGTTCCGGAAACGGTGATCTTGTCAAACTGTCCGGCCCCCGTGCCGCCCAATTGCATGTTGAGCTGGCCCGCCGCGCCCTGGGTCAGATTTCCGATGATGTTCAGCGTACCTGCACCATTGACGCCGTCACCAGGGGCGATGGTGCCGTTGTTGGTGAGCGTTGCGCTGCCCAGGTTGAGCGTGCCCGCGCCGTTGATGAACCCGGTCGTCTGGGCGTTCACCATCGCAGTGCCACCTGTGCCAAAGCTGGTGCCCGTCGCGATGTTGATGACCCCGCTGTTGGTTGCCGCATTCAATACGTCCAGCGTGCCGCTTTGCACGTTGACGGTACCCGCGTTGTTGAGCGCCACGCCGGTAAAGCTGGCGGTCCCCGCACCCGAGGAGCGGGTGAAGGCGCCACCGGCGAGGTTGTTGAAGGTGGTGGGGCCACCGGCGTTGTTCACCCAGCTGTTGTTGCCCTGGATGTCAAACAGCCCGGAGTTGTTGACCGTGTTGACGGCATTGTTGAGCACACGCCCGCCACCGCTCAGGATCAGGCTGCCCGTGCTCGCTACGTTGATGGTGCGCCCGG
>Ga0105048_10001885_pt1 | contig 33950 bp, 30 predicted proteins | sample MAT05_FD_78382 | JGI IMG/M metagenome (GOLD analysis project Ga0105048, IMG submission 78382) | Freshwater microbial communities from Lake Fryxell liftoff mats and glacier meltwater in Antarctica - MAT-05 | ecosystem: Environmental > Aquatic > Freshwater > Ice > Liftoff microbial mat | place... | reverse complement strand
ATGGCTTGTCGAATTCATATACACGTTGTGTATTGGAAGAGGAACAACCATTTAAGCTAGCAGTAAGTGTAGCTAGGTATGAACCTGGCGCATATACGTGAGAAGCGTTGGTAGTTGTAACATTTGCGGTAGCATCTCCAAAACTCCAAACGTAAGCAGAAGCTGGAGTAGTTTGGTTGGTGAAAGTTACTGCTTTGGTTTCGCAAGCGTTCACTTTTGAAAATTTAACGGTAGGTATGCTGTTTACAACTACAGTAGCGCTATCCCAGAATACAAAACCATAAGGAAGTGTAGAAGCTCTCATTTTTACTTTGTAAGTTCCAGCACTTGGGAATTGAAATACAGGATCAGGAGCATCGGTTTGATCAAGTGGGTTACCAGTACCAAAATCCCATAAGAAAGCAATGCTTCCGCTTTGAACTTTAGAAAGTTGGGTAAACCCTACAGCGTCACCGTTACAAATTTTGGCAGGAAGGCTAAATTTTGCAGTGATAGAAGGATAAACCAAAACATTGCGGTAGATTAAAGTATCGCAACCGTTGGTTAGGTCGCTGATTTTTACAGCTACACGAATCATGGTATCTTCTAGCAAAGCAGTTTTTGGTTTGAATTGAACCAACAAATCTGTAGAACCTGATGGATTGGTTTGAATTACTTCACCGTCCGCAAAAGGTACGCTTCTGTTTTTGCTGGTAATTGCATAAGAAGATGCTGTCCATTTGGTACCGTATTCGGCATTGGTATAAGTGTTAACGCCTTTAGGAGAATTATAAGAATAGTAAACAGACTCGCCTACGATGGTTACATCATTGGCTTTTCCATATTGGTACAACGCTTTGGTGGTTTGGGTACCGAAAGTCAATTTTTGTCCACCTGGGGCTGGTTTGATAAATGTGGTGAAAACCGAAGAATCGTTGGTTCTGTTGTCATCAGGTATGTCAATATAAAAACGAATTTTATTGGTACCCAAGGTATTCAAAGTCACAGAAGGAAATTTCACTTGTGCGGTATCATTGAAAACGAGTGTCTTTTTATTCACAGCAACGGTACTCACTTTAATACCATTCACACTCATAGAAACGTTAAAGCTGGTTTTTGAAGTATAATCCCAAGCAGTGTCATAAGAGTAAAGGTTTTTAACAACCACAGTTGCTACACCTGTGGTTGCGCCTTGACAAGCATTTGCACCTATGGTGAATGTGTTGCTCACTTGTTGAACGTCCATAAAAGATTCAACTGCACCGCGGTCTGATTTAATTGGGTTTCTAGCAGCGCCTGCATAGTCTGTTGGTACACCAGCGTTGGTAGGCACATTGTTTTGGTCAACCCAATTGTCTGAACGGAAATCACCACCGGAAGCATTGCGGAATTTTGGATTCTGGTACCTTTCACCCGAACCTACATAACCACTGGTTGCCCAAGTGCTGAAATCGTTACCACCGCCGACCATGCAAGACCAATATTGGTAACCGGGAGTACCTTGTAACCAAATGGTGTTGTTATTTACGTCAAGAGGTGTGGTAGTTGAACCATAAAGGTAATGGTAATAACCGTAAGTGCCAGAACCTACTGTGTTGAAAATATTTCCGTTAATAGTTAGATCGCCATAATTTCCACCATACAAACAATAGTAGTAGTGGTAAAAATATCCACCACCTTGGCTAGTAAAGTTAAATGTATTTTGGCGAATTTGTAGTTTATAGCTGGTGCTAGGCTGGTAAAATTGAAGGGTATAAGTTCCATATGCACCGCCTAAATCGTCAACAAGATTAGAAGCAAACATTACATCCGTAGCGTAATACAAGTAAGCACCATACACATAACCTGCAGTGGTTACTTGGCGCAGTTTGCGAACAAGATTGCGCTGAACATCCCATTTAGAATTGTAGGTATAAAGCCCATACATATTGTGGTACGCAGAAGTTGAGGTAGACTGGTTGTTATCAACTTGGTTGTCATTCATAGTATTTGTTCCAGAGTTACTGAAACTATAAATGCCATAAAAGCCAGCAAAAGGCAAACAGTTTTTTACAACGTTCTTGGTAATATTAATGTCATTGCTATAAGGACTATAAATTCCGAACATATTGCCAGTACCATTGCATTCCATCGAAGTGATTGTGTTTGAAGCAAAAGAACCATTTTGAAGATACGTAGTATAAATACCTTCAGAAACAGTAGATCCTTTGATCAAATTAATGGTATTGCCTGATATTGAAAATTTATTTGTCGTTGTTCCATATATCCAACTTGCATTCATAGCGAAAGTAGTAGCATTGGATGCTGCCGGTGTTGCATTTTTATAAGGCAAATCATGAATGTTGTTTTTATCCAAAACAACAGAACGATTTGTTGCATAAGTATACCAGCTATAAATACCATAAGAGGTTGCGCTTGGATTGGTAGCTGTATTGTTGGCACGGCTAATATCATTGTTGGTCATTTGCGTACCATTGGTATAATAGGTGTTAATACCAGCGTAAAAAAAGTTTTGAATGGTGTTGTTACTGTAAGTATTGTTACTTGGTGTAGAGCTATAAGAAGAACTACTCTGAACCTCAAAAATACCATAAGCTGGACCCGGGCTATTAACATTGGTTGTGCTCATTACACAGCTATTTACTGTGTTGTAATAACCATTGCCTGAAGCAACTTGGCCTGATGTTAAACTTGTTAACAAGTTTGTTCCAGCAATTCCAAAAAATGCTCCACTAGAAGAGATTGAACCTGTAGTTAACGCACTCATTTGGAAATTACAACCGCTAAAAGTGTTGTAATCGGAATTGCCGCTTAAGCGAACACCCCAAATGTTGGTAGCAGTTCCAGAGTTGATAACCGTTAATTTATTAACGGTGAAATAATCACCTCCTGTAAAACTCATAACTTCTGGAAGACCTGCAGTACCCGCATAAGTTACTGAAAATCCACCGCCATCAATAGTGATGGTGTTGGTAGAAGACATACCTGCAATTTGAGGGAAGGTAATGGTGTTTACCTCTGTCATACTGGCTTTTACGGTAACTGTAGTTGCAGCCGTAACATAATTTCCACTGCCATTAGGAGTAACGGTAGAACCGCCATCCGTTCTGGATAGACCTTGTAGAGAACGCCAAAACGAGTTCCAGTCTTTAAAAACTGAGTTTGACGGTGTGCCCGCTGGATCGATCGAAATCGCCGTTCCAACCTGCGCAGACGCTGTTGTTGCACAAATACCTAGTCCGGTTATGACTAAGAGGCGTGCAAGTTTTTTGGTTTGTAATAGTAATTTACTTTTCATATGGTATGGTTTATACAAGGGTCAAATATCGAAACATTGTGGGCAGAAAAAAAAACATTTGTAAAAAAAAAATTAGAAATGTCATATTCGGGTCAGGGGAATGTCATACACGCAGCTTATTAGGCAAAGGTTACGCGGGTATTAAACCCTTGGGAAATTGGATATTTTATTCAGAACATGCAACTTAGAGTGCGGAAAGCATATTGTAAATTACCTTAATTTTAAAATGTCATACTTTTGTCATATTGCAATTTCACTGAAACTACTTTCACTTCACAAGCTGTGTAAAATATAAATTTCAGTCAATCACGGATAGAATTGGGAGTAGATAAGCTTGTTTTGGGGGGTATTCTCCAATGGAATTCTATAATAGTTATTGGCAAGCCGCAAGGTGGAGGTTGGTAAACCATTGGCATAGCGTTTTTGGGCAATCCAGGTTGCAATGGTATTTTCATATTTCAATGTTTTTTGCCATTGAATGGCAAATCGGCCTGGCTGATGAGAAGTTTCAAAAATGGATAATGGCGCAATAGATTTCCCAAAATTGAATGTCGTGTCCTTGTTTATGTTACCTACAAAGTTCCATTTTACGCTTTGAATTCTGTATTTTAGTAAGTAGGACTTGATAAAATTGTGCATTTGTTTTGCTTTCCATGGTTGCATAGCCAAAGTATAAACATCGGCTTGGTTTTTAAATTTATTTAAAACCAGCACGTTTCCTCGTATTTCTGCGAAAACAATTTCGGATTTGTTCTGCAAATGTTGGTTGTAACAAACATCGCCTCCCCCGAACAAAACTGCAAAGCAGCCGGCGAGCAAGAAGCTATTTTTAACCCTATACACAACAGCCAAGCAAAGACAAACAACCATTGCCAACAGGAGCAGCACTTCAAATTCAGCTAACTGCAATCCACTAAGAGATGCCCCTGTTAAATCAGAAAAAAAATGAACAGTTGAAAGCAAAAAGAGAGTAGTCCATTTTACAGCCCAAACAAATGCAACAGAAACAATGGGGATGGTTGTAAATAGGAGGGAAACCAAGGTAAGGAGAATTAAAAAGGTAGAAAGGGGAACGATGATCATATTTGCAAACAAGAACCAGGTGGGAAAAACCCCAAAAAAGTACAATGAAATAGGGAAAGTGGCCAGGGTAGCAGCAAGGCTAATGAGTGCGCTTTGGTAGAAAAACTGGGCAACGGCGGTTGGCGGCATCCATAAACTAGAAAGTTTAGGGTAAATAACCACGATACCAATGACGGCTAAATAGGAGAGCTGAAAGCCCACATCTATCAATTGCAAGGGGTCGACTAACAACTGTAGAAAGGCGGCAGCAAAAAGGGAATTAAGAATATTCCCTTCTTTTTTAAAAAGGCTACGCCCCAACTCTACAATGCTGAACATTAACGCAGCGCGAATGACAGAAGCGCTTAACCCAGTTAGCACAGCAAAAGCCCATAAAACCAGGAGGATGACAAAACCGCGCCAAAAGGGATTTTGCAACGCAACGCGCTTACCAGTAAACATAAAAAGCAAGACGAGGTAAAGCAAACCCACGTGCATGCCAGAAACGGCCAAAACATGCAAAGTACCAGAGATGGCAAAGGCATTCAAATCGTTAGGATCCACATCGTCTTTAAAACCAATGAGCAACGATTCTAGCAAGGCTGCGATTCGTTTTGGGTAATGGCGTTGAAAATAGCCTACAACATTGTCTCTGACTGTATAGGAATTTCGAAACAACCAATGGGCAGAGTTGGCTGTAACCATCCATTCTTTGTTTTTAAGAAAAAGTTGATGTTGCATATTGCGATAGCGCATAACGGCTTTAAAATCAAACCCATCAGGGAATGCTGCGGATGGCATAGGAATAACAGCGTTAGGAACAAGAATTTCGTCGCCATATTTTAACGCAGGCCTACCAGCATTGTATTTTTTTGGCCAGTAAATGAGCAATCGACCTGCACACATTAATGCACTGCCATTAGAGTCAACAGTTTTTAAAACGGTTGCCGCACAGCGCCAAGTATTTGGTTTTTCGGATGGTTCTTCATCCAAACGGAGCAGATAAAGTGAACTTTGGATATTTAGCTTGTTGTTGCCAAAAAAGCTCTGTTTGTTACCAGCATTGCTAAAATTACCCAAAACAAATCCAAGAATAATTAAAGCGAGTTGCAGAAAAGCACCTGCCCAAATATTTGATTTTTGCTTTTTTTGAAAATAAAAAGAAAGCAATATCCCTAAAACCGCGACAAAAGCCAACGCAAAGAAATGGTTAGATGCAAAAGTTTGAGTAAAAAGAAAAAGTGCAGCAGCTATGCCTATTGCCAAAGCGCAAGTAATTCGCAAAAACGGAAGGCTGCCTAGTGAATTCATTTTTCTGCAAGAATTGGGAGAATTGGGGTTATTTCAAATGCGTTTTCATACAATTTACACTTTTTACATATTTCAACCAAGGCAGTTCTTCCTAAAATTTATCAAGTTCGGGAAAATTAAAACCATTTCTTAATCATTGACTTCAGATCCGCTGCAGATTCTGCTTTCTTTTTCCAGTTGCGCTGTTCGTATTCACGATCGAAAATAGTGATGGCCGAATCTAGATTATTTGCATTTTCTATCTCGGATAAAAAAGACAAAAAGGAATCTGCATTCCCTGCGAAAAGATTATTTATGTATTCAAACCTGCGGGTAATAGAAATTTTTGTAGAAAGATTCTCAACTTTATTGGATTTTGGGAGCTCTTTTACAGGTTCTATCTGCGGCTCTGTAATTTCGGGCACAGTTATAGGTTCCAAGGGTGGCGGTACATTTATGACTGGTGGTATAACGGGAGCCAAAATTTCGGTAGATGGCAAAACCAATTCTGGGGGATGCTCGATGGTTATTGCTGGGATAATCAACTCTATTTTCTCTGGTAAAACAGATTCTGAGGCATCTTGAGATGCAGACTGGTTCAATTCTAGATCCGACAACAAATACAATTCAGAGCACAGTTGTTTCAATCGCTGCAAAGTATCCACATGGTAGATAAATTTTTCATTTTTTACATCAGGCTGATTTAATATTGCCAATTCATTTAACGCAAGGCGTATTTTATTTGAAACTTCGATTTCCATAAACTCGGCTGCAAAATACAAAAGAGGATTCAAAATGCGAGATTTTACCTTAATATTTGGCTGCATGTTTGCGGGAAAAACCACGCGATTGATTGAGATGTTCAATTACAGCAGCTTCTTGGACGCAGAAAAGTTGTCCATAAAACCTTTAATGGACAACCGTTATCAGGCGGAAAAAATAAATACCCATAGCGGTTTGCAAATCCCTGGCCACCGAATTTCGAAACCGGAAGAAATTTATCCTTTGCTGGGAGAGGCAATAAAAGAGGTGTATATGGATGAGATTCAATTTTTTTCAGAAAATATGATTACAATCATTTCTGAATTAAACTCTCAGGGAATAAAAGTTGTGGCGGCAGGATTGGATAAAGACTATTTAGGCAGAGATTTTGGCATTTTCCCGTTGTTGGTAAAAATGGCTACGGAAAGAATTGAATTAAAGGCAAAGTGTGAAATTTGTGGCAATGTCGCAGCGTATACGCATAGAAAAGTTGATAGCAATGAACTTTTACTGATTGCAGGCAAAGAAATTTACACAGCTCGGTGCCAAACACATTGGTTGGCGGGGTTGGAGATTAGATCATAATAATTACCAAAACCAGGTCTAGTAGCCACCGATAAATATTTGGATTCGAAATCTGTTTTTGAAAAACCAAAACGATCCAGTATAAAGCGGCGGCAGCAGCAAAAGGGAAAATTAGGTTGGCCAAAAAAACCCATCCAATTGCCAAGGCAATCGTTAAAATTACAAATGCATTTATGAGGTGTTTGTAGGCTTTATAAGAATCGCGACTGGAATAGATTGTTTTAAAACCAAAATAACTATCTTTTTCTTTTTCGAAAAACCCGTATAAAAGCAAATTCATAAGACAAACAACAAACGCGGGCAGAGCCAATTTCAACATTAGCATTGGATGTGCATTGACAAGAGGATAAACCAAAGACAAGGAAACAGTTAAAGCTATAATTAATTCTTTAAATCCACGAATAAAAGGAATTACGTTTAGAGCCACAAAAACATAAACAAAAGCGGGCAATAACAGAATCCAAAAATGGCCGAAATCTAAACTGGATGAATTAAATGCCAACAGTGCACCAATGGCGGCTGAGGAAACGACACAAATAAAAACATTGACAAAGTGATGGGACTGAATGATGGCTTTTTTTTGTTCAATTTTCACCAAATCAAACAAATGATCGAGGGTATATACGAGCACGATACCAAAGAACAAAATGAGACCATAAATTGTATTTGCGGGTTCGCCTGGGGCATATTTTTCGACCCAGCGCAACAGAATTACGGCCAGCACTGCAGCCGTAATAAACACGCCTGGAATTTGCTTGTAGGGTTGAAAAACGGGAACGGGGTTGTTATTCTTTAACTGCACTTATTTTTCCAAGACCTGGCACACTACGACGTAATGTTTCTTCCACACCTGCGGTCATCGTCATGTCACTCATAGAGCAACTACTGCAATTTCCGGTAAGCTTAAGAGTCACATCTTTCCCATTTTTTAATTCCAAAAATTCCACATCCCCACCATCAGCTTGCAGATAGGGTCGAATTTGGTCGAGTGCACTTGAAATTTGGCTAATCAATGTGGTGTTCTTATCCATTTTAACTATGCAAAGTTAGTAAATCCCTTTGAATTTAATACACTTATTTGTCGGGCTATTTCTCCAGCAACACGTTGAAAAGGCTCAAACTCTATTGAATTGGTATCAATTTCACCTCGATCAGCTTGCTCCCTTATGGCACTGGTGAGAGGCAATTCCCCCAAAAAAGGAATTTCTTCTTCTAGCGCAAGTTGGTGACCCGCGCCAGAGCCAAAGATATAATATTTTTTATCTGGCATATCTTCTGGAATGAAGTAGGACATGTTTTCTATGACCCCTAAAATTGGTTTTGCGATAGCGGGCATTTTAAACATGGAAATTGCCCTTTGTGCATCACTTTTAGCTACCTGCTGGGGAGTAGTAACAATTACACAGCCAGTAACAGGAACCAATTGAGACAGCGTAAGTTGCACATCTCCCGTGCCAGGTGGTAGGTCTATAATTAAATAATCCAAATCGCCCCAATCTACATCGTTGATAAATTGCTTAAAGGCGCTAGAAATCATAGGGCCACGCCACACTATAGCTTGTCCTGGTTTGCTCATAAAGCCGATGCTTAAAAGTTTAATTCCATGTTTTTCAATGGGAATCATAATCTGTTTTCCATCGCGGGTAATCATTTCGGGAGAATCGTGTATACCAAAAAGAGTAGGAACACTAGGGCCGTAAATATCGGCATCGAGCAATCCCACAGTTGCGCCCATTTTATGCAAAGCCAGCGCCAAAGTTGCGGCTACAGTGCTTTTCCCTACCCCGCCCTTTCCACTGGCAACGGCGATAATATTTTTCACCCCTTTTAAGACCTCTTCTTGGTTGCGTGTGCTGCTCACTCGGCTGGTGGCATTCACTTGCGTTTCAATGTTGGGATCTACCATAACCCGAATAGCAGTTTTACACGCATTCACCATCATGTCCTTCATAGGGCAAGCGGGGGTGGTTAAAACCAAATCAAACGAGATTAATGTATCAGAGATTGTCAATTTCTCCACCATTCCAAGGCTAACAATATCCTTTTGAAAATCAGGATCATCCACGTTGGACAGTGCTTTTAAAACTGCGCTTTTTTCAATCATTTTTTTATTAATTTAACAATGCGATTAAAGAATTTTTTTTCGAATTCCCAGAAGAAAGAAAATTTCCCAAATACCCATCCATAAGCAAGCAATAATAGATTATAAAAGGGAAGTATTAGCCAATAGTATAGAAAAGTGAACCATGCGTGATTTGCCCATTCATAATTGGCCTTTAAATACCTTCTAAAAACCACAACCGAAGTACCTGTAAGTGCAAAAACCACAAGAATTACCCAAACTTGGCTTGTAGATTTCAAACTCCAACGAGTCTTTAGCTTATCTTGCCAATTCACGCCGCAAAAGTAAGCAGAAATGGATGTTAAAAGTTACCGAAGTAAATAAATAACCCCTACTTGTTCTTTAAAGGAAGCATCGCCTGCAGATTGTCTTAACTTTAATTCTTGGCCATTGTTTTTTACAGAAACCTTATAAAAATAGGTTCCATTTCCAAGTTTATCGCCAAATTGATCTGTGCCATCCCAAGCCCAGGAAGTAATATTATTTCCCACGTGTACATCCCCCAAATCTTCTTTGTTTAATTCTTTAACCACACGTCCTTCGGCAGTCATAATTTTAATTTTTATTTCGTCAGGTATATTGGTGCCTGTAAGTGTAAAAACGAAACGCATAGACGAAGTAAATGGATTTGGATAAGGATAAAAATGGGTTACAGATTCTTCTCTAACCACATTAAAAAGAATTTCGTAATCTAGTGCTCCTGAAAGATTTTTACTTGCATCTCTGCTTTGCACTTTTAAAGTATAAGAACCGTTGGACAAATCTGCAGGACGGTATTCAATCCTCGCTTTATTTTCTTTGTTTTGGGCGGCATAAAACCGAGCCTCAGAACCCCATTTCAACATTTCAAAGACATTGCTTTCAGGCCGTTTTAGCAGCAAATCAAAGGTAGACGAATCTTTTTGCAACAAATACTTATTTTCATCTTTGCTTAAAATTTGAATGATAGGATTTGCACTTACAACATCTCCTTGTAAAATATGGCGTCCATCAAAGGTAATATCCAACAGCGGACTCATTAAATCCTTGGTTACGTAAAAATTAATTAAAGCAGAATTGTTTACCAATGTAATTTCTGGTTGTTCAAAAAATTGGTTTATGTTTACTTGCAAAACGTAGGGACCTGCAAGGCCAGTTGTGGGCAACTTAAACGCAAAATAAAATGCACTATCCGGGTTAAGTGCTGTATATTTTCGCTGCCCTTTACTTAGAATATTTCTTGTAGTTTTATGGTAACAAGAATAATCCAAACGGATAGAGTCTCTAAAATTTATAGTACCAATATTTTTAAAAGGCAATTTAATATAAAATGTATCGCCTTCGTACAAAGTATCGTCATGAAACTGATATCCAAATTTCGCATTTGGATAAATACTACCTTCGGGAACGGGATCATGGGTAACTCTCCAGTTTCCCATATTCGGGGATGAATTGTCCTTTTTATCTTCAGAAACCACTTCCAATTGAATGTATTTATATAGGTAAGTATTGATTGTAGATAAATCTTGCGGAGGGGTTTTAACACCAGAATACAACAATGTTGGAAGACCTGATGAAGGGATTCCATAAATATTGTATTTTAGGTCGTCTGCACTATATAAAGTTTTATCTTTTTTATTGGTAAAATAGAATTTATTAAAAGCATTAACCGGACCCATTTTCTCAGAAATCATATTGCCCAATTGGGCATCTCCTACCATATTTCCCTCTAACTGAACATAGGGAAATTGGCGACCAAAGGTCATTGCCTCTTGGGCAACACCAGGCTTCCATCCTTTTTTTCCCAGAGCAACCCACATAGCATCGTCGGTTCTGCGAGACACTGTATCGAAAAAAGCACTGCCTATTTTATTTAAAGCGGAAATAACTTCAGGCTTCCATTGGTCGGCTGACGAACGAAGTCTAGTGTATATGGTTACATACATGCTATCAGGCATGGTATTGATAAACTTCACGAAATTGTCTTGCTCCGCAGAACTAGACATATCAAATGCATAATAAAGTTGATAATCGTCGATATGCCCTAAAGATTCCCACGCACGTCCCCAATAACAATCAGGATAAATGATACTGGGGTTTAAGGGGGTGCGAACTAACTTTCTCCCATCCCAAGGCATGCAAACAAGACCCGTTTTACAAACCCCATAATTTAAATCTTGAGAAGAGAACCCCGCTTCTTTAACACCCAAATTACTGGCAGAATTGTAACTACAATCCATATATATTTTTTTCAAAATTTTGCTAAATTGCAAACTTTGAGTAACCGTATCGGCAGTTAAATTTGTAAATGAATTGTTGGACACTTTGTTGTTGTATTGCCAAGCCACATTTTGCATCCAACCAACAGAATGGTCTTTGATATAAGTAAAAGAATACATAACCCATGCACCACCTTCAAGCTGTGCAGAACTTAACCTAGCCCGCCAAAAATACATTTGAGAATCTTTTAATACTGGAAGCTTTACTTTCCATTTTGCAATTACACTAGAAGTAATTGGCGTTTTGTTTTTCTCCAAAGAAATTAATTTTACACTATTGAAATTAGGTGTTGTATCCAATTCAAAATAATAATCATCATTTTGCTTAAACAAATCATTTGCCTCCGCAATAAATTCAACTGAATCTGTGCCAACAATGGCGAATCTGTTGGGAGAAATTAAATTTAACCCATTGGTAGGTAAAACAAATTCTTGTTGGATAAAATTATTTTCATATTTAAATTCTATTGGCTTCTTTTCGGGATTTAAATTGGCGGAAAAAACATTTTTCCCACCTGTGTTTCTATCTTTACTTCTAATCACAAAAAATACGGTATCTGAGTTTCCTTGCAGCAACCATCTTTTTGAATAATTTCTTCGGGTGGTTCCATCAGGATAAACCCTGGACAAATTGACATTAAAAGAATCTATAACACCTTTGCCTTTATTGGTGACAATAACACCCACTCTAAAAGAATCTTGAAGTGCCACAGTATTCGGAGGATCGAGAAAAAGACTCGCTTCTGAAACAGAAAAATCGGGGAGTGAAGGTGCAAAAACAGGCAAAGCGGGATCACCTTGTAACAGCAATTCTTCACAATGAATACGGTTAAGCGTTGCATTGGGTGATTGAAAATTCTTAATGGCTGTTTGCAAAACTTTACCCAAACTTTTATCCCGGATTGAATCAAAATAAGACTGATAAAAAAACTCCATTTGGCTAGCAACAGTATATAACTCGCTGGTTGAAGTTTGACCTAGAAAAGCCACTCCACCTTTGTCTTTAAATTTAATCAACTTTTCTGAAAGCGGAATGTATTGTTTTATATCAATAGGGATGCATGGGTTTCCAACTTGACAACCGTTGAAATAAAATATTGGATACTTGCCAAAATTTAGATAATCCTTGGGATCTCCAATGTCTACGTCGGTAACAGAAGAAGAGCCATGTCCTAGAAATGAAACCAAACCGCAACCCGTATTTAATTCATTCGTAATTGCGGTTCTAAAATTAACATCTACAGCCCCACCAGCAGATTTCGAGTAGGAATGAACAATTCCAGCAAAAGGATTGCGGGTAACAAACCTGCCAATTTTTTCCATTCTATTTTGTATAACTGCAGCTTGCCCAGGGGTAGCACCACCACTTAAATGCAAGACCCGTTTTTGCCATTCATCGTAATTGTTGATTGAATTTACATAAGAGGCTAATTTATCTAAGTATATTAGCAATTCTTCGGGTTTATCAATAGAAAGACGGCCTGTAGGAATAGCGGGTTCATACAATGCGCCCTTAAGACCTGCGGTAAATAAATTATCAGAAACTGGCGTTCCCATTGCCGGGATAAAATTTCTTGAAAGATGCGGTGTTAGCTGGGAAGCTGATGTTCCATGGTTGTAGTACATATCGAAACCACGACCAATTAAAAGTAAAAACTTAGGTTCTTTATTGGCAGGTGCGGTTTCGAGCAAATATTTACACCATTTGCGAATTGCCAATGGATGTTTTAAACCATAACCAAAGGAGTTGTAAAGATCCTCAATTTCATTCACAAAAACATTGTATCGGGTGCCCCAAAATTGTGCATATTGTTTAATCTCCTCCTTTTGACTTATGTTTAAGGCACGGGCAGTGACCATGAGATAAGTTGCGTCGGTAATTTGTTTTGAATAATCGAACATACGAACGCTTCTTGCATCTGCAAAATTCAAGGTTTTTATACGCACCTCATCTTGCATAAACACTTTGCCTTTTTGTGAAATGGCAGGATAAGTAAATTTCACTTTTTTCTGTCCCAGGACAAATGCACCTTCAATTCGAATTCCGTTGGTTTCATCGAATACAACGGGTAAGCTAAAGAATCCATCGCCATATCCATTCCAAACAACATTAAAAGGCACTGAAGATGTATCTTCAGTATAAGCAAGTTGAATGCTGTCATCCAACCTATATTCTTTTGGATAGGCGAGAATGCTGTGCGAATGGGCGCAAGTTGACCCCCCACACCCACCAGTAACCAAAGTGCTATTAAAGGTTAAATACGTAAAATTTGAACCTATATCTGATGGAACCAATGTTCGGTTGATTGTAATTGGATTGGTGCTACTGAATGTAGTATCGTGCAGGTTTCTGCTGGTAAATAAATCTGGGCCTACCATAAATCGAACGCGGTGATTTTTGTTATAGGCACAATTAGAAATGCCGACAATACCAGATTCCAATATGGGCGCAGGCCCAGCCGGTACATAATAGGGTGTAGGAATGGCGACTTTATAATTAATGGCGCTTAAATCTAAGGAACCAAAAAAATATTCTCCACAAAAGCCTTCTCCATTGGAATAACTGCACAAATAAATATCTTTATCCCCAACCAAAACACGCTGACCTGGAGCATAATTCACCATAGGTGCAAATTGCTGCTTGGCTATATAAAATGATCTTGCTGGTGTAATGGGTGGCGAAGGATTGACATAATCTGCATAACGAAGGGGAGTTCCGGCGTTTCGATAGGTTAAAAAATAGCTACCGCTGTCATCCAAAAGATACGTATTAAGTGTATGCCGCTGGTATTCTGGCTTATCATACAACTCCGCATCTAACTTACCATCAATGGGATGGCCTACAAACTCAATATAATCTGTAACATCCCATAATTTGTTGTTGTTGTTGTCCTTAACATAGATTGGAACTTGGTTACCCATAGTAAACAATCTAAATTGGTCAAACGGAATTTTATTTAAAAACACATTTGCATCTGTAAAAAATTGTTCAAGGGAAAAATATCCAATTCTATAAATGCCATCCTTCCCAATGTTAAATTTTACATGCACCTTTGCAGTATCAATCCATTCATTCCCATATTTTTGGGCGGAAGCGCGGTTTACAAATAAACACAATAACAAAAAGCAAAGCTTTGGGGCAGCATTTAGCTTGCGAAACATAGATACAAAAATAAGGTAAAAAAACGGATGAACGAAAATCAAATTTTACGGAACAAGATAATCTTAATGCCAGTTCCATTAGGGGATGGTTCATTTACGCAATTCAATTCAACTTATCTTGTTGATATATTATTACATACAAAAAAATGGGTGGTAGAAAACGTGCGCACTGCGCGGCGATTTTTAACTTCTGTTGGGTTGGGGATTGTGATAGACGATTTGGTTTTTTTTGAACTTAACAGGGATGCAAGCACGCACAATCTTCATTTATTTTTGCAAAGTCATATAAAAAGCGGAAATATTTGTGTTTGCAGCGAGGCAGGTTTACCCGGAATGGCGGATCCTGGAGCAGCGGTGGTAACATGGGCACATGAAAACAAATATATTGTGGAGCCCTTGGTAGGTCCAGGCAGCATTGTATTGGCATTGATGGCATCTGGGCTAAACGGTCAGCAGTTTACGTTTCATGGCTATGCACCTATAAAAGAACCAGAGTTAAAGCAATTTCTTGGCGATGCTGGAAAAACGATACAACGAAATGGATACACCCAAATTTTCATAGAAGCACCATATCGATCCGATCGTTTTTTTCAAGTTTTGATTGGCGCAATGGCTGATGAGACAAGGATATGTGTGGCATACAACATACACGGTTCGGGACAATGGATATTAACCAAAACAGCCCGCGAATGGAAAAGGGAAATTCCTTTGTTGGGTAAAAATCCATGTGTTTTTCTTGCTGGAATTGCAGGAAAAGGATTAGATCGCTAATTATTTGTTACTTTTGCATCTCATTTTATTATAGAAGAATGAAAGATATTTTTGACAAAATCTTAAACCGCATGGGTCCATTGGGAACACATGCAGACGACGCACATGGATATTACACTTTTCCAAAATTGGAAGGTCCGATAGGCCCAAGAATGAAATTCAATGGAAAAACCCGTTTGAATTGGAGTTTAAACAATTATTTGGGATTGGCAGACCATACAGAGGTTCGCAAAGCAGACGCAGATGCAGCCGCAGAATTTGGGATGGCCTACCCTATGGGCGCGCGCATGATGAGTGGAAATAGCAAATACCACGAACAATTGGAAAGGGATTTAGCCTCATTTATAGATAAGCCAGAAGTAATTCTATTGAACTACGGTTACCAGGGCGTAGTTTCTGCCATTGATGCTTTGGTAGATAGGCATGATGTTATTGTTTATGACGCAGAAAGTCACGCTTGTATAATTGATGGCGTTCGCTTGCATATGGGCAAAAGATTTGTGTATGCACATAACAATATTGAAAGCCTAGAGCAACAGTTACAGCGAGCCACTCGATTGGTAAAAGACACGGATGGAGCTATATTGGTTATCACAGAAGGTGTATTTGGAATGAGTGGATCGCAGGGTAAACTGAAAGAAATTATAGAATTAAAAGAGAAATACAATTTCCGTTTGTTTGTAGACGATGCGCATGGCTTTGGCACAATGGGCAAAACGGGCGCTGGAACCGGAGAGGAGCAAGAATGCCAAGATGGGATTGATATTTATTTCAGCACATTTGCAAAATCAATGGCTGGGATAGGTGCTTTTATTGGCAGTGAGCCGAATATCATTAAATTTATGCGGTACAATTTGCGTTCGCAGATTTATGCAAAAGCGTTACCCATGCCAATGACCGTTGGTGCGATCAAAAGATTAGAACTGATTAGGACCAGGCCAGAGTTAAAAGAAAATCTGTGGAAGATTGTGCATGCCTTGCAAAATGGGTTGCGCGAAGCAGGATTTAATATAGGAGTGACAACTACCCCCGTAACCCCAGTGTTGTTAGATGGTACAATACCTGAAGCTACGCACTTGATACTGGATTTGCGCGAAAATTATGATATTTTCTGCAGTATTGTTGTCTATCCGGTTGTACCCAAAGGTGTAATCATGTTGAGGCTTATTCCCACGGCTGTGCATAGTTTGGCAGACGTTGAAGAAACTATAAATGCTTTTAAAGCGATAAAAGAAAAGTTAGACCGTGGTGAATACAAGTCTGAAACTTTAGCCAGTTTTGCAGGATTAAGTAACTCTAATTAATTTAAGCAAATTGCACAGACCAGGCGGGGGTTGGTTTACTTATTTTAGGAGTGAACACCGAGGGGCTGTGGTATTGTTTTCCATTGCTTTTTTATTGGTTGTGGTGCCTAGGGCTTTGAATTATTACAAAGGCCCGAAAAAGATACAATGGCTATACGACACAACTATGGCAAGCAGACTTTTGCAGCAACACCAACAAAGGCAAGATTCAGCATATGGGAAGTACGCAAACACTGGAAAGCACTTTTATTATGGGAGCAAAAAGCAACTCATATCCATGGGTTTTAGTGAAGAAGCTGCAGAGAGAATTGAAAATGCACGCAAACAGGGCAGGGTATTTCAATCCTATGCAGATTTAACAGCCGAAACTGGACTAGATTCAGCGGATTTAGTACGAATTGTGTCTCCAAAAAAATTCCGCATTGCTACAAATACTTATGACGAGAACCACTTACTCAATCTCAACGACGCCGATACAAATGCGTTCATTAAGCTCCCTGGAATAGGCGGGAAAACGGCGAATCGGATTGTAAAATACCGAGAGAAACTGGGCGGTTTTGTTAGTGCAGAACAATTAATGGAAATTTGGTATGTAGATACCGTTACAATTCGCAAGCTTTTCAAATGCTTTACCTTAGAAAATTCAGAAATTCGGAAGATAAAAATAAATGAAATGCCAGAAACCCAGATGGCAATGCATCCATACCTCACCAAAAACCAGGCTAGAATCATAGCAGCGTATACGAGGCAGAATGGGAATATTACTGAAATGAAATTTACGATTTTGGCAGGATTTTCTGCAAAAGAAAGGCTAAAGTTGCTGCCATATTTATCTTTTCATTAAGCATTAAAAAAAACGATAGTTTCTATTTAGATTTGCATTTTTATTATGGAATTTAAAATTGACGAAAACGTTACCCATATTCGCAACATGGTTCGGGATTTTGCCGAAAAGCACATTCGCCCTGATTTTATGCAATGGGATGAAAGTCAAGAATTTCCAATTCACGTATTCAAAGAATTGGGAAAACTTGGTTTAATGGGCGTAATGGTACCAGAGGAATATGGTGGTAGTGGGTTTGGATATCTAGAATATGCTGCTGCAATTGAAGAATTGGCCAAAGTCTGCGGATCTATAGGATTGTCTATGGCGGCGCATAACAGTTTGTGCACGGGCCATATACTTAAATTTGCAAACGCGGAGCAAAAAAACAGATGGTTGCCCAAACTGGCGAGTGGAGAATGGATAGGGGCATGGGGTTTGACAGAAGCGAACACAGGTTCGGACGCTTTGCGCATGCGCTGCGTTGCAACCAAAGATGGGGACGACTGGATATTGAATGGCAGCAAAAATTGGATTACCCATGGCATTTCTGGAGATGTGGCAGTAGTATTGGCACGCACAGGAGACCTATTGGACACACACGGTATTAGTGCATTTGTTGTTGAAAGAGGAACACCAGGATTTAGAGGTGGAAAAAAAGAGAACAAATTGGGCATGCGGGCTTCGGAAACGGCTGAATTGGTTTTTGAAGACTGCAGGGTGTCATCGGCGAATATATTGGGCAATGTAGGTGATGGGTTTATACAAGCCATGAAAATATTGGACGGCGGTAGAATAAGCATTGCAGCATTGTCATTAGGCATTGCAAAAGGTGCTTATGAAGCAGCTTTAAAATATTCGAAGGAAAGAGAACAATTCGGCAAACCTATCAGCCAATTTCAGGCAATTGCATTTAAATTAGCGGACATGGCAACGCGCATAGAAGCCGCAGAATTATTGACACAGCAAGCAGCCGATAAAAAAAACAGGGGTCAAAATGTAACAAAGCTTTCCGCATTTGCCAAGTACTACGCATCTGAAGTATCGGTTTATGCAGCCAATGAGGCCGTCCAAATATTTGGTGGCTATGGGTATACAAAGGACTTTCCGGTAGAAAAGTTTTACAGAGATTGCAAGCTGTGCACAATAGGCGAAGGCACGAGTGAAATTCAAAAATTGGTAATTTCTCGATCTATTTTAAAAGAATAATTGAAAATGTATTTTTTTTTATTATATTTGCACTCCCAAAATTAGAGCATGATTATCATCAACGTAAAAGAAAGCGACACGCTGGATAAGGCGCTTAAAAAGTTCAAAAAGAAATTCGAGAAAATCGGAGTAATCAAAGAACTTCGTTCACGCCAGGCATTTGAAAAGCCCTGTATTACTAAACGTCAACAAAAAATTCGCGCAGCATACAAGCAGAAAATGCAGCTTGCGGATATTGAGAATTAATTGAACCTATTACATCATAACCAAACCGCCCGTAGTTGGCGGTTTTTTTATTTGGTTTTATTACACTTTGGATTTCATTCAATACCAGTTATCCACCAATGCTGATAATATTGCCAATTTTTTTTGGATAAAATTCGTTCTATTTGTTTCTAGCAATGGCAATTATACCCCAGTACATGGAAGATTTCCTATATGGGCTGACCTTCAACCGAAGGATGTCGGTGCATACTGTAACTGCCTATAGAAGCGACCTATCTCAGTTTTGGCAGTTTCTTACCCTTTTTGACTCACCCGAACCCAAAGATTGGAAATCTACTATAATTAGAAGTTGGATGTCGGAAATGCTGACAGATGGCATGTCTCCGAAAACAGTACATCGCAAAATATCAGCCCTACGTACTTTAATCAAACAGTTGCGCAAACAAGGGATTCTGGAAAAGGATCCAATGGCCAAAATGACATTGCCAAAGATTCCAAAAAAAATTATTTTAGATATCCCCGCTGCAGACCTACAGCAAATGTTCAGAAATTTCCCGTGGAACGAAACAGCGAATGGAGAAAGAGATTGCTTGCTGCTCTTGCTTTTTTACACAACGGGAATGCGCCTGTCGGAGTTAATCAATTTAAAGAAATCGGACATCGACTTTTCTAGAAAAAATATCACTGTACTTGGGAAAAGAAACAAACAGCGCATTGTTCCCATGCATCCAGAATTGTGCGTTGCACTGGAACAATATAAATCCGATGGATCTTACACAGGTTATTTGTTCACGTTGGAAAATGGAACAAAATTATACCCAATGTTGGTTTACCGCATAGTAACAAAATATCTTCAACTTTTTTCATCGGCCCTAAAAACCAGTCCTCATGTATTGCGGCATTCTTTTGCCACCCACTTGCTGAACAATGGCGCAGATTTACTGGCTATTAAAGATCTTTTGGGGCACACATCGCTATCTGCAACCCAAGTTTATACAAAAAACTCTTTTGAAAAATTGAAGTTGGTGCATAAATTACATCCAAGAGAATAATCAATGGGGTGGCACCTTTCATCGGTATGCACAATAAATTGGTCTACTAAAATTAAAAATAGTTTAAATGTGGTTTGGAAATATCAAATGTTATCCTAAATTGCATAAAGCAAAGTGCTTCTAACTAAATGTCTAACTAATTAAAATTCAACAACATGGTAATTGATTTTCAAACAACAAACTTTAAAGCAGACCAAAAACTATTGGATTTCATTTCTAGTAAACTTGCAAAACTAGACCGCTATTACAACCGCATAGTAAATGCAACTGTCTATTTAAAAGTAGATCAGACCTCAGACAAAAACAACAAATTGATAGAGTGCAAAATAAATTTGGCAGATTCTCAACTATTTGCAACCATGCAAGACAAGACTTTTGAGGCCGCCACTGACAATGCCATGGAAGCATTAAAGCACCAGCTTGAAAGATTTAAAACCAGGCAGGCAACGGCATCTTAACGCATTGACTAGATATTTAAGGAATTAAATTGTTGCTATCACCTTTAATTCAATGGCAATTGGGGTAGGTAAACAATTTATTTCTAAGGTGGTTCTACAGGGCGGATTTTCTGAAAAATACTCAGCCCAAAGTTTGTTGTATGTTGAAAAATCGTCTTTCATATTGGTTAAATAGACGGTAACATCTACGATTTTATCCCAACTAGAGCCCGCTTCTTCCAAAATATATTTCACATTTTGAAATACGCTTCGGCATTGAATTTCAATATCATAGTCAACAATGTCTTTATTTATGTCCAATTCAACACCGGGAATGGTTTTGCTACCTCTTTCCCTAGGACCTACGCCAGATAAAAACAACAAATCCCCCACTTTTCTGGCATGTGGGTAATGGCCAACAGGTTCAGGTGCTTTTCCTGAATTTATGGAATCAGAAATCATAGAAATGGATTATGGTTTTTTGACAGCTTTAACAATGGGTTTATTGACAGGCGACTTAACGCCAGCCTTCACTGGCGGGGCAGGCGGCAGCTTTTGCAAAGGGGTTGCATACAATATTGCTCCGTTGCTGGTAGCATCCATCAATGAAGCTACAAGAATAAATCCCATATTTGGGCTCCATGCGGCACAACGGGCATTTTTACCTAAGGTGTTTAATATTTTCAACTGGGTTCCTGTATTTAGATCCCAAACTTTCGTGAGGCCATCATTGCAGGTGCTGGTTAAATAATTACCGTCGCTGCTCCAGGCTACACTTGTGATTTTCCAAGAATTCCCCTTTAGCGTTTTCAAAATTTTACCTGTGGCCAAGTCCCAGATAATTATGGTTTTATCATCGCTACCACTGGCAAGTAGCTTACCATTTGGTGAAAGCTCTAGACAATTGACCTTTGCAGTATGACCTTTTAAACTTCTAATAACCATAGATTTAAAATCGATATTGTCAATATCTCCTTTGTCCGCGGCAATGTACAAGCTTTTGCCATCAATGGCTGGCACGAAGCTATTGATGACACTACTATATTTTATTGTACGAGACTTGGCTGTGGCATTTTGAAATTCATACATCATCAGTGTACCATCCAAAGAACTGCTCATCAAAAACTTCGATTTTGGATCGACAAATACACGCGTGGCTTCTCCCCTATGATCATTGGCCGAAAAAACCAATTCTCCGTTTTCTAAATTGTAAACACGAATAGAAAAATCTTTGGAGGCGCTAGCTAAGAATTTGTTGTCTTTGGAAAAAAACAAAGATGTAATGCCACCCATATGGCCTTTAAGCACAAACTTTTCAGTTGCAAAACCCGGAGTGTCTGCTTTGTAAACGTGGATAGTATTATCCCACCCCCCACTAGCCATTAATTTACCATTGGGCGAAAATGCCACTGACTCTACACTGCGGCTGTGGCCTGTTAATTTCATGTACATTTTAAACTTGGATGTGTCCACGGCTTGAGAGAATAAACTTACCGTGCACAGAAAGAAAAAAATGAAAATTATACTTCTATGTGTCATAATTAATTAAAGCGTTGTCCAAAATTACATAAAAAGTAAGTTATTGCCCAAAAATGTGGAAAAATGTACTTTTATGTGCGGTACTCTTTGAACACAATGCCCAAATTTTCAAGCTTGGGCAACACTTGACTATACCATTGCTTAGATGCTGGAATACATACACCTTTTTCATCAATTAACCCTTTTAAAATTAGCTCTGCTCCCATTGCCAATGGCAAACCCACGGTTTTGGCCATTGCTGTATGTACGCAGTCATTGCCAGCAACTTTCATGACTGCTTGTACACAATAATTTACATTTTGTTTGCAGTACATAACACGATGGTACATAATTACCTCATCCCGATCCAATTTTTCCAGTTTCCAATATTTCTCAAGGTGAAGCTTTAGAAGCATTGCTGGTGTGCACTTTTCTCGGGTCAGTTCCACTTGAGAATGCAGTTCTAAAAACCTAAACATATTCTGCTGTTGCTCTTGAATATAGCCATTTTGATATAACCATATTTCAAAGGGGATGGTATTTTTACAGCCAGTTAACGCTGAGGTTAATTCTCCGATAGATTGGATAGAATCTTTTAAAACTGTATGGTTTTCGGTAAAACCTAAGTCTACCAATACTTGCCAAGATTTACAAAAACCCATACGGCGCAGCGTGCCTCGCAAAAAGGTTTTTGCGGAAGATAAACCATACAAGTTCATATACCCCAAACTGTCTCTGTTTGGGTAAGCTTCTAATTTAAGCATGCCGGGAATATCCAATTCCTGCGAATGTGCAAAGAGCTGGGGCCATGGGATGTACCTATCCTGCTGGTCTTGGCGAAAAACGGACATCCCGCCTTGTCCAGCCAAAATTACATTCATAGGATTCCAAGAAAATTTATATTTCCAAGGATTATCTGCGCAATCTTCTTCACAGACAAGGCCACCGCAATAACTTTCAAACGAAGTAATTTCACCTCCAACCGATTTAATTTCATCCAACATTTTCACGGCTGACATATGATCAATGCCTGGATCTAAACCCATTTCATTCAAAAAAACAAGTTGATTCTCGCAGGCATCTTGATGCAAAAGCTGCATTTCAGGCGAAACATATGAGGCTGTAGCCAAATGTGCCTTGTGTTTGAGACAAAACCTTGCAACCGTTGGATGCAGCGCTGGGGGAAGAAGAGAAACAACCAAATTTGAATCTTGAATCAAAGACTCTAAATTTTCGGTATTGGAAATGTCTAACTGCTGGGTATAAATGCCCTTTATATTTTGTGTATGCGCAGAAAGCGTATCTGCATCTTTATCGCAAGCCGTAATTTTCCAAAAGTTTTCGGATGCGATTTTAGCTAGGTATTCTAGCAAATAAAAAGAACTTTTTCCAGCGCCAAGAACAAGAATATTTTGCACAAGGCAAAGTTACTCCATTTAAGACCTTCGCTGCCGAACAGCCTCAAAAATTAACAACGCAGCAGCAATGGAAATATTTAAACTATCCACTTTGCCAAACATCGAGTAATTGATATTCTGGTACTCTGGTTTTTTCCATTGGCTCGTCAAGCCAGAATGCTCGGTACCTAAAACAATGGCGCAAGCTTCGGTTAAGTTAGAATCCCAAGCAGAGGTTGCATTCTCCATGAATGTTGTAAACACCGAAACCTTATTTTTTGCCAAAAAAAGTTGAATTTCTTCGGTTGTAGCTGAAACAATTGGCACTGTAAAAACAGAACCTACGCTGCTACGAATCACATTGGGGTTGTAGATATCGCAAATTGGGTCGGCTAGCAAAACGGCAGTAACGCCTGCGGCATCTGCACTGCGTAGCAACGCCCCAATATTTCCAGGTTTTTCTACTTTTTCTGCCACTAAAAAAAGCGCATGATCCGACCATTTCAACGCATCTAGATTAATTTCTTTTATTTTAACTATAGCAATGGCATTTTCAACATCTTCACGGTAGGCTATTTTTGAAAAAACATCTCGATTTACGACAATCCATTCGGTATCTTTATCACCTATTCCTGTGTTTTGCACCAAAGCCTCTTTTGCGATTAAATCTTCACAAAAAACCAACTTTTCAATCTCAAAACCACTTAAATAACACAATCGAATTTCATTCAATCCTTCACAAACAAAATGTCCGTGTTGCTTTCTCAACTTACTTTTCGACTGTAGGTTTTGAATTTCCCGGATAAAAGAATTATGTACTGAAGTTATGGACTTCATTTTTACATGATTTAAATTTTAAGGTTCAAGTTTTGCAAAAGATCATTCCACTTTTGGAATTCTTTTTCGAGTAAAATTCGCAATTAACAAGCCCCAAATGCCATTTAAGAAAGTATAGGTAGGAATTGCTACCAACAAATTGGCAATGCTATACATGTCTTTAGGGTCAGATTTTTCCATAGTTTCAATGAAAAAATCTTTGCTTTTCTGGGAGAATAGTTTCACCTTTTTTAAAGCTTCGGTTTCGGCTATAACCATTTGAATCTTGGTTTTTTCTGCCAACGATTTATCCAATTTTCGGTAAATAACTTGCTCAGCCAATTGTGCAATAAAAACAGCGATGAAAGATACCAAAATGCAAGAAAGCAACGCTTTCCAATAATTGTACAACTCTACCCGTTTTTTTTCGCCCAAACTTCCGAGAATCATGCCCACAGCTATGGGTATAAAAGATACATATAAATAATAAGGCGACAGTTTAAAAGACCAATTACCCGAAAAAAACATTGCCAGTTTAAGGGCGAAAACAACCAAACCAGCCATAATTCCATGAAACACGGCTGGTCTATTTAAAAATGCTTTCATCTATTATTTGAACCTCCTGATTGCAACTGTGTTTGAAATTTTCCATCGTGAATAGTTCCTAAAATTGATCCCACCATAGATTTACCTTCGAATGGATTGTTTCTACTTTTGCTGGTGCTGTTTATAAATATACTTGAATTTTTCAATGTGAATAATGTGTAACTGCCAGAATGATTCACTTCAATTGGCGAAACAGGTAGATTGAGCATTTTTGCAGATCTATAGGCCAACAATTCCGCAACAAATGTGGGATCTTGTGTTTTAGTGGCTTCCAAAATCCCTGAAAAAACAGATTGAATTGTAGCGGCACCATTTGCAGAATAATCAAATTCAACGTCTTTGCTTTCGCTATCTTGAGGCACGTGGTTGCTACAAACTGCATCTATGGTTCCGTCCAGAACCCCGCTGATTAAAGCAATTCTATCCAATTCAGTCCGCAGCGGCGGAAGCACTTTGAAATTCTCATTAAATTCGGCTAAATCTTTGTCTGTAAAAAGCAAATTCATGACTGGAACGGAGGCAAAAATCTGCAGCCCTTCCAATTTGGCTTGTCTAATCAGTTCAACGCTTTTAGCACAACTAATTCTAACCACATGCAAAGGCACATTTAACCATTTGCCTAAGGAAATATCTGATTGAAGTGCGCTAATTTCACTAATGGAAGGAATTCCCTTTAAACCCAACTTTGTGCTTTCTATTCCCTCGTGCATGCTTCCACCCTCAGATAAACTGGCGTCGCACGGATACAAATAAACGGGTGCTTGACAATTGTTCGCATAATCCAAAACCCTGCTTTTGATGCCATTTTGAGAGAGTGCATGATCTCCATCAAAAAAAGCAACGGCACCTGCAGATTGCATATCAAATATTTCGGCCATCTCCTTGCCTTCACAACCAAGGGTTATGGCACCAATGGGAAGAATTTCTGCTTGAACATTTTTGCCTTTTTGTTTTACAGAATGCACCGAAGCAGCGGAATCTGGCAAAGGGTGAACTCCACACATGGCGGCAATTCTAGTAAAACCACCCGCAGAACCTGTTTCAGCCAACGATGCAATTGTTTCTTTCCATTCTTCTCCTGGCTCGCCACAAAAGGCAAGCGTATCGGTCCAACCTGGGGAAATAAAATAACCAGCGCACTGGATATCTTCGTCTGCAGTGAAATTTTCGGTACCGATTGAAAGAACGGTTCCTCCTTCAAGTAAAACATTTGTTGTTTTGCCATTATGCTGGCTGTGCGGGTCAGCAATGGTAATATCTCTTAAAAGTATAGTGCTCATAGGACTAAATGCTTTGTTTTGCTAGACAATTGGGTTGAAACCGGATCCCAAAACACCAGTAACAAAACTTCAACTGCGAAAAAAGCGGCAGCAAGCCAGATAAACAAGCGCCAAAGGCGATTATCTGTAGATACTTGTTGCAACGCAAAACCCGTTTTGTTTTCACTGATTTGTTTGGCACCCGTTTTTTGTTCGAAATTTTCAATCATATCCCCATTCGCAGTTGCCGGATTGCTTTCAGTTCTGGGGTAATTTAAGGATATTAATTCTTTGATATTTGCATTGTTTTTATCAGATAACAAATAAAAACCTGCTTCTTTTAGCCATGAGCCAAGAAACAACTCCTGGCCAGCAACTCCATTTTGAACTTCTGGATTGAATTCTCCCTTATCTCCCGTTAGTAAAAGGTTGCTTTCTCCAATTTTAAATTTATTTTTTAACAAATACCCCTTATTAGAAGCGGTTAAGCCAAATAAGCTTCCTGTTTGTTCATAGTTAAAAGCACAATTGGCAGTCACTGGCAAAAACAACGCCGACTGCACAAAATTACTCTGACTTGTTTCAAAAGCGCTTGTAAAAAAATACAAGTACCCTTTCCCGAAACGAACCCGGATCAAAAACGGATCTCCATTCTCAAGCGCCAATACAGCATCTCCGTTGCCCAAACTTCCCCCTGTACTATAATATTGATAGATCATGGGCATTTCCATATTTTGCGGAATTCCGCTAAACACCTGATTGAAGAAAACATGGTTTAATCCTTTTTTATCAATTTTGATTCGCCCTTTTTTAACCTCTTTAATTTGAGGTAAACCAAAAATTGTTTCCAGCCCAGCAAAAGCATCTTTGGGCAAAACTGCGGATGGAATCACCACAAGTCGACCCCCATTTTCTACAAAAGCAGACAACTTTGAGGCTTCCGTAACTTCTACGCCTTTGCTATCGCTAAGGTAATAAACCGAAGCCATTGAATTGATTTCTTTGGATATTTTAAAAAACGAATTGGTATTCAGTGCTTTTTCTAAATAGCTATTGTTGCCGGTGAAATACACTTGTAAATCGCCTTGGGGTTGTAAACTAAAAAAAAGTCTGTTGTCAAATGTGTTTTCAGGATCATCAATTTCCAAAATACCTCTATTTATATTTATTTTTGGCATCACAAAACCAATGGTTGCTTCTGTATTTCCTTGCGGTTGTATTTCCAATTTGGCAATACCTCCTAAATTATTATCGATAAGTAGGCGAACATTTAAGTCGACAATTTTTTCGTTGGAAAAATTGCTAATTTTAAATTTAATATTGGTTTTTTCACCCGCCATCGCAAAAGGATTCTCGAGCCATGCAGAATCTACGGATAGATTTTTGCGGTCTATATTTTCTAATTGTACAAACCGGATATCCAATTCGCTTTCTGGCGGGTTGTTTGGCATTTCGCGCATGAAACTTGTTTGAAAATCTGAAATTAAGAAGCCCTGTCTATTTTCATTTGGAACCGACTGCAAGGCTTCATGCATTTGTTTCCAAATTTTACCCAAAGAAGGACTTCGCGGCGAAACTTGAATGTCATCAATTTTGCGAATGGCATCGCTAGGGCTAACAAAAGTAGTTGACCCTAAATTGGGTTCACAACTTAAAATTTGAAATTCCGATTGGCCACCCAGTGAGCTTACAATTTCTCGTGCTTTCTGCTTTGCAGTTTCTAACAGAATCCCTTTGCCGTTTCTGTGGTCCATACTGAAAGAATTGTCGATAAATATACAAACAGCGGCTTTCCCATTTACCCGCTTTTTTTCTCCGCAACCTGGAATTGCAAATGCAAAAACCAAAGACGCGAATGCCAAGCAGCGCGCAGATAAAACCAATAAGTGCTTGAGTCTATTTCTATTTTTCCTTTCTGTTTCTACCGCTTTCAGAAATTTCACATTGCTAAACATAACTGTTTTAAACCTGCGAAAATGAAACAAGTGAATGACAACCGGAATCAGCAAAACAGCCAATGCAGAAAGAAAAACCGGATATAAGAAATGCATGGGGAGCAAAGATAAGTAGTTTGTTTCATAGTGTATTCAGCATTTGGCAAGCGCGCAAGAATAACTGGTTTTATTGACTATTGACTGTCAATAGACTTGTTTTATAATTTTAGTCCTATCTCTGCTGTATTGTTCATTTGAGATAAAAATCAGAGATAGAATATTAATTGAACTCAAAATCAACGGAGATTTGTCCGTAAAAGAACCAGTAGACATACTCAATCATTCCAAGCAAGCCATTCATGCAGCATTGAATCAATTGTTGGAATCTAGCATGGTTGAGAAATTTGGCCGAGCATCGAAAACAATTTATAGACTAAAGGGTGAATCAATAAGTGAGCCCAATATCACAAACACATTAAAAGGACAAGAAATTAATTTTCTCCAACACCATTTTCTGCAAAACACAGAAAGTGGTGACATACTTACAGGTATTGAGGCATTTTCACACTCGTGCAAACAGCGTCAACTTCCTTTTATGAAAACAGCGGATGAATATATTAAAACGTTAAAAAAATACCAAAAATACCAAAACAAAGATGGGCTTATTTCCGCATGGAAAAATCAAAGAACACCAAAGGTCATCATGAAATCCACATGAATGATCTTTACTACCTTGATTTTTATGCTATAGAACGCTTTGAAAAAACACGCCTAGGAACATTGCTACACTTTGCAAAGCAAGGTCAGAACAAGTTTTTAATGAAGATTTTAATGGATGAAATTAAGGCAAAAATGGAAACATTGATTGCTACAGGGAAATACGATGCGGTAGGATTTGTGCCTCCAACTATCCGACGAGAGGTACAAATTATGAAATACATTGAAACCCCTTTAAAAATCAATTTGCCCAAAATTCGGATTCAAAAAATTTCAGGAATTATTCCTGTTCCACAAAAATCGTTACATAAAATTGAAGAAAGAATAACCAATGCAGAAAACACTTTTGCCATTTCCGAAAATATTAAATACAAGCATTTATTGTTGATTGACGATGCTGTAGGTAGCGGTTCAACCCTGAATCAAATAGCCAGAAAAATCAAAACCAAAGGCAATGCAAAAAAAGTAACCGGACTTGCAGTAGTAGGAAGCTTTAGAGAATTTGATGCAATTACGGCTCAATAAGCGCAAGAATTTGAACTTGTCAAATGGCATTTTATAGCCACAACAGATGTTAGCCCAATTTTGAAAATTACAACAAATTATACCGCCAAAATAAACCGAAAATAAACTAAATTTATTTTAGAATTCGCAAATAGATTCTGCTGTAAAATATGGGCTTAATATGGCATCAAAAACACAATCCCGAAGGGATGAAGTGATAGTAAAAGCAACAATATGGATAAAATTAAAACCAAGAATGGGTGACATAATTAATGGTCATACTTTGTGCCTGCTTGGAAACTTGAACAACATTGCATTCAAAAGCAGTTCTTTTTCAAAAAACCAACATGATAAAAAGCGCGATTAATCCTCCAAAGAATATCTCTCTAAAACCCAATCCGGAATTTCGACAGGCTTTGTGGTTTGCAAATCTATCATGGTATATTTGGCCCAACCGCTGCAGCAGCTTTTACCGGTAACGGCATGTTTAATATCAAAAAGCACCCACGCTATTTTCTTTTCAAATTCTTTTAAATGGGTTTCTACATCAAAAGAATCGCCCAATTTTAAAGGACGTTTAAAATGCATTTCTGTAGAAACCAAAACCCACCCTAGACCTTCATCTAAAAACTCTTGCATGCTGCAATTGTAGCAGCGTCCCATTTGGTCGAACCGGGCGGCCAAAACATAGTCCATATACCTTGAAGAATGGACATGGTTAAACATGTCAATGTCATCTGGCCTGACGGCCAAACGTGAAGAATAAATTGTTGTATTTAAATGCATTAGAAAAGCCCGTTTAAGGTGCTTTCAACTTGTTGTATAACCAAAGCAGCATGCTCAGGATTTTCTTCAAAGTTTAGGTCATCTACATTAAAGATAAGCATTTGACCTTTGTAATCGTTGATCCACGCTTCGTATCGTTCATTCAGGCGCTTTAGATAGTCCAAACGAATGGCATCTTCGAAGTCTCGGCCGCGCATTTGAATTTGGTGCACCAACTTCGGAATACCAGCGCGGAGATATATTAGCAAATCTGGCGGTTGTACTTGCTCAATTATACTTTCGAAAAGGCGGGAATAAGTTTCAAAATCACGTGTACTCATAAGACCCATGGCATGCAAATTGGGCGCAAAAATATTAGCATCCTCATATATTGTGCGGTCTTGTATTACTGTTTTTTCGCCAATTCTAATTTCACGAATGTGCTTCCATCTGGAGTTCAGGAAGAAAACTTGCAGGTTAAAACTCCAACGTTGCATGTCTTCATAAAAATCTGAGATGTAAGGATTGTCGTCCATGTCCTCCAACTGCATGTCCCATCCATAGTGCTTTGCTAGGATGTTTGTGAGGGTGGTTTTACCGGCTCCAATATTGCCGGCGATCGCTATGTGCATGGCCATGGTGCAATTATAGGCAAACCCTCGCAGGAGTAACAAATTTTGTGGAAAAGTAAGTATTTATATTCCCAACATAGTTTTGATTTACTTTTGAACCTCCTTCCAAAACGAATGAAATTACCCAAAATTAACCTATCACTATTAAAAAGGATAACTAGCTTAGCCCTACCCTATCGGTCTATTTTTATTTGGGCCGTTTGTCTCACCATTGTTCAATCCGTTTTGGCAGCTGCGCAACCCCGTTTTTATCAGCATGTTATTGACAATTATATCGTAAAAATGGATTTGCACGGCCTTGGTATTTGGAGTCTAATTATTTTAGGAATGCTAATACTGCAAAGCATTCTCGGCTTCGCAAACACCTATTTAGCAGAGTATATAGGACAAAATGTGATTTTACAAATGCGAAATTATGTATACAAACATTTGGTAAGTTTACGCTTGTCTTTTTTTGACAAAACACCAGTTGGAACTGCTGTTACACGCACTGTGAGTGATATAGAAACCATAGCAGATTTGTTTGCTTCTGGTTTAATTACAATAGCAGGCGATTTGTTTCAAATCGTGGTGATTTTGGTTCTCATGTTTGTTATGAATTGGAAATTAACCTTGGTATCGTTAAGCGTTCTGCCTTTGCTGGTATGGGCTGCCAACCGATTTAGAAAAGGAGTGCGAGATAGCTTTCAAGATGTACGAACTGAAGTTTCTAAATTGAATGCATTTTTACAGGAGCACATCACAGGTATGCAAGTAGTGCAAATTTTCAACAGACAAAAATCGGAAGAAAAAAAATTCAACACCATTAACGCCAGGCACAGAGATGCCAATATTAGGAGTATTTATTATTACGCCATATTTTTTCCGGTGGTAGAATTTATAGTTGCGGCAACTTTGGCTATTTTGGTTTGGTATGGAACCAAAGGAATGCTAAACCATTCGGTAAAAATTGGAGAATTGACTGCTTTTATTATGTTTACCAATTTGTTTTTTAGGCCCATCCGAATGATTGCAGATAGATTTAACAACATTCAAATGGGAATGATAGCGGCAGAGAGAATCTTTAAATTGATAGATGATGACGAAAACAAGGAAAAATCTGGTGCTTTAACTGAACATAAAATTAAAGGAAAAATTGAGTTTAAAAATGTAAGCTTTAGGTACAACGAAAACCAACCCGTGATTCGAAATTTAAGTTTTATAGCTGAGGCTGGTCAAACCGTTGCTATTGTGGGTCACACAGGCAGCGGAAAATCTACATTGGTGAATTTAGTGAACCGATTTTATGAGCACACTTCTGGTGAAATATGGATAGACGACATCAAAGCAGAAGACTATGATTTGGCTTACCTTAGAAGACAAATATCCATGGTGTTGCAAGATGTCTTCTTGTTCTCGGGCAGTATTACCGACAATATTAGACTTAGAGATCCCGAAATAACCCGTGAGGCCATTGAAAATGCTGCAAAAACCATCGGAGCCTATGAATTTATTCAAAATTTACCTGGGAAGTTCGAATTCAATGTGATGGAAAGAGGCATGTCACTATCGCTAGGGCAAAGGCAATTGGTATCATTTATTAGGGCATTGGCATTCAATCCTTCGGTAATTATATTGGATGAGGCCACCAGCAGTATTGATTCAGAAACAGAGGAATTGATTCAAAAAGCGATTTCCACGTTAATGAAAGGAAGGACATCTTTGGTTATAGCCCATCGTCTCAGCACTATAAAAAATGCAGATAAAATTCTTGTATTAGAAAAAGGAGAAATAATTGAAGAAGGAAATCATGAGAGTTTAATGCAGAAAAATGGCAAATATGCTGAATTGTACCATACACAATTGGAGTTGGCAAATTAATTCTAATCTCTTCCCTGAATTAAATTCCAACACCACGCAATTTGAAACCAGCTAAGATTTACTAAATTTTAGTGTAAACACCGGCAAACGTATTTTTTTAGATACAACAGATATTACAGAACCCGGTATGTTAACCATTGGCGATGATGCTGCCCTGAATGATGAATGTGGACCCCAAACCCATTTGTTTGAAGATAGAATTATGAAAATTGACCCTGTGAATTTTGGCGCTAGGTCATCTGTTGGTGCACGTTCTATCATTCTGTATGATTCAATCATTGGCGATGACGTGCAGATTTCTGCATTGTCTCTGGTTATGAAAGGAGAAAACCTATTGTCGAACACACAATGGACTGGAAGTCCGGTAAGACCGGTTTAATTCTTTTTTAAACCAATTAGGCTCGGCAAACAATTGAATTGGGAAGAAGAAATCAAATTAATACTTGCTTCCATGACAGTATTCCATTTCTTTATTACAGGAACTCTTCTACTTTATTACCTGCAATTTATAAGTATTAAAGACCCCAGTTTCTATATATTTAATCATCACTAAATACAAGCCAGGTGAATGTGATAACAATTCCAAATTTGAAACCTCGTTCGAATATCCAACAATTGAATGTACTCTATCGCCATAAATATTCAATAGAGTGATTTCAACCAAACAATTTGGCTTCATTCCAAAAATTTGAACGTTGCCATAAGTTGGATTTGGACCTATACTGATTGGCCAGTTTAGCAAATGCTTTATTTGAGCTTTTTGGGGCTTTAATGTAGAAACATACCATAACGCATAGTCATTTCCACCAATATTGTTAATATTGGCACCATTTATTGACAGAACAGATGTTGTTGGGCAAAATTGTCGGGTTACCAGAGCATAATTTAAACAATAATGGTTTAACCACACAGCATCGGTAGACGCAGGCAGTCCGTTAAATCGGATCAATTTTCCGTTGGAATCCAACCTGATAACCGTCGAAGATTCATTCAAATATTTGGCGGAATCAGGCAAATCCCGCCATTTCTTAAAACTCTCATCTTTGCCATTTGTTAACAAAACGATATCTTTTAACCTATTCGAATTAAAAATCCTTATGATATTGTCATTTCCACCACCCACAGTGTCTGCAAAATATTCTTTTAACAAACTGCCGTTTCTATTGATTACTGCCAAATAAGTGTAACCATAACCAGGAAAGTTAACGGTAATAACCCGTCCAAAAATTACACCAGATTTATAATAGTTAATTGCCCAAAAAACATTACCGTTATTAGCAACAGCCAAAGTGTTTTGTTGATTACTAAACCCGATTGAATCTACACGGTGCATCCATTTCAGTTTGCCAGATTTATCCAAACATACTAAAAATTGATCAAAAGCATAAATTCCAATATGGGTTAATGAGTCTGTGGCACTAATATGAAAACCATTGCCGAAAAACGGCTTTAACTTTTCAGATGTTCCGTGAAATTAAAACAGCCTAAAAATGCTTTAAGAGGTTACAAAGAACTAATGCATTGGATCAAAGATGAATTGGGCAAAGAAATAAAATATACTACTGTTGTAGAATATGCGAAGCGCCATTTTGGAAGCAAAATT
>Ga0105048_10001884_pt1 | contig 33960 bp, 24 predicted proteins | sample MAT05_FD_78382 | JGI IMG/M metagenome (GOLD analysis project Ga0105048, IMG submission 78382) | Freshwater microbial communities from Lake Fryxell liftoff mats and glacier meltwater in Antarctica - MAT-05 | ecosystem: Environmental > Aquatic > Freshwater > Ice > Liftoff microbial mat | place... | reverse complement strand
GAGATACCATCTCCATTTGGTTTCGATCATGAGATTGTATAAAATTCATAAAACAAAAATGACTCTTTCCCTTGCCAATGTCAAGTAGGTTTGCATATATTTATTGCTTGAATAATCAACGATGTGTAGTTTTTAAGGGTGGGAGGTTTTTTCACACTCTGCCGTTATAGCCTATGCTACAGGAGAATCAGACTACAACTTCAAACCCAATGAAAATTGACAAAAGAAGAATTTATGAAAAAACCCTAAAGAATTGCTGTCTTAACAACTTGCTTACTATGAACAACAAATAAATTACCAATAGTCAATATGAAAAATATACTTTTCATTTTAATTTTTACAACATCTCATGCCTTGTTTTGCCAACACACTAATACCAATCTAGAACTTGGTGATACTTTTTCATTAAAATTAAATACCGGTCCATATATTGATATTACCAAAGTTGACAACATTCAAAACACTAGAGTCTATGCATTAAGTAATCCAAACGAAACTAGATGGCAAAAAGGGACATATTTTCGCATACAAATATACTTTAATAAAAATGACAGTATTATTATAGGAATAATTGCAAGTGTTGCTGTTGAAAGAAACGAAATAGGCACAAAGAATGAATTTATTAATTTATTAAATTTTTATCGTGACGAGTATTGTAATAACGGAATGCCGGGTGCAAAATTTGTTAAAGAAAATGTGAATTTCAATGATGGGGAGCATACAGACTTCTTCAGTTATTCAATTAATTATAACAAAATAATGAAAACTATAATTCTCCAGAAAAGACGAGGAGATTATTCGTTTTTTTATGAAGAAATATATTTGATTAACTCAAAGTATAAACCAAATAAAACGTTACGAAAATAAAAAATAACTAATAATAAACACACTAATTTTAATGTTTATAGATATTCATTTGCAAAAGGCCATATGGTAATACATTTTGGTATTTTTAGAGTTAAAACAATAACAAAGAAAAGCAATGGCTCTAACAGCACCTCCTATGTAAAGCACTTTCTCGGGCGGACAAATGTACTATTTTTTTTTAACTCTTATTATTGTTTTCGGTGTGTTGAAAAACTAAGTGGATTATGTATTAATCCAATTACGTTTCTTTGTATTGTATTAAACATTCATCACAACGGCATTTACCATTGTAACTCATAAAATGGTTAAGACCATTTTACAAATAACATCGGCACAATACCGGCTTTCCTTATTGAACTAATTGAAACAACTTATGGCATTACCAAAGCAATCTGTTAACGGGTCTTTTAGATAAATTAATAAATGCTTTTTGTGTAAGATAATACGCACGCTCAAATTATGTGATGTTCTGACGATCTCTCATTCAATTTGTATTCATTTTGCACCAACATTTTGTGGCTCGGAGTTGCACCCATAGTGATTACTAACTGGCCTAAATATTTTGATCAACTTGCAATGATTAAGGCATATACTACAACATACTAATCCAATAAGACTACTACCGGTCTAGTACCAATTGTGCTTACAAATTTGTCTGAATTTTTTTTTGTATTTTAAACTGGAAATTCCTCTAATTCAATTAAATGGTACAATGCGGCAAAGCCAATATTGGACTATATTGAAAGTGCCTATGATATTCGACTCTCTATTTTGTAAACTCATTGATATCGATTCTATCATTGGATTTTAAACTCCATTTCAGAATCTACACAAAAAAAAAGGTAAAAAGTTTAGAAAATGCTTATCACCTATTTGAAGCCCGTGATATCGAAAAAATAACATTCGGTACTTTCAAATATTTCCAATAAACACATCATTATCCATTTGATGCGTTGAACGTAATCGCATGCTCAGTGTGGACAAAACATTTCTCAAAAGGTGGTTTTATATCTGCAAATTCATTGTATCTGACACAGATTTTATCCAAATTAGAACTTACGCTAGAAAACTTTTTTAAGGAGAGAATTACTCAGAACATTGAACTGAATATTGCACACCATTTACAAAAGGCAATGATCGAAAGACGTTCATTAAATTGACAGGTCAACAGCGGTAGAAATTCCGTATAAAAAGTTTCACCTTTCTACTGTCGAAGTATATTCTGAAGAAGTATAATTATCTGATAAAATAGGCAAATTAATTGCTACTTTCGGTACGTACTTTTGATATCTATCGCTCCTTTTAGTTATTTGGAATTCGTTGCCTATTAATTGAGTTACCACCTATCACGAACAACACAATATGACAAAATCAGAATTAATCATTATAGCGTCGATGTTGTTAGTGTTGCTGACAAACAATTCCGTCGGACAAGGTTGCAGTGATGCAGGCTTTTGCACAATTGACAGCTTTAAGCCAAACGATTCGGACAGTAGTGAAACATTCAATAACCAAATTAAAATAGGTGCATTCTTCGGCAGTGCCGACAACAAAATTTCTGTATATGGTAACTATTTGGAATTTAAAAGAAAGCTAAATAGCGTAGTTGGAATTGACTTAAAAATGACAACATTAGCTCAAAATGGAAATGGCATTTCCGTCATAGGACTTTCCGATATTTTCGTAAATGCAAATTACAAGGCGACTGAAAATCTTAAAATAACTTTTGGTTCTAAAATTCCAGTTTCTAAGGCCGGTAGATCCTATGAGGGTCTTCCCTTACCAATGGATTACCAAGCTAGTCTTGGCACATTTGACTTAATCATTGGTGTTGGCTATGAAATTCAGAAGTTGAAAATAGTTTTAGCTCTTCAACAACCAATTATTCAAAATGACAATCAGTTTTTTGCCAGTAGTTATCCATCAGGCTCAAGTTTTACATCATTCCAATCTACTAATAAATTCATACGCAGTGGTGATTTATTATTGAGAGTTTCTTATCCATTTTCACTAAATCCAAAACTAAAATTAACACTTAGCGCATTGCCCATTTACCATTTGGCAAATGACAAATACACTGATGAATTAAATGTTGAAAAAGAAATTAATGGTTCACGGGGTCTGACAATGAATACTAATATTTATTTTGACTATGAAATAACTAAAAAAAATGTCATTCAGGTTAATTTTGGAGCACCATTTATTGTCCGAGAATCAAGACCAGATGGATTGACGAGAAGCTTTATTGCAAATTTAGAATATCGGATAAAATTTTAACTATTACTAGAGTCTAGGCATTAATTTCCATAAGCGCGTAGCATGTACAATTTAATTTTAGCTAATGCCGATCATAATCGCTATGTGTATATTAAAGCAGAATTAAAAATATTAACTTTCTTCTCTTTTAACTCTTATTGTTGTTTATGATGTGTTAAAATGTGAAAAACTCAGCGCAGCATTGTGCGGTTAAAAGTTTTACATTCCCTCAAAGAATCGGATGCTAGCGGTGATGATGGTTGTGAATATTGAGCAGATCGATACCGAATTTTGTCTTAGCAATGTAGGGAGGGTTTTCATATATTTATTGCTAGAATAATCAACATATACGATTTTTAAGAATGAAAAATTTTTCACACTTTGTCGTTATCTGCAAGCCTAGCGGACAGACACAAGCGATAACGATGAACAGAAGAATTTACAAAATATTGACCTACTGTATTGCGACAGTTTGGATCACAAACGGACTTTTTTGTAAGGTTCTAAATCTTGTTCCGAGACACGAACAAATTGTTGGGAGAATATTGCATGTTGATAGACCTTCTGCCAATATTTTAACTATTTTAATTGGATTTTCGGAAATTATTATGGCTATTTGGATTTTAAGTGGTTATAAGTCAACGTTCAATGTTATAACACAAATTCTTGTTGTGGCGACAATGAACACGCTTGAATTTATACTTGTCCCCGACTTATTACTTTGGGAAAAGCTAAATTCACTCTTTGCATTTTTATTTATTTTAGTTGTCTACTTCAATGAATTTTATTTAAACAGAAAACAACTCAATTAACGCAATGTTATCATTTCTAAAAAATCATCCATTTGAAGTTGAAGCGTATTTTGAAAGTTCGCTTGTTTTGACATTTGCAGTTCCGAAAGAACAATTAGTACAACTTATTCCAGCATGTTTACAGCTTGACACACTTGAAGATAAATGGGCATTTGTTGCTGTTGCAATGGTTCAGACAAAAGAACTTCGACCAAAAGGTTTTCCCAAATTTATGGGCAACGACTTTTTTTTAATCGGTTATCGAATATTTGTTCGGTATACAAATAATGCAGGAAAAAATCTGCGTGGTTTATATATTTTAAAGTCAGAAACAGATAAAAAAATGATGCAATTTTTGGGCAATATTTTTACCCATTACAACTACACAACGACTGACATCAAGCAAGAAGAAACAACACACACAAGAATATTTTCTTCAATTAATTCCAACTTCAAAATCACCATAGACAAGATAGAAGAAGAAATTTCATTACCCGAACATTCGCCTTTTGCAGACTGGAAAGAAGCAAGAAGATTTGCAGGTCCTTTACCTTTTACATTTACTTATAACAAGGAAACTAAAGAAGTTCTAATCATTGAAGGTGTGAGACAAAACTGGATACCAAATCCCGTAAAAGTGATTGATTATAACTTTATATTTTTAAGTTCCCTTAAACTTGAAAACGTAGTCTTAGCGAATGCTTTCTTCATTAAAAACATTCCTTATTACTGGAAAAAAGGCAAAAAAGAATTATGGAGCAAATAAGAAAACCATTTCAAGGAGTGTTAAACATTCTTCGTTTTAATTGGCATTTTTATTTTGTAGCCATCAGTTTGGTTTTAGTTTTTTTATGCGCATCAAACTATTTTGAAAAACCCTACGTAAATTATATTTACATTTTTAGTGTTTTGACAGTAAGTTCAATTGTTATTTCTTTGTTGGTTTCACTTTATGTTTATGACATTTATGGACTTTACCGTTTGGACTGGATTGACCAAAATCACAAAGAAACTTTAATTGTAAATATCAGTGCAGGCTTTGACGAAACAAGCTATTTGCTTCAAGACAAATTTAAAAATGCGGAGGTTTTAGCACTTGATTTTTACAATTTTGAAAAGCACACAGAAGTTTCTATAAAGCGAGCAAGAAAAGCATATCAACCATTTCCCAATACGAAGCAAATAAAAACAACGCATACAGAACTTGCCGACAATTCAGCAGACAAAATATGTGTGATTTTATCGGCTCACGAAATACGAAATGAAATTGAGAGAACAGATTTTTTTAATGAACTAAGGAGAATAATAAAACCATCAGGGCAAATTTATGTGACTGAACATTTGAGAGACTTTTCAAATTTTTTGGCTTATAGTATTGGGGTCTTTCATTTTCATACAAAAGCATCGTGGCTCAAAACTTTCAAAGACGCTAATCTTACTATCAAAAAAGAAATAAAACTTACGCCATTTATTTCGACCTTTATCCTTGACAAGAATGGAAATTCATTTTAAAATAATTGGTGTCTTATTAATTGCTTTGGCTTTGGTTCACTTTGTCTTTCCAACGTATTTTAACTGGAAAAAAGAACTTAAATCATTGAGTTTAGTCAATCGACAAATGATAACAGTCCATACATTTTTCATTGCATTGACAGTATTTCTTATGGGTTTACTTTGCTTGACATCCTCAAGCGAATTAATTGAAACAAACTTGGGTAAAAAAATATCGCTTGGGCTTGGTATATTTTGGACTGTTAGACTTTTCATTCAGTTCTTTGGTTACTCGACAGATCTTTGGAAAGGGAAGACCTTTGAAACAATAATGCATACAATATTTTCTTTACTTTGGACATATTTAAGTATCGCATTTTTGACAACATATTTCAATTGAAAACAACAGGAAACATAGCAGACAGAAGAGCGCCAAAAGGGATCAGCACCTGCTGTGTAAAGCACTACCTCGAGAGATTATATGTAATATTTTATTTTCTTTTTTAAATCACGTAATAATATTTGGTGTTATAAACCTAAAAAACTCATCGCAGTATTGCGCAGTCGTAAGTTCTACACCGTTCGGATATTCAATACAATCCAATTTCGAAAATACATCAACTAGAAAATCACCGACATTCGGCGCACACACCTGTTACAACAAGATTCACTTCTTCAGCGAGATACTTTCCCGGTAGTTTAACTTTTGGCACTTCAGCATCAAGACATGATACTACTCCGCATTTTTTACAATTGAAGTGCACATGTGCATGATGATGATGCCCTTCCTCACAAGCCTCGCACAATGCAAATTTGACGGTACCGTCTGAAAGGGCAATTCTATGAATCATGCCCTCTTCTGTTAGTCTTTCCAAAATACGATACACAGTAACTCTATCGCAGATATGCTGCAATTTCTCAAACAATTCCGCATGCGAAAGAGCCTGCGCTGAATTTGTCAGAACATCAATCAATTCAATTTTCGCTACGGTTGTCCTCTTCTGTTTCATCGAGTAAAGAAAATATTATTGCAACAAAGTTGCAAATATATTCCAACCAATCGTATTATTGCAACAAAATTGCATTAGCAGATTGAGCAAGGTCAACATCCTGATATTACTTTTTCAAACAACTTTGTTTCTGCACGGCTTTGCCCAAACCGAAGTTATTTGTTCTATTAGCATTTCGGGACAAATCACAGATAGCGCAAATAACTATCCGATAGCTTACGTATCTGTGTATCCCATGGGAGGCATTCCATTTACTTCCAGCGACAGTTTAGGATTATTTAAGTTGAATAATCTGTGTGTGGGTCAAACAATTCTGACCATAAGCAGACCGGGCTTCATTGAAGAAAAAAGGGAGTTTGTTCTTATCTCAGATACCACAATAAATTTTAGTATACGTTTTGATCCATCTTTTTTTAAGACAGTCGAAATCAGCGATCAAAGGGAACAGGATATTCCATCCGGAATTTCAGGAACCATAACACCCCACGAAATGGAACGACTGCGCGGCAATCTTTTGGCGGACATAACCAAAACTTTGCCTGGAGTTAATGCTTTGCAATCAGGCAGCAACATTTCCAAACCAATAATTCATGGACTTCATAGCAACCGAATACTCATTCTAACGAATGGCGTGCGGCTAGAAGGACAACAATGGGGAACTGATCACGGTCCGGAGTTTGACCCTTTTGTTGCGAAAAAGATTACAGTTGTTAAAGGCGCAGGTACTTTGAGATATGGTTCAGATGCCATTGGTGGCGTAATTATTTCGGAACCCGATGCGCTTCGAACAAGCGCCGGTCTCGATGGAGCAATAAATATCGTTGGTGCGACCAATGGAAGAAGTGGAATTGTCTCGGGGAAAATAAGAGGCAAATCGACACGCATCAAAGGCCTTTCTCTTGGCATGCAGGGTACTCTTAAAAAAGGTGGAAATATTAGGACACCTAACTACTTTCTAAAAAATACGGGAGTTGAAGAAACAAATTTTTCTGCCAACGGCGATTACAATCACAATAAATGGAACTTAAGTGCATATGTAAGCAAATTCAAAACCGAAATCGGAATCTTTTCAGGTTCGCACATTGGAAATATTACCGACCTTCTGAGAGCGATTGAATCGAAGCAACCCAGCGAGACTTCCGATTTTACTTACGAGATAAACCGTCCGTATCAGGCAGTAGAACATGATCTGTCGAAATATGAGGTAAGTTATTTTCCTAATAAAAACAACAGGCTAAAAATTCTTTATTCACGCCAGTACAATCAGCGGGCTGAGTTTGATAAACATCGGCCGCGAAATGACTCACTCGCTTCATTAAATGAACCAGAACTGCTGATGAAGCTGACTACACATCAATCTGAAATAAGCTGGATTCGCAACCCGAACAAAAAATGGAGTTCTGAATGGGTTCTGAATGGAATTAATCAAGCAAACACATATAGAGGTAGATACTTTATTCCCAACTATCGTTTGCAGGGAATTGGTTTTTATGGTAGACAGAAGTACAACTCGGCTAACTACTCTCTTGAAGCATCCGTTAGATATGATCTTCGAGAATTAAATGTTTTTAGAGCTACAGATGGAGAACAAAATTTATCGAATCATAAATATTCCGGACTATCAGCGGCCATCACTTCAACACATGTACTCAATGAGTTTTGGAACTTTGCAATAAACGGAGCATCAGCATGGCGAATACCAACTGCCAACGAACTCTATAGCGATGGCTTACATCATGGTGCGGCATCCATCGAAAAAGGTGATCCACAATTAGTCCCCGAACGCCTTTGGTCACTGCAAACGAATCTAAACTTCAAAAAAAACAATCTCATTCTTGACGTCTCGCCTTATTTTAATTACATCACGGACTTCATATTCGCTGAACCACAACGTATACCTGTGGTCACAATTCGCGGCACATTTCCGCTGCATCAATTTTCACAAACCGATGCTGTAATTACAGGTTCGGACTTCGCGCTCACATTAAACGCAAGCGAGAAAATAAGATTAACAGGCAGAGCTTCACTACTTCGCGCATTCAACAGAAAACTGGGTGACTATCAAATAATGATGCCGTCGGATTCCTATTTTATTCAAGCAGATTATTTCGCACGCGATTACAAAAAACTCACAAATAATACGCTTACTATTTCAGGTCAATTTGCAAACAAGCAGTGGAGAGTTCCTGCCAATTCTGATTTAACTGGGCCTCCATCGGCTTATTTTCTCATTGATATCGCTGCCTCCACATTAGTGAAAATTAAAAAACAATCTGCTACAATTTCACTTACTGTTTCCAATCTTCTCAACCAAACCTATCGCAATTATTTAAATCGATTCCGATATTTTACGGATGAGCAGGGACGAAACATCACACTTAGGATTAGCATTCCATTCAACATAAACACATAATAATAAAAAAAAATGAAAAAAAGTCAATTAGTATTTTTAATGCTCTCGGTCTCGACCATGTTCATCGTTGGTTGTAAAAAAGACGATGACAAACCAGAAGACACCCATGACGATGTTCACAATGATGGTGAAGTTATCACTACAGCGATTCTAAAGTTTACCGATCCAATGGGTGTGGCACCCGCTGTGGAATACCAATATCGCGATCCTGATGGTGAGGGAGGAAATCCTGCAGTAACGTTTGACGACATTGTTCTCCAATCATCGACCAGCTATAACTGTGAAATCATTCTACTGAATGAAACGTTGAATCCAATAGACAGCATTTCTAATGAGGTACTGGCCGAAGCAGCCGATCACCTTTTCTGTTACACTGTTACAAATGTTGCTGTTGACATTACTAGAACAGATAGCGATGGCACGTATGAAATTGGACTTCAAACTCTTTGGACAACAGCAGCGGTAGGATCAGGAACTATGAGAGTTGTATTAAAACATCAACCGGGAATAAAGAATGGAACGTGCGATCCGGGAGATTCAGATATTGATCTTACTTTTGATCTGACGGTGGAATAAAACTATATTAATATAATCTATTTGCAGCAATAGAATCATGACTGCATCATGTTACCGCAGCTAAGAAATCTATTTTTTCTTACCTGCGGTGACTTTGATACCCTTGACTTGAAAATTTTCTCCATCGGCAGTTCTTCCCATAATATTGAATGTGGCGTCAATTTCCCCTTTTGTTGTCAATTGCATAATTAGCAATCGTTTATCTTCTTTGCAGAAAACTTGTTGATCGGTTGGAACACAGAACCAAGCACCATCATTTGTTTTGACAGAACCTCCATTTCCTTCAAAATCCTTAAAATCAAGATTTAATTGAGAAAGATTATTGTCATAATTGTCAGCGGCACCAATTGTAATCCAAGAATCATATCTAAGTGAATCATTTGTTGCTGCCATTTTTCGATTGACATCACGAGCCATTGGACCTCCAAAACCGGATTGGAAAAATGGCTTCGTTGATGAAACTTCCAATGGATTTTCTTTATCGCCATAGATCATAAAAATCTGATCATTCTTGCTGGTTAATTCAACGTAAATACGGTATGTTTTACCGGTAACCTTGCCACTGTTTTCAACCTCTTCTGCGATCGCCTTTATAAACTGGGCAAATGAACACACAGGCATTATTATTCCTGTGATGAAAAGAATCAAAAAAATATTTTTCATTTTACTATTTGCGTTTTTCAATTCTATTTCTATCGATCACCCTTGGCCCTAACACACCTTTTGATTGGTAGCGTCCGCGCTTTCCGGGAATTACATATCCAAGCAATAACTCGTGAGTATGTGGACTCAAAACACGCGCCGCAGTAATTGTAATATCATAAGAGTATCCCAAGAAAATATTTTTATGAAAACCACCAAGTAACAAACCCACCGCATCTTGGTGTCTATAAGTAACACCGGCCCACGCCATTTCTTCATATCCAACTTTCACATTCACCTCCGTTTGAGCCGGAGTTACAGCGGTGAATTTTAATAATGCACTTGTTTGAATATCGAAAGATTCATCCACTTCATATTTATATGATCCCATAAATTGAAAATGTCTGACATTTCTATTTTCATCTCCGATAACATCGCTTTCCAATTTTAATTTGGTTTGAATGAGTTGTGGAATCGAAAATCCCAAAAAATAATTTTTACCATAAATCAGCATACCGAAGTTTGCATCTACATTCAACCGTGACTCTGCCAAGCCACCGTTTAATGCCTGATCATTGTTGTCATAAACGAGTAGCTTGGAATTATCAAATTTGTATTGACTTGCATTCAAACTCAATCCAAAACTCACCGCATCTTGATTATTTAGATCCACATGGTAAGCACCTGTAGCTTCCAATCCGGTTTCAGTTATTGCACCTCCGGTATCATCGTGTGTAATGATGGCTCCAAAACCTGAATTCTTTGGCCCTTGCATGTGACCGCTAGCAATAAATGTGGTTGGTGCTCCTTTAAATCCTGCCCACTGGTTGCGATATGACACAAAGAGTGGAATTTGATTTTCTGTTCCCGCCACAGCAGGATTGACGAGATAAGGATTAAAAATAAATTGTGTTCTCCGATTAACTTGTTGTGCGCTGGCTGCTAAACCGATAACAGAGAAAAGTAAGATGATATTAAATATCTTTTTCATGTTTATGACTTCTTTGTATCGGGTTAATATTTGATAGTTACGGTGCCGAGAATCGGATCTTTATCTTCACTATATTCAATTACAAAATAGTAGTCAGCAACAGGAAGTGATTCTCCCTTGAGTCTTCCATCCCAAGGATTATTATAACCCTTTGACTCATAAACAATTTGACCCCAACGATTGACAACGTTCACTTTGCAGTCGGGATAATATTCCAAACCACCAAGAATCCAAAAATCATTTACACCATCCCCGTTTGGAGTGATGCCGGTAGATATAAAAAAACAACCAAGTGTCGGATCCACAAATACATCCGACGATAAATTACAACCAATGGCATCCGTTACAACAACCTGATACGTTTGGCTAGGAGCAAGTCCAACAGCAATTGGCGTAGATTGTAGATTAGCATCACTCCATTCATAATTAAGTGGAGCATTGCCATTTTGAACAGTTATTGTTGCCGTTCCATCATTTTCATTCCAACATGATTCTGGTGAAGAATAAGTTGTAAGGACCATGTCCGAAATAATATCGGGAACAATTTCAAGCGAATCAATTAATAGACAATTGGTTTCATCAATCAACTCAAAGTAAATTACACTCTCACCAAGATCGGTAAGGAGAAAAGTTACTGAGTCAATTTCAGTAAAATTTGTTTCTTCAGGTGTAATAAAAAACATTAAACTACCAGTACCACCCTGCAATGATATTTCAGCAGATCCGTCAGTCATACCGGTGCAGGTGGGCGAATCAAGATCAACTATGATTTCTAGCGGGTCAGGCGAATCAATTGTGAAATCTAAAGTATCGAGGCAATTGAAGAAATCTGCAATGATCAAATTATAATTTTGCGCACACAGTGAACCAATTACTCCTGTTACCACTCCCCCATTTCCGAGTGGTTGAAGAACGTAGAAATATGGAGTTATTCCACCACTAACTTCATACTCAACTCTTCCATCACAAGCGTTGCCACAAGACACACTTTCTGTTGTAATCAATTCAACACTGAGTTGTTCCGGCTGGGTAATAATTACATCTTCAGTTGCAAAACAACCTCCGGCATCGGTAATAGTGTAGCTAAATGTTCCGGGAGCTAAGTTTGTAACTGTCGCTGGCAACGTGAGATTTCCAGGAGTAAGTATAATTGGATTAGAACCACCAATACTAGAAACTTCGACTTGGCCATTACCAGCTCCAAAACAAGTAACGTTTGTAGGATTAAGAATAATTTGAAGCGGGGCTGGAGATGTTATTTGAATATTATTTATAGCTTGAGTACAACCTTGTTGATCCGAAATCAAAATATTGTAAGAGCTTGCACAAAGTGCGGAATAAGTAGCAGAAGTGCCACTGCACGTTCCCCCACAAACACCGCTGTTGGGTGAAATTGAATAAATGTATCCACCATAACCACCCGTTACATTTTGAACTAAAATTACTCCATCACAAACCCCTGCACAGCTCACAGATTGCGGAGTGTTGGTAGAGGTAATTCCATTTTGTTGTGTAATCGTAAAGTTTTCTTGAAAGGAACAGCCATTTGCATCAGTAATGACCGCTAAATAATTGCCTGCACAGAGCGCACTCGAGTTGGATGATCCGCCTCCCACTAAGGTTACAGTAGTTGAATATGGAGTTGTACCACCGGATATTTCAAATACTGCTGTCCCATCGCAAAAGCCAAAACATGTGGCATTGGTAAAAGTTGATGTTACTATTAATTCGTTAGGTTCAGTTATGGTAATCGTTTCAATTATTTCGCAGCCGTTTGCATCTGCAATAATCACATTATACTCTGCGCCATCCAAATTTGTGATGCTAATGTTAAGCGGTGAATTAGCGAAGAATGTTGCATTAAATCCTTCATCAGAAATCCAATTCGCTGTAATAATTCCTGTTCCTCCCGATACTGATCCAACTATACTTCCATCATCGTCACCAAAACATTCGATTGAAGTAGCAACAGGATTGTAAACCATTTCAACGGGACAAGACATTATGACTTCATCATTTGCAGAGCAATTGTTTTCATCTGTAAGTATGATATTATACACACCACAACCAAGATTTTGAATTAAATTACCACAGTTATAGTTATCTCCGTTCACAGTAACGGTTAGATCACCAGTGCCGCCGGAGCAGTTAAGTTGTATTTGTCCCGTTGTTTCACCAAAACATAACACATCGCTTACCTGCAGCACGTCAAGCACTAAAGGTTGCGGACCGGTAACATTAAAAATTGCTGTAGTATCTCTGCACCCTACACTATCAATCATGCTTATATAATATGACCCCGGATTGATCGGTGTTATAATAAGACCATTATTTTGATTAGAATAAGTATTAAGCGGTATTGTCGGATTTGTAGAATCAAAAAGTTTGTAATCGATGTTACCATTACCACCAGCTCCAAGTGCGACTTGATTTCCTTCGCCAAAACAACCCGCAGAGCCAATAGTCGGTGTGTTGTCCATCGCATTGGACAAACATGGATGTTGTTTTTCGAAACACACGTTTAAAGCTATCAAAGGATTAAAATTGTTTTGATTGACCATTTGTTGTGTTCTGTATGATAGGTTGATGCAACCACTCATATCTCCACATGATGTGAACTGTCCAATTTTAACGCGGTTGTCAGCTCCTGCATAAGCAAGAGTTGTTGCGGGATTGTAACATGATCCATTAAAAATTGCATATTCATCCCAGAAAAATCCACCGCCATCGAAGAAATTTCCATTGATCGGACCTTCAAATGCAGCTAACCACTGAGGGCAACTTCCAATTGCACCGATAAAATCGCAAGTTGGCGTATTTGAGCATTCTTTACCAATGGTAAGCCAACTATCAAATTCACTAGTAGGAAATAAACCGAAGTTGTACAGGCAACTTTGATTGTATCCAAATTGACTTTCAATTTCGTGTTGGAATAAACCACAAGGAAATTGAAAAAAGACGGCGCTATCTGGGTCTTGAATACAATCTTGAAATGCCTCGGAAGCGAAAACTGAGGACAGGTAATTTTGAGGATTAGCAAAATTTATATACACTTCGTACGTAACGTAACCGGTGAGATCAACTCCGGGCTCGCCGTAGTCACCATAATGCACAGTACAGTCGATACTGACGGGGTTGGTTGCAAGCTGACCAAAGCTTAGTTTACCTACTGCCAAAAACACTAAAAACAAAGAAAATCGCAAGAAGATTTGATCCATCATAACTATTAATTGCTGTACGTTAAAGTCGCTAATGCCAAGGAATATGTTGCATTCCAAACTGAGCCGAATTGCGCGAATTTAGCCCAATTTGACCTTTTACAAAAAAATCAAGATTAAGACACTGTTTTATAAACGGTTATTACTTGTGATTTTGTTTTTACCTTCAACGATTAATTGAGATTATTCCGTTCAAAATATGAGCTTAAAAAACGGAATACGAACTGACATAATGGAACTATTTTATTTCATTGATAACAAAACGACCAGTAATTTTCCCGTTCTTTCTGATCACCTCGCTTTTTGAAAGCGTGCTATCGATCATTTGAATGTTATCGAAACTCTTGTGCATGTAAATATTTGTAATGAGCGCTTCGCGTTTGCTTCGATAAATTATTGTGTCTGATTGATTCGATTGGTCTTCTACAAAAGATGCAGCTTTATGAAATGCAAATGGATCGCCTTTAGTTGCAACAACTTTTCGAGAGGTGAAAAATAACACTGCAGAAAACGCCATAATAATTAGAAAAATGGCTGCCACAGAGTAACCAAGCCATGTCAATTTACCTCCCATCAATAACAATCTATCAATTCCAAAGGCGACTAACAAACAAGCAAAAGGAATAGCAAACGAAAAATATTCAGGTTCGAACAAAAATTTATTACCTAAGAAAATCGAAGTAAGGAAAATCAAAAAAACTTGAGACAACAGTGGTATCAACACGTACATAACCGGTCTGAAATACTCTGATTTACGAAGTTTTCGAAGAGCAAAGAAAATTAAAGTAACAGGAATTATAAGCACAAGGTAATGCCATCCATTCCATGCTGATGCTCCAATTCTAAAACCGAACAACTGATCTATACTATACCAAACATTCAATGGCAAACTATAATCTCCTTTTTGGTTCCACCCGAATGCCTTTCCATCGGAGTTCACCAATAAATCTAAATAAATACTCTTGGCTGCTTCTCCTCCATTAAACCACCAAAAGGTAAATAACACGAGTACTGTCAAACCCATTATACCATATTGCAAAAACGCCTTTTTTTGACCATGAAAAAAGATAAGCAACAAAAGGTGTGCAATCAATATGTAAAACACCAAATAGTGCGTGAGGAGCGCGGCAATAGATGCAATTGTATATAAAGGTATATGAAGCCAGTTGTGCTTATTTGCTACCGAGACTTGATAAATTGAATACGTAGATAACAGAATAAAAAATCCCGCAGGCATGTAAGCACGCGCAAGCTGGCTATATTCTAACATAAGCGGGTGCAAACACAACATCAAGGCAGTAATAACGGCAACACGTTCATTAAAAAGTTGTCGCGCGAAATAATAGCCTAGAATAACAGTCATGGCCCCAAAAAACAACGAGATGAATCTTAAAGCAAAATTGGTATTGCCAAAAGCCTTTGTCCACCAAGAAAGTATCAAATGATACAAAACAGAATTGCCATTGGCTCCAATAGTTGCGTTTACAACATTGCTGTAAGTCTTGCGATCTCGAAGATCCTTGCGCACAAACTGCTCCGGTACGTTTGGACGATCTATTAGCTCGCCGAATGGTCCGGTGGGATGCCCATTTACAAGGCATAGTGTTACCAATTCTTCCTTAGCGAGCCCCCTATCATCAAGACTGACGATACGCAGAAGCACAGCGCCAATTAGCAAGACAGTCATTATTATCGATGTTCTTATCAAATTTTATTCAATTGATTTTGTCCTCGAAACATAAAAAGCATGATTCAGGAACGGCTGCAATATTACATCTTTGATAGAATATGAAGCCTTCAAAACAAAATTTGATATTTTTTTGAATATTAAACCAACTTACGAAATAGAAGGTGATAGGTATTTTCATCCTAAGAAATTCGCTTTCTATCACGTCCGATTGGGAGTAATCCCGAGATCGAATCCTCATCAGACTGTCCTAATGCGCGATTCGGGATTCAACCATGAAAAAAGGTCACCCAAAATTGGATGACCTTAATTCAAGTTTAGTTTTTGAATTATCTATTTACAACAAGTCTTATTACTTCTGATTGTGAATTTACTGAGTAATGCACGAGATATATTCCATTTGGAATTTGAGAAGTAGGTAATTCGATAAATGCTGTTCCTACTACTTTTATTGCAGAACGATTGTAAACAACCTTTCCCGTAAGATCATATATCATAATTGAAACATCAGATTGATTTGAAGTCTCAACTTTTAAGACCGCATCATCACTTGTTGGATTTGGATATAAAGAAATACTTTCAGAAATGATACTTTCATTGAGATCAACACTTCCGATCGTAAAAGAATAAACGTCAGAACAGTTGCCATTGACAGCTGTGAGAGTTACTGTATGAGATCCAGAAGTAGTAAATGTTACTGTTGGATTTGTACTCGTAGATGTTTGGCCATCACCAAAATTCCATTGGTACGAAGTGGCATTGGTAGAATTATTATTGAAGCCGTAAGTATAACTTCCGAAGTTGAAATCATAATCGAAGTCAGCATTGGGCTCCGGATTAGCTTGAACAAAAACAAAATTTGAAATACCCACTCCATCGCAAGCATCAGAATTGGTAACTGTCACTGTGTATGCGCCTGTAGCTGTAGCTTCAATAGAAGAAGATGTGGCATTATCAATTGCGGTTCCATTCAAACTCCAAACATAACTATCTGAAGCCGAGGCGGTAAGTTCAACCGACTCACCATCACAAATCTGGGTAAGACCTCCAACACCAATCGTTGGAACTGGAGAATCGCTAACAGAAACATCGATGCTGTTTGACACTACAGAGCAACCATTACCATCAGTATAAGTTACATTGAATGTGCCCGAATTGGAAACCACAATTGATGAAGAAGTAGCGTCGTTGGACCATTCGTTGCCTGAGTTGTTTGACGAAGTAAGAGTTACGGAACCGCCTGTGCAGAATGCTGTTGAACCATCGGCCGAAATATTAACAGAAGGAAGAGCATGAACATTGATTTGAATCGTTTGAGCAGTTGCAGCGCAACCTCTTGCCGACGAAAGATTGAGAGTAACTGACGCTGGAGCAGCAATCTCAACTGAATTCTCTGATGTTCCATTGCTCCAAGAAAAAATAGCATTCGAAACATTTGTTTCGGCACTTAATACAACTGACTCACCGACACAAACAGTTGTATTTCCTTCGGATACAATAGCAAACGTAACTGTGTAATCGATAGAATTATCATAATTAGCATTTTGAGGATCCCACTCTGCCCAGCATGAAGTCCAGTTTTCAGAACCAAAAGCTCCACGGTATGATGTTGTAGTAAAAAATGCATTATCTAAATAAGAGTCACTAAAAGACGCTCCGTTAGCAAGTGGTGAAGTTGCCTGAATAGTAAGATCAGGTGAAGATAATGAAGTACTCAGAAACTGAAGGCTCGGAGTTGAATTGATCATTGAATTTGAATTACCCGCAGCATCGAACCAACTATTAATATTAAATCCACCTGCAATATTATTTGGATTGGCATTTGTGTTTGTTGCGAGACTGTCGGCTACAGCACAAATAACTGAGTTTTTAAATCTCAAAACATTGTTTGTGGCATTGTTGTGAGTCGAACTGCCATCCACCAAAAGACCAACAGGATAGTCAGTAAAAACAGAATTGAATACGCTTGTTTGCGTACTTCTTCTTAAGTGAAGTGCACGTTTGTAATTCGAGTTTATTGTGGATGATTGAGCTAAAGGACCAATTACAGTAAAGTTTGAAAAGACAGGCTTGGTGTTAGGTGTATTGGCAGTACCTTGACCATCGTTGTCAGATTCAAATCCATTAGAACCCGACTGGTCAGCGATGTTTGGATCGCGCAAAACAAGTCCGAATTGAAGATTTCCACGGTAACCGAAATCAGTGTCAAAATCATCATCCCAGTTTCTGTATGCTATAAGATTTTTACAATTCACAGTTCCTCCGAACCATTCAAATGCATCATCACCGCTGTATGATACTTGAATGTTCTCAATTATGGTTCCTCTGCCAACACCGCCCATTGTGAGACCATTAATTTCATTATTTGGTTGAAAAGGAATGCCACCAAATTCTATTCTAACATAACGCAGAATGCCGCTGTCATCATCATCATTGGGTGTGGCTCCACCACCATATATTGAACCAACACCACCTTCTATAATTGCCTCACCTGCTGCAATTCCTGAACCGGCATTAGCAGGGGTATTTACACTTGCTCTCCCACAAAGAATCAAACCACCCCAATCTCCATATCCACGTTGACCGGCAGCTTTTTGGGAAGTAAATACAATCGGTTGTTCTGCTGTGGCATCAGCAATAATGCGTGCACCACGCTCTATAATTAAAGTACCTTTTGTGTTAAAGTCACCTTTAATAATAGTGCCCGGCTCAATAGTTACTGTTGCCCCTGACTTAACATACACCCATCCATTCAAAAGGTATACGTTATCGTTTGTCCAGTTGGTGTTTGCTGTGATGTCTCCAGAGACAATAATTTGTGCTGAGGCCGAGTTCACCATCAGCATTAAGAAAAAGAGATTATGAAGTAATTTTTTCATCAGGTAATTTATTTATTTACACTGCGAAGTACCAATTTGCACTTTACGGAATTATGAGTTTCATTTTATTGAATTGTTACGAACGAATGAATGATGTCGCAAGGAATGTTAAGAAAAGGTGAAGGCAGTAATGAGAAATGATGGATGATAAATTAAGATTGATGGAGGAAATACTCATAACTCATAATTCACAATTCTTTCAGTCCTTCTTAAAGGAATACGTCACACCAAACGTAACGTATGTACCACGTTTAAATTTGTTATAAACCTGATCATTGTCTCTTTCAATTTTGCCGTCCTCATTGGCATCTTGCAACCACAACACAGGTTGATTCAGCAAGTCTTGAATACCAACTCTTACAGCGAAATGTTCTCCTATTCCTTTGGAAACAGTTAGATCAATTAGATTTCTAGGCATCTCATAAACTTCAGGCACACCAGGAACACCAACCACCACCACTCTACTTCCGATTACATTGTACATGACACTTACGCTCAGATCCAACGAATCATTCTGATAATAAATACCAGTATTGATGATATAAGGAGATTGCCCCATCATGGGTCTATCTGTATTAACACCTGTTTCAGTATTGGAATCGGAAAGTTGAATAACACTCTTGATAAAAGAAGCATTGGCGACTAGCATAATATTCTGAATAAATGGGACATTACTTATTGAATTTAATTTCTTTCTCATATCAAGTTCAACTCCGTAATTGATTGCGCCTTTCGCATTACCAGGAATAAAACTCAGCGTTCCACCGCTTCCGACACCAGGCTGAAAATACAGTTCTATTGGATTGTCAAATTGTTTATAGAAAGCACCGACACTGAACATTTCGCCTGCAGAGGGATATAGCTCCCAACGAATATCGTAGTTATTGATAGTTGCAAATGTCAGGTTAGGATTACCTGTCATGATTGCATTTCTTTTATAATCATAAAACGAGAAAGGCGCCAATTCGCGGAATTCAGGACGATTGACTGTTTTACCAGCTGCAAATCTTATAAGCGACTGCGGTGAGAAATAATATGCTATGTTGATACTAGGAAGTAACACAAGGCTATCCTTTATAATATCATACTCTTTGTTCTGCAGATCTTTTGTATTGAGAGTTTGAATATTCTTTTCGGCTCTCAAGCCTCCATCAATTAATATCCGTTTGAAAGGAACAGTAGCTTTGAGATAAAAAGCACTCAACCTATTTTTTGCTGTATAAGCATCCTGTGGTTTGGTATCCTCATCTATTTGGAAACCATTCGAGTTGTTTATGTTGTCAGTAGCGAGAATCTGATCTATTGGCTTTGTGAGAAGATCATAGTTGCCATAAGTCTGGAATGTAGCCGGCTTATAACCAATATTTCTAATTCTAAAGTCTCTTGATTTATCTTCAAAATAAAATCCACCTTTTAATGAAATAAATTGCTCTCTACCGGCAAGATCATCAGCCATTTTATAAAGCTTATGTTCATAATTAGCAGCCGCCATTGGAGTGCGCTCACTCAAGTCGAGGAATAATCTTCCAAAATAATTCGGATCAGCACTTGCAGGCAGATAAGCTGTATAAGGCGAATTCAAATCATCCAATGATTGAGTATATCTGATTCTTTTCCAGTCCGGATCTGAACTTCCTGCATAGGACAAACCAACGGTCCAGTCAAGAAGTCCCATTCGTCCAAATAGGTCATGCTGTCCACTGAGTTGATTCGCAGAAATAATTCTCTGATTAAAATTGAAGAAATATTCTCTTCTGTTATTAGAAGCTTCAAAATCCACACCTGTTCTGAATACATCTTCAGTTTGTGCAGTTTGATTTGTAAAGCTTCTCAATTCGATCTTATGAGCTTTGGTCCTGAAACCGACATTAAAGAGAAAGCCAACCCTCGTCTGGGCTTGAAAAGTACTATCATTGAAGTAAGTAACCGTATCACTTGCATTGGCAAAGGTGTCATAAACATTGTAGACACCAACCTCCGATAAAAATGCTGTCCGAGTTCTGCTGTAATTAATAGCACCAATGATTCCAAGTTCTTTGTTATCTCTTTTCCATCTTTTTCCGATGCTCACGCTTGTTCTATTATCAAGTGGGGCGGTTTCGCTTTGATCTGCCCAGGTATTTGGCATGCCTTTACCAAGAGTCAATTTATCTTCATTGCTTATGGTGCGCACATTTGAAGGGAAATTGTCCGCTAGTTTCCGACTTCCGTCATCGAAACCCAACCAATCACTTTTACCGCGGTGACTAAATCTAAAATTCTCTAATGTGGTTCCTACTCGGTATCCAAAATTCTGATTGACTGTCACTTCAAAATTTCGTGTCGGGAAATTTTTAGTAAATACTTTAATTGCTCCACCGGCAAATTCACCAGGCAAATCAGCAGAAGGCGATTTATAAATGAGAAATCGATCTATCAAGCCACTAGGTATAATATCAAATGAAAAAGACTTTACATCCGACTCCATGCTCGGAGCTAGTGCATTGTTAACCATCACAGCGTTGTAACGCTCGCTCAAACCTCTTACAATAACAAATCTGTTGTCAACGACCGTCACTCCAGGAATTCTTCTCGCCACTTCGGAGGCGTCACGATCTTGGGACTTTGCTATTTGAGCCGCACTCAAACCACTCAGCACACCCTTTGCTTCTTTCATTTCCATAAGCACTGCCGCTTCTGAATTTGTCACTCTTGTATCTACAATTTCTACAACTCCGGTTTCGATAGTTGCAGCGCTTAGGTTCACGTCAACAGTAGTTGTTTTACCTGATTCAACTTCAATTCCTGTAATTTTTTTTGTTTGATATGATATATATTGAACAGTGATATCGTGTTTACTTACGGGTACATTTTTTATGGAATAAACTCCAAAGAGATCTGTCGTGGAGCCGACACCCAAAGCTTCGATACTTACTACCACTCCTACGAGCTCTTCGCCTGTGATATCGTCAATAATTTTGCCAGTAATAATGCCCCCTGTTTGTGCTAGTAATGAACCATATAACAAGATCGATAAAAATAAGATAACCGCCTTTTTCATGCCTTTTATTTATGGCGCAAAAGAATCAACGTCTTGTTTCCTGCGTGTTTCCGCAGAATTAAGTAAGCGTTAACCGGGAGGGAATTTATTGCGTATTAGCATGCAAGAAGTGAGCATACTTATTGCATTCCACTGAATTTACAAAATAAAAATCCTTGAATGAATAAACATGCCATCAACTAAGCATACCCATAGATGAAAACGAATGCCAGAGGTGCTCTTATGAGTTTTGGACAAAAAAACCGACACTAACCAGTGGTTTAGATATCAAAGAATAAATGGTGAATGCTTTTGAAATAACCCTCTTAAGGCAACTTCTAATAAACTCTTTCACTTACTAGATTTGAATTTTCGTCCCACATCTTCCAGACATCGATTTTTTTTCCCTTGCTGTAAACCATATGATACCGCTTTACATGATTGTCGTCCCATACCGTCCATACTCCATCTTTCAATCCTGCACTGTAAGTGGCTTCTCCCACTTTCACTCCTTTGTTATTAAACTGATTCCAAAGACCATGTTTCTTGCCAGTAATGTAAGAGCCTGTTTCTTCGAGCCAACCGCCCTCATTATAAAACATAACTACACCCTCAGCGGCACCGTTAACAATTTGTGACTTCATACGAACCTGACCATTATCAAAAAAGCCCGACACTTCACCTGTATATAAATTGCCTTGAGCATCGTGATATAATCCATCAGCCGCTTCAGTGGCTTGTGAAAATGAAACTAGAGAACAGATTAAAAATCCGATTATTACTATGAAATTCTTCATGACCTGCTGAGTTAAATGTTGTAACATGCGCCGAATAATTCAGCAACACAATGTTAACGTTAAATCAACATACGGGTTCCATTATTAATGTTAAGTTTTTAACTCACTTATCTATAGGCACTTGTACGAATGCATATGTTAATAGAACGTTACGAACCTTTACTTCTCTAGTAAGGTTACTTCGATTAATTCATCTGTATTAGAAGCAGGAACATTCACAACGCGAGGCTCAAAAGACACCAGTGCAAATTGAATTTTAATCTCAGAATCGCTGTTGGCAGTCAGCTCAAAAAAGCCATCGCGATCTGTGTAGGTGTATATATCAGATCCAACAACAGAAACTTTTACCCCGGTAAGCGATTCACCGAGGGTAATCTCATTTACGAAACCTTTAATTACAACAGAATTTTTAGTTGGATTTCCATGAGCTAAAATCACTGTGGCCATAAAAGAAAATAAAATTGTCGCGATAAATTTCATGAATCAAAAATGACTATGCTATTCAAACTGGATGTAATACTCACGTTAAGTAAAGTTTAAGAAAGCGTTTTCCCTGGTTTAAGTGTTTCGACTAGAAACAATTCCATAAACTCCGACAAACGTCTAACCTCGAGTATATCCACACTGTATTTCGACTTAGCGCCAAATATTCTACCCTGAATAATTCCTGCTCTCTTGAGTTCTCGTAAATGTTGAATGACGGTTGTTCCCGACAATTGAGGAACACTCACTACTTCACCTTCTATTAGATTTCCATTTTTGACGATTGCCATCAAAATAGCAACACGCGCAGGATGTCCAATTGCTCGACTGAAATGAGCAACCTGTTTTTCTAACTCGCTGTAACTTTCTGCTTCTCCTGTCATAGTTCAATTTTGAACGCAGCAAAATTGAAGCACTTTTGTTTACACAAAATGACAGATATGTTATGGTTCGATGAACAAAACAACTAATTCTGCACAAAAATGAACTGTCTTAATCAAGAAATTCTTCGAGGCGCTCTCTGAACAGCGGGAAAATGTTTAAGTTACTATGCTTACCACCAACTAGAGTAACCATGTGTACATCCTTTCCCGAACTTTCTGCCTGTCGAAATAATTTTAACGCCGAATTGTATTTGACCATGAGGTCCTTGGTTCCATGCAGTATTAATATAGGAGATTCGATGTGTTGAATGTGAATGTCGGATCTAAATTTATAACGCAAGAGATAACGCACTGGAAGAAAAGGTAGGTGTGAATTGGCAACATCAATCAAATTAAAAAAGGGAGTTTCGAGCACTAACCTTTCACATTTTTTTCGTGACGCAAGTCGTGTTGCAAATCCTGAACCCAAAGATCTACCGTATATTATAATTTTTTGTCCAGAATATTTTTCTTCAATAAATTCGTAACAATGTTCGACATCGCGATGCAAAATTCCCTCCGAACGTTTGCCGCTACTTTGTCCGTATTGTCTGTAATCCATTACAAAAACATCATAACCATAACTGGTAAGTTCCTCAGCCATAAACTGCCAGCGTTTTAGACTACCAGTATTTCCGTGAAGATAAAAAATCACGCCCTTTGGATTGTGAATTTTAAGTAATAATGCGTGGATTTTTCCGTCGTTGGGCGTATTTATAAAAATGGAACTAGCAAAGGTTGATAGTTTAATCTCGAATGGCTCTCCAGAGATCGTAGGAACGAAAATAAATTTCTCCTGCAATAAAAAATAGCCCAAACTAATAACTGCATACACTAGAATAACTATAAGCAGTATTTTAATTATGACCATCTCTTCTTCCCTTTAAAAAATCGATCTTCGACCGATATGCACTGAGAAATAACATTAGTATTTAACTTCTTAGTAATTCAGCAATTCCAATAGCATATTTTCAAAATATTTATTGGCTAGAAAATTTTTCTCAAGATTCGCATTAAATGGAATTGGTGTATCAAGACTTGCGCAGCGTTTTACTGGAGCATCAAGATGTTGAAAACAATTTTCGGATATAAGTGCGGCCAACTCACCTCCTATTCCTCCTGTTAAATTGTCTTCATGGAGAACTATAACTCTTCCTGTCTTCTTTACCGAACGATAAATTGCTTCGGTATCAAGAGGAGCGAGTGTTCTAAGATCAAGAAGATCGGCACTTATCTTCGGATGTTTACCCAATGTATCTAGCGCCCAGTGTACACCAAGTCCATAAGTAACAATCGTTACATCATTGCCTTTTTTGAGTAAGGTTGCCTTTCCAAAAGGAAGAGTGTAATAATCATCGGGGACCTCGGTGGTTATATTGCGATACAAACCTTTGTGTTCAAAAAACAACACAGGATTGGGATCCTCGAATGACTGACATAAGAGACCTTTTGCATCATGAGGAAATGCTGGGTAAGCTATTTTTAATCCGGCCACATGAAAAAACCAAGACTCGTTACTTTGGCTGTGGAAAGGGCCTGCAGCAACTCCTGCGCCGGTTGGCATGCGCACTACTACATCGGCATTTTCAGCCCAGCGATAATGGAGTTTGGCTAAATTATTTACAATCTGATTAAATCCACAGGTTACAAAATCTGCAAATTGCATCTCCACCATTGCCTTCCATCCTTTGATTGAAAGACCAAGTGCTGTTCCTACAATTGCAGACTCGCACAATGGAGTGTTTCGCACCCTGTCTTTGCCAAACTGCTCTACAAAGCCTTCGGTTACTTTAAATACACCGCCATACTTAGCAATATCTTGACCCATAAGAACCAACTTATCGTGCTTAAGCATACTTTGTCTTAAGCCATCTGAAATAGCATCAATAAATCTCTTTTCAGATTTTGAATTTGATTTCGGAAGTATTTCAGAATTTGAAAATGGCTTAAATACATCATGAAATTCAGCCTCCGTGTGAGGGGTAATATCTTCCTGATCAAATGCCTTCTTTAATGATGCCGCAATTTCCTCTTTGAGTTGAGCTCGCAGTTTTAACACATCCTCTTCACTTATCATCTTCTGTTCCAGCAGCCATGCTTCGTAATTAGTTACGGGATCCTTTTTTTCCCACGACTCTATAAGCCCATCCGGATAGTATTTAGTTCCGCTAGCTTCTTCATGACCGCGAAGTCTAAAGGTCATAAGTTCAAGTAAAATTGGTCTAGGATTTTCCCGAATACTCTTTGCTATTTTTTTCACTGTTGCATACACTTCCAAAATATTATTTCCATCGATTTGTATTGCATCCTCTGCCGGCATTCCATACCCAATTGCTTTATCGATAAATTGTTTGCACTTGAATTGCTCTGAGCTAGGGGTGGACAATCCCCAAGCATTATTTTCTATAGCAATAATTACAGGTAGATCCCAGACTGTAGCAACATTAAGCGCCTCATGAAAATCGCCTTCACTCGCGCCACCATCACCACAAAAAACTATCGTCGCTTTTTTTTCGGCTCCCAATTTTGAAGCAAGTGCGATGCCATCTGCGATGCCAAGTTGCGGGCCCAAGTGAGAAATCATTCCAACCAAATGATGTTCTTTGGAACCGAAGTGAAAAGAACGATCTCTTCCTTTGGTAAATCCATTCTGTTTGCCTTGAAATTGAGCGAATAGTTTTTCAAGCGGTAATTTTCTTGAAGTAAAAACACCAAGATTTCTGTGCATAGGAAGTATAAATTCATCATGTTCCAATGCCTCAGTAATCCCTACAGAAATAGCCTCTTGGCCAAAGCTACTAAACCATTTCGAAATTTTTCCTTGTCGAAGCTGGCTCAACATCTTTTCTTCAATCAATCTAGGAAGAAGAATTGCGCGATATAAATCCAGCATCTCACTATCAGATACTGCTTTATTTTTTTTAAATGAAATCTGTATTTTTTCTTTGGTAGCCATGTCCATATATCAAATTATCGGGAGAGTGCGAAAGTAGGCATGCAATGTCGCAGTAGTTATCTTCTGTGGAAACAATCAAAACATTTGTCTGTTGCTATTGGCATATTGCGAATTAGACTTTTAAAGATATCGATTGGTAACTATAATCGGAAAAAATATTTTCCGATTAACTATTGTAAAAAATCATAATGACAAAATAAAAAAGGAAGTTAAATTGTGCTTAAGATAATATTATTGTTATATCTTCGCATTCAATTTAGAAATCAAAATTTAAAACATGGCAAATTCAAGATTATTAAATGACATTCAAAGTCATTTGTCAAAACTAGAGCAAGAGTACAATGCCCTTTCTCAAGCTTACCAAATCATCGCTGCAAGTGAAAGTGATTCCGGCAAAGCTCCAAAAATTTCGAATCTTAAAAGTCTTATCGGGTCTACCGGTACGGGTAAAAAAAGAGGAAGAAAACCTGGTAGCACTAATGCTGCAAAAGCAGCAAAAGATACGGGCAGGGTTAGAAAAGGTTCAAACATTGATCCTGAAACAGGAAAAAGAAGAAGAGTTCCAGGACTCAGTGGTGTTATTCAAGAGACCCTTAAAAAACAAGGTAAATTCATGACAAACACTGAGATCACTAACAAACTATCCTCCAACTATCCTGCTAAAACAAAACCAGAATTGAGCAGGTATCTTTCAATCATACTTTCTAACATGAAAGCTGATGGAACTCTCAACAGTTACAAATTTGATAAGCAAGGTAACCCTACAAGACACGGTTACTGGGGATTGGCGAATTGGTTTGATGGCACTAAGCCAAAATCTGAATTCGGTAAATAAATAATATTTTTCCATCTATTTATAAGAGCAGACATTTTGGTTTGCTCTTTTTTTGTTTAAAACCACTTAGGTAGAAAAAAGCAAGCACATCCATTATAGAAGAATACCGAATATACAAGTGTCGTTACGCACAAGTTTAAATGGCTAATATTCGTTTCCCTCGGTTGTTCTAAATACTCGAATTCTCGGCATTGTACCAAAATAAACAATCCCGTTTTTGGATTAATACCGTTGGGATATAGGTATTGGTCCAATGCAACTGCATATTACCGATTACACAAAATAGATTGTCCAGTTGCCCCAGTAGGCTCCATGCACTGGTATTTTGTTGAGTCCGTATCTCCCATTATAAAATTATCATATAGCTACAGCCTTTTGATAATTACAATTGGTATAAAAATGGTACGGACCATTTTATGTATAACCTTGGTGTAATTTCGGCTTTGCAACCTTGACCTATTTGAATGTAGCTTCGCCATTACCAAAGCAATTTATTCATGAGTCCTTTGGATCAATTAATAAATGTTTTTGGTAGAATATGGCTTGGTCTATTTTATAATTAAAACTGGTATATGTATATTTCGTTTTGGTATAATATCGGCTAAACTTGATGGAGCCAATTGAAGTTAACCAAGCAGAATCGGTGTTAATCTTTCTTTTTTGACTGTAAAATAAAATCATTCCAATAAAAAAAGACGCATCTTTACCAACTCCAATTTAGTTAGTGCAAAAATCGCAACCGACTTTCGATAAATTCAGTGATATTGCATACTAGACTCAAATTAACTCCGCTAACTTTAATTCATCACCTGGCTTAATTCCTGAAATTTTGTCTTAGAATCCAGCTATATTTGAAAACATATTCGGTTGAATAGACCGACTTACATAAAATTTTATGGCACAGATTTTTGATCTTGTTTTACCGGCGACTGTGGCTTCTTCTGACGATAAAATTCTCAGAGAAATAAAAGAAATTGGTGGTAATGAACTTATTATTAGCACATTTCGAATTTTAAAGAGGTCCATCGACGCGAGGCAAAAAGAAATTAAAGTACAGCTTAAAGTAGAAGTTTTTGAGCCGAACGAAATTGTATCCCCGAGATATATCAATAGGAGTTTCCCGATCCTAGATTCCTCCAAAAAAGTTATCATAGTTGGCGCCGGACCGGCAGGATTATTCGCGGCTTTACGCCTTATAGAATGTGGGATTAAACCAATTATAATTGAAAGAGGTAAAAATGTTCGCGAACGCAGAAGAGATATCGCCGCAATTCACAAACAACATATTGTAAACCCCAATTCGAATTATTGTTATGGTGAAGGCGGTGCAGGAACTTACTCTGATGGAAAACTATACACTAGAAGCACCAAGAGAGGAGACGTAAAAAGGACCTTAGAAACTCTTGTTCAATTTGGAGCAGAAGAAAACATTTTAATTGAAGCACATCCTCATATTGGCACCAATCGTTTACCTAAAATAATCGAGCAAATTCGGCAACAAATTCTTGAGAGCGGAGGAGAGATTCATTTTAATCAACAAGTAATTGATTTACACATAAAAAACGAAATAGTAAATTCCGTTGGCACTGCATCTGGCGATGTGTTTGAGGCAGATGCGTGCATATTAGCTACAGGTCATAGCGCTCGTGATATCTATGAATTATTGTTTAATAAGAATATTGAAATTAGCTTTAAACCATTTGCATTGGGAGTTAGAGCAGAGCATCCGCAGGCATTGATTGATAGCGTGCAATATAAATGTGTAACCCGTGACGAAATTTTGCCGGCGGCATCATATAGTCTAGTGGAACAAGTAGAAGGAAGAGGAGTCTATTCTTTTTGTATGTGTCCGGGCGGTATAATAGCGCCGTGTGCTACTAGTCAGGGGCAAGTTGTTACCAATGGCTGGTCACCGAGCAAACGGAATAATCCTTGGGCCAATTCGGGAATAGTTGTTCCAATTGAGTGGGACGACTTAAAAGAATTTCACCATAAAAAAGAGTTGGCAGGCATGTATTTTCAGCAAATGCTCGAAGAAAAATGCTGCAAAGTTGCCGGAAATACACAAGCTGCCCCAGCTCAACGTATGATAGACTTTGTAGAAAACAGGGTGTCCACCAGTCTGCCTTCATGTTCTTATCAGCCCGGACTGGTAAGCGTCAATTTAAATGAATTACTGCCTGCGTTTATAGCAACACGACTCAGAAAGGCGTTCAAATTATTTGGTTTAAAGTTGAAGGGTTACTATACCAATGAAGCAGTATTGGTGGCTCCGGAATCTAGAACATCATCACCGGTAAGGATACCAAGAGATCCTGAAACGATGGCGCATACCCAAATAAAGAATCTTTACCCATGCGCGGAGGGCGCAGGTTATGCAGGAGGAATAGTAAGCGCTGCAATTGATGGAGAAAAATCTGCTGATGCTATAATACGATCATTCAAAATGGCGCCAAGCCAGTCTTTGAAAGCTTAAAACGACCAATAAAAATTCTCACGGACAACTAGATTCAACAATCTCATTTTAAAATAGTTGAAAAAATATAGTGGAAGAATTAACTAATTTGAATACTTTTACGTTCAACAGCAATTAATACCGTATAAACATTCAATATAGTCCAATACCGTTTGGATTTATGTCTTAGTCCAATTCCATTTCTCTGCATTGTACTAAACATTAATCACAACGGGATCTACCAATGCAACTCATAAAAAGGTTTTGACCGTTTTATAAGGAACGTTTGTGTAGTGTGTGCGTAGCCTCATTGAACTAAATTGAACGTAGCTACTACATTACCGGATCAATTTATTGATTAGTCCTTTTGACAAACTAATAAATGCTTTCGGAAAAACACCCATAAAACAGTGAAGACCTTAAGATGGTATTTATCTGAAAACAAAGCAATTCATTCGTAATGAAAGGTTTACTGAAATATTTGATTATTCTTGTTCTTGCTTGCAGCGGTATGGCCGTGTTAGGTCAAAAAGAAGTTTATTATATCTCTGGGCAATTAAAGGACAAGGAGTTTAAAAAACGTTTAGATGGAGTCCAGATCATTGTTTACAAAGACGGCGGCCAATTTGATGTTTACAATAGCGGCACCAGTGGCAAGTATGAATTTAATTTACCCTTGGGATTTGTCTATGATGTCAAATTCACGAAACAAGATTATCTATCTAAAATAGTTAGGGTCGACACTCGAAACATACCCGAAGAAGATAAAGCGGGAGGCTTCGAGACCAACATGAATGGAGAGTTATTTAAAGCCCCTGAAGGATTTAACACCGATATACTAAAAGAACCAATGGCTGTAGCTTCTTTTAATAGCCAAACCAATACGCTCGAATTTGACTTTGAATACTCAGAGAAGAGACAAAAAGCAATTGACGCTGAATTTAAAAGACTCGATGATATAGCAAAAAATTTCGAAAAACTGAAAGCCCAGTTTGATGGTTTGGTTGCGGATGGTGACAAAAAAATGATAGAACAGAAATACCAAGATGCACTTGATAAATATACTGAGGCACTTGCCATTTTCCCTAAGGATGAAGGTGCACTGACCAAACGTGATAATGCAAAAGCCAAAGTAGATGAAATGAATGCTGGCAAAGAGCTTGAGGCGAAATATAAAAAGCTTATCGAGTCGGGAGATGCCAATTTTAAAGGTGAAAAGTGGGCTGAGGCAAAAAAAAATTTTCAGGACGCAATTAAGCTAAAAAGCGAAAATTATCCTAAAGAACAACTTTACCAAATAGAACTTGCGGAAGCCGATTCTAAGAAACGTGAGGAGTACAAAGGCATTTTAGCCGACGCTGATAAAAAATTCCAAAACGAAGATTACGCGGTTAGTATAGAACGTTACAAAACTGCTTCCGGAATTTATCCAAACGAAGCCTATCCGAAAGATCAAATTAGTAAAGCCCAACGCGCACTTGATAATATGTTGGCCGGCGAAGCAGATAAGCAGCGCATCAAAAAAGAGTACGACGATAAAATTGCTCTTGCAGAAAGGAATTTTAAAGATGACAAACTTGAATTGGCCTTAAAAAATTATAAAGAAGCATCAAGCATCAAACCTGACGAAGATTTGCCTGGCCAAAAGATCCCTGAAATTGAAGCACTTATAGCCGAGAGGAAAGCCCAAGCCGATGCAGATGCCCTGACCGCAAATTCGAATGCGGATAAAGAAAGACTTGAACAAGAGTATAACGATCATATAGCAAAAGCGGATGCGTTTTTCTCAAAAGAAGATTGGTTGGCGGCCAAATCAGAATATGAAGCTGCACTAACAGTTAAAGCAGATGCACAGTATCCGAAAACGCGTATTGAAAGAATTGAAATGTTATTAAAACAAGCTGGAGACGGTTTGTATGCAGCTAGACAAAAAGCAATTGCAGATTCACTTAGAAATGCTCAGCTCGCAGCGATGGATGAGGGAACCAGAAAAAGACTTGCACTGCAACAGAAGGCGAAGGTTGATTTTGAAAATAGGATGAAAATTCTTGAAGAACAACGTCAGGCCTCCGCTCAGAAAGTAATTGACAACAAAACAAGAAGCAGAAATCTTACCAGCAATGTAAATGCACAAGCCGAAGATGAGGTTGAACAGTATTATCGTGAGGCGAGACAAAAAGAAGAGGCAAGCAGGTATAATGAGATCGTTCAGCAAAAGGATGAGAATGAAAGTTTTTATGCGACAAAATCCAAAAAACGCGATGCAGCAATAGGGGAAAGTGAAGAAAAAATTGAAGAAAAACGCGGAGTAATAACAGAAATAGGGGCTCGTGGTGCAATTGCAAATTTGCGCGCTGTGAGCAATGGAGATAAAAAGAAAAAAGAAGCACAGGATAACACGAAGACATATCGAGAAAGTGCAGAATCTAGACAAATCTTTAACGTAGATAAAGTTGAGAAGAAAAAAGAGGCTCAAGAATCTATAACTGCAAACGACCGTTATCGCGCAAACAAAGTTCTTGACATGGATGATACCAAAAAACGTTTTGCAAAGAATCAAAATGGTTATGAGAAAAAAGGCGCTGCCATCATCAAGAACAATCAACTTGAAGTTGAAGAGCAGAATGACCGGAATCGCACGATGACCTACGAGGGAGAAGAAGTACGCAAAAAGAACGAAGAAAAAGTAAACGAAAAAATTCAGGAGAATTCCAAAAGGAGTTTAGAAGAAAAAAAATCGGCTGATGAACGAGTGATAAGCGCAGGAATGAAAATAGAAGAAAAGAAAAAAGCTTTTGAAAGAATTGGCGATGGCAAACAAGCTGATATAACTGAAAGAGCTGGCAAGATCGAAGAGAAAAAACAAGACGATGAGTATAATAGAGTTAAAAAAGAACAAGACTCTGCAAACGACCGATTTGCTAAACGTAACGAATTATTAGAAAAAGGTAGAGGCGAGCAAAAAAGCGAAGACGAATATTTTCCTGTATCCGGTTCAGAAGGATTGGCTGAAGGAGTTAGTGAGAATTCATACAAGTTGGGAAATAAAATGGTGACAGAACGTACCGTAAAAGTTGGAAATAAAGTTGACTCATATCGCAAAGTAGTTTCTAAAACGGGCATATACTATTTCAAAAATGACCACAGCATCACTGAAGTAATTTGGGATTTGGAGACACTTGGTTTGCCCAATTAAGCTGAAATGAGGTACCCAGCAATTATTTTCTAAAAAGCGAATGTCAAATTGCATTTAAATAATTCTATCATTCGCATAGGTTTGTGCAACTAGAAATTGTTATTTGATTATTTTAGTGCAATGCACTATAAGCTATAATACCAAATGTACAAGTGTAATAGACCAATCTTTATTTCCTTCGATTATTCTGAACATTTGTATTCTACGCATTAAACCAACACAAACTCGTTTTTGGACTAAAGTGTATATCGTTTTGTTTAACTGATTTTTATGAGTAAGAGAATTATTATTATCAATGGCCCAAATCTCAATCTTTTGGGCAAACGCAATCCTGACGTTTACGGCAATCAAGAATTTGTTCCTTTTTACAAAACACTTTGTGAAGTTTATTCTGATGTCACTTTGGAATATTATCAAAGCAATGTAGAAGGGGAGCTCATCAATAAGCTTCATGAAAAAGGATTTGCTTATGACGGAATCATTTTTAATCCAGGAGGTTATAGTCATACCAGCGTAGCATTGAGCGATGCCATTGAAGCCATCAAAACTCCGGTTGTAGAAGTCCACATCTCAAATATTTATGCCCGCGAAGAATACAGGCATGTCACGCTCACTGCCAAACACTGCGCAGGCGTAATTAGCGGCTTTGGATTGATGTCCTATGAATTGGCGTTGGATTATTTGGTGGAGTTTATGCAAGGTTAAGAGAAAAGGTAAGGATTAACTATTAGTTTTGAGTCCTTAAAATATTTTTTCGCCCCTTTTGGACTTACACCTCTGAATTCGTGGCGACAATGCGCCGATTGGAAAAGACTTGAGCGATTCATCTATCAATGCCTATTTTTTGCCCCGAATGCTCGAATGGCCCCGAGATCTATTCGTGTAATTCGTGTAATTCGTGGTTAACAAGAAAGACCGTTTCAAGAGCCCTGATTTTTTTTTGCTCCGAATGCTCAAATGGCCACGAGATCTATTC
>Ga0105048_10001883_pt1 | contig 33966 bp, 32 predicted proteins | sample MAT05_FD_78382 | JGI IMG/M metagenome (GOLD analysis project Ga0105048, IMG submission 78382) | Freshwater microbial communities from Lake Fryxell liftoff mats and glacier meltwater in Antarctica - MAT-05 | ecosystem: Environmental > Aquatic > Freshwater > Ice > Liftoff microbial mat | place... | reverse complement strand
GCCCGCCCCAAGTCAATAGGTGCCTGGCACCTATTGTTTGACCGGGGAAGACCCGGAGCCAGCGCAAAGCGACATCGGTGCAAGTCAATAGGTGCCTGGCACCTATTGTTTCTTAGCGTTTCGACATCGTTGGTGGTGGGTTCGGCCAATTGCTCATCGATACGGCGACCGGGGAAGACCCGGAGCCAGCGCAAAGCGACATCGGAATTGGACCAACCGGCGATGACATCGGGACGCGTACGAATAACGACGTGCATATGGTTAGAGAGGATGGCGTAGGTGTAGCACCCGCTTATTTGAAACGCGAAGGTACAATTCGCGGATTTTTTTGGTCTTGGTTTCGTGTCGGAATTGCTCAGTGAATAACTCTCTGCCCTTTTGTCCCATCTCGTTGCGAGTCTGCGCCGATTTAGCTAAAGTCAGCATGGCGTTTGCCAGCGAATCAATTTCTCTTGGCGGAATCAAGAAGCCGGTTGTCCGGTTTAGCACGACTTCTCGTGCACCATCAATGTCGTAGCTGATGACGGGTTTACCTGCAATCAAGGCTTGAGGCAATGCGCGTGCTAAGCCTTCTCGCAACGACGTGTGAACCAAAACATCCATCGACCCGACGTATCTTGGCACCTGATCTGGCGGCACCAGTCCCGTAAATACAAAGCGATTTTGCAATCCAAGTTTCTCGATTTCGGAGACGAACTGCTCTCGAAGGATTCCATCGCCAACAAAAAGAAATTTTGCATTCGGCTGATTTCGACAGACTTGCTCAGCTGCCTCGATGACGTATCGGTGCCCCTTGAGGTGAAATAACCGAGCGATTTTTCCGAACACGACGTCAGACGAAGTGAATCCAAGTTCTCGGCGAGTTTGCTCTCGGTCTTTGGCGGATTGGAGAAAGGGTTCGACATCCATTCCGCTATAAATCGTCGAGAACTTCTCCCGTTTAGCCACTTTGGCTTGAACCATCAATTCCGTCATGGCATCCGCAACACTGATCATATGGTGGCATCGTTTTGCCGCCCAGCGTTCACACTGGATGAAGAACCATCGACTCAACCAGCGTTGGTACGGATGAAAGGGTGCTCCGTGCACCGTATGAATGATGCACGGCACCTTGCATTTCCACGCCGCGGCTCGACCTAGAAGCCCAGCCTTGGCGCTGTGGGTATGAACGACGTCTGGACGCCAATCGCGAATCGCAACTTTCAACTCGTTCAACGCCCGGTTGTCGTGCGTAGGGGAGATCGATCGCATCAGCGAAGGATGGCTTTCAATCAACAGACCTTGGGTATCGGTTTGGGAAAGCAGTTTTCCTTCGGCTCCCTCGGACGGACCTGTTATCAATTTCACTTCGTCCCCAAAGTCACGGACCAAGTCTAAACAGTTAAAAAGAGTATTTTCCTGGGCACCCCCAACGATCATCCGGGTTATTACATGCATCACTCGCATATTAATTCGCTTGCCACCCTTGCGTTATTCCTAGGCCAAGCATAACGAATCGAGAGCCCGAATAGGATGCAAGCTGCGCCGACCCAGGTCCACCAGTGTGGTGGTTGATACGTTGGATCGCCGCTGCGAGTAAAGTGAACCCATACCGGCAAGAGGACTGGTTCCAAAAGCGTTAAGAGGGACGCGAGATGGCTTGGGGTTGTTCGCAGGCCGCGAGCAAAGAGCAAGTAGGGCAATCCCATTTGAAGCATTCCGAAGCCGGCCAGCAATAACCACATTGAGCCGCTCGGCAGCGAAACACCGCTCCACCAAACCAGTGGCAACATGAACAAGGCCGTGGCAATATGGTTCAAGGATATGAGCCACGCGGATTCATGCCTACGCAGTGCCTTGACGCTGATGATTACGCCTGCGTAGAAAAGTCCAGACCCAATTGCCAAAACGGGGGACCACCATTGGTGCTCTGGTGTCTCCTTCTCGAACAAAAACTCCATGATGACAATGAAGAGCACGCCAGCAACGCAAGTTGTCAGCATTACCCAGTCTCGAGCGACTGTTCGCTCTCGAAAAAGCAATACCGCCCCGATCATGACCCAGGCTGGGGCGAGATTTTGAAGCCAAATGGTGTTGGCTGGCGAACCATTCGAAATTGCGGTAAGAAAGGTCCAGTTCATTCCGACGAAGCAAATCGTCATTGGGAACATGGCCCAATGCAAGGTGGGTTTCCGGACCATCGGCAGAAGGAGCAAACAGGCAAAGAAGGCTCTCCAAAATGCAATCACGGAGCCACGCGATTCGCGGGGCCAAGCATTGAGCAAAGTGGATTGAGTGAAAAACCCGTTGCTGCTCCACAGGATTGCGGCTGCAACGACCAGTAGGATTCCCGTCGTTGTTGTACCGGTCTGATTTGGATGAATAGCTAGAGTCTTTTTCGCTGCGCTTGCCAAAGTAGATGATTCTTGTCGGTCTGAAAATCGGAAGCAAAAAGCAACCGATTTGTACCAACGAATTACTTTTTGCGATAGTCGATCGTGCTCTACTTAATTCGCTCGTTTGGCAGCGATGGGCTCCATGCGACTTGAAGTTGGCTGTCCAACCGGATAGCTTGGCTGCACGTAGGAAGTAGCAGGACCGACGGTATAAGGTGATCCAGTCTGGACTTCATAGGCATTGCCAATCTGTTCGGAACCGCCGTAGTTCATGTTTCCAGCGGCCCCGCAGGATTCACAGCCACCGTTCGAAACCGAAGCAGCATGTGCAGCCTCGCGGCAACCGGCGTCGCATGGTTCGCCAACATTGCTTACGCCATGGATGCGATTGCTCAGTCGAGTCAGAATGTTTGGTCTCCATCCTTGTCCGCAAGTGCATCCTGCAAAAGCCAACAACAAGCTGGCCGAAATCAATGTCGTTCGTTTCATTTCCCAAGTCTCCCGTTGAACTCTGTTGTGACTACCGGCAAAGGTGCACATTTTCCCGCACAACTCTACGCCGCAATTCCGGTTGTGCAAGCAAACATAGTAAATTTTTCCATATCGAAAAAGTTTTCCTAACGCTCTGTATCCTATTTAGGTGTTACAGTTGTTCAGCAATGGATTTACTCAAGCGGCCTTCAAGCTGCTTGGCCCGTCTCGCATGGTTCAACTAGAACGCGACACGCAGTCTACGGATAGAAAGCGGACTATAGAGTTTAGACTTGTTCATGGGCATTCCAGGAAAGACGGTAGCAAATGCTGCTCTCTAATAGATTTACCACATCATTTGGCTTCGAACTGCGAGGTCAAACTGTCACCCGTTTCTTTCTGCGAAACAGCTCCAATCGTCGAAACGAGTTTTTCGTTCTTGCGATTTACTTAGTAACCGTATTTCTCATTTTTTCCGGTTCGCGAATGGCAGTAGGAGACGACCCTGCTTGCCATTCATCCATTAACGGCCTACCTCAATCGTCCGAGATTTACGAGATTTCAACCCGGCATCTGCCTGACCAGTTTCGATGTGTTAATTTTGACCAGCCAAATGTTGAAGTGAACAAATGGTCGGACCATTGTTGGACTCCTAGTAACGTCGAGGAAGCTCTACCGAGCGGCGGTACGGGAATACTCACCATCATTTACGTTCACGGGAACTTCATGGAAAGGAATAACGCTTTAGAGCGGTTCCTAATCGTAAACCGATATCTGAAAGAGCAAGCGGATCAACCCTATCGATTGCTAATGCTCTCTTGGCCAAGTCAAAAGGAACGGAAACCTTTGCGAGACGTGTTTTCGAACGCCGAATCCGCCGAATGCCAATCTCTTTATTTTGCCTGGATGATGCAACGACTTCGAAACGAGCCGAAGCTGAGCGTTCTTGGATTTTCGTATGGTGCGCGGGCGGTGACAGGAGGACTCCATTTGGATGCTGGTGGGATGCTGCCGGGATATGTCCAATCCCCTTTGCCGAACACTTCCTCAGGATTAAACATTCGGCTCGGGTTGGTGGCACCAGCCATTGACCGGAATTGGATAGAAAGGAACGGCCGACACAATCTTGCGTTGACTCATGTCGATTCATTGATGAATCTCTATAATTCGAAAGATCCAATTCTGCGAAGATTTCGTTTCCTGGACCGATTTTCAAGACCGATTGCGGCAGGTTTTTCCGGATTTGCTGGATTTGCGACCCTTTCGGATCCTCGAGCAACACAGCCGTTGACTGGACAGATGCGAATTCGCCAATACGATTGTGGTTCGGTGATCGGCACCACTCACTCTGAGAAGAGCTATTACGGTGAGTGCCCTTACTTCCGGACCCTTATTCAGCACTTGCTCTGGAAAGAACCAGGGGACGTCACTTGTAATGCATCCATCGTTCCATGATAGCATCTCGCTGCGATGGGAGCACTCGACGCCCAGGTTCGAACCGGTTCCGTTAAAAGATCTTTCTTGGTCGATTGCGGATGCAGGGACGCTTCATGGGGCAATTCTTGTCGAACGCTTTCGGACTTATGCAGGTAAACTGCTCGACCTCTCTGATCACAAAATCCGTCTGAACGACGGCGCAAGCCAGCTATCCATCGACATGTCGTCCATCGCAGTCGAGTGGGAGCCCCAGTGCAAGCGATTGATTGAATTGAACCACGACTTGGTCCAGGGTCATGGCGATGTTAGCATCGTTCTGCTACTTTCGCCGGGTGAACCTTTTCCTGGCCATTCGCTGGGCACGCGCCCTACCTGCATGATGCACTTGAGCCAACTGCCGTTTGCCAAGTTAGACAAATGGTACAGTCAGGGAACGGACCTATGGATTGGTTCTCAGCATGCGGTCCCTAGCACTTGTTGGTCCAGTCAAATCAAGAGCCGCAGTCGCTTGCCGTACTTTCTTTCTGACGCAAAGGCAGTTGCCGAGCGGCCCGATGCGTTGGCTGTCCTCACGACCACCCGAGGATCCATTTCAGACACATCGGTCGCCAATCTACTGATGGTGGATAGCAAGGGGGAAATTGCCTCACCGCCCAGGGAAGACATCCTGGTTGGATGTACGTTGCTCGCTTTGGAGAGACTACTTCTTAAGAACGATGTGCGAATTCAGTACCGTGACATCGAAGCGAATGAGCTTGCAAGCGCAAGTGAAATTATACTAACCGGCTCGAGTGGCGGTGTGTGGTTTGCAGGGTTCTTGGATGGCGTTCGAATCGGAACAACAGACCGGTTGATGACAAGAATGCTAACGGAGCTTTGGAAGAAGCATGTTGGAGTGGACTTTGTTGCGCAGGCGGCGCAATGCTGTCGACCATCGGAAAGCAACCCAGGCTGCGAGTTAACCCCTTTGTTCGATCGGTAGCCAGTTTCTCGTGATTGGCCCGATATATACCGCGGATGGCCGTATCAGCCGATTATCGGCCCTTTGTTCAAAGATATGAGCGGCCCAGCCAGTGATCCGGGACAACACGAACAGAGGCGTGAACATCGGGGTCGGGATGCCGAGGCACCGAAAGGCCGACGCACTATAAAAATCCAGATTCGGAAACATTTTCTTTTCTCGCCGCATGACAAGCTCGATCCGCTCGGAAATCGCATAAAGCTGTTCTTGCCCAACGGCTTCACACAGTCGCTTTGACCAGACTTGAATGATATCGGATCGAGGATCGCACTGCTTGTACACGCGATGTCCAAATCCCATGATCTTTTCTTTTCGGGAAAGCATCTCAACTAGGCTCGTTTCCGCGGCATCGGGATCTTGGAATCGCTCAATCAGTTCCATGGCTGCTTCGTTGGCACCCCCATGAAGCGGGCCACGCAAAGCCCCAATACCCGCGGTGATAGCGGAATGGAAATCAGAAAGTGTCGACGCGACGATTCGAGCTGTGAAAGTCGATGCGTTGAATTCGTGTTCTGCATACAAAATCAAGGACACATCGAAGGCTCGACGATCCAACTCGGATGGCAGCTTGCCATGCAACGATTGCAGGAAATGTTCTGCGATGGAATCTGCGTCTAGCTCCACTTCGATGCGTAGTCCCGTATGTTGAAATTGGTACCAGTAGACCAAGATCGATGGCATGCAAGCCAGAAGTCGTTCAGCGGCTTCATATTGGTCTGCAAATCGAACCTCGGGCTCAAGCGTTCCCAACACCGAACAGCCCGTTCGAAGTACATCCATCGGATGCGATGAAGCAGGAAGTTGCTCCAGGACGGTTTTCAGGCGCGATGGGATTCCGCGACGCTCCTTCAATCGTCGAACGAAATTGGCAAGGTCAAGCACCTTGGGCAGCTCGCCGTACAGTAGGAGATAAGCCACTTCTTCGAAGCCTGCGTGTGCAGCCAAGTCCTCGATCGAGTATCCGAGGTACGTTAATCCGACGCCGTCGATTCCCACCGTACTCAGTCGGGTCTGGCCCGCAACGATTCCTTCCAGACCACCTTTATTTACTTTGTTCATGGTTGCAACCTTTGTTGATCGACACGTTTTTCCGCTGACAGATAATTCAAGACTTCGTAGAGTTCATCGCGAGTTTGGAGCGAATTGAGCATGGATTGCTGTGAGCCGTTTATTCGGATTGTTTCATAGGTGCTTTTGGCCGCAGCGTTCATGGCCCGAAAGGCCGTCAATGGATAGAGTGCCATTTGCACACCGGCATCGTCGAGTTGTGCCAACGTGAAGAGTGGCGTTCGTCCGAACTCGGTCAAGTTGGCTAAAAGTGGAACCTTTACCTCTTGGGAGAATCGACGGAAGTCATCCAACGTTTCAACTGCTTCTGCAAAGATCATGTCCGCTCCCGCAGCTACGTATGCATTGGCTCGACGGATTGCGGCATCGACCCCTTCCACACTGACCGCATCCGTACGGGCCATAATTACGAAGTCGGGATCCTTGCGACTGTTGACCGCAGCTCGAACTCGAGCTTGCATTTCCTCGAGTTCCACCAAGTTTTTTCCAGGTCGATGGCCACAACGCTTTGCCGCAACTTGGTCTTCCATATGTATGGCAGCAACTCCAACTCGCTCTAACTCTCGAATCGCTCTTTGGATGGTAAGTTCCGTTCCCCAGCCAGTGTCGATGTCCACCAACAATGGCAAGGAACAAGCGGCGGTGATTCGGGCTGCGTCGTCAAGGACGTCATTCAAACTGGTGATGCCAAGATCTGGTAATCCATGCGACGCGTTTGCAACCCCAGCACCAGAAAGATATAGGGCTTGAAATCCTGCCCTGAGTGCTTGCATGGCGCATAGGGCGTTAATTGCGCCAACGATTTGCAACGGTTTTTCAACTTGCACCAATTTTCGGAAACGTAATCCGGGGCTGGGTTCAGGCATACAATCCGTCCGAATACAAAATGAACTGAATTTTCTCGAATTCAGCTACGGTAGGTCATCAACGCAAATCTTCCGCGATCTACGCGATCAATGCAAGCCGACGACGAAGGATGCTCGTGGACTGTGGTAAAATCTGGACCGACGTCGCGGACCAGTGCGCGGTGTGTACTCGACATTTTCGTTTGCCGGATTCGTGAGGATTCGGACATCGCTGGAAGAATTTTTTTACGATGGCGATCGACCGTCGCCTACGGCTCGGAGTTAAAAAGATGAAAGACAATATGAGTTTATTTGACACTTATCGCCGATCGCCACTGACTGGTTCCAGGGCTCTGCCTTGGAACCCACTCACTTGCAGGCTCTGCCTGCCGAATCGTCAAGAATACTTGTTTCGCCTGCATTGGGAAGCGAGGCAGAGCCTCCGGAGCAGCGCGTTCCCAGGCAGAGCCCGGGAACGAGAAACTTTACTGGTGGCGTCAGCCGAGAAGGGTCGTTTTTTTCAAACGATTCGTATGATTAGCGTTTTGTTTGCTTGGAGTTGGATCGTGGCAATTCCTTTGACCGCTGCAGCGCAAGACATCAACGTTTGGATCGGTACGGGGCGAAGCCCATTGAGTCGTGGTATTTATCATTGTCAACTGAACACCAGCGGAGGCAAGCTGAGCGCACCAACCTTGGTGGCTGAGATGGACGGTCCAGGGTTTCTCGCCAAACACCCAACCCATTCTGTTCTCTATGCCGTTGGCGGACTCAGCAACGTGCCTGTCGTAGCGGCGTTTTCCATCGAAGGTTCCCCGGACAAACCGAGCCTTCGTTTCCGCAATTCAATTCCAATCGGTGACGGAGGGGCTGCGCATGTCTCGCTCGACAAGACGGGAAAGACTCTCTTTACAGCTCAATACGGTGGGGGATCGGTAGCCGTTTTTTCTGTTCAGCATGACGGTACTCTCGGCGAGAAGACTCAGTTGATCGACCATCAAGGAGCATCGAGGGTTGTCTCAGATCGCCAGGATGCTTCGCATGCTCACTGGACAGGGGTATCGCCCGACAATCGATTCTTGTTCGTTCCGGATTTGGGACTCGATCAAGTGGTTATTTACAAGATGGACGCTGCGACAAGCAAAATCGAAACTCACGGAAAAGGAGTGGTTCCCCCAGGAAGTGGACCAAGGCATATGAAATTTCATCCCAATGGTCGTTGGATCTACGTTCTCAACGAACTGGCGTTAACGGTAACGGTTTTCGAATACGATGCCAAGATGGGGACTATGACTCCACGTCAAACGATTGAGACCGTCCCAGCAGCAGAACTTGAAAGAGAAAAGGCAAAAAGCGCGTCGGAGATTCGCGTCCATCCCAATGGGAAGTTCGTGTACTCAGCCAATCGTGGCCACGACACGATCACCGTCTTTGCTGTGGATCAAGCAACAGGCGAATTGAAATTCGTCCAACGAGAAAACCCACGCTGCGCGACCCCTCGTAATTTCAATCTAACGCCAGATGCAAAATGGTTACTCGCCGCCGGCCAACTATCAAATACCCTAGGACTTTTCTCCGTGGATTCCGATTCAGGTCGGATTACGTTTCAGCAGACGAGTGTTTTTGTCCCGACCCCCATCTGTGTACTCTTTGATCACGGGGATTGAGACGATGAAGGCTGGAGGAACGAAGATTCAAGAGCGACGATCTCCTTAAATCGGCTCTGAATATCGAGGCTGGCTATTCGAGGCAAGTTTTGGGCCAGTACGATGCTTTCCATCGTATGAACTAAGCGGCGGAATTGTACGTCTCTTAGTTCAGCAGTAGTGGCATTTTCCTTGGATAAACGGCGATCGTCCTGGCTTTTTCGGTAGGCTTCGAAGCTTGGTAGTTGCTTTCTTTCCAGTTCGCGAACGTCCTAAAAAAGCGCCCAAGAAATAATTGCTGAACTCTTCATCATTCTCAATGTCTGGTCGACAGCCCGCGGCTGGCAAATCAAATCGTTGTACGAAGAATCCTACACGCACCGCCTTGGCGAGGCCCTTGCGTGGCTCGCCCCCCTCAAACATCGTATTTGCAAATCCGCCACAATAACATTGCGCCATCACCAATACGACTGGAACGCCGCTCGGAAGCCGATCGAGCCATTCGGAAAACGTCTTCATGCTTAATGGTTGCTCGCGCCAGCAGGTAATGGACGTGTTCATCGGTTCTTTGCTACTGCCGGGGGCACCGTGGGCGGTGACATAGATAAACAGACGATCGCCGTCCGACAACTTCATTGCGATGCCGTCCAAGGCGGCTCGTACGGATTTCGGACTGATAGGACCACTTATATTGGGTATCTGAGGGTTGCGATAACTCAGGCTCGGGCGATCGATCGCGAATGCACTTTCGAGGAGTGCGATAGTAGGCGAGTTTGCCTCCTCCTTTGGGCTCATGACTTGCAAATCTTCTTGAGTGTCAAAGCCGTCGGCAAAAAAGATCTGATGTTCTACGGTTGGTGGGAACTGCTCGCTAACCACTTGCTGAAAAAAAAGGACGTTGGCTTCGAGAGAGGCTTGGTTGCCTGCCGGTTCATAGCCGCCACCCAGCGTTAAGAGATAATCTTTGGCTGACACATCTTTTTCACAAAAGAGGGTAAGCAACGACTGCCTGTTCCATTCTCGGAAAAGGGCGACACATCCGCGCGCCACAATGGCATCCGTCGGAAAAAAGCCCCGAATCGACGAAACGGCTGGTTGCCTCCATTCCTCCATTCCTCCATTCCTCCCTCGCGGTAGAATGGGGGAATCGTGTCCGTGCACGGAACAATTACAGTCGAACCATCGATAAAAGAGAGGTGTGTGTTGAGTCTAGTCATCTGCAATCGAATTCCCCGCGTAATTTCCTTCGTGGTGGTCTTGTGTGCGTTTCGCTTGCCATCTTCTGCGAGTGCGCAAGAACACTCAAAAGACCGAAGTGCGACCGTTTCGGTTTCGGCCACACACGAAATCGTCTTGGTGCCGGAAAAAATCCGCTTGCAGATGCTCGTTCGAGCCGAGAGTCGCGAAGGAGAAAACGCAATGAAGCTTCTTCAAAAGCATCAAGAGCGTGTAAAAAAAGATTTGGTTGCATTAAATGCAGTCGAGTCATCGATCGAGTTTTCCGAGACTTCTATTTCCGTGGGAACGCCGGGTGTGGATGATCCGGAAATTGCTCGAAGAATGATCCGTCAACAAGCAGCACAGTTGGCCCAAATGCGAAATTTGAACCCACAGCTTCGCGGGCAGATTCAAACGCCCACCAGCGAAGATGGAATTAATGATCTGCCTCAAATATTCGCAGCAACATCAGTTCTCCTGGCCGAGTGGAAACTTGAAAACGGACTGGATGACGCCGCAATCCTGTTGCCCATTAAATTGAAGACAGCCGTTGACGAAAAAGATTTCAAAGGAAGGAAGCTGAAGGAAGCATTAGACCCTGATGAACAGTTACTCGTGCAGCCGCTTTTGGGATCTTCCATTTATTCCAGTTCCAATCGCCAGCCGGAATTCCAGTTGGTCTATGTTGGCAAAATGTCCACCAACCAAGAAGAAGTGGCCTTGGCCGAAGCTTTCAAGAAAGCCCAATCGCACGCTGACTTGCTGGCGAGGGTGGCTGGTCGCAAACTGGGCGGCATGCGATCGATTTCTTCGAATTCGAACGCGCTGCCGCAAAACTATCCTCAATCCTATGCACTCAATGTTAACAATTCGATCGTCGCATTTGCTAGAAAAAACGTTCGCGAAGTCGCAAGCGAGGATCCGAACGGTTTAAGGCAAATGGTCGCTGTCAACGTATCGTTCGATGTGGAATGAGGGAAGGCTGAAGGCGAAAGGCGAACACCTTAGGCGAGGGGCAGTTTCAAATCTACTTATAAATTGTGTGGCACGCTCTGAGGTAGGAAGGGCGTGATGAATCGCTAGAGTCATTTGCCACACTTCCCACGCCCATCGCTAATCGCTTTGGGCGTGCCACACGTACCACACGTACCACACGTACCACACGTACCACACAGTGGCCTAGCCTGGTAGTCTTAAGTCTGCCGCTCGCCTTACACCTTATTCTGGATCGCTTGCTCGATGATGGAGCAAGCTAAGTCGATGTGCTTTTCGGTTGTGACTCCCGGTGGTGGTAGGAACCTAATTCTGTTCGGGTTACTACCGGCTAAGAATCCCATGAGTCCCAAGTGATATAGCTGCATGATCATCTCTTTCGCTTCTTCGGCGCCACCGTCTCCCGGCGTAAAGGCGATCATCATCCCTTCGCCATACGGACCGCAAAGCTTGCCCGGATACTTTTTCGCTAACTGCTCAAGCTTGCTTCTGAAGTATTGATGGCGTCGAACGTTCCAGCCCGCGGAACCGAAACATTCCTTGGATTCCAACTCGTCCAGGACCGCAAGTCCACAACGAATCGAAGCGGTCGCGCCCGTAAACGTTTGAGAAAGTACCGGACCTTTTGGCTTCAGACTGTCTCCATAAAGTGTTGCGCAAACCTGAGTGATCTTGCCCAATGTGACTAGGTCTGCATACGCGTCGAGGCCAAAGTGCTGGAATGCAAAGGGTTGACTTAGTCTGGAAAAAGTTTGAACCTCATCAAAAATAACCAGAATCTTGTTTGCATGACAAATCTTGCAAAGCTCTTCGAAATAAGGTTTCGTGCCGGGATAGTAACCACCCTCGCCTGCAACCAACTCCAGCCAAAGGCAGGCATATTCTCCGGGATGACGAGCCAGCAACTTTCTCAACGTTTCGATCGCACCTCGCGTTGTCCCCTCCGGGTCCGCCGGATGGTACATGGGAATAAAATCGACGTCCAGTGTTTTGGGGAGCCCTGCTCGGTACGCTGGTCGATCCGTCAACTGCGCCAGTGCTAGGCTTCTTCCAGCAAAGCAATTGTCCAAACAGATCACTCGGGACGCGGGAAACCGATTGTGAAACGCAATCTTCAATGAATTTTCATTGGCCATTGCGCCACTGGTACTGAGCAAACAATGGTCCAGCTTGGCACCCAATCGGTTGGCGAGCCCAAGCAACCTCTCGCACATGATTAGCGAACCCGAATTGTGCTGGAGATTGCCTTGCATGACCGTGTCCTCCAGCCCCGCATCGACAGTTGCATTCAACATTGCTGGATGACTGTGTCCCATTCCATGAACACCAATTCCTACGATGAAGTCGAGCTTGACGCTGCCATCACCCAGTTCGACAAAAGGACCATTTCCAATACCACTAGTAATGTAGGGAAAGTAAGGGGCACCACCTCGGGCAACCGCAAGTCGCGATAATTCGTCTTGATACTGCGATACCAATTCTGGTTTTGCGGATCGAACTGCGTCGATCTTCGAACTATGATCCTTCAATGCCGCGGCCAGCAACTCTTTGGCTTTTCCGATACGCGGATCGGCCATCAGTCGGCTGGAGATGAGGGCATCTTCGTCGGTTCGACCACTTTTTCCGGTTTGTTGAAACGGCGAATGAAGGGATTGATTCATAGATCTACACGGAGGTTTGTGGACTGGTGGATTGGAGGTCGGTGGATTGGTGAGAACTCGACGATTGACAAGGAAACCTGTCAAAAAGTTCATCATCCTAACATGTTCCGCCGAACGTGAGAACTGCCGTCAGTACACTTCGATGGTCTTAACGGCTCCGGCACCCTGAGTGCTAGCTCCTTCGAGGCACCGCCAAGCGGCCTCAATGAGCTGATCGATTTTGAACGATCGGGAGGGCGCGTTGACCATCGCGACTCCGGATACCAGCGGTAGAGCAACCGTAGTCGCCAGCGTTGAGTCGATATTGGAACTATTGAATTTGGCAAAGGAATCGCGTATCCATTGCGCAAGTTCCGCGCGCTCCACATCTTGAAAGACCAAGGACAACTCTCCCTCGTTGCTAATAAAACCACGCACATTGCTCGCTTCGCCGTGAGTGTCCATGTATTCGATAAAGGTTGTTTGCCAGTTTTGCAAGGCGGCCACTGCGCTGTCCACCTTGGTCCCAAGTTTTTTGACAACAATCAGCGAGAGCGATCCCTGATCATTCCGGCACTGTTGGAGCAGTTGGTCCAAGTTGGAACTCAATTGCGGATCGCGTGCCGAACGGATTTCAACAAAGCGATGGTCGCCTGCCGATTTGCATTTTTGAAGTTCGTTGGATTCCGTCGGAATCCCTTTCATAGTCGATTGCGATTCCAGAATGACATCCACTTCGTTCGTTCCAGCCAAAGGGGCGACAGAGGCGGAGGTTGCATTCTTGACGGAATTGCAAACAGAATCGCCAGACAGGGCTCCGGCGACGCGTTGCCAATGGTCACGCAACTTTTCCCAAGCAATCACCCCGACGGAGAGCTCGGCTGGAATGGTGATTTGGGCACGCTGGCTGCACAATTGACCAGCCAAGGACCACCATGCGCGATGTTTTTCCACGGACAAACTTGTAGGAAACGATAACTTCTCAACGTTGGCCGTGCCACGGTTCGACGTGGCCGCGAGGTCGCTCCAAAAGGTTTGGGCCATTTTTGGCAAAGCGATTCGAAAGGATATGGGGATAGTCTCAAATGGGTCGAAGTTGGAACGATTACTTTCCTTCGACCATGCTGCTAGATCGTCGTCCGTTGTCAGTCGGTTTAGTTCCGCGATCATGCAAGTCGTGCGAATAAGTGAAATCGTGTCAACGATTCCCTTGCCCGCTTGACCTTGTCCAGCCGCCAAATAAAGTGGCATCAACGACTTCAGTAAAATCCTAGATCTTAGCGGTTCTCCAAAGCTGGTTTTCGACTGATAAAGCCATCGCAAAGCCACAGAGAGACAGTTGATTATGGCTTGATTCCGTTCTTCTGTCAGGTTGGAAGCCGATGGTTCGTTCGCACTGGACGCTTTGATGAGTTCCGCCATTAACGACTCAAGCGGATCGATTTGCCGATCCTGCAGTCGTGGCACGTGTGGCGTCAATAGTTGTGCTAACACATCGCTCGGCAATTCGTTCATTCGAGAGGCAAGTCGACCAATGGTCTCAGAACGAAAGTCAAGCGAATCGGTCTTGTCGACGTCCGAGGTTGATCCGGAACTCGGGCTGCAGGAGGAGCTAAGTGTTGTCGGCATGGAGTCTGTCAGCGCGAAAAAGTACGAGGAGGTAGCTGGCCAAACTTAGCTCGAATACTGGGGTATTCAACGGATGAAAAGAAAAGTTATTGAGTTCGATGGGCGTTTTAAAAATTCGAATCTAACGATCGTAGCGGTTGTGTATAAATGAGTGCTTTGATTGCCGTCTCTTTAGGCGAGGGGCAGTTTGAAATCTACCTATAAACTGGGTGGCACGCTCTGAGGTACGAAGGGCGTGGTGAATCGCTAGAGTCAGTTGCCACACTTCCCACGCCCATCGCTAATCGCGCTAATCGCTTTGGGCGTGCCACACGGTGGCCTGGACCGCTAGTCTTCTGTCTGCCGATCGCCTTAGAACAAAGGGTCATGACCGCCGGCGTGAAACTTGAAGTCGGCGGCATGCTCACCCGACTATCGGCAACACAATTTGAACCGTGGTCCCTTTACCCAAACTGCTGTCGATTTCCAATCGACCGTCGATTCCTTCGACAATCGTCTTGACGATATTCAATCCTAAGCCCGTTCCTCTAGGGGTCGTGGCTGGATCACGACCTGAATCACTTCTAAAGAACCGACGGGATACCCTGGCTAAATCCGTGGGCGAAATCCCAATGCCCGTGTCGGAAACTCGTAGCGTGCACTCGGAAGACGAAGTTTTCGTTAACTCGATCTCAACCGAACCATTTTCAAGCGTATATTTGATCGCATTATCGATAATATTGTGCAACACAATTCGCAAATGTTCGTGGTTGGCCAAAACCGTGATCGGTTCGAGTGAATTGAAATTCAAAGAAATGTTGTTGGCCGTGGCCAGGGCTTCGAAGAAATCGCTCGATTCGCGAATCATTGTGTCCAACCGAATCTGGCTGCATTTCGATTTCAAGCCAATCGCATTGGCCTCACTCAACAGCAACAATTGCTGAACTAGTTTGTTCAAGTACTCGCATTCGTTAAGCACACTTGAAAGCATGTCCGAGGACTTTCCATCGGGCAATCGCCCCAGGACCACTTCAACGTTACTTGTAATCGCTGCCAGCGGACTACGAAGTTGATGTGCGGAATTTGCGATCCAATCCTCATTGGCTTTCAGGTGCGACCGAACCCGACTGAGCAGCGAATTGACGGTGCCGGCAAAGCTGTCTAGCTCATCGCCGCTTCCACGCAATCCGAGTACCTGAGTCCTGTTCGTAACGGAAAGCTCAGCGGCTTGTTTGGTTAAGTCCGTCAATGGATTAAGCAACTGGGCAGACAGGATTAACGAGACGACGGGACCTAGAACGACCACGATGAGAAATACCCAAAGCAACAGTCGATCCAATTGTGCCATGGAGTCTTCCACTAATTCTAAGGAACAGCCCACCTGGATCCAGCCCGTCGGATTTCCCTTGTTCCTCGATGGTGAGCGATAAAATGGCCGATTCAAAAACCGATACTTGCCTGATTCTTGTATGTCCGTATTGCCGAGCGTCAGGGATTGAAGCGAGTCAGGGACACTAATCGTTTCCCAGGTTAACTTTTTCTTTTCATCGAAGACCCGTAGAAACCAATGATGCAACTCATGGGTAGCCGCATGACGATTCCAAGCCTGTGAACGCTCTGGACTAATTGGGCCAGCGATCAACTCCAACTGTTCAGCGAATTCCTGTGCATCGTCTTGCAGATCCAAATTGGTTTGCTTGACTTGCAACAGCGACGCTACGTTTCGAAATGCGAATCCGACCGCCAAAGCCGTGATCAATATAAACAAGGTTAAGATGACGGCAGTACGGACGCGGAACGTCAGTTTCCCCCAATAACGCATCCGCGATTGCCCTAGCAGTTCGGATGCGTCCTCTGGTTTGGGTCTGCCGTCAACCATTGTCAGATGCTTCTGGCGGTTCGATTCGAGGCTTGGGTTCCGATTCGGAGAGCATGTAGCCACGTCCTCGAATGGTATGGATCAACGATTGTTCAAAACCGCGATCCAATTTGCTTCGCAATCGATTGATGTGCACTTCGATTACGTTTGTTTCGCCTTCCCAGGTGGTTTCCCAAAGTTGGTGACACAGCATTTTTCGAGTTAAGACTTGATTCTCATGCCGAATGAAAAGTTCCACCAAAGACGTTTCTGTCGGCGACAGTTTGAGCTCTTTGCCTTCACGAAAGACACGCCGAGTCGTCAAATCCAGAAGCAGAGGGCCAAAGGTGAGTGTGCTCCCTTCGATTCGGTTGTTCCGTCGGGTAATGGCTGCGATTCGAGCAATCAACTCGAGCATTTCAAAGGGTTTGACGAGGTAATCGTCGGCCCCTTCATTTAAGCCAGCCACTCGATTTTCGAGCGAACCTAAAGCGGTCAATATTAAGACGGGGGTCGGATCGCGTTGGGCCCGAATGGCTTTTAACACATCCAAACCGTTCTCACCTGACAACATCAAATCTAGAACCACCGCATCTGGCCTTCGATCGCGAATCGCTTGAATTGCCAACGGGACCGTTGAAACAATCTCACACTTCATTTCCTGATCGGACAGTCCCTCTAAAATAGCGTTGGATAAGCTTGGGTCGTCCTCCACCAAAAGTATGTTTATTGCCATTGGTTACGCACCTTGGCCTTCGACTTTCTCTATTGTGTTGACGGTCCTGGATTGCAGGAGTGCGGCTGCAAACCCGACCAAATCGCCACGCTCCTTGGCATGATTCAGCATCGCCTGGAAGTCCTGCGATGCCTCCGCCAATTCAAGCAAGGACGGAGCGATACCAAAGGGCCGCATTCCCCGAGGCATCTTCTTGATCAAAAACTGCAGTGCCTCGGCGGGTTTGCCAACGCGCGTGAGCAAGTCAGCGTACGTTTCAATCGCGACGGTGCCATGCTCCTGGGGATCAAGCGACTCTGCCTTTTGTAAAAACATTTTCAATGCGGAATCCACATGTTCCCCCAATAGAGCTCGAAACATGCCAAGCGACATTGGGTAGAGGTCCGCAAAAGGCTCTTCACTCGGATATTGGTATTGCGAATGAAGCTGCCGACCATATTGAGCCATATCGACCGCGAGCCGCAATTGCTGCTCATTATCAAGAATTCTTGCAAAACGAACCGTAGATGACAAATGGGTTGTGTCCAGGTGATAGGTTCCATCGCGAAGCAATGTTGGTCGGGTCGACAACAGTGTCTCCAGCGAGGATTCGGAATGTACGGGACTTGTCCCATCGCATTTCTCCCGTCGCACAATGTCCGATTTCAAACTGGACAATAGCTCCGCATGGACATGTTCGACCAACGTTCCCACTGCCGCTTGCTGATCGGCTCTGCCTCGCATGGAGACCACCGAATCGAGCATGGTGATCGTATTGCAAGTGCCTCTCATTTCGAGCGACAATTTCGTTCCCCTGGCTACATCGATCGCTTCGTGGACCAGTAAGCCAAGTACGGTATCCAAATTATCTTGGGTCACAGGCACATCGCGCATTGCATCTGCCGTGGCCTGTCTGTCTCCCACGGCCCGCAGATACATCCAACCCTCTTGTAGATTCCCGGCTCGCATCAAGGCTGTACCAACTTCCGCACAAGCCTCCAGCAGTTTTTTGTCCAATTGGTCTTGCAACTCAGGTGAAATGGCTTCTTGTTGGGTTGCAACGTGAGCACCCGACAAATCGGTATGCACAGCAGGCAGCCCAAGCTCGATACGATGAAGCATTTTCAAGGCTTCAAAGAGTTCTGGATATCGAGCGTCTCGCCTCATGGTGTTGGCGAGCAATTGTGCCGCGGCCGCTGGACCATTCTCGAGTACTGTCTTTTCCAGGGAATCAAACAAGTCGGTTGTTTTCAATTTGGTTTATCAACGCGTAGGGGACGTAAAAGGATTCATGCTACGACTGTTGGTCAAAATGGACTGTCGGTCGGTTGTGTTCGTGCTGTTCAATTTCATTGGACGCTCGCCATTATATTGCCAGTTGGCTAAAGAATCGCCAATGGATTTCGAGGTTGTTCGAGAGTACCTCGCGTTACGCCAATGCGATTCTCGGCTTTGAGTGACTTCCAAACGGTTGGGCCGTCGATTTTCCCAGCAAGCAGGTCGCTGTAAAGTCCTAGTAGCCGAGTCGTTTCGCTCTCTGGAGCATCGCGAAGCAACTCGATTCGGAAGTGCTTAATTCCCATGCGGATCAGCTTGGGAGTTACCTCCGCACCGCTTTGAGCATGTCCATTGTAAAGCGTATTCCTGCAGCCGATATCGGCGTGGAGCACGTGCTCGACCCCTAACCTGTCCCGCAGCTTAACTTCATGCCGATCGCAAGGGCGGCCGCAATTCGATTTGTTGGTGCCAGGCGACATGACTGTACAGAACACGCAATGCTCCATGTGAAACATCGGCATATGCTGGTGGATAACCACTTCCAGCCATGAACTTGGCAACCCTTGAACCAATTCCGTCAACTGGTCGCGATTCAAATCGTACGAGGCCGTGATGCGTTGCAGTCCTCGAGATATCAACCATTGGGCCGTCAGCGGATTGGTCACGTTTAAGGAAAAGTCTCCGATGGCCGGAATTTCGTGTTCGCGCGTAAAATCTAAGGCAGCGAGATTGCGAACCAACCAACCGTCAGCACCATGCTTAGCAATCGCCTTGAATAGACCTTGTTCGCCAGGCTTCTGGATTCGAAGGGTTGCGATGTAAATCGTCGCCCCTGCATCATGCGCGGCAGCGACCGCGTCGCGGTATTCACGAATATCTTGAAACTCAACGGTGATGGTCTTCTGTCCGTGAGAGAGAACTTGTTGCAACTGTTTCATCGATCGAACGAGAACATGCAATCGGACTAGTTCGTCGGGGACTTTAGGCGAGCGGCAGAATGAGTCATACCCTCCCCTCGCTTCGCTCGACCCTCCCGGAGGGAGGGTGACGTCACTCTCCCTCTGGGAGAGTCGGCCTGAAAGGCCGGAGAGGGGTTCTATCACACTGGTAGTTTTCAGCCTGCCGTTCGCCTTAGTAACACAATCCAGAGTCGGCAACATCCGCAGAGAAACTCCGTTTCCCGAAATGGTCCGGCTGGGAACCTCAGTTCGCTGGCGATCAAGCTCGGAGACCAGGTTCTTTCGAAGTTCACCCAGTACACTCAGTGGAACCATGGGGTTGCCGATGAGGTTGGCTTTCAGTGTGCGCAATTCGTAAGGTGTGTTTCCCAATCGCGACAACTGTTTTCGGAGGTCAACCTCCGTGATCGAGTGTTTCCTCGCTTTTTCAGGTACGTGTTCCACTTCCACACGCACTGAATGCACTACCTCCGTGCTGCTGCTCCAAGTCGCTTCGGCTTCGATCGGAATTCCAACACCGATTCGAAGGGACAGGTCGACCGGGATTTTTCTTGTGAAATGTTCCGAAACGAAGCTCGCGCGCAATCGCTTGCTCAATTGCGGAGAATCGGTCTGCCAGATGGCTTGGTCTGATTTGACCTCCACGTTCTTGAAAAGTCCGTTCTGAAACGCCAATTCGACACGCCCCATCGATGGTAGATCGGTTGCGGTACCATCGACATAGACTTGAAAGATTCGACCGCCCATTTCAGTCCCAGAAATGCGGTCACCTTGCAACACGATACCGTCTCCTTTGATCAACGGGGCCTCGAGGTTGACCAACAATCGTTCGCCTCGCATAGCGATCACTTTTCCAACGCGGACACCTTGCTTGGCACTGGTGATACCGGGCACAAGCCTTTTGTGATTGCAACCTTCCAGCCAACCGGGCGAAAATCCACGCGAGAAACTCATCTCCATTTCACGTTTGGCTTGATCCGTCCACTCGATTTGCTTACCTGCCATGGCGGCATCGATGGCTTTGCGATAGTGGCCAACAATGTTTGCAACATACTCTGGAGTTTTGAGCCTGCCTTCGATTTTGAGCGAGCACACACCAGCGTCAATGAGATCAGGAATGTGAGCGTATCCGGCTAGATCTTGCGGGGACAAAAGATAGCGATTATCTCCTAGATCGCGATAGGTGCCGTCACAAATTAAGTCATAGTTGAGTCGGCATGCCTGCGCGCACTGGCCACGGTTGGCACTGCGGCCCCCCAACGATTCGCTGGTAAGACATTGACCGCTATACGAAACGCACAAAGCACCATGCACAAACGTTTCGACCGGCATGTTGGTCGCGGCAGTGATTTTTCGAATCTCATCGATGGATAATTCTCTCGCCAAGACCACTCGATCTACCCTGAGTGATTCAATGGCTTGGATTGCTTCGGCGGATACCATGGTCATTTGAGTGCTTGCATGGACGCTCAACTCTGGACAGATTTCATGGATCAGCCGGACAGCGCCGAGATCTTGGACGAGTACTGCGTCGACGCCGGCGGACGCAATTTCGGCCACATGTTTTTCGAATTGTGACAGTTCGTCCGTGAAAACGAGCGTGTTCAGAGTTACGAAACCAGCTAGTCCACGTCGGTGGAGCAGCTTCATGAGGCTTGGAAGGTCCTCCAAAGAGAAATTGACCGCTCTGGCGCGAGCGTTGAAGCCGGATTCAAGCCCGAAATAGACGGCATCTGCCCCATTTTCGATGGCGGCATGGATACATTCCCAGTTTCCTGCCGGGGCTAGCAGCTCGGGCGCCAGCCTCGCGGAGGAGAATTCTTTTGTCATTTCAAAGATCTTTGTAACGTTGATTGCGTTTAGGCGAGGGGCAGTTTTAATTCTACCTGCAAACTAGGTGGCACGCCCTGAGGTACGAAGGGCGTGGTGAATCGCTAGAGTCATTTGCCACACTTCCCACGCCCATCGCTAATCGCTTTGGGCGTGCCACACGGTGGCCTGGTAGTATTATGTCTGCCGTTCGCCTTACGGAAGGTAAACGAATGGAAAACACGACTGACGTATAGTCTACTTTGGGCGACTAGAATCGTCGAGCTCTGTGGTAATGGACGATAAGTGTCATTTTTCGTACGATTTCACAAAGCTTTTGAGTTACGATGCGAAGTCATCCAATCTCTTCTAACAACACTTGACTTGCCAAAGCTCACTCAATCTGTGAACCAGTTATGAATATATCCTTAGTGGGAGTCCAGGATCGCCTCCCCAACACGGCTCATTCGAAAACGAATTGGATTTGGGGTCCGATCGGGGTGTTCAAGCTTGAGCTGGTTCGGACACTGACGTTTGGGCGAATGATGACTTGGTGCCTGATGGCGCTATTCCCACCCATATTGGTTGGAATTGCAAGTTGGCAAATTGGTGGTCGCAGTTCGATAAGCGCAGCCGAAATGAACTTCGGCTACGTTGTCATGTTGTTTTTATTGATTCCGCAAGTGGTAACGGTGTTGGGTTTGCTCCTCTGGGCAACGCCGATTGTTCATTCCGAGTTGGAGGCTCAAACTTGGGTCTACTCTGTGGTGCGGCCAGGGGCACGCCGCGCGGTATTGCTTGGGAAATACTGCATTGCAGTCCTGTGGGCATTTTCCAGCGCGTGTGTGGCAGTGACCTTAGCCATCCCATTTTCTTCCGTGACACATCCTTTTCAAACATGGGGTGTACTTTGCTTTTTGAATTTTATCTCAGCGGTTTCGTATGCCTCGCTTTTTGCAACCATCGGAACGTTGATGCAGAAACGAGCTATGGTGACAGCGTTCATGTACGGACTATTCGTGGAAGCCATCCTGTCCACGTTGCCCGCAACCATCAATCAACTGACGGTAAGTTTTCGGTTGAGGTCCATTTTGTTCCAAATGCTCGATTTGAAACTGAGCGTGGCTGCGGAGATGGGGAGGTTCTTCGATACCAGTGCGAGTGTGTCGGTTCATCTGATCTGCTTGGCTTTGTTCACCGGTGTTTTGCTAGGTATTTCGCTTTGGCGGGTCGAGGCAAGTCAGTTCGTTTGGCAGTCGGAAGTCTAGCTCTTTTCATCCGACAGGTTTTCCACCATGCCAGGACCGTTGCTTTCGGATTCTTACGCAGTCCTTACCCGTCGGTTTCAAGCGGTCTTTACCGCATCTTCATCATCTAAAAAAATTTTCTTAAGTCGCTAATCCGTTTTCGAATTTGACTTAAGAGCTAGCATTCATAGAATCGTCGACCGTCGAGCCATGTGGCAGTTGAAAGCAAATTGGCGGTGACTAGGGAATCAAATATCCCTAGTTGAACCGCAATGCGAACGATCGCCCCATTGGCTCTGGCGTCAAATAGGATGGTTCCTGTTTGGAAAGGATACTGCGGGTGAATGAATTCTCATCCGCAGACTCGCACGGTCCAGGAGTTTGCGATGAAAATAGCGCACGAAGTTGCTATGTTCGATGGTTCGGTCGCCGATTCGGTGGAAACCAGGTTGCGGCAGAGGATTGGCAAAGAACGGATGGATCTTTGGTTTGGTGGTGATGCCAAATGGACTCAGATCGGCCATAATGTGATTGGAATCGAGGTTGCCAGTACTTTCATCGCTGATTGTGTTTCGAAAATGTTTCGAGACGATCTTCAAGCTGCGGTATTGGAAGCGGCTGGCAATGACTTCGGATTTCAAATCTCGGTCGCATCCCCGTTAGAAGCGACAAAGTCACAAGGCGATAAGCCAATCCATTCCCTACAAGACGGTTCCGTGCTCCTTTCCAATCCGCTTAGTCTCGCGAAAGAAACCAAAGCACCGCTTGATCATCAAGTGCCAAGGAAGCGTGAACGCGCGGTTGTCGATCCAGCGACGAGTCTGCGAATTGTTCGGAGCGCCTCCGGTAAGGACACGAGTCGGGGGGAGACGGAAGAGCCAGTACGCGCATCCGTCGACGTGCAAGTCGATCGATTGATGGAGTTGCGACGAGAAAACGAACGACGCTGGGACGAATTTGTTGCGGGCGATCATAACCGCTTGGCTTACACCGCGGCTGAAATGGTCTTAGAACGACCGGGCCAGATTAACCCATTGCTTATCCACGGTCCGAGTGGAACCGGCAAGAGTCATCTCGCGATCGGTTTAGCGCACCAGTTGAGGATGGCCTATAGAATGCGACGCGTCCTAGTTTTGACGGCCGAGCAATTCACGATTGAGTATACCGAGAGCGCTCGCGGTGGCGGTTTTGCTAATTTTCGCCGAAAGTACCGAGATGTCGAAGCGATCGTGATCGACGATATCCAGTTCTGCTTGGGGAAAGCAGGAACTCTGGTTGAGCTTCGTAATACGATCGATATGTTGTTGCGAGATAGACGGCAAGTTGTTCTAGTTGCAGACCGAGGTCTAAATGAACTATCTGGTCTCGGTGCCGATCTCTATGCGAGATTGTCTGGCGGGATGGCTTGCGCTATCGATCCGCTCGACGCCGCGACTCGCGCCGAAGTCCTAAAACGCATGTGTGTGAAGTCTCAGGTAGACCTTTCCAACTCCAGCCTTCAGACGCTGGCAGAACAATGCTGTGGAGATGCGCGGGTTTTGCAAGGAGTAACCCATCGTTTGGTTGCACAGCAACGCGTCATCGGGCGTCCATTGACGGACGAAGAAGCGGTTCGATGCACTCTAGATTTGATACGCGCAAGTCACCCGATCGTTCGTATGAATGACATCGAAAAAGTGGTTTGTGACGCGTTTGGACTCGAAGCCAAAACACTTCGAGCCAAGAGCAAGTGTCAGAATGTGAGCCAGCCGCGAATGTTGGCAATGTTCTTGGCCCGCAAATACACTCGGACTGCGTTATCGGAAATTGGTGACTTCTTTGGCAATCGACAGCACTCGACGGTAATTTCCGCCCAGAAAAAAGTGGAAAGCTGGATCAAGGCTGACGAACTCATTGGTTGCGGGCGAGGTCAGGTTGCCGTTCGCGACATGTTAAAGAGTTTGGAAGCAACTTTGCAAGTAGGCTAGTGCTGTATCCCGCCTAAGAGTTGGGGTTCTTGCGTAGCGGAAGCCGCGCAGGCTTTCGGCGACTTCAAGAGGTAAATCCCAGAGGATTCGTCCTAACCAACGAAACTCTTGGCGAGTTTCGCTACCCCCAAATTTAGCATGGAAGAGGCACCGAGGAATCGGTCATCCGCATCACTTCGAGATAATCGGGCTCCAATGTCGGGGTTCGTTTTCGGTTATATTAGGGCGTGCTTCAAGGGGATCAGGTTAAGTTAAGGAAGGTTCAATAGACAACAATTCTAGTTTATTGGGTGATTATCCATGCAAATCCTTTGTGCCGAGAATAGTCAAGTTACCTTCACGGGGATTTCTATTCTGTTGGAAGTTGAGGGCTTCAAGCACGTTTTGTCTGCTGACAACTATGCCCAGATCAAGGAGCGACTAGCATCAAAACCAATTGATTTGTTGATAACTGAATTGCGGTTTGAAGACGAAGAGCTGTTGGACGTTGCAGGGGAAATCCGCAAGACTTGGCCTGAAACAAGGATTTTGGTCTACACACATCAGGAAAATCCGACTTTTTTAGCTCGAGCGGCTGCATGTAAGATTTTTGACTTTGTGTTGAAGAAAATGAGCACTTCCTGCTTGCTGCGATCCGTGACCGACGCCGCGAGTGGCGTACCTCCACCGGAATCTCTTTTAACGATGGCAACGAAGTTTCTTTCGCATTCCGAACATGCGAGTAATCCGCACACAGCCCACTTAACCAAGCGGGAATTGCAGATTTTGACGCACCTTGCGCTCGGCTTAAGCAACCGAGAGATCAGTAGTCTTCTTTCCATTAGTTTGGAAACCGTCAAAGAACATGTCCAAAATGTGCTTCGCAAACTGAAGGCCAGCGATCGAACGGAGGCGGCGGTTTGGGCATTGCGAAAAGGGGTTCCCACGTTGAAATTGCCGTAGGCCGAACGGCAGGCTGAAAACTACCAGTGTGATGCAGCCCCTCTCTGGCCTTTCAGGCCGACTCTCCCAGAGGGAGAGTGACTTCACCCTCCCTCTCCGGGAGGGTCGAGCGAAGCGAGGGGAGGGCATGACTCATTCTGCCGCTCGCCTAAGAGCCAAATCCATGGGAAGATTAAAAATCTTGGATAATCAACTCCTGGCTGAGGGGGGAAGCGTCGAGGCGCGACTTTTACAACATCATGACCGTTGCCGCAACGAGATCCCCCATGGTTGGCCAGTTAAAGGCAAGTATCGATTGGGCGGAGGCCCTTGAAATAAACCAACGTTGGTTGGCAACCGTCGTGCATGCGCGTCTGGCGGACCGCCAAGCGGCGGAGGATGTTTTGCAGGAAGTGGCCTTGGCCGCTATCCGTCAATCGTCCAAGCCAACCGACCCGACCAAGGTTGCTCCATGGTTGTATCGAATTGCATTGCGGAAAGTGATCAATCATCACCGGTCGGCAGGACGGCGACGAAAATTGATCGAGGGTGCGATCGCCGCGGGACGTGCGGTCGAACAAACGGCGGAACTAGCCCCTGGTGAATGGCTGATGCAGGTCGAACGGAAACAAAGTGTCAAGGACGTTATGCATCGGCTGGATCCTCAGGACAGACAAATACTGATGCTCAAGTACACGGAAGGCTGGGGGTACCAGGAACTTTCGGAGCATCTTGGAATTACCGTTAAGACTGTTGAATACCGATTGCTCAAAGCACGCAAAGCGCTCAGAGCACGTTTGAATAGTGCCGAATAGAGTTAATAGAAAATGATTGATCGAGATCAAATCCAATCGATGGTGGACGGAGAATGCTCCGATGAAATGCGATCCGTGTTGCTTCGCGAAATAGAATCGCAGCCAGCCGAATGGCGAACTTTGGCCTTGGCACTTTTAGAAGAACAACAATGGTCCAAGCAAATTGCTGCCCTTGGACGAACCCATGCGGCATCCATGGTTCCCGCTTCCGCGTCTTGGTCGTTGCCGAGCGTTGAATTGCCTGGTCGTTTGAACCGCGGGCCGAGTTCAAGTGCTTTTCCATGGATGTCGGCTTTAGCTGCAAGTCTGTTGATCGGTTTGGGTGTTTTTGGCGGTTCCTATTTGCCAAACTTGAGGTCATTGAAATCGGATAGTGGCGACACCGTAGCCGTCGCAAAAAATGAAATTGGAACGAGTCAAGCCGATTCAGTCGATGAGTCTTCCTTAGGTAGGGGCAATTTGGACACAGACATGAAGATGTTGGTATCCGGTCCCAACAAGGAAACGGCAGAGATCCCCATTTATGATCTCAAAGCGATTGACCATGACGTTTTTGTCGCGCGGGAGCTGTACGAGGTGGCGAGGATCAATCAGCGACTCCGCAAAGAGGGGTTTGAACTCGATGTAAGGCCCAAATACTACACCGCAAAACTAAACGATGGACGGCAACTGATCGTTCCCGTAAAGCATGTCGGTTTCAAACCGTATGGTCTTTAATGCCCAATTCACCCAGTTCGATTTGTTCAATAACGCTATATCTAAAGTGAAAAAAGGAATTTGAAAATGAGAATACGATTGGAATGGTTTATCGTCCCCTGCGTGGCCACCATGTTTGGAGGAAGTGCCTTGAGCTTGAGGGCCCAGGATCCACCAAAAGTGAGAGTGAATGTGGTGCATACCCAGGTCCAAGGGGATAAGGATGCAAAGATTGATGCAAAGAGCATTCGAGACAAAGTCGCCAAGGAACTTGAGGCTTCAGGTATCCCCGAGGAGGCGAAAGCTCGCATCCTGAAAGATGTCGAAGCAGCTTTAAGCATAGTCAAAGAAACCGGTAAAAAGGCCAAGAAAGCAATCGTTAAGGGGGTCGAAATTGAGTCCTCTGACACTAAGGCCGAAGACGCTAAGGCCGATGTTGGCGAAGCCACAATTGTAATCCAAAACAAATCGCATTCTCCCAATGCAACTCATGCTTTTACGACTCAATTCTTCCGTGATCCCAAAAACGATGGATATCGGATCGGTATTCAATGCATTCAAGTCGATAGCGATCAAGGCGATGCGGACAAGGATACGACCAAGGATAAACCTGGTCTCGAAGTAAAAGCCGTCATGGACGACTCACCAGCAAAGAAAGCTGGCATCGAAGAGGGAGACGTTTTGGTCAGTGTGAACCTTTCCAAAATCACGAAGATTGCGGATCTGACCAGCGCCGTCCAAGACGCTGGCAAAAAAGAAAGAGAGCTTAACATCGAACTGAAACGCAACGAAAAAATCGTCAATGTTAAGGTGAAGCCGACGAAAATGAAGTCGTCGGACATCGAACTGGAGAATATCGAACTCGCGCTTCCGACGGGTGGTTTTGTTTTTGACAATCAGGAAGGCTTCAAAACATTTCAAGATCAAATGAAGAAATGGAGTCCGGGAAACATGCCGAAGGGAGACGCTCAGGTTTGGAATTTTCAAGGCGACTCGGGAAATCTTAAGAAAGATATCGAAGAGCTAAAATCCGAATTGGCTGAGATGAAAAAGATGATCCAAGAATTGGTCGACAAAAAGTAGGGGTTGCAGTACGACGGGCGTGTTGCGTTGCTAGTCGTCGTTGCTAGAATACTTCTCGCCCGTCGCCTCTGGCGAGCTTGTCAGTTATTTGCTGCGGTGCACAACATTGTCGCCTTTTGCTCCGCAAAAGTGCGTAAACGTGGCACACTTTCGCTGAGCGAAAGGAGACAATGGAAGCTCCATGACGAAATCCTACGAAGTTCTACCATGTCAGTCCGTCGAGTTGCTCAAAGAGTTGCATATCTTAACTCGCGACGGGAAGATGAACCAGGATAGCCGTCGCAAGCTCAAGCAGGTTTTTCACTTATATCAGTTCATTGAACCATTGCTTCGAGAGACGCTGGAAGAGCACGCCGACTTAACTCTGGTTGACCACGGCGCCGGCAAGTCCTACCTGGGCTTCTTGCTCTACGATTTGTTCTTTAAAGAATTCGCTGAGCAAGGCAAAATTTGGGGTATTGAAAGGCGAGAAGATCTGGTCCTTCGTTCGCAGGATCTGGCAGAACGGCTTGGCTTCGTTGGCATGTCCTTTCTCAATCAGTCGGTTGACGAGTCTCTGCACTCCGACGTATTGCCAGAGCGTATTGATGTCGTAACCGCATTGCACGCCTGCGACACTGCCACCGATGATGCCATTCGCTTTTCCCTGAAAAAACACGCGAAGCACATCGTGCTTGTTCCATGTTGTCAAGCCGAAGTGGCTAGCATCTTGCGTAAGCACAAGAACATCGCTCGGAAGAAATCGGTCGTATCTGAACTTTGGCGGCATGCTTTGCACACACGCGAGTTTGGCAGCCTGATCACCAACGTGCTACGCTGCTTGCAATTGGAGTCGCATGGTTATCAGGTCAACGTTACGGAGCTTGTTGGTTGGGAGCATTCGATGAAGAACGAACTCATCATCGCCAGCTACAAGAATCTTCCTCGCATCAACGCCGCCCAACGGCTGACTGACTTACTCGCAATGCTTGGTTTAGAAGAAATGAGCGATCGCTTTTGTTAGGCGAGGGGCAGTTTGAAATCTACCTATATACTGGGTGGCACGGGTGGCACGGGTGGCACGGGTGGCACGGGTGGCACGGGTGGCACGCTCTGAGGTACGAAGGGCGGGGTGAATCGCTAGAGTCATTTGCCACACTTCCCACGCCCATCGCTAATCGCGCTAATCGCTTTGGGCGTGCCACACATTGGCTTGGTAGTCTTCTGTCCGCCGCTCGCCTTAGCGGACCACGGTCTGGCGATCGTACCAACGCTTGACTTGCTTTGCGAAGTTATTCCAGTAGAACCGATTCTGATGAATAGTTCGACAGGAAGTCCATGGAATCGCTCCGTCCATTGAAAAACGTGGACTTTCCTCCTAATTTGATTAAACTTGACCCTCTTACACCATTGCCCGATTTGAATCTGTTTACTGACAGTTAATCTACGATGACTCCATCTTTGCCGCGTCAACAATCTAAAGCTTCCTTTGCGGATGTATGCACTTTGGAGTCCCTTTTTCGTCACAAAGTGATTGCGGGCAGTATTTTCCTTCTGGGGCTGGCATTGACCTTTCTATTTCTCTTTGCTCGCGACCGATCGTTTGAGTCGGTTGCACGCGTTTTCATTCGAACTGGCAGAGAATCCGTGGCAGACGCATCCACCACCGTAACCGGCCAAACGCTGCCGATAAGTGATGCTCAAAAACGGGAAATGCAGTCCGTACAAGACATTTTGCGCAGTCAAGTAATGTGCGAGACCATTTTGGAGAAGGTGGGGATTGATCAAGTCCTGGATTATTCGGACGAGTTTACCGAGGACAATGCCCCATCGCCATGGCTTCAGAATCTCCAGAAACGCTTTTCGGAGCTACGGGCTGCGCTGGCCACGGTTCGGCTGGCGGACCCCGAAAACCGACGCGCCAAAGCCTTGGAATTGTTGTCGAAACATATCAAGATTTCCGTCGAAGAAAACTCTAACATCGCATCGATTCGCGTTCGCTCGGAGTCGCCAAAACTCTCGCAACAAATTGGTGAAGTCATTCTTAATCGTTTTCGCGAACTACACCGCGACGCACACCGAGCGCCTGGAGAGTACGGTTTCTTTACGCAACAGTTGGAAATCGTGAAACAACAATTGGACGAAGCCATGTGCAAGATGCGCGATTCAAAAAACGTCTCTGGCTTCTCCTCCATTGCCGATCAAAAGTTAGTTTTGACCGAACGCATGAAAGGAATTGACGTAGGAATACTTGCCTCCATGAGCGACATGAAAGGTACGGAAGCCAAGATTAGAGAAATGGAAAACACGCTTGATTCTCTTCCAGAACGTGTCCTCGCTACGGAAATAGACGGCCTCACGAATACATCCAAGGACGAAATGCGAGGACGACTCTACGGATTGGAAGTCGAGCATGCGGAACTCTTGGCACGTTATACGCCGACCAATCCACTGGTGGTTCTCAAGAAAAAGCAGATGGCAGATGCTCAAAAACTATTCGGTAACGAGGAAGTAGCATCTCAAAAAACGATGGCGATGAACAGCGCTCGCCAAGAAGTACGAGTACAACATCTACTTTCTAAAGCCGATGGGGCAGGGGATGCAGCTCGCGTCGCGGAACTTGAAAAACAACGTCTAACGTTGCTTGAGGAAATTCGCGAACTGAATCGCAAAGAACTTGAACTCACGACGTTGCAACGCGAAATTGACATGTTGGATTTGAAGTTTCGAAAGTACTCGGAAAGTCTCGAACAAGCCCGCATTGATGAAGCCCTACAGCGAGACAATCTATCGAGCATCAATGTTATTCAACCTCCAACCTTCAACGATGACCCAATCGACTTGAGCAACACCATCATTGCGGTCGTCGGTTTCGTGGGATCCTTTTTAGGAGCGATCGGTATCGCTTTTGGATGTCGTTATCTGCGCAACGATTTGTCGACATCGGAAGATGTGGAACGGGAGTTGGGTCTGCCAGTGCTGGGTACCATTCCCAGTTCCCGCCAAAAGAAAGTTCAATTCAACTAACTCATTTATCACACCGTATCACCCCGCGTTTCGATGAGTCCTTGCGATGAATAACGCGATTGCGAAAAACGAAAGCTCCGCCAAAGGAAAAAAAGAAATGGCTAACGGGAAAGCCCGAGTAAGAAAGCCGCCTAGAACTCGACACGTACTACCAAGTCGACATTTCCGATCGTTGGCAAGCCGACTCTTGGCGCTCCGCGAAGTTGGTACCCATAAGACCATTGGGATTGCGAGCAGTGGTCCGAGCGAAGGGAACTCAACCGTCGCCAGCAATTTGGCTGTCGCGATCAGCCATGCAGTCGAGGGTGAGGTTCTCCTGATCGATTGTGTTGAACCCGTCAGGCGAACACTCGGACCAGGCTGGTTTGATTTCGTTTTCGGAAATACGGATTTAATCGATGTGGTGAGGGAGACCGAGACGCCGAGACTTAGTACGATTTCCGCTGGAATTGTCCTGCAACCCGGCGAAGGAACTTACAATCGAGATCGACTGGTGAATATTTGTAAGCTTTTGAAAGCGCGATTCGAATTCATCCTTTTCGACCTTCCTTGCGCAGAAGATTTGACTGGATGCTTTCCCATTGCTCGTGTGCTGGATGGTGTTATTTTGAATATCAGGTCCGGCAAAGTTAACTCGGGCCGCGCCGTTCAATTGCGAAACGAATTCCAGATGCAGGGGGCCAATGTTCTAGGCGTCGTATTGAATCAAACTCAGTCGTATGTCCCTAGCTTTCTTAGGATGCTGTTGCGAACCAAAGATTCTCATTCGTAACGAAAGCATCCATGGTCCACAGCAATCGAGATCGTTTGCTTTTGATGTCCGTTCCGCTCGTCATGGCCGTTTCAGCGGTCGGAGGAATCGCCATTGGCCCACTTAGACACACTGGATTGCTTTGGATATTAACATTCCTGATTGCCTGTGTACTGATTCCGTTGAAGGGCTTGAGGACGATTACCTTTCCCTGGTTGGCTTGGCTGCCTTTGTATTTATTCCTCGGCTTCTCACTTGCATGGACCGAATTTGACTGGCGAAACAATATTCAGCTTTTCGTACAAATGTGCGTGTACCCTTTGGTTGGTATCGTTGCGTCATACACGATTCGGAGCGAAGAAGAGCTGGAGCGATACAACTTCCTTTACGTCCTGGCTACCATTTTGATCGGTCTATTCTGCGTTTACTACACCATCGGGCCTGGCAAATCGAGCAACACCAGCGATGGATCACTCTATAACGGATTTGCGGAAAGACCGGCCGCGACCAGTCTGATTGTCGTTGCGTCCCTCTTTCTCGCGCAAATTCACAAAATTCCAAAAACGGCAATCGTCATGTGGGGACTCTGCTTCGGAATTTGCATACTTTCGGCAAGTCGAATGGCGACAGTGGTGCTTCTGTTGCTATGGATGATTCATCCACAACTAGCCAGCTTGAGAACGCGATTGCTAATGACGTTCGTGGCGATGATCTTAGGGGTTGCCGCGTTTAACACATCCATTATTCAAGATCGGTTCTTTACGAAGAAGTATGGATTTTCAGGAACAGGGACACTGGAAGATGTTTTTTCGGGGAAGTTTGATAGCGCTGGTCGATTCCAAGCCTGGCCAATTATCCTAGAAAAATCTGGCGAAGCGCCATGGTTTGGACATGGTGTTGGACAATCGGCACCGTTCGTTTACAGCGTTTGGGCACCGATGGACAAACCGCACAACGAGTATTTGAAAATGCTCTACGACGGAGGGTTCATCGGTTTAGGCCTATTCGTACTGGGACTTGTCCTAACCCTTGCCAACCTTTACCGAAACCTTCGTGCTACCAAGAAGCGCAACTGGGCAACGTCCGCGGCAATCATGGGATGGATTGGACTTATCTTAATGGCGATTGTCGATAACCCACTGGTCTATGGAAACAACTTCATGCACCCTCTTTTCTTCTTGGTGGGCGCGGCAAACGGAATATCCATGAACATTCTTTCGAAAGATTCAACGGACTTGCCTGACGACGAGAACGACACCCATTCGGTCAGGAATGCACCCGGACGTGAAATCTTGAAACCCATCTTGCTGCGATAAACTCCGATTGATGTCACGTGTGGAAAAACCAATCAAAGTGCTAGTTGTTGGTCAAACGCCACCACCCTTTCATGGTCAATCCGTCATGATTCAGATGTTGGTGGATGGGCCAATTGCCGGAGTGGAGGTCCACCATCTTCGAATGGCGTTTTCCAGCAGTCTCGACGAAGTGGGGCGATTCCAAATCGGAAAGGCTTTCCACCTTCTCTATCTCATTGTGGCTATTTATTGGATGCGTTTTCGTTACCGGATCCGCGTTCTGTATTACCCTCCCACCGGACCTAATCGAATTCCGCTCATTCGCGATACGCTGCTCCTCATTTCCACTCGATGGCTGTTTCATCGAACCGTATTTCATTTTCAAGCGAGTGGAATAAGCGAGTTGATAACCCGGCTACCGAGTTGGCAACAGTTTTTCATAAAACGAGCCATGCTCAAGCCGGATGCGGCTATTCAGCTCTCGGAGTTGACGGTCGCCGATGCGAGTTTCCTTCGAGCGAAGCACATCTACATAGTGCCTAATGCCGCTGAGGACTATTCGCAATCCATTTCCCGCACGCATGCAACGCCAACAATTACCGAGACATGCCGCATTCTATACGTCGGTACCGTCTGCGAGGAAAAAGGAATACTCTATTTGTTGGACGCATTGGCGAAGCTGCTTAAGGATTCCCCAAAGATCCATCTGGATATCGTTGGCGGGTTTCAACCGTCGGACTTTGAAAAAGTAGTCCGAACTCGCCTCAATGCGTTAAGTCTCAATTCGGTCGTTACAGTCCACGGCCAGAAAACTGGAAATGAAAAATGGAAGATGTTTGCCGAAGCAGACTTGTTCTGTTTCCCCACCTTTTATCTCTCCGAGGGCTTTCCGTGCGTACTTGTCGAGGCCATGTCATTCTCGCTCCCAATTGTTTCAACCCATTGGCGGGGTATTCCGTCCATAGTCGACGAAGGAAAAACGGGTTTCTTGGTGCCAACCAAGAATTCCGACTTACTTGCTTTAAGAATTGAAAAACTGGTTTCGGATGGAAAATTGCGAACAGAAATGGGGCTCCAAGCAAGGCTTCGTTACGAACGCGAATTCACTCGTCCCAAGCATCTAGATTCATTGGCTAGCGTATTTGCGGAGGTTGTTCGGTAAGATTTTGGCGTGCTATTAGGCAAGCGGCAGACAGAAAAGTACCAGGCCAGGCCACCGTGTGGCACGCCCAAAGCGGTTAGCG
>Ga0105048_10001882_pt1 | contig 33991 bp, 31 predicted proteins | sample MAT05_FD_78382 | JGI IMG/M metagenome (GOLD analysis project Ga0105048, IMG submission 78382) | Freshwater microbial communities from Lake Fryxell liftoff mats and glacier meltwater in Antarctica - MAT-05 | ecosystem: Environmental > Aquatic > Freshwater > Ice > Liftoff microbial mat | place... | reverse complement strand
CCTGATCGTCGGCTTCCGGGAGGAGTTCGGGGTAATCGACGGAGGCGGCCCAGGCGGCGAGACCGGTGGCGATGGCGAGGTCATCGTGCGTGGTGCTGTCCGCGGGTTGGGTGTCGTTGCCGGGGAGTTCCAGGAGTTCCTCTTTCAGCAGGGACCAGCCGGGCAGGTTTGTGTCGCATTTCAGCGTGTCGGCGGCCAGGAGCAAATGAATGCGCGGCTAAGGAAGGATCTCCAGGCGCCGTTTAGGAGATTCTCCGTCGAGTTCTTCCTTCTCAAACGCGTCGAGGATTTCGAGGCCGGCGGTGATTCTGCCGAACGCCGAGTACTTCCCGTCGAGGTGCGGCGCGGGGCCGAGCATGAGGAAGAATGACGTAGTGGCGGTATCGGGATCGTCGCCGCGGGCCATACTGACGATGCCGCGAAGATGTTTGACGTCTTCACGGAATTCGCCCTTCAGGTTGCGGACCCAGCGATCGGAGTTGTGCGGGGCGCTGTTGGGGCGGGTGTGGCCCATTCCGCCCTGGACGACGAAGTCCTTGATGATGCGATGGAAGGCCGTGCCGGTATACCAGCCGGTTTCGTGAAGTTTGAGGAAGGCACGGACGTGGTCCGGGGCCCAATCCGGTTCCAGCGTAATGTCGATGGTTCCCAAGGTGGTATTCATTTTCACTACACGGCGAAGCTGATCGACTGGGGCGGTAAGATACGGCTCAAGCTTTTTTGGTTCGATGGCGATCTTAATAATACGGACCGGCGTATCGGTAAAACCGTTTTCGCCGGTGGGAACCTTCGATATTTTTTCCACGACATCCATCCCCTCGTTAACGCGCCCGAAGGCGGAAAACTGACCGTCGAGCGGCGGCTGGGCGGAAACGCAGACAAAGAACTGCGCTCCGTCCGAATTGGCTTTCCCAGGGATGCGGACCGTTGAGACGACGCCGCGCTCATGTTTCATATCCGAATAGTTTCCGGCGAGAAGATTCAGGCCGCCCGTGCCCCAGAGCGTTTTGGGTGTTTTGGGGTTTTTGAGCAACGGGTCGCCGCCCTGGATGATGCCGTTAGCGACGGCCCGGTGGAAGGCGCTGCCATCGTAGTAGCCTTTGCGGGCCCGCGCGATGAACTCGTCGACGTGTTTGGGCGCTTTGCCGGGAGCAAATTCGAATCGAAAGACCCCGAGGCCGGTCGTCACAACGGCTTCGAGTTCCGAAGGCGGCTGGCAAAAGGCGGCGGAGACGTAGAGGATTGAAAGTAGCGAGAAGCGCATCGGGACTATGTTACCCCGACTGAACGGCCGGCGTTCTGGCTTCAGGCGGCGGGAGCCACCGGCTGAGGACAGCGCCGATGGCACTGAAATCGGCTGGTTTCGGGAGGTAGTCGTCCATTCCGGCGGCGAGGCAGCGAATCCGGTCCTCTTCGGTGGCGAGCGCGGTGAGTCCGATGACTGGAACTCGCCGGCCGGCTGGTTCCCGCCGGCGAAGTTCAGCGGTCGCCTCAAATTCGTCCATGATCGGCATCATAGCATCCATAAAAATGACGTCGAATGGGCTGGCAAGCGCCTTTGTCAGACCCTCGATGCCGTTTGCCGCGAGTTTGACATCGCACTCCAGTCTGCGGAGGATGCCGGCCGCGACACGCTGATTGATCGGGTTGTCCTCGACGACGAGGATCCGCCGGCCCGGAAAGGTGGCCGGCATAGTTACGATCACCGGCGGAAGGTCAATGGCAGCGGAACCGTGGGTGAGCGGTAGCAAGAGTGTAAAGCGAGATCCTTCGCCGAGCAGGCTGGAGACGGTGATGTCGCCTCCCATCAGTCGAGCCAGACGTTGAGAGATGGCCAGTCCGAGACCGGTTCCTCCGACGCTGGCGCTGGTGATCCCGGAGATGGCGGAGAAGGTTGCAAATACGGAACCGATACTGTCGGGCGGGATGCCCATTCCGGTATCCTCAACGGTGAAACAGAGGGTGGAGTGGGTGGCGGAGATAGCTACGGAAATGTGGCCGTGCGATGTGAACTTGATGGCATTTTCGATGAGATTGACAAGTATTTGACGGACGCGGGCAGGATCAACCGTGTGCTGCGAGTGCCGAAGTGTAGGCTGCGTTGCCCCAAAAAGCGCCGGTAGAGACTTCCCAATCCCAAATGGCGTCCGAAGTCGAGCGAGCGAGGCGTTCAACGTGCTCCTGGCTTTGCCGGAGGGCTTCCCGGGCGGTGACCGCGGCGGAGATGTCTTCGGAAACACCGATGATTCCCGTCACGGCGCGGCTCGAATTGAAGACCGGAAACAGTTGGACTCGGGCGGGAATCGTGGAACCGTTTCGATGTGACACCGGGAACTCGCCGGACCAGACGGCGCCTTTCCAAACGGATTCGAGAATTCGCCGGGAAGCATCGCTTGCTTCGCGCGAAGTCGTTTCGTTGATTTGGCGTCCAATGGCCTCTTCGCGGGAGAAGGCGTAGATCCTAGTGGCGAATTCGTTCCAATAGCTGATCCGCTCACCGCGATCGATGGCGATTACCGAATGCTGAACGGCGCTGAGGAGTTGAGCGAGGAATTCAGGCGTCCCGCTGCGGTCAGGCGGTTGCTGCTCCGCGCTGCCATGCTCACCCTCGTCCGAGTCGGTGGCCGAATACGATCGTTCAGTGATAGCTTGTCCCACGTGCGCCTCGGCGCTCACCAAAACTTGACCACTTGTGATAGAGTTGTCCACCCCCGGAACCGAGTCCGCGCCGACAAACCACTGAAGGGCAAGGTATTATCATCCCCGGCCCTGCCGGGCCGGTGGGTCACTCTCCGTGAGCATATCCGGGTCATTTCTCGCGAGTGCCGAAGCACGTGCGGCACTTTTGCAAGTGAAAGTGGTGTTGCGGGTGTGATTCACTGTATGCTTGTTGCCGAAAATCGTTTTGCGGAAATGAGGAGAAAGATGACGAACAAATTAATAGCGGCCGGAATGCTGGTGGCTAGTCTCGCGATTGCACAGCAGCCGAGAATTTTCAATACGGTGAAGACGAAACTGGCTCAGGGCAAGCAGGTGGTGGGCGGGACGGTGTCCTCGTCGGATCCCGATATTTACTGCGCGATGGCCGGTAGCGGGTTTGACTTCACTTGGATTGAGATGCAGCATAGCCCGCTGACTTACGCGGATGTGGCGCGCATGATCTATGCCTGTAAAGGCGCGGCGGCGATGCCCTTCATCCGCATCCCTGATGCCACGGAGGGTGATATCCAGAAAGCCGCCGATATCGGAGCGATGGGAATCATTATTCCGATGGTGGAGTCATTGGACAAAGTACACAACGCGATCAAATTCGCGAACTATCCCCCGAAAGGCAAACGGAGCCTGGGCGGCGGACAGTATGGCGCGATGTGGGGCGCCGACTACAGGCAGGTGGCGAATGCGAACATGATGATTATCGCGATGATTGAGAGCCCGGCGGGCGTGGAGATTGCCGATCAGATCGCAGCGATTCCGGGCGTGGATGTGGTGTTCGTGGCAAGCACCGACTTAGGGAGTTTTTCGGGATATAAGCAGGGTCAGCCGGAGTATGAGGCACTGGTGACGAAGATCAAAGACGCGGTGTTGAAGAACAAGAAAATCCTGGCGGGACCGCTGGCGTGGAAAGAACGGCCCGGCTATCATTTCTTCCAGGGGCCTGGAGAGACATCGCTCCTGCGAACTGGTGCAAAAGCGACTCTTGGCGGAGCGAATGAAGGCGCGCCGAAGGGCGTGGCTGTTATCGAAGGATCGGAGAAGAAATGATTTCCGGACAGGTACACGATAAGTTCAAGGTGTTTGTGGGGACGTTAGCGGCCGATCAGACGCTGGGTCCTTTGGCCGACGAAGTGGCGGCCTTTGCGGCCGGCGGACGAGTGGCGGCGAAGAGTATTGGCGTGGAATATTTGGAATCGTTGGGCCGAGTGGTTGTCACGCTCGGCTATAACGAGGGCGAAGAACATTACCCAGTCCGTCTACACTGCGTCCCGATGGGGAAAGTGGACATACTCAGCGCGGATTTCGCGGCGATGGAAGCGGCGATGGGCGCGGCGAGCGCACAGCAGAAGAACATCATTTGCCATGAGCTCTACCTGACTGGTACCGGCGATTTCTATATGGTCTTCATGACGCACGAAGGCTAGTCACCGCATCAACTGTTGGAAGAATTCGGCCCGGGAAACCGGGCCGCTTCTTTTTGGGTTTGGCGGAGCGAAGTCCTTGATCCGAATGTCGGTCCAATAGAGCGGAAGATCGCCGTGGAACCAGTTGCGGTGATCGACGGCCATCCAGCCATTGGCGACTAGCGACTTGGCGGGATCGCCGGGAAGGTTGTGTTTTGCGGCCAGTGCTTTGGCGGCTTCGGCGCGTGTGATGGGGGAATCCGGAGAGGCGTGCAGGTCATCGAAGCGGACGGGGTACCAGCCCTTGATGGCGGCAATCTGGATGGCAGCGAAGCCAGGATGGGATTCGGGAAGATCGTCGAACCAAAAGATTTGAATGCCGGCCTTGGCTAGTTCGGACTGGACGGCTTCGGTTGAATTTGAGCCCTTCAGTTGCAGACTGGCGATGGTGGCGGCGGCTTCGCCGATGTTCCATTCGATGGGGTGGAGGCGATAAGCGCCGTTGGTGAGATGGGTCACGCCGAGGTTTTTGGATGCAGGGAGAAAGTTTGTGAGGTCCTTGGGGCGAAGGGCGGCCAGGGGAATTTGGAAAGGCTTGGGCATCATCATCGTGCCTTTTTCGTTGGCGCCGCAGGGGTGGATATCGACCATGTAGAAACCGGTGCCGACAGAGTCAGCAAAGTTGACCGCGCGGGCGCGGGGACTGTTCTCGAAAACGATGTCCTGTTCACGCACCATGCCCTGTGCCTGGATGCGGCGGGACTCGCGAATATATGGGAGTTGGGCAAGCCCGTCCGTCGTTCCCATTTGATCGAGGCGGAGTTTCAGCGCGGGCGTTTTTTGGTCATTCTGCAGCCAATAGAGAAACGCCATCGATACTTTCTTGGCGTTCTGCAGCACGCGGGCGGTATCCTCCGGTGTGCGGTCGAGGACGGTTTCGTCGTGATAGTCCTGGCGCGGCCAATTCATGAGCGCCAGGTCGGTATATTTGCCGGCGTACGCGGCTCCATTGAAAACGCGCCTCCAATTGAAGAACGGCTGCGGTGACATATTGTTGGGAATCGGAGGGTCGTCTCCGAACATAGTGTATTCAAAACGCCCGCGCCAGCCGTTTTCGACAGGGTAGTTCATGAGCAGTCCGAAGGGCTGGTGGTCGCGAATCTTTTCGAAATCGGCCGGTTTGGCAATCGTGTGGATCTCGCCCGGCCGGTGTTCGATGATGAACGGATAGGTGAAGCTTTGGACGCAGGCGGGGTTGGCGGCTTCAGCGGCGTGAGGTTCGCCCGTGATTGATTTCGGTTCGGAACCGACCGTATAAGGAGTCTTGGCGAGCGGCAGGAGATCGCCCATTTCTGTCGCGTCGAGGACGAACTTTGGGACAATTTTGAGCGCCTGGTTCTTGTCCATGCTCCAGAGTAAGGCGGCGGTGATGACGTTGCCGCTGCGCTCCAGATCGAGGACGCGTGTTCTGCGGAGGAGTCGTATATTGCGATGGCGCCTCAACATCTCTTCCAGTACCTGTACGCCGATTTTCGGTTCGAAGCAGAGGCTGGAGACATAGCAGCCGCCGGGGTTGAAATTTTCGGTGGGCTGCAGCGGTTTGAAGGTGCGTTTGTAGTGTTCACGGATGCGACGGCGAAACTCATTGTAGAGCCGGGCGCCGCCGGTGGTCTCGATGAACTTGTTCTCGTCGAGGGCGGAGACCCCGGCGGCGGTGGCCTGACCGCCAATCCATGTCGCCTCTTCTATCAGACAAACCGCGTGCCCGCGTTCGGCGGCGCGCAGAGCCGCGCCGATCCCGCCCATACCTGCTCCCGCGATGAGGATGTCACAGTTCTCGACTGGCAGATTGGCGGGAATTATGGCAGTCTTGACGAAACTGGCAGGCGCGCCGGTTGCGCGGACTGCTTCGATGTCGACGAATGAGTAAGAACCCAGAAAGGCGGCGAGGAGAAATGGCAGCATTTGGATCTAGCGGCTTTCAGCAAGGATACGTTCGTGGAGTTGGCGCAAGTGATCGACGGTGAAATCGGGCGGCTCGGCGACGAAGGTCTCGGGCTGGAAGCCCCAGGTTACGCCACAGGCCCGGACAGCGGCGTTCCGGGCGGTACGGATATCGACAGAGCTGTCGCCGACCATAATAGTACGTTCCTTGGCGAGTCCGGTTTCGCTGAGTAGGGCGTGGATGCCGATGGGGTCCGGCTTTTTTTTGGGTTCGAAACTGTTGCCTCCGTAAATGCGGACGAAGTGCTTACCGAGGCCGAGGCGTTCCATCATGCGTTCGGAGAAGCGCACGGGTTTGTTGGTGAGGACGGCGAGGGTGTGGCCACTGTCTTTCAGGGCATCGAGCGATTCGCGAACGCCATCGTAGAGAGTGGTTTTGTCGAGCATGTGCTCGCCATAATATTGAATGAAGAATTCGTGGGCCTTTTGGACGTCCGCAGCGGGAGCGGAGTCACCCAGAGCGCTTTGGATGAGGGCCATGGCGCCGCGTCCGACGTAGCGGGCGACGGTAGGACCGGGGAGTGGCGCCAGGTTCATGAAGCCGCGAGTGGCATTGACGGAATCAATGAGATCCTGTTTGGAATCTACGAGCGTGCCGTCGAGGTCGAAAATGAGTAAGTACATGAGCGGTTATTGTTCAAGCTTTTCGAGTTTGTCGCGAACCGGATCAACCCACGCTTTTTTTGTCTTTTCGTAGGTTTGGCGGAACTGCTGGTTCATTTCAGGCGATGTGGTCAACGAGAGGAAGTGAGCGCCTTCGATGGCGTAAGGCGCCAGGCGGGAATGGAGAATGGCAGCTGGTGGATCGCCGGGCAGGAATGCCGAGATCATGAGCACGATGACAATGCCGATGAGACCGCCTCGGACCAGGCCCAAAGCACCGCCGCCCGTACGATCCAGCCAGGACAATCCGATCCATTTGAAGAAATGGGCCATCAAACGGCCGAGCAATGCTCCGCCGATCATAATGCTGAAGAATACCAGCAAAAATCCAACAAAATTGGCCACGCCTCGAGAGCTTGTGTAGGGTACGGCCCAAGCGCCCGCATCGGCGTAGTACCACGCGGCCAGCAGAAATGCCAGGAATGTGGCGGCGAGGCCGATGCCGAGGCGAAAGAAGCCCTTGGCGAAGCCGGCGATCGTGGAACCAATCAGGATGCCGGCAAGGATCAAGTCCAACCAACTCATAGCGACTTGCCGGTAAGTACGCGGTAGGCTTCCTTGTACTTATTCGCGGTGTGTTCCACCACTTCGCCGGGAAGGACGGGGCCGGGCGGCTGCTTATTCCAGGTTATGGATTCCAGGTAATCGCGCACGAACTGTTTGTCATAGCTTGGCTGGGCGCCGCCCGGTTTATAGGAAGCACGCGGCCAGAAGCGAGACGAGTCGGGAGTAAGAATCTCATCGCCCAGGACGAGCCGGTTATCGACGAAACCGAACTCGAACTTGGTGTCGGCGAGGATGATGCCGCGGGTTTCGGCGTAGGCGGCGGCTTGCCCGTAGATTTTCAACGTTTGATCGCGCAGTTCCGTGGCGAGTTTGGTTCCGATGGCCTGTGCGGCTTCTTCGAAGGAAATATTCTCATCGTGGCCCGAATGCGCTTTCGTGGCCGGTGTGAAGATGGGGCCGGGGAGGCGGTCGCTCTCATGTAAGCCGGCGGGCAATGGGATGCCACAGATGGTGCCGTGCGCCTGATACTCCTTCCAGCCGGAGCCAGACAGATAGCCGCGGGCGACGCATTCGATGTCGATCATCCGGGCGCGCCGCACGAGCATGGAACGGCCCTCGATCTGCTCTCGAAACGCCCGCAGATTTTCGGGGTATTCGTCAACGTTTGCGGAGATAAGGTGGTTGGGAACGCCGGAGAGAAACTGAAACCAGAACAGGCTGATCTGAGTTAGGACACGGCCCTTGTCCGGGATGCCGCTGCCCAGAATAACGTCGAAGGCGGAGATGCGATCGGTGGCGACAATCAGAAGGCGGTCCTGGTCGACGGCGTAAACGTCCCGAACCTTGCCGCGGCGGATCAGTTCGAGGCCGGGCAAATTGGATTCGAGGAGCAGTGGCATAGGTACTCTCCTATTTTATGAAACTTTACGAGGGCTCGCCCGTAATAAGGTGAAATGATAGTGTCCAATTTGCGGTATGCAGTCCGAGGGCTGGCGAAAAACCCGGGATTCACGGCGGTTGCGATGCTGACGCTCGCGCTGGGAATTGGGGCGAATACAGCGATTTTCAGCATCGTCAACGGGGTGCTTCTGAAACCGTTGCCGTTTCCCGAGGCGGAACGGATCATGGTGATGAATAACTCGTACGCGACCATCGGTCTATCGCGCGCATCGACCTCGCCGGTCGATCATTCAGATTACCGGAAACACACGGATTTGTTTCAGGATGTGATGTCCGTTCAAACGGTGAGCTTCAACTATTCGGGGACCGACAAGGCCGAACGATGCGCGGGCGCCCAGGCCACGGCTTCCACATTCCGAGTGTTGGGAATTACACCGGTGGCGGGCCGGATGTTCACTGAAGACGAGGACAAGCCGGGAAACGATCAGGTGGCGGGGCTGGACGAGGGGCTTTGGCGGCGAGAGTTCGGCGGACGAAAAGAGGCCGTTGGGCAAACCATCCGGCTGAACGAAAGGCCATATCAGATCATCGGTGTTGTGCCTGCGGCGTTGGGATTTCTGGCGCCGGTGGAAGTGTGGGTACCGGCGGCATTTACGCCGCAGCAATTGGATCCGGCGCGGCGGGGCAACCAGTCGCTGATGACGATGGGCCGGCTGGCGAACGGACTGACGATGCCGGAGGCGCGGGTCCGGTTGCAGGCCATGACAGAGGAGTTGCGCCGGGCGAATCCGGGCGCGTACCCGCCGGACAGCGGCTGGTCGATTGCGATGACGCCCATTACGGAAATGCTGACGGGGATACTGGCCGCTCCGCTCTTCACGCTGTTGGGAGCGGTGGGATTTGTGCTCCTCATCGCTTGCGCGAATGTGGCAAACCTTTTGCTGGCGCGGGGCGTCGGACGGTGCCGGGAGATGGGGATCCGGGCGGCGTTGGGAGCCACACGGAGAGACTTGATCGGGCAGATGCTGGCGGAGAGCTTAGTGCTGGGAACTCTGAGCGGATTGGCGGGACTGGCGGCAGGTTATGGTTGTATGCGGGCATTGATCGCATTGGCGCCCGCGAATTTTCCGCGAATTCGCGACGTTGCCGTTGACGGCCCAGTGCTGCTGTTTACAGTGGGGTTGTCGCTGGTAACTGGGCTGTTGTTCGGCCTGTTGCCGGCGTTGCAAGCGGGAAGGCAGGAATTGAACAACAGTTTGAAAGACGGGGGGCGGGGTTCGGGATTACGGCGGGGGCGGTTACGGGGCGGGCTGGTGGTGTTTGAATTGGCGTTGTCGACGTTGTTGTTAGTGGGCGCCGGATTGTTAGTCGGAGTTTCGTTGAGTTACAGCGAGTAAGTGCGGGATTCAACCCTTCGGGGCTGGTGAGCTACAGCATCGCGCTGCCGGCCGAGCGGTTCGACACACCTGAGAAATCGGCGCGGTTGTTTGGGCGGATCAGCGAGCGAACGCGGGCTCTACCGGGAGTGACGCATGCCGGGATGATCTCGTCCTTGCCGTTCAGCGGGCAGAATTCGCAGAGTTCGTTTTCGATTGAGGGCAGGGATGTCCCACCCAATCAATCGGGGCCGCACGGGGAGGTCCGAATCGCCAGTTGGGAGTATTTTCAGACGATGCAAATTCCGCTGAAGAGCGGGCGGGTTTTCACCAGCGCCGACCGGGCAGGATCCGAGCCAGGTGCGGTCATCGATGAGAATCTGGCCAAGCTCTATTGGCCGGCCGGAGATGCGATTGGAAAGCGAATCAGCCGCGGCGCCGGCTTTTATCGGATCGTCGGCATGGTGGGTGTTGTGAAGCACGCAAAGTTGGACACGGAATCCAAGGGGGCGTACTATTTCGTGCTGCCGCACGCGCGCGCGGTGCGGTTGAACATCATGGTGCGTGCAGGCGGGGATCCGGCGGCGCTTGTACCGGCGATGCGAACGGAATTAGCGGCGATTGACCGGGATCTGCCGATGTTCGATGTAAAAACAATGAGTGAGCGCGTGTTGAGTTCGATGCTGCCGCAGCGACTGGCCGCTTGGCTATTGGGAATATTGGCAATGGTGGCGCTCCTGTTGGCCGCCGTTGGGATTTACGGAGTCCTGTCGCAGACGGTCCAGCAGCGGACGGCGGAGATTGTGATCCGGATGGCTCTCGGCGCGCAACAGGGGCAAGTATTGGGCCTGGTACTGCGAGAGGGTTTGGTGCTGGCCGGGATGGGGCTGGCCGTTGGCGTGGCATTGGCGGCAGGGATGTCGAGACTCTTGGCTAAGCTCTTGTATGGCGTCACGCCGACCGACCTGGTGACGTATGCGACCGTGGTTTTCGTATTGGGTTTCGTCGCGACGCTGGCATGTCTGGCTCCGGCATTTCGCGCATCGCGAGTGGATCCGCTGATAGCCTTGAGGTATGAGTAGGCCGATCATTACGGATCTGGTGCAAATCAGACGCTTGGGCGAACAGAAGCTGGAAGAGAACAAGAAGCTGCGGCAGCACATGAGCCGGCACAACTATGTGGAACGAAGGCTGAAGGTGATCGCGCAAAAAGTGGAGGAGCAGATCGAGTGTTTGCAGTGCGCAAACTGTTGCCGGACGGCGACGGCACGGCTCGTCGACAGGGATATCGACAAGGTAGCCAAGGCGGCGGGGATGAAGCGGGATAGATTTCTGAAGGAATGCACCGTGATGACCGCGGATGAAGGACGGATCCTAAGGCGAACAGAGGCGGGGTGCGTATTTCTGAACGGGAATGAGTGCCTGGTGTATGAAGGGCGGCCGGCGTCGTGCGAGGATTTTCCACATCTGGTGCGGGGCCCGGGTTCATTGATGCACCGGATGTGGGCCATGCCGGATAGGGCGACGTACTGCCCGATCACCTACAACACGCTGGAGGAATGGAAAGACGAAGTCGGCTTTCAGCGCGAGACGTAGCGCTGTTATATGATGGGGCCGCTATGAAAATATGGCTCCTACTGATTGGGTTCGCGTTGTTCGCGAAAGAACCGCTGGCGCAGCGGATTGCGCATTCGGATGCGGCGAAGTACCGGAAGCTTCGCGGAGTGCATGCCGGGGCCGGGGAGTTGCACTATGTGGGGTTGTTTGACGCCTCGACGTTCAGCACGAATTTCATCTTTCTGCACCGCGGCGTGATTCAGCCCGGCGGAGGAATTGGCCATCACTTTCACAATCACATGGAAGAGATGTTCGTTATTCTGGATGGCGAGGCGGAGTTTACGATTGATGGGCGAACGTCGATATTGAAAGGGCCGGCGGGAGCGCCGTGCCGGATGGGGCGGTCGCACGCGATCTACAACCCAGGCACGACGCCAGTGGAGTGGATGAATATTGCCGTGGGAAGTATCAAGGGCAAATACGATGCGACGGACCTGGGGGATGACCGTGTGGGCGTGACGAAGGACGCCAAGCCGGTGTTTATCAATATGAAGCTGGACCGGACGTTGCTGCGGGCGGGGAAAGGCGGGGTGATGTACCGGCGGGCATTGATGCCGGAGGTTTTCTTTACGAACTGGTCGTATGTCGATCATTACGTGGTGCCTGCGGGAGCCGCGATTCCGGCGCATCGGCATGAGGGAGTGGAAGAGTTCTATTACGTTATGGCGGGGGCGGGGACGGCGATTGTTGGCCCGGAAGAGGCGCCGATTGCAAAGGGCGACGCCGTGCCGGTGTTTCTGAATGAAGTGCATTCTTTCAAAAACGCCGGAACAGAGCCGCTGGAACTGATGGTGGTGGGTGTGGCGCGGCAGAAATGGGCGATTGATTCAGTAGAGGTTTCGGCGGCGGCGAAGTAACTACCGATAGAGCAGGGCGTTGAACAGTAACTTGAACGTAAGGTAACTCTGCGCTCGATACTGGGGCCGCATGCCGAAGAGAATAGCGCGGCCTCTGCCGATAGGAACGTCCAGCAGAGCCGACTTCCCGGCGATAAACTGCTCACCGAGCAACCAACCGGAGGCGAGAACGTCCTTGTTCGCGTACTTCACTACGCCGAACTCGTTCTCCCACGCCGGGGATGCTTCCATCCAAATCGCAAACTCTTTCGGCATTCCATAACCGAGCGGGCTGCCATCGGCGATGGAGACGTTTAAGAGCGACCCAGGGCAATAAAAGTCACGGCTCGAAACGGATTGGAGCAGGTTCTTAGCGGGAAGATTTAAGTGTTGCGCAGCATACGCTGAGGACTTGTTCAGGAAGATCAGCGTTCCGCCATTTTCGGCAAAGGCACGAAGCGATTTGGCGCCTTCGGCGGCGAGTCCGCCGGTGAGGCCATCGGGCATTGAGCCGGCAAAATAGCCTTCGGCGATGCTGGCGGCGGTCTGGTCCGGGAACAGGATGACGTCGTACTTGCCGTTCAATTGTCCGGCTCGTATTTCGTCGTTTTTCAGGCTGGTGTACGTCCAGCCAAAGGTGTCAAACATCCATCGGGTCCAGCCTTCGTCCATTACCGGTGAAGGGCTTTTGTACAGCCCGATACGGGGCTGGCGAATCTCTTTCCGCCCCTCGGCCGCGGAGAAATAGAAGTGGCCGGTCCCCGTGTCCCGGTAGACTTTTTTCCCCTGTTTCCAAGCTTGCGCGAGGGCCCTGAATGATTCGGAATCCGCGGCGTTCAAATCGCCATTCGCCTGTTCAAGAACCGGATTGAATACCTGTGCCCGTTCCGCGCGGGCCGCGAAGGAATCCTTGACCGTTTGCACATTTACGCCCATCAGCAGCGGCAGAGTTTGCGCGGTCACGTCATAGGGGCGACGCGGTGGCCCCCCGGGATACTGGCGGATGTCCGGATAGTTTTGCTTTTCGAGGAGCGTTTTCGCAAAGCCGCTGAATGGCTGCTGAAGGCGAACGATGTAGTCGCCGGCGCTGTACTGTTTCCCATCGGCGGAGAAACTGCTCTTGGCGACATCAATTTCAACCGCTCCAAACGCCAGCGTTTTCAGTAGCTGCGCCGTCGCCCCGGGATCCGCCTGGCCGGCGGGAATGATGAACGCAAAAGGCTCCATCCGTTTGGAGGCGCGTTCGTTAATTCGATAGAAATTGCGGAGTAAGTCGGCCCTTCGTGTCGCCGCCTGGAACAGCAGGCTGTCGAAGGCGACTAGTTGATAGTTGACGATGTCGCGAAGCCGCCACGTGCCTCCGGGCCAGACCTCCAGATGGTTCCAGGTGGACTTGGATGGCGAATAGCCCACGGCTTCTCCGCGCAGTTGGTCGGGCCGAATCGTTATCGGGCTGGCGATTCGGGCGCTGGCAGTTTCGCTCAGGATGCGCATGCCGCCGTGATAGCTCTGATAGTGGCGGGCCGGAGTCCAGAAGTCGTAGCTCGCGTTGATGGCGATTCCCTTGAGCCCGGCGGCGGTCATGTCGGCGGCCATGCCGGCGCCGAGCGCGTTGCACCACTGCGTGATGATGGGATCGATGTTGGGGTCGATGGGATCGAGCCACGGCGGCACAAACATCCGGGAAGCGTTCGAACCCTGCTGATGGACGTCGTAAACGATCTGCGGATGCCAGACGTTGTGCAATTGACTTACCGTGGCGCGCGTCTCCGGTTGGGAGAAGATATACCAATCGCGATTGTTGTCGTGGCCCGTATATTTTTGATAGAGCTCCGGCGGTGCGGTGCCTTCGAACGGAGTGTTGAGCGTTGAGCGATACCACTTGGTAACGATATCGAGCCCGTCCGGATTGAGGCTCGGGACAAGAATCACGATGGTGTTGTTGAGAATCGTCAGCGATTTCGAATCGTTCGCGGCGGCCAATTTATAGGCGTATTCGACGGCGGTGTGCGTGGAAGCGATTTCGGTAGCGTGGATTGTGCAGGTGATGAGTACGACGGTTTTGCCTTCGGCAATCAGCTTTTCCGCTTCCTGCGCGGGGGTGAGGCGCGGGTCGACAAGTTTCTTCTGGATCTGTTGATAACGGGGCAAATTCTTAAGCGTCTCAGGCGCGGCTATGATCGCGTAAATCATGGGCCGGCCCTCAGCGGTTTTGCCATATTCACGAACCCGCAGCCGATCGCTGCTCTTCTCCAGAGCGGCGAAGTAACCGACCACCTTGTCCCAATCCAGTACCTTATAGTCGGCCCCCATGCGGTGGCCGAAATAGGCCTCCGGCGTAACCGGAGCGGCGCCCAGCAGGAGGGCGGCCAGTGCGAGCGATAGCAATAGTTTCATGCGCGGTTTAGTTCATTCCAGAGTGCGGCGTACCAGCGAAGGAAACGTTCTGGCTCCTTACTTTCCTGGGCCTCGCAAAGGGTGTAGCGGTCGTACTTAGACTCGCGGAGTAACTTGAATAGCTCGCGGTAGGGATAGGGCCCGGCGAGTTCGTTAATATGGACGTGCTTGATGTACGGACGAAGAAGGTCAAAGCTGGGGCGGATAGATCCGTCGACGATGTCGGTGGGATTCGAGTTCCAGCACGCGCCGACATTTGAGTGGTTGGCCGCTTTCATGATGCGGGCGGCAATAGGCGGCACTTGGGTTTCCCGGCCATGGACCTCCATGTAGATCTCGACGCCTTTGCCCATGCCGTAGTCGCCCAGTTCCTTCAGGCACGCGCCGATATTGCCGATGGTCGTATCGACCGCCACTTCCGCGGGTAGACCGTTTGGACGCACCTTGATCCCCCAGGCGCCTGTGTCGTGCGCCAGATCGATAAACGATTTCGCGGTCTCGACGTGTTTCCGGCGAACCGCGGGGTCGGGTGAGTGAAACTCCGAAGTTGTGCCGAAGCTGACGAGGCGCACCTTGCTTCGCGCAAAACGCTGCTTCACCTTTTCGCGATCGGCGGCAAGGAGGGACGGTTCAATCTTGTGTGCGTGTTCGGTGCGAAGTTCGACGCCCGAGAAGCCGGAGGCCTCCAGCGTCGTGATGATCTTCTCCAGATCCCAATCCTTCAGGACATTGTATGTAACGGCGCCTAGCTGCATAGGCACATTGTATCCGTTAGCGCGGCGCTTTGATGACCGGAAGCAATAACCTTGAAGGGTACCTCGCCGAATGGTGCACGGTATTGGTCGCTTTGATGGCATCACTATACGACTGGACGGGATTCCACGTATTTGAGTGCCGGTCGAAGCGGGGCACATCGCTTGACGTGATCTGGACGCTGATGCGATGCCCCTTCGGAAATGCCATCGCCAACGACCAGAGATTCACCTTTATCTTGTACACCCTGTTTTTCCTGGCCGGAACCATCTTGTGAAACCCTTCGCGGAAGCGCAAACGCAGCGGCCGCGACATCATCAACGCTTCGAATCCATCGGGGTGAATGTCGATGACGCGAACGAAATAGTCAGTGTCCTTGGCTGTCGTGGACACGTATAACTCGGCTTCCAGCGGGCCAGCGATCTCAACGGGCGCCGTTAACGGCAGACTGGTGAACCGAATGATGTCGGCGCGTTCCTTGAGCGGACGCTGATCGAGCGGCGGGCGATTCAGCCAATCGTCCGGACGAGCGAGCAACGTCGGTACGGGATTCGCGGGGTCGTAATCGTAACTGCTGCTGCTGGTGGCTTGCGCCGGAGCGGTTGTGGAAAGCCCGCCGCCCGGCTGCAGAAAATAGCTTTCCTGAGAATGGGCCGGCGGCCAGACTGAGCCGGATCGCCATTCATTCGCGGGAGCCTCTTTCGATCGCGGATCGCCCAGCGCATAATACTGTACCGCCGGAATCCGGTGTACTTCGGTGTTGATGTTCCGCAGCCAATAGTCGAACCAGCGCCGGGCCAAGCCGCCAAGGGCTGGGGCCTCGGAATTCCACTGCAACTCCCCGGGCAGACTACCCCCATGCCCCTTGGGATGAACGACGAGTTTTTGATTGCCAGGCGCTCGTTCAGTACCCCGCGTTTGCGCCAACTCGAAGTAGTCGATTGTGCCCTGCGTAAACACGTCGAACCAGCCGGTGATGTGCAGGATTGGCACCTTTACGTTCGCGAAATTTGCCCGGATGTCCTGCGACAGCATTTCCTGATCGAACCGCTGCAACACCGGGCGAGGGAACGGCGGCGGGATCTCGGCGCCCCGGGCCTTCGTCCAACTGTCGACGAGAGCGGATTGATACACTCCGCCTGGAAACGACACCGTCGGGTAGCTGTTTGCATGGGCGTTTTGAATCACCCCCGCGAACAGATGCGGTGCTCCGCTCATCAACGTCATGTAGCCGGCAATGCCCGGTCCGCTGCCGCCCAAAACTCCAACTTTACCGTTCGACCACGATTGCTTCGCGATCCACTCCACCGTGTCGTAGCCATCGGCGATCTCGGTCGCGAACATCTGCCATTTGCCTTCGCTTTCGAACAAACCGCGAAGATTTTGTTGAACGACCGCGTAACCCGCGCCGGTGTAAGCGTTTGTGCCCGACGAAATAGCGTATGGAGTGCGGGTGAGGATGACGGGGAAAGGACCAGGTCCCTCCGGAACCGTGACAAGCGCCGAGAGCCGAACCCCATCCCGCATCGGAATCATCTCTTTTTTAGATTCTGCCCCGAACAAGGCGCCCGCGAGGGCGAATAGGATAAGACAGGGCCGCATGGTGCAATTAGTTTATCGGGTTACTTGCCGAATAAAGAAGCGATTGCCCGCACGGGCCGATATCCGCAACGCCAGGCGACGCTCGATTCGAGTTCCTGGCGAGAAGCTTCGCGCCGAAGAATATCCGCGAGCCTCTCGTCCGCGGCATGCTGCACCCCTTGCCGTTCCCCGGAAAACTCTCTCAACTGTCGATCGAGTTCCTGGATCACGGCGAGCCGCTCATGGGCCGCGTTAGTCTGTTCGGAAAGTTGAGCGTGGAGCAATTCCACATCCCGCAGCCGCTCCTCCGCGGCCACCCGGACGGCGGCCAGTTCGCTTTCGTGTTCCTCCAAAACTGCCAGCAAGCGGGCTTGTTGAAGCTCCGGATTGCTTACCTGGGAGGGTGCTGCGGCGGTGAGCCCCTGCCACCAAGCGTCATTGTCCTCGTAGCCAAGATCGGTTAGCAAGCCAGGAAATACGGTCTCAAACCGCTCTCCCAGTTCACGGCCGAAGTGGTTCCTCCAATCACCGGCGATTCCTTTCCGGCGATGGCTAAACGGATTTTCCTCGCCTGGCCGGCGGCCACTTCTGACTTCGAATAGATTGTCCGCGGCGACGGCGTCGACTACTGCGGCCGGCACATTCCAGTGCAGGTAATCGAAGAGCCGGTGCAGCTCGCCGCCCAGGTCAGCAACCAAAGTTTCATAGCGTGTGAGGAAGACATTGGAGAACTCGTGCCCGCGTTTCCAGGAGCGCAGATACTCCGCCCACTGAGCGATAAGAAACATGCCAATTTGGATGCGGTGCGCGGGCGAAGCCTCGGCAATCGGATCGCGCAGAAGTTGAGTTGTAGGGGAAGGCGTATGACTCAGCGAAACGGAAAACACAAGCGAGACGACGATATCTCGCGGGTCGCGAAGCACTACCAGCGCCCGATCGGCTGGCTTCGCGACGATTTCCCATTCGCCCGTTCCTGTAGAGTAGAGCGGAGAAGCAAATTGTCCCGGATCAATCTCGGGCCACCGTTCCGATTGCAGATCGATCCCGCCCGCGGCCATCGAATGCTTGCTGAACGCCACAATTCTGGGATCGGATAAGATATCGCGAACCCACTGGCTGCCGCATTTATAGAACGTAAGATGGAACAGTCGAATATCGATATCTATGGCTGTGCCCATGGGTTGCTCCAAGGCGAAATCTAAACGGAAGCAGCGGTCATTCACCGTCGATTAACAATCCTTTGCATAACCCGTCGTGCGGCTGGAAGTTGCGGTCACTCCCACAGAGAGTGTGAATTCTCTGTTTACTCGTCGAAATTCTGCCAAGACTGCGGTATTTTAGGGACGATAGCTTTTCCCCAACATTTGAATCTAAGGAGACTCCGAGTATGACCCCCGAATTTGCAGCCGGTTTGCGCGATTTTCTATTGAGCGCCCTTGACAGCGAGGTGCCGGCGACATCGAAAGTGATCCTCGCCATGCCGGAGGGCGCAGGCGACTACGCTCCGGACCCGAAATCGATGCCCGCGTTGAAACTGGCCTTCCACGTTGTCGGCAGCGAGATCTGGTTCCTGGAATCGGTCGCTGCCGGCGCCTTCGGCCCGTTCCCCGAAGGCGAGGGCCCATCCACCCCGGCCGCTGTTGTCGCGTGGTGGAATGAAGTTCGTCCCGCGGCACGTGAGAAGGTAGCAGCCCTGTCCGGCGAGCATTTAGCCGCCACCGTCGACTTCTACGGCATGTTCCAACTCCCGGCAGCCGCTTATCTCAACTTTGCCAACTCGCACTCCATTCATCACCGCGGTCAGTTGTCGGCCTACTTGCGGCCGATGGGCGGCAAAGTACCGTCGATTTACGGCGGATCCGCTGATGAACCGATGGGCATGTAGTTAGTTGATTCGCGCCTTGCGCAAGCGGTAGTCTTCCACTTGGGTCGGCATGCGGATCACGCGGCACATCTCGAACAATCGGGACCGTGCCCGCATGCCGATCTGATCGATCAGCGAACGCTTATAGTCGGTTCCTCCGGCGGAGCGATCGCGCCGGTCCGTTGGTTGCATATCCTGGTCCGGCAGGTTAGTCGTCGCGATGATCGGCTTCTTGTTATTGCAGCGATGAGTGATAAGGCTTGTCACCGTATCCTCCACCCAGTCGGTAATGCGATGAGCGCCTAAGTCGTCGAGCAATAACACTTCGGCGTCCAGTGCCGTCGCGTACGCCTCACGGTCTCCGGAACCGGAAGCGGGGTCATAACTCGAACGTATCTTCTGCAATAAATTTTGATAGTCGAAGAAAAGTCCGCCATAGCCGCGGTTGATCAAAAGCCGCAGCGCGCTGACCGCTAGATGCGTCTTCCCCGTTCCCGGTTCACCGATCAACAAGAGTCCCGGTTTTTCGACATTCGGAAATTCCCGCGCATAACCCCGCACAAGAAGCATAACCGTCTGCAAGGCGCTGTTGCCTTGCGCGTCGAAATTGTCGAGCGAGGAGTTCTGGTAGAGCGCCGGAAGTCCCGAATGTTGTAAAGTCTGCCGCTGAATGTCCCCTGCCGTGCACGCGCACCTCGTTGCACCGGAGATGCCATTTCTCTCTTCGATCCTAAACCCGCTTCCGCGGCAAATCGGGCACGACGAATCTGGCATAGTGTCTACTCCAGTGTAACCAGCACTTGGCCCGAGGCAACCGTGTCGCCGACCGCAACTCTCACCGCCGACACCTGTCCGGCCCCCGGTGACCGGACTTCGTTCTGCATTTTCATCGCTTCCAATATCAACAGTCCGGCGCCTGGCTCCACCGTTTGCCCCGGTTCCACCAGTACCTTGATCACCTTCCCCGGCATCGCGGCTTTCACATCGCGGCGGCCGGAATCGGCGCCGCCTTTGGCATTTCGGCGACGGTCGCGAGGATCGGCGAGACTGAAGCAAACCTCTTTTCCGTTTACCAGCAGGCGTCCGTTGGCCTGTGTCACCCGGTGCACCTGAGCGCCGTGCAGCACCAGGGTTGTTCCTGTTTCCAACTGCGCCAGCGGCAACGCTCCGCGGTCAATTTCGACTTCCCTTTCCGCCGTTGGCCCAACCAATATCCGTTTCACCGGCGGCTCCAGTTCGACCGCGCTACCGGCATTGAGGACGCCACGCCCGGTTCCGCCGCGGCCAGGACGGCGATCGCCGCTTCGAGTTCCGTCTCGCTTAGTTCTGTCTCCGGCCGGTAAACGAATTCGTTCAAGAACCCTGTGTGCAATGCGCCCGAGCGGAACCGTTCATCGCGCAACAATTGCCGGAAAAAGCCAACATTGTTGGCAATTCCCAAGATCTCGGTCTCCCGCAGGGCCCGCTCCATCCGCGCAATCGCCATCGGCCGATCCTGTGCCCACACACAAAGCTTCGCCAGCAGCGGGTCGTACTCCATCGGCACCGTCCAACCCTCATACACGCCGTTGTCCAGGCGGATTCCCGGGCCGGCCGGCATACGCAAACGGTCGATCCGTCCGGGGGAAGGGAAGTACTGATTCGCCGGATCCTCGGCGTACAACCGGCATTGGATCGCCGCTCCCCGCCACGTAACATCGGATTGCCTAAGCGGTAACTCCGCGCCGAACGCCGCTTCCAACTGCATATGCACCAGATCCGTCGATGTTACTAACTCGGTCACGGGATGCTCTACCTGCAGGCGGGTATTCATCTCAAGGAAGTAGAAGTTACGATCGGCATCCACCAGAAACTCGGCGGTACCCGCATTCGTGTAGCCCGCCGCCCTCGCTACCTTCAACGCCGCCTCACCCATCGCTTCGCGCATCTCCGGATGTAATACCACCAACGGGGATGGGCACTCTTCAATCACCTTTTGGTGCCGCCGCTGAATCGAACACTCCCGCTCGCCTAAGTGAATCAGATGCCCGTGATTGTCGCCGAAGATCTGTATCTCGATGTGCCGCGGATGAATCAGTGCCTTTTCCAGGTACACTTCGCCCGAGCGGAAACTCCGCTCGGCCTCGCTGGAGGCGTCGCGCAGCGCGCTCTCCAGTTCGCTTTCCCGTTCCACCAGACGCATGCCCTTGCCGCCCCCGCCCGCCGCGGCCTTGATCAGGACCGGATAGCCGATCCCGCTCGCCACCCGGCGTGCTTCGGCCATATCCGTGATCGCTCCGTCGCTCCCAGGAACCACGGGTGCTCCCGCGCCGATCGCCACTTCCCGCGCGGTCGTTTTAGACCCTAGCAAACGAATCGCTTCCGCTGGCGGTCCGATGAAAAGCACGCCCGCATCGGCGCAGAGCGCTGCGAAACCGGCGTTCTCGCTCAGGAATCCATAGCCGGGATGGAGCGCCCCCGCCCCGGAGAGTCGCGCCACCGCCAGGATCGACTCCGGATTCAGATAGGAATCCACGGGATACGCCTCATCGGCATGCGCCAAATGCAGCGACCTTCGGTCAATATCCGTAAACACCGCAACAGACCGCAGGCCCGCTTCGCGAATCGCGCGTAATACCCGAACGGCAATTTCGCCCCGATTGGCGACCAGTATCTTTTCCACCATCAGCTTTTCGATTCTAGCAGGCGGCATTTTGCTACATTGAGGAAAGCATGCCCGTTCAGACAACAACTGGATCTTTGAAACTGCGGGGGGTCCGCATGACCCGGCAGCGCCAGATTCTTTTGGATCTGATCGATAAGTCCGGGAGACATCTCGACGCCGAAAGCCTGTTTCATTTGGCCCGCGAGAAGGATCCAAAACTCAACCGGGTCACTGTCTACCGCACGTTGAAGATGTTGAAGATGGAAGGCTTGGTCGACGAACTCGATCTGCTCCACCACGGCGGTGATCAGCACTACTACGAAACGCGCATGAAGCGCGAACATGCCCACGTTGTGTGCCTGCGGTGCGGAAAAATCGAAGAGTATTTTGGCGATCCGCTCGCTCAAATCCGCCAACAGGTGAAGGAAACGTTCGGGTTTGAGATCCTGCTGGTGCGTACTGAAATCGGCGGTTATTGTCCCAACTGCCAGATGGCGCGCGAACAGGAGTTGCGCGAAGCGGCCGGGACATGAACCATGCGGCCCTGGACGTCAAGCCGCCCGGCGCTTCCTCTTTCCGCGTCCCGCTCGACCCGCTTCCGTTCAGTATCGGCCGTAGTCCGGAAAACCATCTCGTCCTCCGTGACAATCGCGCCTCCCGCAGCCACGCCATCATCCACCGCGACGGCAATGACCTGATCGTTCAAGACGCCGGTTCCCGAAACGGTATCGAAGTCAATGGGATCAAGGAGCAATCGCGCGTCCTTCGCCATGGTGACGTCATTCGCTTCGGTGTCGACGACTCCTATGAGCTGACTTTCTTGAACGAAGCTCCCGCCGCTCTGCCCACGCAGGCGCATCACGGGGGGTTGCGCAAGTTGCGCTCCATGTTGGAGGTCGCCCGCTCCATTCAAGGCGCGCTCTCGATTGACCAGGTGCTCAGCTCGGTTGTCGACGCGGCCCTGGAAATCACGAACTGCGATCGCGGGTTCCTGTTACTAACCACCAAGGATGGCCTCGAAGCCCGCATCGCCCGCGAAGCCGGCGGCCGGCCTCTGAAAGAAGACCTCGGTATTCCCGCTAAAGTCCTGCATAAAGCGCTCCAGAGCCGCAGCGATCTGCTCACCATGCGGTTCGATTCGAGCCTGGACGGACTCGACTCTTCTATCTTGAATCTTTCGGTCCGCAGCGTCGTTTGCGTCCCCCTCATCAAAGTCCGCGCCGGTGACCTCTCCGAAACCGCGCTGGTCGGCACCATCGCCGACTCGATTGGCCTGCTGTATCTGGACTCCCGGATTCATCAGGGCGAACTTACTTCCAATAGCCGCGATCTGGTACAGTCCCTCGCGATCGAAGCCTCCTTCGTCCTCGAAAACGCTCGCCTGCTCGATGAAGAGCGCCAAAAGCAGAAGATGGATCAGGAAATGCGCATCGCGCACACCATCCAGCAGGATCTGCTCCCCGCCGCCGAACAGTACCCCCGTACCGGATGGCTTCGCGCCGCCGGGCTCTCGATTCCCAGCCGTCAGGTCGGCGGCGATTACTTCGATATTCTGCCCTCTGGAAGTGAACGCTACGACATCGTCATGGCCGATGTTTCCGGTAAAGGAGTAAGTTCCGCGCTTCTCGCCAGCCTCTTGCAGGGTGCGTTCATCATGTCCACGGCCGAGCAAATTCCGCCCGCTGTTGTCCTGGACCGGCTCAATCGTTTCCTGCTCGGCCGTACCAGCGGGGCGAAATACGCGACAATTTTCCTCGCGTCCATCTATCGCGACGCGCCGATGCAATGGGCCAACGCCGGACATTGCTCGCCACTTTTGGTGCGGACGAATGGCCGCGTGTTCGGACTCTCACCCACCGGGATGCCCGTGGGAATGCTCGATATCGGCACTTGGCAGGATGCGGCGCTAAAGTTGGAGCCCGGCGATCTCCTCGTACTCTATACCGATGGCGTCTCCGAAGCCATGAATGCCCAGCGTGATCAATACGGTGTCGAGCGGTTGGTGGAGATACTTCAGCGGAATCTTAGTCTGCCCGTTGCCGATCTCATTGACTCCGTCAAAGCGGATATCGCTGTTTTTACCGGCGGCTCGCCCCAAAGAGATGATCTTACGCTCTTGATACTAAGGTATACACCGGACTGACTTTAGTGCCGGAAGCTCCTACCATTCCGGTATGGCTGGAATTGCGCTCCTGTTTGCGGTTGCCGCGCTCACGGTAAAACACGACGGCGCGGAGTTGCGCGAGGCATGTGAACCGGGCGAACCTCTAGTCGCCAAACTGGCGGCGGGAACAGCGGCCACCGTGCGCTTCGGCATGAATGGCTGCTATGCCGTGGATGTCGAGCAAGCCGGCAAGATCGTCAAAGGCTTCCTGCCTGCCGACGCCATTCAGGGAATCGAAGCATGGGAAACCGCTCGCCGCGCCGCGCCTTCGGTGGATTCTCCAACGAACCCGCAACCGCCGCCTCCCCAAAACCGGACCGTCGAAACTTCGCCGTGGGACCTGATCCGTCTCAATCGGCCCGCCGACGCCCTTGCCGTCGCGGAGAAAATGCTGGTGACTGCCCCCCGCAATCCGGATATTCTCGAAATTGCCGGAATTGCGGCCTACAAGAACGATATGGGTGCGCGCGCCATCGGCTATCTAACGGATGCGATTGCCATCCGCCCCAATCCCGTCATGCAAGGACTGCTCGATAGGGCAGCCCGTGAACAAGGCGCCGACCACACCGCCGAACCCCTTCACAGCGCGCGTTTCCTCTTTCGCTACGATCCCGCCGTTATGTCCCGCGAAACGGCCCGCGCCGTTCTTGGTGTTCTGGAGCAGGAATTCTCCCGCATATCATTTGAACTCGGCTGTGCCACTCCCGAACGTGTCGCCGTAATTGCGCAATCCCGCGATGACTACATGCGGGCTACCGGCGCCGCTGAATGGAGCGGCGGTCAATTTGACGGCCGTATCCGCGTCGCGGTTCTTGAGGGCGATCCTGGCGGAACCGTCACCCGGCGGGCCCTCGCCCACGAAGTCGTCCACGCCTGCCTCGCTGCCACTGGTAACTGGCCCGCTTGGCTGCACGAAGGCTTGGCCCAAAAACTGAGCCACGAAACCCTCGCCGAACCGCGCCGGGCCGCCATCCGCGCCGTTGCCGCGCAAAACGCGCTTCCCAAGCTCGCGAATCTTTCCCAAAGCTGGTCCCGCATGAGTTCGGGCCATGCCGCCATGGCCTACGCCACGTCCCTTTACGCGGTCGAACTGTTTTATCAGCACCATTCCGCCTTCGGTATTCGCAATCTGCTCCGTAACCCGGATCAATTGGACCGGATCATGACGGACCTTGATCGCCGATTACGCGAATAAGGGCGTGTCATACTACGGCAGAACAATGCACTCCCGCGTTTTTTTCCTCCTCCTTTCCGCCGCCGCGCTCCACTCCCAGGCAGCCAGCACCAATGTCATCACCACCTTCGCCGGTACCGATACCTCGCTGGGCGCCGGTGTCGATTCGGCAAATGTGCCGCTGCCGCCCGGCGCTTGGGGGAAACCAGCCGTGGACCTCGCTGGTAATATCTATTTCGCCCTTTCCAGTCAGCACGTCGTTTTGCGACTTTCCCCCTCCGGCCGCCTTGAGCGTTTCGCAGGCAATGGATTTCCGCGGTTTGCCGGGGACGGCGGTCGCGCCTCGGTCGCCAGCCTTAACACTCCGCGCGATATCGCCATCGATTCCCGAGGGATTGTCTATATCGCTGACAACGGCAACAAACGAATCCGCCGGGTCCTGCCCTCCGGCGTCATTGACACCTTCGCCGGTGGCGGAAGGGTCATCCCCACCACATCCGGCGTCGCCCTTTCCGACGCCTGGCTGCCGAATCCATCCGCCATCGCTGTCGACGGCTCGGACAACCTCTTCTTCACCATTGACGAATTTTCCATCGCCCGGGTCGAATACGGTTCAAACCAAATTCGCATCTACTCGGGTACCCCGGGTACGGGCGGGGTGCCCGTCTCCGGCCCCGCCGCCGCTGCCCGATTTCGCTTCGTCTCGTCATTGTCAGCCGATAAAGGCGGCAATCTCTATCTCACCGACGCGGTAGCGATTTCCATCTCACGCATCATCCCGGCGGGGCGTTTGGAAGTCCTCACCACTCGTTCAGCTACTTTTGGCGCGCCGGTCGACGTTGCCGTCGACCCTGCCGGCGCCGTCTACTTCGCCCAACTTGGTTCCGCGGTCATTTGGCGTCTCCAACCCAATAACAATGTCGATATCTTCGCCGGCGATATCGCAAAAGAGGGCTATACCCCCTCCGGTACCGCACGCGCCCGCGCCCTCTTCGGTGACGAACTTCGCCTCGCCCTCGATTCTCGCGGGAACATAATTGTTGCCGACCGTCGCAACGCCCGGCTACGGCGTGTTTCCACCGTTGTCGAGTCCATTGCCGGCGCTGACCTCAACTACACTGGCGAGGCCGGTCCGGCCGCGTCCGCCACCTTCTATGCCCCCAATTCCATTGCGCAAAACCGGGCTGGAACATACTTTTTCTCCGACGCCGCCGCTCGTCTTGTCTTCTCCATCGACTCCCGGGGAACCCTCCGCCGGTTCGCTGGCAATGGACTTCTGAATAGCCCGTTTACCGATAGCCGCTCCGCCCTGGAAGGCTCCTTCGGTACCCCATATGGCATCGCCGTCGACGCAAGTGGCGCCGTTTACATCGCTGACGACGATTGCGCCATCCGCAAAATTGGCCCTGACAACGCCATGCGCCTCCATGCCGGCGTCCCCAACCTCTGTGGCGATACCCGAGACGGCGCGGCCCTCAAAGATGCCCGGTTCGGCCGCCTCCGCGGACTCACCATCGATTCCGCCGGCAACATGTACTTCACGGACATCACGAATCACAAGGTCTGGCGCATAGGAACCGATGGCGTGGTCCGCACCTTCGCCGGTACCGGTTCACCCGGAACCACCACCACGTCGCTTCCCGCGCTGCAGGCCGCGCTCAACACTCCCCTGGCCGTCGCCGTCGCCGCCGATGGCGCCGTCTATATCGCTGATTCCTTGAATAACAGGATCGTACGCGTTGGAACGGAAGGACGTTTGACCTCTGTCGCGGGAATCGGTCAGCGCGCGTCCACCGGCGATAATGGACCGGCTACGGCAGCCGCTGTCAACCAACCCGCTGGAATCGCGATTGGCTCCGGAGGCAATATCTACCTTTCTGAACTCGGCGGGAACCGCGTTCGCCGAATCAATGCATCCGGGATCATAACCGCCTACGCCGGCACCGGATTCCCCGGATCAAAAGGCGATGGCGGCTTCGCGACCTTCGCCCAACTCGCCGGTCCCGGCGGGCTGCTCCTGAATGCCGCCGGCGAACTGCTCATCGCCGACCGGGACAACGGCCGCATTCGCCTTGTTCTCAATGGCGCGCCTGCCGTCAAATTCCCGACGGCAACGATTTCGGTCGCCCCCGTCGCCGGCCAGTTTGCCACCCGCGGAACCATCGAACTCCCGACACCAGTGCCTGGCCTCACCTACGAGGCAGCCGTCCGCAACGCTCCCTGGCTCACCATCTCGCCCCTCCGCGGCGCCCTTCCGGCGATGCTGACCTATGAGACTAACAGTGCCGGGCTGGCCGCCGGTGAATACACGGGCCAAATCGCTGTCACTGTGCCCTCGGCTACCCCCCGCGAGACCCTCATTCCCATCACTCTCCGCGTCCCCTCCACTCCGTCTCGTCCATTCCTCGTTTCGGGAAACGCCCGTCTAACTCTCTCGGCTGTTCGTGGCGGGTCCGCCCAGCAAACGGTTCCCGTCTCCAACCCCGGAGCGACCCCTCTTACCATCACCGCCGCCGTCACCCGTGGTGCTTTCCTGAACGTAACACCCGCCGAACTAACCATTCCGCCTGGCCAAACATCGAGTTTCACGGTCACCGCCGCCGCCGGAGCCATGCCCGTCGGAACCTACTCTGGTATTACGACATATACCGTCGGCAACACTACATCGACAGTAAACGTCTCCTTCACTGTTACCGTTGCCCGCTCCCGGCTTCTTCTTTCACAAACGGGCCTGTCCTTCCGGGCAGTTGACGGCGGCGCCGTGCCTCAGCCCCAACTCATCTATGCCGCACCCCCCGAACGTCTGAGTGTCCAAACCGTAACCGTCAGTGGCACTCCCTGGCTCGCTGCCGCACCCCCCGAACGTCTGAGTGTCCAAACCGTAACCGTCAGTGGCACTCCCTGGCTCGCTGCCGCAATCGCCGGAAACCAGGTAGCCGTCACCGTGAATCCCCAGGGATTATCTGCCGGTGACCACTACGGGCGCGTAGTCGTGTTCGATTCCGCCACACCCGCCATCCGCCAGTTCGCCACCGTCCTGCTCCAGATTCTCCCTGCCGGTACGGACCCCGGCCCTGAAGTCTCGCCCTCTGCCCTTCTCTACACTTCGACGGTCGGCGGCGAAGTCGCCGGGCAGGATGTGGCGTTGATCCTGCCAACAAACCGTCAAGCTTCGTTCTCGGCGACCGGTTCCACCGCCGAAGGCCAGCCATGGCTCGCCTTTTCTCCCGCCGGTGGCGCCGTCACCGGCGGCGCCCCGGCCCGTGTGACCGTCCAACCGGATCTTACCGGACTTGCGCCCGGTGTCTTTCGCGGGACTGTCATTCTCCAACTCGACGACGGCCAGACCCGAACCGTCTCCATCCTTGCTGTCATCACTGCGCCGGCCGCGAAATCCGCTGATCGCCAAGCCTCGGGTTGCTCCAGTCCAAACCTGTTTCCCCAGGTACTCTCGCCTGCCGCCAACTTCCGCGTAACTGTCGGCGAGCCGGTCCGCCTCGCCGTGCGTGTTGTCGATGGATGTGGGAATCTCCATCAGCCCGAATCTGGCGGTAACGCCGGCGTTGCCGTCACTGGTATCGGTACCCAGGTCGTCAATCTCACCCATATTGGAGGTGGCGTATGGGAAAGCACGGTCACGCCCAATACCCTGCAGCCAGCCACGACGCTGACATTCCTGGGCCTCTATTCTCGCGGCACTTTTCTCCAGGCCGGCGCCGATAAAGTGAACGGCGCCATCACCACGGCTCCGCGCCCCGTCGTCTTCAACGACAGTCTGACGGACGCCGCCAGCTTTCAATTTGGCGTTCCCGTCGCGCCCGGAACCCTGGTATCACTTTTCGGTGATAATCTGAGCGCCGCCAATGCTGTCCCCAACGCCCTTCCGCTCCCTAAAAACCTCGGCGAAGTCGAAGTCCGCTTGAACGACGTCGCCATTCCTCTCCTCTTCGCGGGTCCCGGCCAGGTCAATGCCCAAATCCCCTACAATCTCGACCCCGACGAAGAGTACCAACTCGAAATCCGTCGTGGCTCGACAATCACCACTCCCCAACCCATCGTTATCGCCCAAGCCCGGCCCGGAGTGTTTACCGTCGATCAATCCGGCCAAGGCCAGGGACACATCTACCGCGCTCTCGCCGACGGGTCGCAGCGACTGGCCGACGCGGCCAATCCCGCCAATGCCGGTGACGTACTGGTCATCTACTGTAACGGTCTTGGCCTGACAAACCCGGCGGTCGCCGCCGGCTCCGCTGCGCCGGCCTCTCCCCTTGCGGTAACCGCCAACCCGGCTATCGTCACCATCGGCGGCCAAAACGCCGCCATTGCCTTCGCCGGCCTCGCCCCGGGCTTTACAGGTCTCTACCAAATCAATGCCGTGGTACCCGCCGGAGTCGCCCCAGGTTCCGCTGTGCCGCTCATCATAACGGTCGCTTCTCAGCCGAGTGTTGCGGTCACGATGGGCGTCCGTTAGGTGCGCAAAAGTTTTTCGCAAATTCTGTCCCTATTTCCCCGCCGTATACGCATACCTATGTAAGGGCCCGGCCTGAGACATCCCGCTGAGGAATGCCTCTCTTGGCGGCCGGGCCCGAACAATCTAGAAACGGCCGATCTCTCCTACCGTTCCTCGAACCGCTCGCAAATAATCCCCGGGCGCCACAAAGAGCTGTACGCCCCGCTGTCCGGCCGATATCGAAATCACTTCCCACAGCTCGATTGTGAAATCCACAAACACCGGGAAATCCTTCTTCGCTCCCAGAACCGTCACGCCCCCGCGAACGTATCCCGTTAGCGGAGTCACTTCCTTCAGCGGTACCATCTCCACCTTCCGGTCACCCGTCAACTTCGCCAGCGCCTTAAAATCCAGTACCATGTTCCCCGGCGCCACCACAAAGGCGCATCCGTTCCGGTCCCCGCGGACCAATAGTGTCTTAAACACCTGCTCGGCCGGCAGCCCCACCTTATTCGCCACCGTTTCGGCGTCCAGATGCTCCTCATCCACTTCGTATTCACGCGCCTCGAAGGGGATTTGCAGCCCCTCCAAGATTCGCATCGCATTCGTCTTCGCCGTTGCCAAGCCTCAATTTTAACGTGAAGAGATAAAGACCGGTCGTGCCGATTCCCGCTGTGTTCGGGTCACCGGCAAGTTGTACGACGACGCCATTGCACGGTCGACCACCGACACGAGGAAGTATTTCTCCCTGGCCTTCTGGAAAAGGATGCCGCTGCCCGCGCCTGGCTTCTGGTCGGTCCCCGCCGTAAACGCTCGTGCCACTGTCCCGGTCTTCTGGTTCCGCACCGTAATCGCGTCCGGAAGCGAAGTCCTTAGAATTTCATAACTCCCCGCCGCCATCTTCTGCCCTTGAAATGCAAAGGCAAATGGAACCTCCGCTGTCATCCGCGTCTGTGCGGCCAGTCCCCATGCGGCTTACCCTCCAACTCATGAGGCAAACTCAGGATCTCACTGTCATCCGCGTCTGTGCGGCCAGTCCCCATGCGGCGGCTATGGTCAGAATGATCAATTTGGCATTCATTGCAGTGTCTCCTTGAGATAGTCGGTGTCTTTGGGTTCGATGCGCCGCCATTCGCCAAGCTGCTATGGCGGCGCCCTAAAGTAACTTGATCGCCTACTTGGCCAGCGCCAGAATCGTCTCCGGTCGAATGCCGATCGCCAGTTCCATCTGCCGCCTCGATTGAGCCAATCCAACTCTCTCCCCGCTCACTGCGACCTTCACCGCCGACAGGAAGTACGCATTGCCATAACGCTTGAATTCCAGCGAATTCGTCCTCCCCGGGTTTCTTTCCGCCCCGCCCGCCCGCAACATGATGCTCCTGCCGGTCGCCATTTCGACAACCGTCACTACCCCCAGGCTTCCTGGCGCCTTCACCATATATGTGCCTGCCGCAAGCTTCACACCGTTCGCCTCGAAGGCGAATGGGACGTCTGCCGTAATCCGGCGGAACGGGTCCTGCGCGGCCAACCCCAAGACAGTGGCGGCGAGTACGATCAATTTGGTATTCATGACTTTTCTCCTTTTGTCTTTGTGAATGGTTTTCAGGGTTCGCTTACTCGGCGATGGTCACAGCAACGCTTATCACTGCGGAAGCCGGCAGCTCCCGAGTGGCCCGGCTGCGCGGCACAGGGATCGACCCGCCGCCGGCCAAATCGGAAATCGAGGTCAGAACATACCGGTTCGCCAGATTGTCAAACGTCAACGCGACGCGCTCCAGTCGTACCCCTCCGGCGGGCTTGACGACGACCAGGAACGCCCGGCCCGTGGCCGTGTGCCGTACCGTCGCATACGGTCGCTCCTTCGAATGCAGCAAACGATAGCTGCCCGCGGGCATCGGCTTTCCATTCACCTCGAAAGCGAACGGTACGTTTGCCGTCATGTTCGATGGCGCTGTCTGCGCGGCCAGCCCCAGGGCGGCGGCGGTGAGAATCAGGATTTTAAGTTTCATCGGGTTGCTCCTTGACTCTTCTAATCGCAAGCCGCCAACCAAATCAGAAGTAATTGATAATAAACAGATTAGGCCAGTTTTGAAGCGGCGAAATCTAGCCATTGAGATAGATCCGCCTATCCATTCGGATAGGTGTGCTATCCTCGGCTTCGCGTGGCAGACAATCCGCCCAGTCTTATCTGCATTGCCGGTCCGCGCGTGGGCCAAACCTTCCCCGTCATCGCCGGTAAACTCGTTCTCGGCCGGAACTCCACTTGCGACGTCAGCCTCCTTGATACTGCCGTGTCCCGCCGCCATAGCGCGATCACCCGTCTCGCCGACGGGAGTGTCTCACTCGAGGATCTCGACAGCCGTAACGGAACCTTTCTGAATGGCGTTCCCGTCCGCGAGGCCGTCGTTACTCCCGGCGCGGAAATCCGGCTCGGCGCCTCCTTCTTTCTCTTTGCCGGCCCCAACGTCATCGCGGAAGTGAGCCCCCTCTCCGATCACACAATCGCTCAAACCGCCGGAATGCGATGGCTAAGCCGCACCCAGCGGGAATCTGATTCCGGTGGCCGAAACGCCCGCGAACTCGAAGCCCTGCTGGCGATAAGCGCCGCGCTTCAAGGCGAACGCACCATCGAACCAGTGGCCCGCCGCCTGCTCATCGCGCTCCAACGCGCACTGCAAGCCAAAGCCTGCGCCATCCTCTTATTCTTCGACGGCCTCGACGCCCCCCCTTGGACACTCGCCCTTGAGGGCGATCCCCCCCTCTTCGACTCCGCCCTCCTCGAAGAAGTGATCGGCGGCGAAAAGGCCGCTGCCTGGGACGGCGTGCTGGCCGCCCCCGTCGCCGGGGCGGGGAAGGCGTTTGGCGTGATTTGGGCCGAAGGACCCCGGTTCGATGACGCCCATCTCCGGCTCGCCGGCGCTGCCGGGGCTTTGGCCGGACTGGCCATCCTGGCCGCTCGTGCCAACGAGGAATCCGAAGCCGAAAATCGCCGCCTCCGTTCGCAGCTCGAAGCCCGTCACGACATGGTCGGCGATAGCGAGCCAATGCAGGCTGTCTATCGATTTGTCGCCCGCGTCTCTCCCCTTCCAACAACGGTCCTCATCCTGGGAGAAAGCGGCACCGGCAAGGAACTCGTGGCCCAAGCCATCCACCGCAATAGTCCCCGCGCCGCCAAACCCTTCGTCGCCATCAATTGCGCGTCCCTTTCCGACAATCTGTTGGAAAGCGAGTTATTCGGCCATGAAAAAGGCGCCTTCACCGGCGCTGTTGTCCAGAAACGCGGCAAACTGGAAATCGCTAACGGTGGAACCGTCTTCCTCGACGAACTCGGCGAAATGCCCGTCACCACCCAGGCCAAGCTGCTTCGCGTCCTCCAACAGCGCGAAATGGAGCGACTCGGCGGTACGCGCGTCATCCCCCTCGACCTCCGGATCATCGCTGCTACCAATGTGGATCTCGCCACCGCCGTCAAAGAGCGCCGCTTCCGAGAGGATCTCTACTACCGTCTCAACGTCGTCAGCGTTCAAATGCCCCCGCTCCGCCGCCGTCTGAACGATGTTCCCCTCCTGGCCTCCTACTTCGTATCCCGCTTCGCCCAACTCATGGGTCGCCGTGTCGTCGGACTCTCCCCGGAAGCCCGCGCGTGCCTCGTCCGCTATAAATGGCCCGGAAACGTCCGAGAGCTGCAAAACGCCATGGAGCGCGCCGTCGTCATGGGCGTCTCCGAACAAGTGCGGCCCGAAGATCTTCCCGAAGCGCTGCTCGAAACATCCCACCCCCTGACTGCATCGCCCTCCGGCTACCACAGTGCCCTCAATGAAAAGAAAAAACAGCTGATTCTGGAGGCCCTCGCCCTCTCTGGCGGCAACGTCACCGCCGCCGCCGAGAGGCTGGATCTTCACCCGAACTACCTGCACCGTCTGATGAGTAATTTGGAGTTAAGATGATACAACCACTACTAGTTATGTTTCTTTTTGCCCAAGCCCCTGTCGACTACCAGCGGCAGGGCGAAGATGCGTTCCGCCAAGGTAAGTTCGCCGAGTCCGTCGCGGCCTTCGACAAAGTCATCGCCGCCCTCCCCGATCAAGCCCCCCATCACTGGCAGCGCGGTATCTCTTTGTACTACGCCGGTCGCTTCGCCGACTGCCAAGCCCAGTTTGAACTCCACCGCACCGTAAACCCCGAAGACTTTGAAAACGCCGCCTTTCATATGCTCTGCGCGGCCAGGATCGAAGGCTTCAAGGAAGCTCAAAAAAAACTCATCCCCATCCGCGAAGACACGCGCACTCCAATGCGCCAACTGCACGCGCTGTGGAAGGGCGACGGATCTGTCGAAAGCGTACTCAATGCGGCCGGCAATAGCCGCGGCGGCAACTTCTACGCCTATCTTTATCTGGCGCTCTTCGAGGAGACACGTGGGAAGAAGGACGCCGCCAAAACTTATGCCCGCCGCGCCGCTGAACTCGCCCCTCAGGACTACATGGGCGATGTTGCACGAATTCACGCCAAATACGGCGCTCCCGCAGCCGCTAAATGACGAATTCAGAACCAATTGTCCATTTCGCGGAAGCCACAATCCGCCTCTGTAAGTGGTGTGAATCCGCTGCCGCCCGCCACTCTCCCGAAAAGTCCTGGCCGAGATCTACAGCGCCGCCTTCTCCCTGCCGGAAACTCCGCCCGATTTCGATCCCGTCGAGCCGAGCTCTGCGCATCCCACGCCTCCCCGGCTCGCCGGGGTGCCTTTCCAGTTTTAAAACGCCTTCGACATTCTCAGCAACCTCAATGAATCGCCGTCGATGGGCCTCGGCGCTCACGGGAAATTGACCACCTCTGCCCGAATAGAGTTGACCACGCGGGAAAGAGATCATGCGACGCTTCGGCACTCGCGAGAAATTACCCGGGTATGCTCACGGAGAGTGACCCACCGGCCCAACGGGGCCGGG
>Ga0105048_10001878_pt1 | contig 34002 bp, 26 predicted proteins | sample MAT05_FD_78382 | JGI IMG/M metagenome (GOLD analysis project Ga0105048, IMG submission 78382) | Freshwater microbial communities from Lake Fryxell liftoff mats and glacier meltwater in Antarctica - MAT-05 | ecosystem: Environmental > Aquatic > Freshwater > Ice > Liftoff microbial mat | place... | reverse complement strand
GGGGATTGGAGTCAGGATGAAGTCTTTCCCTGCCACGTGGCAATTGACACACAGGGCAACCCCGTTGGCGGCGCCTATCGGGTTCGAGGGGTTGGTGGTGCTGTAGATTTCGTACCAGTACCAACCGTTCCCGCCGTCGCTCGCGGCTTTCGTCTTCACCGCCACAGCCCATCCCACGACGGTGGCTCCGCTCCCGTACAGCTCCTTGACGACGGCCGCGTGGAGTGGGTGTACGGCGTTGCCTGCCTCGAGGGAGGCCTTCAGCGCCGGTGTGAGGTAGGTGCGCACGCTCCCGCCGTGGGGGCCTGTGGACGGGTGAATGGCCGACTCCGCCGGGAACGAGGTGTACGCGCCGGACTTCAGGTACGCGAAGACCGCCTCCGGTGACGAGGTGGGGACCTCGCTTTGCGTGGCGGCTCCGCCCGTGCCGCCGCCCCCGGTCCCGCTGCCCGTCGCGCTGGTGCTCCCGCTCCCACTGCCACCGAGGCCGCTCGAGGCGCTGCCGCTGGTGCCGCTGGTGCTCGTCGCGGATCCAGGTGCAGATTCACCGCAGGCGGCGAGCGTGGTTGCCAGTGTCAGAATCGCGATCTGTTCTGCTAGTGAATGCATGGGTGGTCCTTGCTGAGAGCGCCCTTCCAGAACACGTCCGGCCGTCTCAGAACTGACCGAGAAGGCACAGAGGGCAAGAGGGCACAGAGGGCACAGAGGGCACAGAGGGCACAGGAGAGTTGAGGGTTCAGAGGGCGGAGGAACCCGAAAAATTCCGACCTCTGTGCCCTCTGCGCCCTCCTCCGCCCTCTGTGGGTTTCTCTGGGTCTGTTCTGACTCGTGTTTCGCCCTTTTCGTGTGGAGTTGGACGCCGCCCGCCCGCCCGAGCCCTTGGTTAAAACCTCGGGCTCTACGTACAAAGTCCGCCCCGAGGGCGCTCTAGCGTCGCCATTTCTGTCGATCGATACAGCGCCGACGCGAGTCCCCCGAAGGGGACTTCGTAAGGTGGAGCCCGGGGTTTTAACCCCGGGCGGGGGTGCTGTGCGGCAGAGCTCGGTGGTCTCATCACTGCATAACGGCGAAACACGAGTCTGAGACGGGCTCCGAAGCGCGGGGTTCCAACCGATTTCAGAGCGTTGTTGACCTGTGAGCGTGGAAGCGCGGCAAGCACGGCTTCGCGGTGCTTGGCGTGCTTGGCGCGAAATCTCCGGGCTCGGCAATATGGGGATCATGAAAGAAGGGGGAGAGATTGCGCCCGCATTTGCGCATGAAGGGGGAGGGGCAGTTAGAGGGCGCGGCGCAGGAACAAGTCTTCCAACGTTTCGCGCTTGGGGGTGACTTCGACGATCTGGGCGTCGGTGTCGAGGGCGGCGCGGAGGGCTTCGCCGACGCGGCCTTCGCCTTCGACGTCGATGATGACGAGGTCGGGGCGGCGGTGGACGATGAAGCCCTTTTCTACGAGGGTGGCTTCGAGGGTTTCACTGGCGTTGGCGAGGGTGATTTCGGTGCGGATGACGTCGCCGCGGAGGAGGCTGCGGAGGGCGCCGCTGACGACGACCTTGCCTTCGCGGAGGATGGCGACCCGGTCGCACATGGCCTCGACGTCGCCGAGGATGTGGGTGGAGAAGAAGATGGTTCGGCCGCGGTCGCGCTCGGCGAACATCAGGTCTTTGACCTCTTTGCGGCCGACGGGGTCAAGGCCGCTCATGGGCTCGTCGAGGATCAGCATTTCTGGATCGGCGACGAGCGCGGCGGCGATCCCGGCGCGCTGGAGCATGCCCTTGGAGAGGCGGCGGACCTGGCGGTCGGCGGCGTAGGCGATCTTGACCTGTTCGAGCACCTGGATCGTGCGGCTGCGGAGGGTCTTGCCGCTCATGCCTGAGAGCTTGCCTGAGAGCTCGACGAACTCGCGCGGCGTCAGGTAGGGGTAGACGTACGGGTTCTCGGGGAGGAAGCCGAGGCGCTCGCGGGAGGCGGGGGTGGGGACGGGCTTGCCGAAGAGGAAGGCCTCGCCGCCGCTGGGGGCGATCAGGCCGGTGAGCATCTTGATCGTCGTTGTTTTCCCGGCGCCGTTGGGGCCGAGGAAGCCGAAGATTTCTCCGCGGCGGACGTCGAAGCTGACGCCCTTCACCGCGGCGACGCTCTTGCGTTCGAGGAAGCCTATCTTGAACGTCTTCTCGAGCCCGCGGACGTCGATCAGCCGCTCGCGATCGTCGGACGCGACCGTCTCGCTCATCCTCGATCCTCCGTCGGATCGCGGCGCACCGAGATCGGGCCGTCGTGCGCGGCGCCGCTCGGCAGCGGCGATCCGCTCGCGTATTCGTGGAGTTTGTACTGGATTTTGCGCGGGCTGATCCCGAGGATCGTCGCCGCTTTCGACGTCGATCCTTTGCATGACTCCAGCGTGCGGAGGATGGCGTAGCGCTCGAGATCGTAGATCGTCGTCCCGGGGACCGGCGGCATGGCGTCGGGCGGCGCGCCGGCGTAGATCGAGACCGGGAGGTGGCGGGCTTCGATCCGCTGGCCTTCGCAGAGGACGACGGCGCGCTCGATCGCGTTCTCCAGCTCGCGCACGTTGCCGGGCCACGCGTAGCTCGCGAGGGCGCGGAGGGACTCGTCAGAGAAGGCCTCGATGCGCTTGCCGTTCTCCTGCGCGTAGCGGCGGAGGAAGAAGCTCGCGAGCTCGGGGATGTCGCCGGCGCGCTCGCGGAGCGGCGGGATCTCCAGGGTGACGACGTTGAGGCGGTAGTAGAGATCCTCGCGGAACAGGCCCTCGGCGATGCGTTGCTTCAGATCGCGGTTGGTGGCGGCGAGGATGCGGACGTCAACCTTGAGTGTCTCGTTGCCGCCGACGCGCTCGAAGGTGCGCTCTTGCAGGAAGCGCAGGAGCTTGACCTGGGTCGCCATCGGGATCTCGCTGACCTCGTCGAGGAATACCGTGCCGCCCGAGGCTTGCTCGAAGCGGCCCTCGCGGCGGGCGACGGCGCCGGTGAACGAGCCCTTCTCGTGGCCGAAGAGCTCGCTCTCAAGGAGCGACTCGGAGAGCGCGGCGCAGTTGAGGCGCACGAGCGGCGCCTTGGCCCGCGGGCTCGCGCGGTGGATCATCTCGGCGATCAGCTCTTTCCCGGTGCCAGTCTCGCCGTGGATGAGCACGCTGGCGCGGCTCGGCGCGACCTGCTCGACCAGGCGGAGGAGCTTGACCATGCTCGCGTGCGTGGCGATCACGTGGCCGAAGGCGTTGCGCTCGCGGAGGCGCTCGCGGAGGCGCGAGTTCTCCTGCATCAGCCGGGCGCGCTCCACCGCGCGCTCGACGACGACGGCGAGGACCTGAAAATCCAGGGGTTTGGTCAGGTAGTTGTAGGCGCCCTTCTTCACGGCCTCGACCGCGCTCTCGATCGATCCGAAGGCCGTCATCACCACGAACGTGGCCTCGCTCCGCGTCGCCTGGGCCTTCTCCATGAGGCCGATGCCGTCGAGGCCGGGCATCTTCAGGTCGGTGAGGACGACGTCGGGCAGGAACTCTTCGAGCTTCCCCAGGGCCTTGAACCCGTCAGCCGCGGTCTCGGTTGTGTAGCCTTCTTCGCGCAAGATTTCCGACAGCGCAGCCCGCGCGTTTGCCTCGTCATCGACGATCAGGATCCGGCCTCGTGACGCCATCAGGCCTCTCTAGCAGGGTTCTGACGGCGCTCGTATCCTCGCGAAAGGCCGGGCCTCGAACCGGGGCTTACCCGAAAAGGGAGGGGGTCCGGCACGACAGGAGTTTCCCGGGTTGTTGGTAGAGTGATACAACCTCGGCGCGCGAGGGTCGGGGCGCGTCCCACTTGGGGGACGCGTCCGGGATCGGCCTCGCGGACGAGGGTCGATGCATACGCTTGTGAAAGCCGCTTTTGTGCCGTTCCGGCGCACGTTGTTGACCGCGCTCCCGCTCCTCGGCCTGCTCGCGCTCGCGAGCTCTGCCGAGGCGCAGCAGCCGCAGCCCCCTTTCGGGCCGCAACCTGCGCCGGGACCCGGGGCGGGACCGGGCGGTGCGCCCAGCCCGTTCGGTCCTCAACCCGGCCAACCCGGCCAACCCGGCCAACCCGGCCAACCCGGGGGGTTCGGCCAGCCTGGTCAGGGCCAGCCCGGGTTCAACGGGAACGTTCAGGGCGGGTTCGGGGCTCCCCCGGGCGGCCCCGGGGCACCTGCCGGCGGCGCACCTTCGGGGGGTGATCCGAGCTTCGGCGGCTCCTTCAGCGCCGACGCCAACCTCGGCGTGCCGGCTGCGCCCGCGACGCCGACGATCAGCGAAGAAGAGCGCGCGATGACGCTCATGGAGCACCCCAACCTCTCGGGCTCGACCGGCCTCCTGCACACGTCGTACGCCGGCTCCGGCGCGCAAGGCACGTTCCGCACGTCGTTCCTGGTCGACTACTTCTCGACCAGCAACTTCCTCTGCAACAAGGACAACACGACGCTCGCCGGCACGCCGGTCACCTGCAACAAGGCGAACAGCAGCGACAGCGCCAGCCACGTCGGCGCGTTCTTCGCGCTCAACGCGACGCCGCTCTCGTGGCTCGAGGGCTACGCCACCATCCGCACCTACGCGAACTCGAACGACCAGGGCCGCCCGCAGCTCCTCCAGGTGCTCGGCGACACGACGTTCGGCGCCAAGGCCTTCACGCCCGCCAAGCTCGGCAAGCTCTTCACCTTCGGCGGCGAGGCTCAGCTCCTCCTGCTCAACGGTACGGGCGACGTCGGCGTGGCCGGCGGCGGCACCAGCGCCGTCTTCCGTGGCCTGGCGACGGCCGACTTCCGCAAGCCCGACGGCCAGGGCCTCCCGCTTCGGATCAACGCCAACCTCGGGTACAAGCTCGACAACTCGGGCAAGCTCGTCGAGGACGTCGAGATCAAGCGCGGCGCCGCGCTCGGCCTCGTCAACGATTCGGTGTCGGATCCGAACGCGGCGCGCTCGCCGATCTCCCGGATCGAGCGCTTCGGCCTCGGCATCAACAAGGTCGACTTCTTCCAGATGTACCTCGGCGTCGAGCTGCCCTTCCGGAAGGTGCAGCCCTACCTCGAGTGGACGGTCGACGTCCCCGTCAACCGCCAGGGCTATATCTGTCACACCAGCCGCGCCTCCAAGGGCGACCAGTGCCTCGGCCTCGACAAGTTCGACGCGGCCACGCCGAAGACGCAGGGCGGTCCGGGCTTCAAGGCCGTCCCGTCGCGCCTCTCGCTCGGCGCGCGCACCAACCCGTTCAACGGCACGTTCCGCGGGCTCTCCGCGCACCTCGCCTTCGACATCGGGACGTCGGGCACCAGCAGCTTCGTCGAAGAGGTCGCTCCCCAGGCGCCGTGGACGATGTTCATCGGCCTCTCCTACGCCTTCGACACGAAAGAGAAGGAGATCCCGCCGCCGCCCCCGGCGCCGGTCGCTCCGCCTCCGCAGATCATCCAGATCCCGCAGTCCTACGCGCGCGGCCTGGTCCACGAGCAGGGCAAGCAAGACACCGTGTCTGACGCGATCGTCTCGATCGAAGGCGGGGGGCAGCCGCCCTTCGCTACCGGTCCGGACGGCCGCTTCCTGACCCGCCACCTCGAGCCGGGTCAGTACAAGCTCAACGTCAAGGCGCCGGGCTACAAGCCGGGCGTTTGCACGGCCACCATCAGCACGCCAGCCGCGCCCGGCGGCATGCAGCAAGGCCCGGGGATGCAGCCGGGGATGCCGCAAGGTCCGGGCATGGCGCCGCAGCCGTTCGGCGCGCCGGGCGGCCAGCCGTTCGGTCAACCCGGGATGCCGGGTGGACCAGGTGGACCGGGCATGACCCAGCCGATGCAGCCGGCGCCGGCCGCGCCTTCGGGGCCGACCTACGTCGACGTCGACTGCCCGCTCGAGGCGCTGCCGAAGCTCGGCAACATCGTCGGGCAGGTCAAGGACGGCGAGGGCGGCGCTCCGGTCGGCGGCGCGATCGTTCGCCTCACGGACGCGAGCGGCAAGGCGCTGAGCGCGACCGCTGACGGCAGCGGTAACTTCTCCTTCAAGGATCTGGGCCCCGGCCCCGTCACCTTGAAGACGGAGGCCGGCGGCTATATGCACCACGTCGACTCGGTCGAGGTGCGCGTCAGCGACGACAACCGCACCAACATCACCATCAACAAGCGCCCGAAGATCCAGCTCGTGAAGGTGCAAGGCAACGAGCTCCGCGTCTCGAAGCAGATCCACTTCGAGACCGACTCGGCGAAGATCCTCGGCGACTCCAACGGGCTGATGGAAGAGATCGCCGACGTGCTCACCCGCACGCCGACGATCAAGAAGCTGGAGATCCAGGGCCACACCGACAACACCGGCACGCGCGAGCGCAACGCGCAGCTCAGCGACGCGCGCGCCTCCGCGGTCAAGGCCTGGCTCGTGGGCGCTGGCATCGACGGCAACCGCCTCGTGGCCAAGGGCTACGGTCAGGACCGCCCGCTCGCGCCGAACGTCACGGCCGGCAACCGGACGAAGAACCGCCGCGTCCAGTTCATCATCCTCGAAGGCAAGTAGCCTTTCGCCTCCAGATTCTTGACCTCCTCTCCTAGCCGCGAGAGGAGGTCAGGGGTCGTGATACCGCTCCTCTCCCCCCACCTCCGCGCTCTCTCCGGTCTCGGTCTCGGGCTGCTCCTGGGCTGCGCCAACTCGTCGCCGCAGCTCGGTGCGCCGTCCGCCATCGTCGCGGCCTCGGCGGCGCCGATCGCTTCGGCCAGCGCTGTCGCGCCGCCTGCGATGAGCGCCAGCGCGCCGCCCGCGAGCGAGCCGCCCCTCGTCGACGCGGGCAGCGACGCGAGCCCGCCTGTCGCCGCCGCAGCGCCCGCGGAGGCGGCGCCGCCGTTTGCCGCCGACAACAAGCTCCCGCCGACCGAAGGCCCCGAGCTCCAGGTCCGCGCCAAAGGCCTGCTCGAGGCGGTGATCCAGGATGATCCCAAGCTCGGGGATGCCTTCTGGTTTCCGAAGGAGCCGTTCATCCCGCTCAAGGACGTGAAGGGGCCCGACAAGTACTGGGAGCAGCTTCATCGCACCTACGGGACGGACGTCCATGCGCTCCACAAGAAGCGCAAGTCGTGGAGCGGCGTTGTCTTCGAGAAGTTCGAGATTGGCTCGAAGCCGAAGTGGGTCAAGCCCGGGGAAGAGGCCAACAAGATTGGCTATCACCGCTCGTTTCGCGGCAAGCTCCACTATGCTGTCGATGGGAAGAGTGAGAGCTTCGAGGTGCGCACCGTGATCACCTGGCAGGGGCTCTGGTACATCACGCACCTCAGCAAGTTCAAGAAGTGAAGGAATCGAAGAGGTCCCCTCGTTGACCTCTTGTGGGGGACGAGACGCTCAGGGCGGGGGATCAGCGAAGCGGGTTTGCCGGGGGAGCCGCGGCCAGTGGGAGGTTGGTCCAGGAAGGACGAGCCGGGCCGATGCAGGGGAGAGTGAACGAGAACACGGTCCCGCCGCCGGGCTTGATCTCGACGGCGATGCGACCTTCGTGCGCTTCGACGATGCCTTTGGCGATGTAGAGGCCAAGCCCGGTGTCGGCGCCGGCTCTGCCCCGGCCGGTCCAGTGGCGATCGAAGATCCGCGGGATGGCCTCTTCGGGGATGCCAGGGCCGTTGTCGGCCACGAGGAACGTGACCTCTTCGCTGGTGCCCATCGCGCTGAGCGTGATCTTCCCGCGCTCGGGCGTGAACTTGATCGCGTTGCCGATCAGGTTGGAGAGGACCTGCTGGATCCGATCGCGGTCGCAGCGGACGAGGCTGACCCTGGCGACGACGCGCTGCTCGACCACGATGCTTTTCTGCTCGGCGAGCGGGGCGAGCAGGTTGGCGGCCTCGGCGAGGAGGGCTCCGGGATCGTGGTCCTGGAACTCGAAGCGGAGGCGCCCGGCCTCGATGCTGGAGACGTCGAGGAGGTCGCGGATCAGGCGGCCCATCTGCTTGGCGGCGCGCTCGGCCAGCGCCGCGAGGGCGCGGGCCTCGTCCCCCGCGGGCCCTTCGGGGAGGACCTCTTGCAAGGCGTTGCTGCTCAGGCCGATGACGCCGAGGGGCGTCCGGAGATCGTGCGCGACGATGGCGAGGAGCTCGTCGCGGGCCTGGCGGGCGGCGCGCTCGGCGTGGATCAGCGCCTCGCGCTGCTGGTTGGCGAGCGCGAGCTCGGCGCGGCTGGCCTCGAGCTCGGCGTTGCGCACGGTGGCGTCTTCGAGGCACGAGACCAGGAGGCGGAGGATCCGCGCGGGCGGCGCGTCGACGCGGAAGGTCTGGTCGTGGACCTCGACCACGCACTCGTCGATCGGGCGCGCGTGGTTGTCGATGGTGCTCCGGATCCGCGCGAGTAAGCGCGCGTCGTCGTAGGGCTTGGTGACGAAGTTGTCGGCGCCCGACGCGAGCGCGCGGACGACGTCCTGAGGGTCGGTGAGCGAGGTGAGCAAGAGAACGGGCAGGTGGCGTGTGGCCGGCGCGCACTTGAGCAGGCGGCACACCTCGAAGCCGTCAATGCCCGGCATCAGCACGTCGCTCACGACCACGTTGGGCATCGTCGGCCCGGCGCAGAGCTGGATCCCGGCCTCGCCGTCCTCGGCGACCTGCACGGAGAAGCCCTCGCTCTCCAGGAGCCGCCGGAGCCGATGCGCCTGCGTCCTGCTGTCCTCGATGACGACGACCCTCATGCGATCCCGCTCCTTTTGCAGAGCCATCCTGCAATTTCTCTGAGGGCGAGGACGTCTTCCACGCCGCCCTTCTCCAGGGCTGCCTTTGGCATGCCGTATATCACTGACGTCGCCTCGTCCTGCGCAGCAATCACGCCGCCGGCTTGTCGCAGGGCCAGGGCGCCGTCCGCGCCGTCTTCCGCCATCCCCGTGAGGACGACCCCCAGCGCGCGCGGGCCGAGGTAGCGCGCGAGCGAGCGCAGGAGGTAGTCGCCCGCGGGGCGCTGCCGCCCGATCGGAGCCTCGGCGCTGAGCTCGACGCGGTGGTCCGCGGTGACGCCGAGGTGCATGTCGTCGGGGGCGACGTGGACGCTGCCGCGCTCGAGCAGCGTGCCATGGCGCGCCACCGCGACGGGGTGGCGCGTGCGCTCCGTCAGCCACAAGGCGAAGCTCGCCGCGAAGCCGGCGGCGATGTGCTGCACGATCAGGATCGGCGGCATCACGCCGAGGGGCAGCGCCGCGAGGATCGCGACCAGCGCGCTCGGGCCGCCCGTCGACGCGACGATGCCGATGGCGGCGATGGACGTCGCGCGGGCGGCGGCGCCCGGGCGCGGCGTCGGTAGCGCGATGTCACGCGGGCGCCGCGATCGGGTCACGTCGATCGCCGCCATCGACCGCACTAGCTGGGCGAGCGTCGCGCAGCGGAAGCGGTACTCGGGATCCGAGGGCGCCGGGGGCGCCTCGGCGATGCAGAGCGCGCCCGCCTCTAGCGTTTCGAACACCACCGCGCTGTCGCGAGGGTCGACGACGGCCGAGATCATCACGATCGGGGTCGGGGTGCGGGCCATGATCTCACGCGTGGCGGCGTAGCCGTCGCGGTGCGGCATCACCACGTCCATCAAGACCACGGCGGGCTGCGTCCTGGCGACGACGGCCACCGCGTCCACGCCGTCGGCGGCCTCGGCGACGACGTGGAGATCGGGGGCGCTGGCCAGCGCGGCCTTGAGCGAGGCGCGCATGGTCTTCGAGTCGTTGACGATGACGACGCGCAGGGGCGCCCCGTCGGGCAGGCGAACCGGGGCGCCGGATCTCACAGGAGTTGCTCCAGGATGTTGAGCAGCGCTTCTTGATCGAAGCCGCCCTTGACCACGTAGGCGCTGGCGCCGACCTCGACGGCGCGATGGCGATCGGCGTCGCTGTCCCGCGCGCTCACGAGCACGATGGGGAGGCGCGCGGTCCGCGGCTCCGCGCGGATCCGGGTGACGAGCTGGAAGCCGTCGAGGCGTGGCATTTCGACGTCGGAGACTATCAGGTCGAACGCCCCGTCGGCGGCGAGCTGCTCCCAGGCGTCCTGCCCGTCGCGGGCGACGGCGACCTCGTACCCGGCCGCTTCGAGGATCGACCGCTCGAGCTGCCGCGTCGTCACCGAGTCGTCGACGACGAGCACGCGCTTGCGCCGCGGCGCGGCCACCGCCTCCTGGCTCTGGGCTGGGCGCGAGAGGCGCACGAGATCAGCGACGTCGAGCACGAGCGCGACCTCGCCGTCGCCGATCACCGTCGCGCCGCTGACGAACGCCGCGCGGCGGACGCGCGCGCCCAGGGGCCGGATGACGATGTCGCGCTCCTCGATCAGCGCGTCGACGCGGAGGGCGACGCGCCGATCGCCCGCGGCGAGGAGGACGCAGGGGCGCGGTCCATCCTCGGTCGTGGCGCGCGCGTGAGGCGAGAGCCCGAGCACGGCGTGGAGATCGGCGAGCGGGATCAGGCCGGAAGGATCCTGCACGTAGAGCCGCCCGGAGGCCGCGCGAATGTCCGCCGCCGTGATCCGCGAGAGCCGGACGATCGCGGTGGTGACGATCACGAAGGGCACGTCCCCGGCGCGGACGATCAGGCCGCGGACGATGCTGAGATCGAACGGCACGGTCAGGGTGAAGCGTGCGCCGCGCCCCGGGCGGCTCTCGACCTCGACGCGGCCGTGCATCTCCGCCACGCGCTGGCGGACGATGTCGAGCCCGACCCCGCGCCCCGACAGCGGCGTCACCACCGTGCGCGTGGTGAAGCCCGGCTCGTAGAGAAGTGAAAAGAGATCGGTCGGGCTCGCGGCTGCGTCACCGACGCCGCGCGCTGCGGCGGTCGCGCGGACAGCGTCGACGTCGATCCCGCCGCCGTCGTCCTCCACGGTGACGCAGAGGTCGCGCCCGGCGAGGGACGCCACGATCTCGACGCGGCCGACGGCCGTCTTGCCGGCGCGCGCTCGCACCTCGGGCGCCTCGAGCCCATGGTCGACGGCGTTGCGGAGGAGGTGCAGCAGCGGATCGCGGAGCGCGTCGCGCACGCGGCGATCGATCTCGATCGAGCCGCCCCGCAGCCGCAGGGAGACGGGCTTGCCCACCGCCGCGCCGGCGTCCTGCGCGGTGCGATCGAGGGCCGGCTCCAGGCTCCCGAAGGACACCACGCGCAGCGCGCGCGATCGATCGGCGATCTCGCTCGCGAGCGCCGCGCTGGCCCGCCACGCCGCGGCGTCGTCGCGTTGCCGATCGATCGACCAGGCCGAGAGCACCTGCACGTTGGCCAGGCCGCGATCGATCCGCCGCAGTACCTCTTCGCCGCCGGGCGCGCGCGTGAGGCCCTCGGCGCGCATCGTGTGCCGGGCCCGCCGCAGCTCGTCGCGGAGGTCGACCAGCGCGTCCTCGAGCGGCTTCCACCGCGTCGCGGAGCCGCTCTGTCGCCCGGCCAGCGCCAGCATCTCTTCGCTGGTGGAGAGCAGCTCACCGAGGCGCTCCGGGGAGACGCGCACCGTCTCCGGAGCGCGCTCGGGCGCCGCGCGAGGCTCGATCGCGATCGCCTTCACCGGGGCCTCGAGCTTCGCTTCCGGCGCCTTCACGAAGAGCGACGACGAATCGGCCGCGGGCGGGTCGGGCGGACCATTCGCGGGCGGTGAGTCGAGGGGCGCGGGCGCGCGCGGCCCTACCGCGGCCATCCACCGCTGCGCCTCCGCGAGCGCTCGCTCGCTCGGCGCGAGACCCGCGGCGAGATCGATTGAGCAGGCGAGGAGCGCCTCGGCCGCGACCGCCGCGAGCGCGGCGACGTACGCCGGGTCCGCGTCCCCGGCCTGCTTCGTCGGCGCGAGCTGCGTCTCGATCGCGTGGCAGAGCTGCTCGATCGCGCGATAGTCCACGGCGCCTGCCGCGCCCTTGAGGCTGTGGATCGCGCGGCGGATCTCGGCGATCGCCGCGCGCCGCTCCGCCGCGCCTCCGTCGGGTCGCTCCAGCACGGCGCGCTGGAGCTCGATCGATCCCACATGATCTGTGAGCTCTTCGCGGAAAATCCCCCGCAGCTCGATCAGCAGATCTTCCTCGCGGCCCACGCGCGCCTCAGGTCCGGTACTGCGAGACCGCGTCGCGCAGCCGCACGCTCAGCTCGTTGAGATCGCGCGCAGCCCGCTCGGTCTGGCGCGTCCCCTCCACCGTCTGGGTCGCCGCTTGCCGGATCGCGTGCGTCGCCTGCGAGATCTGCCCGACGCCGGTGACCTGCTGGTGCGCCGTCTCCACGATCTGCTGCGCGGTGAGCGCCGTGGTGGCGATCGTGCCGGCGAGCTGATCGATCCGCGCGCCGGCGTCGCGCACCAGATCGACCGCCGCGCCCACTGCTTTGTTGCCCTGCTCCGTCGCGAGCACCGCCGCGGTCGTCAGCTTCTGGATGTCGCCGAGGATGCCGCGCACCTGCGTGGTCGCGCGCTTGGACTGCTCGGCCAGGACGCGGATCTCCTGCGCCACCACCGCGAAGCCGCGGCCGTGCTCGCCGGCGCGCGCGGCCTCGATCGCGGCGTTGAGCGCGAGCAGGTTCGACTGCTCGGCCAGCTCGTTCACCGTGGTGATGATCTGCCCGACCGTCTGCGCTTGCTCCGAGAGCGCGAGGATCCGCTCGCCGATCGAGGCGACCTGATCGCGGGCGCGGCCCATGGACTCGATCGTGAGCGCGACCGCCTCGCGCCCCGCGGACGAGACCTCGACGCTGCGCTGCGAGGCCGCGTCGACCTGCCTGGCGCGCTCCGAGGTCTGCTGCGCCGTCTGCACGACCTCGTCGACGGTCGCTACCGTCTCGACCACCGCGGCGGCTGACTCGGTCGCGGCCGAGCTCTGCTGCTGCGTCGTCGTCAGGATCTCCGCGGTCGCCGACGAGAGCGAGTTGACGGCCTCGTGGATGCGCAGAGTCATCGTGCGCAGCGCGAGGCCCATCACCTCGAGGTTCGTCCCGAGCTGGTTGAGCTCGCCCTCGCCGTGCCGCTCGACCGTGGCGCTGAGCTCGCCGCGGGCGAGGGCGTCGATGAAGACGCCGTACGAACGCACCGCGCGCGTCAGGCGCTCCCGCTGCTCGGCCTCGTCGCGGACGCTCTGCTGCTCGGCCTCGAGCTTCTCGGCGAGCTTGCGCTCGGACTCTTGCAGCGCCGCTTCCCGGCTGCGCGCCACCTGGAGCGCTTCGCCGAAGTCGCTCGACACCGAGAAGAGCTGGCGGCGGGTGAATACCACCAGCAGGCCCGCGACGAACGCGAGGAGCAAGCCGCCGACCCAGACCAGGCGGCGTGACGCCTCGCTCGCGGCGTGGACCCGCGCGGCGCGGAACCCCTCCTCGGTAGCGCTGAACCCGCGCGTCTCGCGGAGGATGAGATCCATCTGGCCCTTGTTGCGCTCCACGGTGCTGCCGAAGGACGCGAACGCCTCCACGGTGTTGCCGTTCGACTTGCGGCGCTGCACCGTGTCCTGCGCGAACTCGTTCCAGCGTCGGACCAGCCCCTGCGTCTCGGTGGCGCGCTGCTGCTGCGAGGGGTTGTCGGCGACGAGCACGCGGAGCTCGTCGAAGGCGCCTTCGAGCCGCTTGTCCGCCGCCTCGTAGGGCTCGAGGAAGAGCGGCAAGTTGGAGATCACGAAGCCGCGGAGCGACGTCTCCTTCTGCAGGATCAGCCGCTCGACCTCCGACGCCTTGGCGATCACCAGATCGGTGTGATCGACCCGCTCTGTCGTCTCCGCCGCGGTGCGGAGCTGCCAGAAGAGCACCAGCGCCGTGAGGATCAGCGGGATGAGCGGGAGGAAGATCGATTGGCGGAGGATCGCATCGACCCTCGCCTGCTGCTCGGAGACCGGCGCGCGGGCCATATGCTTTTCCTTTTCCATGATCGGGGCGGCTCAGATCACCGGCGCGGTGATGTCGATGAACAGGCGGTCCGAGGCGAGGAGCGCCTCGGGATCGAGCATCGGGACGCCGCCCTCGTCGACGCCGCGGATCAGCGCGCCGGCGGCGGCGAGGAGCGACGGCGGCGCGGGGCGGAGGGCCGCCGGATCGACGCGCGTCGTCCCCTCGACCGCGTCGACGATCAACGCGAGCTGACCGCTCCCTTCGCCGAGCAGCACGATGCGCCCGTACTCCGGCAGCGCGTTGAGGGCGAGGCCGAGCACGGCGCGGAGGTGGAACACCGGCAGGATCACCCCGCCGCGCGCGGTCAGCCCCGCGACCGACGGCGGCGCGTGCGGCAACGGCGAGAGCCGCGCCAGCGCCGCCACCGCGCGGACGGCCTCGGCCGGCAGCGTGTAGCGCTCTCCGCCGACGCGGAGCACGAGCGCCTCCACGCCGACGTCGGCCTCGTGAAGGTCCGCGGGAGCGGCGAGGGCGCGCGTCCGCGCTTCGAGGATCGCGCGGTCGTCGTCGGACCAGCGCGCGTCGGGAGGCAAGCCGCTCATCGTCGTGCTCCGGTAACGCGATCGACGCGCGCGGCGGCGAGGCTCCGCGTCAGCTGCTGGCAGACGTCGAGGAGCTCGCGCGCGGTGACGCCCCCCGAGCCGCGCACGCTCGCGTCGGCCGCGAGCGCGAAGAGCAGCCGCTGCGCGTTGCGAAGGTGACGGCGCGCCTCGGCGGGCTCGCCGAGCTGCGTCCGCGACAGGGCGGCGATCACGTGCGCGAACGCGAACGAGCTCTGCACCAGGATCGCGCGGTCGGCGTCCGCGGCGGCGCGCGCGTGATCGCCGGCCGCCGCCGCGAGGACGGCGCGCAGCGCGTACGCCTCGTCGTGCAGCGGATCGCTCGCGAGGACGCCGTCGATCAGCGCGATCGCCGCGGCCGAGTCGCCGCTGTCCGCGAGCCTCCGCGCCCGATCGATCGGCCCGCCCGCGACGATCGTCGGGCCCGCCGCGATCGCTGCGATCAGCACCGGCCTCGCGATCGGCGCCTTCACGTCGAGCAGCGGCGCGGGCGCGTACACGACCGCGGGACGCGACCGCAGGACCGCGAGGACCTCGGGCTCTTCGAGCACGCGCCGGTAGCTGATCAGCCCGCTCGCCGTGCTCACGACCAGGTGAGGGCTTCGGAGCAGCGGATCCGACGGCCCCGGGACCATCTGCCCGCCGAGCACGAGCGCTCGCGCGAGCGCCGCGGTCACGAGCTCGGTCGCCGCCGGATCGAAATAGATGAGCACGTTGCGGCAAAATATCAGATCGATCCCGCGCGACCAGGCATCGTTCGGGCTCGCGACCGGCGGTCCGTCGAGCAGGTTCCGCGATACGAAGCGCACCATCGATCGAGGCTCGCTCGCGACGCGGAGCTGGGCGCCCTCCAGCTCGAACCACCGCGCGCGGACGGTGGGCTCCACGTTGCGGAACGACCACGCGCCGTACGTCGCCGCGCGGGCCCGATCGAGGCACCCCGCGTTGAGATCGGTGCCGAGGATCTCGACGTGGCGCTGCGCGGAGGGGCCGAGCGCTTCGAGCGCGGCGATCGCTATCGAGTACGCCTCTTCGCCGCTGGAGCACCCGGCCGACCAGATGCGGATGGGATCGTCGTGGGCTCGCCTCGATCGAAGCGTTCGCAGCGCCTCGCGCAGGAACTCGAAGTGGTGCGGGTGGCGAAAGAAGTACGTCTCTCCGATCGTCAGCTCGAAGGCGAGGGCCTCGATCACCGCGCGATCGCCCTCGGCGAGGCGCAAGAGCAGCGCCGCCGGCACCTCCTTCAACGCCGAGGCGGCGCGCACGATCCCGCCCTCGAAGGCCTCGGCGCGCGTCGGTGGAAAGACGAGGCCGAGCTTCCGGCGCAGCTCCACCGCGAAGGCACCGCGCAGCGACGGCAAGAGCGCCTGGGGCAACGCAGGCGTCATCATGCGAGGGCGCCGAGGTCCCGCAGGCTCGCGTCGATCGCGCGCTCTTCGTCGAGAGAGAGCGCCGCGTCAAGGTCCTCGATCAGGAGCAGCCCGTCCGCGAGCGTGACGACGCCGGCGAGGTGACGCGTCGGAAGCGGAGGAGCCCACACCTTGCGCTCGGCGAGGGGCTCGGCCGTGGTGACCCGATCGACGACGAGGGCGACGTCGCGACGCGCGCTGCGGACGACGAGGAAATGATCCTCCCGCGTCGGTGGTCGCGTCGGGTGGCCGAAGCGAGCGCGAAGATCGACGGCCGCCGTCGGAGAGCCGCGGTACGAGAACATCCCGAGGATCGGAGGCGGGACCGCAGGCAGCGGGGTAAGGAGGACCCTGGCCACGATCGCGAGGACGCGCGCCGCCGGGACGGCGTAGCGGGTGTCGTCGAGCGTGAAGCAGACAAGGGTTTCCATCGGGGGGAGCACCCTACCATCGGTGCTGTCGGCGCCGTCGGCGGGAAAGCTGCTGCCTCGACCGTAGGCCTCAATACCGCACGTCGGAACGGATGCACGTGCCCGTCGGTCCCGTCCGGAGCTCGAAGTGGTTCGACAGCCGCTTGACCCCGAGGATCCCGGCGCCGAGACCCGTCTTGCTCCTGTATCGGCCCGCCATGATCTCTTCGAGGTTCGTTATCCCCCGACCCTCGTCCTTGGCAGTGACCATGAACGTCTGCATCTTTGGCTTCAACGCGAGCTCGAGCGCGCCGCCGGGCGTGTAGCTCACGATGTTACGGGCCAGTTCGCTCACGATCGTCACGATCTTCTGCGTCGCCAGCGCGCGAATACCGCCGCTGTCGCAGAGGACCCGGGCCGCCGACCGGCCCTCGCTGATGTCGCATTCGGCGATGATGCCCACGGTGCGCTGAGCGTTGATCGCGACAGCCGCGCTGAGCACCTGGAGCTCCTGCACGAGCCGCTCTGTGGATTGGGCTCCTTGAATGCGCTCCACGCTCCGCCCGATCAGCGGGACCAGCGCCGCCACGTCACAGTCTGTCAGGGTGAGAATCGAGAGGTTGCGCGCGTCGAGCGCCGATTGCACGATCGTCTGCGCGTTCATCCTGCCAACGTGCCGGCAGACGATCTCGAGGACGCGCGCGTGGGTCGAGCTCAAGGCCAGCCTCGAGGGACGGCGCGGCGGGGCGCCCCGCTGCGCTGCTCGGGGTGAATCACCGCTACGTTGTGGCCACGCCTCACGCTCGGAGGCGCCTCTTCTTCACTTCGTTCGCATCACCGCTCTCGGTGAGGGCGAATCGTAGCGCCACCTCGAGCGTGGAGAACGACAGGAGCCCGCCCAGGTCCACCCCGAGGCTGATGACGGTCTGCGCCATCCTCGGTGAGATACCGGAGACGAGGCAACGCGCGCCGACGAGCGACGAGGCGCGAACGACATTGAGGAGGTGGTCGGCGGCGCGCGTGTCCATGACCTCGACCCCGGTGAGATCCAGGATCGCATAGCGGGCCTTGGTGCGCACGATCGTCCCGAGGAGGTCCTCCAGCATCTGCGCTGCGCGCATGCTGTCCACCAGGCCGATCACCGGCAAGACCACGATCCCCTCCCAGAGCTGGAGGATCGGGGTCGACAGCGAGCGAATGGCCTCCTCCTGCGCGCGGATGATCTCGAGCTTCTCGAGGAGGCATTGCTGGGCATGCTCGCGCTCCTGGATCTCCACCTTGAGCAGCTTCTCTGTGCGCTTTCGCTCCTCGATCTCGTTCTTCAACTGAACGAGGGCCGCGTCGAGGTCGGCCCTCGTCGCCTTGTCGGAGGGCATCAGCGCACGGAGCCGGCTCGCCACGGTGGTCGTGGACTCGCGGACGATGAACTCGTCCCACTCGGCTCCCTGGGCAATGAAGGAGGTCTGCTCGGTCCAGACGTTACAGTCGAAGAGCTTGCGGGAGTAGCCGGCGAACCGCCCCGCGAGCGAGTTCGATCCCCAGCAGACGCCGATCGCCTTCTGGTAGAGGGCCTCCCAGTTGTTCTTCGATCGAAAGCGAGCCTCTCTCTTCTCGCGGTCGATCGAGATCACCTCCCAGTAACCGAGGCCGACCAGGCTGGCCAGCCGGCCGATGACGGTGAGGCCCTCCTCGGCCGTCGGAGACTTCATGACGAGGTGCTCCCACTCGCCCTCGATCCCCTCTTCACCAGCACCGTAGAGCGCGAGGTTGAAGCGCTCTGACCCCACCATCGTGTGGAGTCCCGACATGAAGCCGGCCATCGTCGACTCGATCCACATCGCGACCGCGGGGTTTCCATTGACCAGGAAGACTCCCCGGCTCTGATCCCACTCGAAATCAAGTCCGGAGACTTGAATCTTCGCGTTCTCGATGCTCATGCGTAGGTTCCGATCGGCTGCAGTAGTAGCATAACACGACTCATGTAATGCGAAGCAACAAAAAACACTCCCGGGGCTTTACAGGTGTGAGGTCTACTTTCATTGGCATACCCCACCCACCGAGAGAGCCGCGCCCACCTCAATGAATGACGTCACCCCCTACCGGGCGAGGCTACTCGTCATCAATTTGACGACCCGCGAAGAGACCGCCCCTCCACACAAGGACAGCGGCCTCTAAAGCAACACCAAAACGCCTTTGACCCACACCCACGCCTTACGTCAACGTGGACGTGGACGTGGACGCCTTACGTGGACGTGGACGTAGACGTAAACGTCTACGCTGACGCTGACGAACCTCTCCCCAACCCCACCCGCAACCCACTCTCTCCTAAGGCAGCTGAACCCCACCCGGCAAGCTCACCCGCCCGTGCGGCGCCAGGATCTCCCGCGCCAGGTGCACCTCCAGCAGATCCACCACCGGGCTCGTCGCCACCGCGCGCAACCGCAGCTCCGCCCCCGGATCCCCGCTGACCCTCTTCCCCATCGCGGTATAAAACGCCGCTTCCACCCTTTGCGAAGCGCTCTGCGCCGCCGTGCTCAGGTCCGTGTCGCTGAGCTTGCCGCTGGCCCACGCCGTCAGCTTCGACGTCCACGTGGCCTTGTTCCCGGTCCGCAAAGCGCGCTCCACCGTGCCGTCGCCCGTCGCGTGGAGCTCCCGCTCCAGGAGCTGCACCCAGAGGCCGCCATAGACGAGGTCGTCCTCGCTCGCGTCCCCGTCGAGGCCCTTCTTCAGGGCCGCTCGCGCCGCCGCGAGATCCTTCTGCACGAGCGCCCGCCCGATCGCGTCGAGCATCGCCGCGCCCAGCGTCGGACGATCGCTCGCCGCGAGCTGGAGCGCCCGTTCGTAGGCCTTCGCGGCCCGCGAGCTCTCGCCGTAGTTCTCGAGGACGCGCCCCAGCAAGCGCTCGGCGCGCGCCCGCGAGGCCGCGCTCCCGCCCGGCGACCGCGCCCCCAGCACCGCCGCCAGCGCCGCGTCGAGCGCCGGCTTGGCCTTGTCCGCCGCCGCGCTGTCGCGGAACAGCTCGAACGCGGTCAGGTGCGCCTCGGCCACGTCGAGCAGCGCCACGCGGGTGTCGGGCGCGCGCAGCGCCTGCTCCACCGCGGCGAGCGCCGCCTTCGTGTCGCCGGCCTGCCGCTCCACCAGCGACAGCATCGTGTAGCCCGACGTCGTCGGCTCGGCCGCGAGCGCTGACCGCAGCAGCGGGCGCGCCCCGGCGAGGTTCCCGGAGCGGATCTCGATCGACGCCATCACCGCCCGGACGCGCGCCGGCGAAGGCTCGATCTGCCCGCGGAACTCCGCGCGATCGGCGATCGCCATGATCGCCGCGCCCGACGCGAACGTGCGCCGCGCCGCCTCGAGATCGTCGATCGCCGCGCTGTCGCCGATCGCCCCGAGGAGCAGCTCCGTCGCGGCGCGCACCGAGGCCACCGACGTGTGCGCGGCCAGGCCCTCGCTCACCACCAGCGGCGCCGCCTCGGGCATCCCGAAGCGCGTCAGCACGCGCGCCACGAGCAGCCCGGCGTCGAAGCTCGTCGGATCGCGGCGATACGCTTCGATCGCGCTGCCCCAGAGGCCGGCCACGAGCAGCTCGGGATCGATGTCCGTCTCGGGATCGGCCTCGTCCGGATCCTGATGCGCGAACGTCGCCGCGAGCGTGAGCCAGTCGCGCGCGCCCGTCGCCCCTTCGCTCGCCGCCGCGCCGCGGACCCGCGCCATCAGCCCGGGGAGGATCACGTGCTTGGCGTTCGACTGATCGAGGTGCTGGAGCGCGGCGCCCGCGTCCCCGTTGCGGAGAAAGATCGACGCCATCGTCGCCCCGCCGGAGGAGAGCGCGCGCTGCGCCTCCACCGCCTCTTCGCGCTCGGGGCGCTTGAGGCCCTGGCGGTACTCGTTGTTGAACTGGATCGCGCCCCCGATCCACGCGTTGATCGCCGCCGCCGCGTCCTCCAGCGTTTGATCCGTCGGCTCGATCAGCGCGCGCGCCACGCGGGCGCGCTCTTCGGTACCGAGGCGGCGCATCGGCCCGCCGGTGCGCGTCTCCCCCATCCACTGCGTCAGCGCGGCGAGGTGCTGCTCAAGCTCGGCCTTCGCGGGCGACGCGGGATCGAGCGCGGCGGCGCGCATCTTCATCAGCGAGAGGGCCCGCCCCTCGTCCCCGCGCGGGCTGACGCGATCGATCGCCGCGGCGAGCGCGCGCTCCCCGGTCGCGTCGATCATCTCTTTGCGGCCTTCGCCGGGGCGCAGCAGGTAGAGCGCGCCGATCACGCTCGCCGTCCCGCTCACGTCGTGGCCGGTGGCGAAGCGATGCTGCGCATGGGCAAGCTGGCGGCGGACGACGCCGATCAAGAGACCGTGGCGCTCCGGAGATGACGCCCCGTCTTTCAGCAAGCGGTGGAGCCCGGCGGCGAAATCCGCGTCGGGTACCTCTTTCGCGGTCACCGGGCCTTCGTTGCGCGGCACGTTCGGGCCCCCGACGACCGTCGTCGTCGGACCGCACCCGAGCGTGAACAGCGAAACGGAGAGCGCGGCTACGACGGTCGCTCGGGTGGAGAGCAGGGCGAGGCTTCGCATTCTTGGCCGCCAGTGTACACGCCGGAGCCCAGCGTGCACGACCTCCGCCGCGGACAGCGCCTACTCTTCTTTGCGCCCCAGCAGCCGCGCGGTGAGGCCCTGGCCGAGCTCTTCCTCCATCAGCTGCTCGACGATCGCCTCGGTAGCCCGGCGCTCTTCGTCGTTCTTGTACATGAACTCGATCCCCATCCCCGCGGGCGAGTCCCCGGTCGCGTCGCCTGTCGCCACGATCCACTTCACGCGACCGTGAAGACGAAGGGGCTCGGCCAGGCCGCGAATCGTCAACGCGAAGACGAACTCCGTCGCCACGTCGAGCGGGCGATCGGTGCGGATGAATGTCCCGCCTTTGGAGATGTTGCGCGTGTAGTCCGCGAAGAACGTGTTGAGCCGCTTGTACTCGACGTTGAGCTCGATGGCTGAGCGGTTCCCGCCGCGCCGGTCTTGATTCACGATTTCACCCTACACAGCCGGCCGCCCGACCGCTAGCGCCCACCGCGATCAGCAGAAGCCCGCGCGGATCTGCCTGACGATTCTGGGATACAGTGCTGTCCGTGATCGCACTCGAGCAACGGCTGCGCACGGTCCAAGAGGCCGCGAAGCAAGCCCTCTTTCGCCTGGAAACGATCGTCCGCGTCGGTGGGAAGCTGGGCATGCACCGAGCCCTGACATGGCCCGGCGTGAAGCTCTTGCTCCGCACGATCCCCAAAGGGAAGACGAACCCTTCGCTGATCTTCCGCTTCTACGCGGAGAACGATCCGGACCGCACGGCGATGATCCAGGTCACGTCGCCGGCTCGTCCGCCGGGCGCGCCCGCGCTCACGACGCGCCGTCATTACTCGTACCGGGAGATGAACGAGACCATCGATCGCATCGGCCTCGCGCTGTCGCGCCGCGGGATCGGCAAGGGCGCGAGCGTCCTGCTCCTGATCAAGAACCGGATCGAGTTTCTCCTGATCCAGCCGGCGCTCGGCCGCATCGGCAACTCGGCCATCCCCGCCTCGTGGCGCTCGACCGCGCCGGAGATCGAGTACCTCGCGCACCACTCCGGCGCCCGGGTGATCTTCTTCGACGCCGACATCGCCGACACGATCCGCGAGGTCGCGGCGCAGCTCTCGATCCCGAAGAGCAGCTTCATCAGCGTCGGGGGCGAGGTCCCGGGGTTCGCCTCGCTCGAAGAGCTCATCGATCGCGAGCGCGGCGAGGCGCCTGACAGCAGCGAAGAAGGCCAGGTGGTGATGTACACCTCGGGCACCACCGGCAAGCCCAAGGGCGCCGTGCGCACGTTCCAGGAGAACGCGCTCGCGGGCGCGCTCTGCTTCATCGGCGAGACGCCGATGGCGCTCGGCGACGTGCACCTCGCCGCGTGCCCGCTCTACCACGCGACCGCGTTCGGCTTCTGCGGCTTCTCGTTCCTGCTCGGCGGCACCATCGCGGTGATGAGCGAGTTCAAGGCGGAGCCCTTCCTCGACGCCGTCCAGCGCCACCGCGTCGCCACCACCGCCCTCGTCCCGACGATGATTCATCGCCTGATCGAGCTCGGCCCCGCGGCGATCCAGCGGCACGATCTCACCTCGCTCCGCGCCATCTTCTCCGGCGGCGCGCCCCTCTCCGGCCCGCTGGCGATCGAGGCGATGGACATCCTCGGCGACAAGCTCTGGAACTTCTACGGCGCGACCGAGACGGGCGTCGTCACCGTCGCCTCGCCGGCGGATCTGCGATCGTCACCGGGCACGATCGGCCGCGCCATCCCCGCGGTGGAGATCCGCCTCCTCGACGACGCCGGCCGCGAGAGCCGCGCCGGCGAGGTCGGCGAGCTCTACGCCCGCGGCCCGATGCTCGTCGACGGCTACCACGCTGACGCCGAGGCCACGCGTCAGTCAATGAACGACGGCTTCTTCTCCGTGGGCGATCTCGCCCGCCGCGACGCGCGCGGCTGCTTCCACATCGAGGGGCGCAAGCGCGACATGATCATCTCCGGCGGCGTCAACGTGTACCCGGCCGAGGTGGAGGGCGTGCTCCACGAGCACCCTGCCGTCGCCGAGGCCTCCGTGGTCGGCGTCCCCGATCGCGAGTGGGGCGAGCGCGTCCGCGCCTTCCTCGTGCTGCGGCCGGGGATGGACGCGAGCGACGACGATCTCAGGGCCCACTGCAAGGGGCGCCTCGCGGGGCCCAAGGTTCCGCGCGACTACATCTTCCTGGAAAGCCTTCCGCGGAACCCCACCGGCAAGGTATTGAAGCGAGAGCTCCGCGCCATGGAGGGCGCCCCGGATGGTCCTTCGAGTCGGTCTCCTCACGGGTCGTGAAAAGTCTTTCCCCGACGCGCTGATCGCCGAGGTCGCGCGACGCGACGCGGGCGTCGTCGCTTCCTACGCCTCCGTCGACGCCACGCGCTTCGATCGGCCGCCGCCGTACGACGTCCTCGTCGATCGCATCTCGCACGAGGTCAGCTGCTACCAGCCGATCCTCAAGCTGGCGGCGCTCAACGGGACACGCGTCGTCAACAACCCCTTCTGGCGGATCGCCGACGACAAGTTCTTCAACACCGCGCTCGCCGCCCGCCTCGGCGTCGCCGTCCCGAAGACGTACGTGCTCCCGTCGAAAGACTACAGCGCCGACGTCTCCTCCGAGACGCTGCACAACCTCCGTTACCCGCTCGATTGGGTCGGCATCGCCAGCGATCTCGGCTTCCCGATCTTCCTCAAGCCGCACTGGGGCGGCGGCTGGCGCGACGTCCACAAAGTCGAGTCGATCGAGGAGCTGATCGTCGCCTACGACAAGACGGGGAGGAACACGATGATCGTCCAGGAGGGCATCGCCTGGACGCAGTACGTTCGCTGCATCGTCGTCGGCAAAGAGCGCGTCCGCCCCGCGCTGTGGAACCCGCACCTCCGCCATGCCGATCGCTACACGCAGGCCGCGACCAGCATGGAGCCGCTCACGCCCGAGCTCGAAGCCCGTGTCAGCGAGGACGCGCGCAAGCTCTGCCGCGCCCTCGGCTACGACATGAACACCGTCGAGCTCGGGATCTGCAACGGCGTCCCGTACGCCATCGATTTCATGAACTCAGCCCCCGATTTCGATATCTCCTCGCTCGGCCCGGATCACTTCGTCTGGGTCGTCGAGCAAATGGCCGACCTGGTCATCGACCTCGCCCGCGCCCCCGCGACGACGATGACGTCCGCGTGGGACGCCGTCCTGCTCCGGTGAAATGGGCCCCTGTGCCCCCGCCGAAAACGATGCTATCCCCCTGCGCGTGCGGGACCCGTACGAACTGCTCGGTGTCGACCGCTCGGCGACGCAGGACGAGATCAAGAGCGCGTTCCGCAGGGCCGCGACGCAGCATCACCCTGACAAAAATCCGGGCGATGACGGCGCGCAGCAGCGCTTCAAAGAGGTCAACGCCGCGTACCAGATCCTGAGCGATCCGCAGAAGCGCGCTGCGTTCGATCGCTACGGCGGCTCCGCGATGGGCGGCGTCAACGGACCGAGCAGCCCCTTCGACGGCCAGGGCGCTCCGTTCGACATGGCCGACCTCAACATCGACGGGATCTTCGGCGATCTCCTCGGGGCCCTCGGCATCAAGGTCGGCGACCGCGGGGCGCTGCAAAAAGAGGTAAAAATCACCTTCGAAGAGGCCGCGTTCGGCTGCACGAAGGAGATCAAATACGACCGGGTGGAGTCGTGTGCCGACTGCTCCGGCTCCGGCTCGGCCCCCAACTCCGCCACCGAGCGCTGCTCGGGCTGCAACGGGCGCGGGCGCGTCCGCTTCCAGCAGGGCGTCTTCCCGATCGCCATCGAGCGCCCCTGCTCGCGCTGCAACGGCAGCGGGCGCATCGTGGTCAATCCGTGCATGACCTGCCGCGGCGCCGGCCTCAAGCCCAAGCCGCGGACGATCGAGGTCACCATCCCGCCCGGGATCGAGAACGGCGCCACTCGCCTGGTCGAGCGCGGCGGCAACGCCTCCCGCGCCGACCGCCCGGCCGGCGATCTCGAGCTCACCATCCGCGTCGCCCCCCACGACTTCTTCCGCCGCTCCGGGGACGACATCGTCTGCGCGCTCCCGATCTCCTTCGCCCAGGCCGCGCTCGGCAGCGAGATCGAAATTCCCACCCTCGAAGGCAAGGGGAAGATGCGCATTCCCCCGGGGACTCAGCCTGGCACCGTGCTCCGGGTCAAGAACAAGGGCATCCCCCGCCGCCTCGCCGGCGGCCGGGGTGATCAGCTGGTGGAGGTGACGATCGAAGTCCCCACCCAGCTCACCGCCTCGCAAAAAGAGCTGATCGGCAAGCTGGCGGAGGACCTGGGGGAGAACGTGCAGCCCCAGCAAGCCTCGTTCATGGAGAAGCTCCGGGGCCTGTTCGGGTGACGCCGTCCCCCCCACATAAAAGAGCCGGTAACTCAGCCGTCCATCGGCTCGAAATCGTCCTTGGTCGCGCCGCAGTCCGGGCACGTCCAGTCGGCGGGCAAATCCTCGAACGCCGTGCCAGGCGCGACGCCGGTCATCGGATCGCCCTCGGCCGGGTCGTAGACATGACTGCACGCGATGCAACGGTAGCGCTTCTTCATGGGCCTCCTACCCCGGCTTGTATCCGTTTTTCCTACGTTCTGACAATAGGAGCTATCGCTTGGACAAGCCCCGCTACATCGACGTATTGAGCGACTCCACGGGCGAGACAGCCGAAAAGGTCGTCCGCGCCGCGCTCCTCCAGTTCCCGCAGGCGGGCGCGCAGATCCGCCTCCACACCCGCGTGCGGACCAAAGAGGTCGCTCGCCCCGTCCTCGAGCGGGCGGCGCGCGAAGGCGCCCTCCTCGTCTTCACCGTCGTCAGCCCGGAGCTCCGCGAGTACGTCCACGGCGCCACGGCCGAGCTGAAAATCGAGGCGATCGACGTGATCGGCTCCCTCATTGGCAAGCTGGGGACGTTCCTCGATCGCGAGCCGATCAACCTCCCGAGCGCGATGCTGCCGCTCAGCGAAGAGTACTTCCGCCGGATCGAAGCGGTGGAGTTCGCCGTGAAGAGCGACGACGGCAAGGAGCCGCGCAACTTCAAGAAGGCCGATCTCGTCCTCGTCGGCGTCTCCCGCACTTCGAAGACGCCGCTGTCCACCCTCCTCGCCCAGCGCGGGCTCAAGGTGGCCAATCTGCCCCTCGTCCTCGGCGTCAACCCGCCGCCCGAGCTCTACGAGGCCCCGCAGGATCGCATCATCGCGCTGACGATCGGTATCGAGCAGCTCTGCGAAATCCGCCAGGCGCGCCTGCGCCAGCTCGGGATGCCGATCGAGACCAACTACGCCATGCGCGAGCACGTGCGCGAAGAGCTGGAGTTCGGCCAGGCGCTCTTCCGGAAGCACCCCGAGTGGCCGATGGTCGATGTCACCGGGCGCGCGATCGAGGAGACGGCGGTGATCATCCTCGAGCACATGAAAGAGCGCGACGAGCGCGCCAAGGCGGCGCGCACAGCCCTCGTATAACACCAGGAGTCCTGCGCGCCCTCGGCTCGGCCGAACCCAGGCGCGCGGGGCCCGTCGCTTCGCGGTCGCCCTTCACCGCCCGCGGTTCCCGTGTCGCGGGGCGAATGTAATCGATTGTAATCGACCTGCGCTCGATCTCGACGTTAGCCTGGTGACAGGTAACGTCGAGATCGAGCGTCTGCACGGCCCGACGGCGGCGCTCTCCCCTCTTCACGCCGCAGCCAGGAGCTAGCCATGACGACCCAGACCAAAGCCTACGCCGTCCTCATTGGGGTTGACGACTACTCGATCTACGACGCCACGAACAAACACAACCTCCTCGGCTGCGTCAACGACGTCCGCGCCTTCTGGGACGTCTGCGTGACCAGCGGCTTCGCGCCGGAGAACATTCACGTCCTCTCCAACCCTCCCATCGATCCGGCGGAGCTCGGCGGCCTCGCGCAGAACTTCCAGACCGCCACCCGGAGCAACATCCTCGCTCAGAGGAGCGCGCTGGTGGCGCGCCTGCGGGCCGATGAGCGGGCCATCGGCCTCCTCGTGTACTCCGGTCACGGCGCCTGGATTGACGACGCCTCGGAGAGCTCGGCGGTGATCTGCCCCTCTGATTTCTGGATGGACATGGGCCGTCCCAACAACGAGATCCCCGTCCAGACGCTGTGGAACGGCGCCGGGTCGAACCTGACAGTGGTCCTCGACTGCTGCCACTCGGGCGCGCGCAGCCGGAAGGCGAGCTACCCGATCACGCCGCGCGATCCGCACCGGAAGCACCTCCCCACCGGGCGCGCGCAGGCCCACCTCGAAGGCCCGCCCAAGGCGACGAGCGACCTCCCCGCCGTGCATCAGGGCACCTCCAGCGCCTCCAAAAAGGCACCTTTGCCGACCGACCAGGCCGCCAAGGTCTTCTCGCCCCTCGACGCCAAGCAGCTCGCCACGATGGGGCTCCTCCCCATCGGCTCTGCCCTGCCGCTGGCGCTCACCTCGCGCGCGCTGACGGCGGTCGATCTCGCGTACAGCCCCTATCGTCGCGTCGAGCGGGCGACGCGCGGCCCCCGGATCCTCGCCGCCTGCGACGTGCAACACGCGGCCTATCAAGCCGAGTTCGCGGGGCGCTTCCACGGTGCCTTCACCTGGGCCGTGACGTCGACCGTGGGCCAGTGGAGGGTGGAAGAGGCGGCCGACGGCGCCATCCGGGCCACGATCGGCTGTGGGGCCGTGCAGCGCCACGCGCAGAGCCTGCTCCAGGTGTTCAAGTTCCAACAGACTCCGATGCTCCACCCGGCGAGCGCTGAAAACCTGCCGTTCTTCGGCGTCCCGGGCCTGATCAGCGAGGATCCCACAGGGGAAATCTACACCATGCAAGTCGACCCCGAGATCAAGATCCTCCGGCTCGCGTTGAGCAACGAAGTCTCTCCGAGCCCGCTGCTCTCGAGGATCGAGGTCGAGACCGGGATAGAGCACTGGACGCTCGGCGGCGACTTCGTCAGCCTGCTCTCGCGGGCCACGGCCGCTTCGAGCACGAAGCTTTCCTTCCAGGTCACGAGCCTGGCCCCCACGCCCACGCCGCCGATCACCGCGTTCAACATGCCCACGCGCGTCGACTGGGGCACCGCGGTGGCGAGCCCCAGCGCGCCGGGGTTCTACTCCATGTCCGGCGCGGGCCCGGCTGGACTCGCCCTCTTCTTCCATCTGGACACGTCGACCAGCCCCGCGACAGTGGTCAGCATCGATTGGTATCAAGGCGTGGTCGGGACCACGCCGGACAACTACCCGCTCCTGAGCCCCGGGCGCGACTTCTCATTCGCCGATCGGATGCCGGCGGCGCCCTCGGGACTGACGTGGTTCCACGCCCTCGTCGTGCCCCTGTGAGCGTCCTGCCGGAGGGCGCTCACTCGCGCGGGCGGTAAGATCTCACCAGCCGGAACCCGATCACGATCGATCGATTCTTCGGCGGCGCCCCGAAGCGCGCCGCCGAGCGGCTGAAGGCCATGGGGCTGCCCCACGCGCCGCCCTTCACCGAGCGGAAATCCTGGTCGTCGAGCGCGGCGGGGTACGACGAAAGGCGCCCCTGGAGGCTGGGAGGTCCGCTTTGCTTCCAGACGTTGATGCACCAGTCCCGCGTGTTGCCGCCGAGGCCGCGGACGCCGTACGGGCTCTCGTCGTAGGGATACTCGTGAACGGGGGCCTGCTGCGGTATCGCCTCGAAATTGCTCTCGATCGTGCGCGCGAAGGTCGCCTCCGCCTCGTCGCCCCAGGGGAAGATGCGGCCGTCGACCCCCCGCGCGGCCTTCTCGCGCTCGAGCTCGTTGGGGAGCCGCCAGGCCAGCTCCGACCTCGCGGCGAGCCACTCGGCGTACGCTGACGCTCCCCGCCAGTCGACGCGGACCACGGGCAGCGCAGGGTGCGAGTACAGGCTCGAGGCCTCCACGCGCGCCACGAAGCCGCCCTGGGCGTCGCGGTTGTACATGAGCTCTTCGGTGCCCGCCTGGAGGCGTGGGCAGTGGGCGATCGCCTCGTCTTCGCGCCCGGAGGCGACGAGATCATTCAAGAAGGCAAGGTATTCGCCGTTGGTCACCGGGAACCTCCGGATCACGAAGGCGTCAATCCACATCCGCTGTCGAGGCAGGCTGTCGGTGCTCAAGGGGTCTCCGCCGACCCAGCAGAAGCCCGCGGGCACATAGACGTCCTCCGGGCCGAGCTCGCCCGCGAGCGGGAGCGCGATCGCGTGAGGGGCCCTCTGCCCGGGCGCGCAGCCGTCCCAGTGCGCGGCGCGCTCGAGCAGGATCGGATAATAGACGTCCTCGCGTCCCTTTGCGCGTAAGCGTAAGCGGTAGCGGCCGCGGGCCAGGGGGATCGCCGCGAGCGGGGTGCGGCCAATCACCTCTGCCAGCTCCGGCACGAGGCGATGATCGATGGATGCGTACCGCTCGAGCAGCACCTCGGCGCCGGGCGGAGACGTCACCAGGGTGAGCACGGCCTCTCCGCGGAGAAAGGCGACGTGCTGCCCGCGATCGTGGCTGCGGAGCAGCACTTCGAACTGCGCCGCGTCCTCGTCTTGATGGGTGAGCTCCGCGGCGGTGAGGCGCTCTCGGTAGTAGTCGGCGAGCGCGGCGTGGGCCTCGGGGAGATCGGGATCCTGGCTCAAGGCGCCGCGCACCGTGCCGTGCCACTCGGCCTCGCAGAACGCCGCCTCGCGCGTGAGCCGCAGCGCCTCGCTCTGGAGCTGCCAGCCGGGGCGCTTGCGATCGATCGGATCGCAACGGCGCACCCGGGCGAGGAGCGCCTCGGCCTCGGCCTGCGCGGCGGCGGCGCGGGCGCGGAGCTCTGTAATCCGGGGCTCGAGCGCGCGGGCCGAGGTGAGCACGGCGAGGGCGCGCTCGCGGCGCAGATCTTCGTCGAGCCAGATCAGCACCTCCTGCGCGAGCTTCTCCGCGTCGGGGTAGCGATCGGTGATCCCGCGCTGCATCGCCCGCTCGACGATCGCCGCGAGCGCGAGGGGCACGGGCGGGCCGCCGCGCGCGGCCTCGGCGAGCGGGCGCGGCGGGCCGGCGAGCACGCGGTGCCACGCGATGTTGCTGTCGCCTTCGTAGGGCACGCAGCCGGTGAGCAGGTGATAGAGGATCGCCCCGAGGGCGTAGACGTCGCTCGGCGGTCCATGCAGATCGCGCTGCCCGCGCGCCTGCTCCGGGGACATGTACGCGGGGGTGCCGAGCACCTCGCCGTGCTTCGTTTCAGGGAGGATCTGCGTCTCCGCGCTCGGCGAGACGATCCGGGCCCGACGCGAGGGCAGCGGGGCGATCGATCCGGGATCGCGCGCGCTGGCGGGGATGTCCCCGTCCTCGCCGACGTAGCGCGCGAGGCCCCAGTCCATCACCAGCACCTCGCCGAAGGTGCCGGTCATGACGTTCTCGGGCTTGAGATCCCGGTGCATGACCTGGCAGCTGTGCGCGTAGCCGACGGCCTGGCTGAGGCGCGCAAACGCGTCGACGAGGCGGCGGAACGTCCACCCCGACGCGGTGGCGCGGAAGCCGTCGGGTCCGGCGGCGGCGTGGACCTCGCGGATCACCGCGCCGAGCGTCCGCCCGTCGACGACCTTCATCGTGTACCAGAGCCTTCGATCCTCGAGCTCCCCGCGATCGTGCACCGCGACGATGCCCGGGTGCTGGAGCTTCGCGGTGATCTGCGCCTCGGCGAGGAAGCGCGCGCGCACGCGGCGATCGTCGACGTACTCCCAGCGGAGGAGCTTCATCGCCAGCTCGCGATCGAGGACCGTGTCGTGGACGCGGCGCACCTCGCCGAAGGAGCCGCTCGCGATCCGTCCCACGAAGCGATACCGCGCTGGGAGCCGCGAGGACGGAGGCGCCACCTCCCCCTGCGAGTCCGGCGGGGCGGGTTCGGTGGCGGGGAGGTTCTTCGTCACATCCGTCGCATCCGTCGCGTCGAAGCGCATCTACGCTACCATGGCTCGGCCTGGTGGAGGCGTGGGAGCAACGCATGGGAGTTCTCGAGGCGCAGGGGACGAAGCTGCTCTACACCCTCGCGGCGCGCTGCCTGATCGGGCGGCACGCGGCGTGCGACATTCGCCTCGACAGCCCCCTCGTGTCGACCGAGCACGCGAGCTTGCACTGGACCGGCGAAGGCTGGGCGCTCAAGGATCTCGGGAGCCGTAACGGCACCTTCGTCGAGGGCGCGCGGCTCTCCGCGGGGCAGCGCGCCGAGCTGAAGGAGGGCGCGACGTTCGCGGTGGGCGATCGGAAGCTCGCGTTCACGCTGGTCGACGCGGCGCCGCCGATCGCCGGCGCGCGCCACCTGATGACCGGCCACCTCCGCCGCGCCGAGGCCGGGCTGCTGGTGCTGCCCGACGACGACCAGCCGCTGGTGAGCATCTTCCAGGACACGCTCGGCCAGTGGGTGATCGAGTCGGAGGACGCGAAGCGCCCCGCGGTGGATCGTGACGTGGTGACCGTCGTCGGCGAAGCCTGGGTGCTGGAGCTGCCCGGCGCCGTCGGAGGCACCTGGCAAGCCGAGGCCGCCGAGCCAACGCTGGAGACCATCGATCTCCGCCTCGGGGTGAGCCGTGACGAAGAGCACGTCGAGGTCAGCATCGTGCACCACGGGACGACCACGCCGCTGCCCTCGCGGCGTTACCATTATCTGCTGTTGATCCTGGCGCGAGAGCGCCTGTCCGAGCGCGACGCCTCCCCGGCCGAGCGCGGCTGGATCGACCGAGATGCCCTCTGCAAGAAGCTCGGCGTCGACCCGAACCGGCTCAACGTCGACGTGTTCCGCCTGCGCAAGCAGCTCGGCGACCTGGGGATCCACGGGATCTCCGGCCTGGTCGTGCGCCGGCCGGACACCGGGCAGCTCCGCCTCGGCACCGACCGGGTCGAGGTCACCCTGCTTTGAACAAGATCAGGTAACGACGTCGAGCTTCTTCCCAGCGGGCTTGTCGATCCCGGCGTAGAAGTCGTTCCCCTTGTCGTCGACGACGATGAACGCGGGGAAATCGTGGACCTCGATCTTCCACACGGCTTCCATCCCCAGCTCGGGATACTCCAGGACTTCTACCTTGGTGATGCAGTCCTTGGCGAGGCGCGCCGCCGGCCCGCCGATCGAGCCCAGGTAGAAGCCGCCATGCTTCTTGCACGCCGCGGTGACGGCGAGAGAGCGGTTGCCTTTCGCCAGCATCACCAGGCTCCCGCCGGCGGCCTGGAAGGCGTCGACATAGGCATCCATCCTCCCTGCGGTGGTCGGCCCGAAGGAGCCCGAGGCGTAGCCGACCGGCGTCTTCGCGGGGCCGGCGTAATAGACCATGTAGTCCTTGAGGTAGTCCGGCATCCCCTCGCCGCGATCGAGGCGCTCCTTGATCTTGGCGTGGGCGATGTCCCGCGCCACGATCATCGGGCCGGAGAGCGAGAGTCGAGTGCGGATAGGGTATCTGGCGAGGTCGCCCCGGATCTCGCTCATCGGCTTGCGGAGATCGATCGCCACCACCTCTCCTTCGAGGACCTCCGCGCTCGGCTCGGGGAGGTACTTGGCCGGATCCATCTCCAGTTGCTCGAGGAAGACGCCCTCTCGCGTGATCTTGCCGAGCGCCTGCCGGTCCGCCGAGCAGGAGACAGCGATGCCGACCGGGCACGAGGCGCCGTGGCGCGGCAAGCGGATCACCCGCACATCGTGGCAGAAGTATTTGCCACCAAACTGGGCGCCGATGCCCGTCTTCTGGGCGAGCTCGAGGATCTTGCCCTCGAGCTCGCGGTCGCGGAAGCCGCGCCCGAGCTTGTTCCCCTCGGCAGGGAGGGAGTCGAGGTAACGCGCCGAGGCGAGCTTGGCGACCTTGAGCGTCTGCTCGGCCGAGGTACCGCCGATGACGACCGCGAGGTGGTAAGGCGGGCAGGCCGAGGTGCCGAGAGAGCGCATCTTGGCGTCGACGAAGGCCAGCAGGCTCTCCGGGTTCAGGAGGGCCTTGGTCTCTTGATAAAGATAGCTCTTGTTGGCCGAGCCGCCGCCCTTGGCCATGAAGAGGAACTTGTAGGCGTCCCCGTCCGTCGCGAAGATCTCGATCTGCGCAGGCAGGTTGTTCCCGGTGTTGACCTCCTTGTACATGTCGAGCGGGGCCATCTGCGAATAGCGCAGGTTCGACGTGTGGTAGGTGTCGAACACGCCGCGGGCGATGGCCTCTTCGTCGCCGCCGCCGGTGAAGACGAGCTGGCCCTTCTTGCCCATGACGATGGCTGTCCCGGTGTCCTGACAGGAGGGGAGGATACCGCCGGCGGCGATGTTGGCGTTGCGGAGGAGCTCGAGCGCGACGAAGCGGTCGTTGGGGGAGGCCTCGGGATCCTGGAGGATCTTCGAGAGCAGGGCGAGGTGGCCGGGCCGGAGGAAATGGGCGATGTCGCGCATCGCCTCCCGCGTGAGGAGGGTGAGAGCCGCGGGCTCGACCTGCAAGAACGTCTTTCCGGCAGCCTCGAAGGTGCTGACGTGGTTCGACGTGAGGAGGCGGTACGGGGTCTCGTCCTTGCCAAGGGGCAGGATGTCCTGGAACTGGAAGTCGCTCATCGTGGCCGCGGAGCATAGGCCGGACGCGGCCGATTTCCACCCCCAACCCGAGGGCTTCCGCGGGTTTACGCCGCCGTGCGGAGGATTTCCTGGAAGCCGTCCCAGGTGTAGGTCGCGACGCCCGCGCCCGTTCGCGCCGCGTTCAGCGCCATGGCGCGCCCGAGGTCCTCGACCTTGATCCCACGATACTTGTGCAGACCTCCAGCCAGGGCCCACTCGATCTTCGGCCACAGGGCGAGCGTCAGGGCCTGAGAGACTCCATACCTGTTCTGGGGAGTGAGGATCATCGATGGCTGGAAGAGGCTCGTGCGCTCGAAGCCGAGAGCCTTCACCCGATCTTCGAGGACACCCTTCATCTTTATGTAATCAAAGCTGGAGCTCGGGTTCGAGCCCACCGACGTCATCAGCGAGAAGTGCTGTACGCCCTCTTCACGGCAGGCCTTGGCGAAGTCCATCAGGTAGTCGACTTCGATCTTCCAGACCTCGTCTCGCTTCATCTTCGAGGGCTGTCCCACGCCGAGGGTGCAGAGCGCCGTATCGTGACCGGCGAGGAGAGGCCGATACGATGCGGGCTCTTCGAGTAGAGTTTCACGACGCGGCGCGTCAGGCATGATCATATATGATCATACACTACACAGCAGGCAACGTCACGACGCAGCTTGAGCTTGCGAGCAATCAAGCAGTGCGCTCTCCTCGTGGAT
>Ga0105048_10001875_pt1 | contig 34025 bp, 33 predicted proteins | sample MAT05_FD_78382 | JGI IMG/M metagenome (GOLD analysis project Ga0105048, IMG submission 78382) | Freshwater microbial communities from Lake Fryxell liftoff mats and glacier meltwater in Antarctica - MAT-05 | ecosystem: Environmental > Aquatic > Freshwater > Ice > Liftoff microbial mat | place... | reverse complement strand
CTGGTTTGGCGATCTGCGGGATTTTTCGTCGGAAAAAAAGTTTCCGTTGATCACGGGTAGTCCGCCGTATTTACCAGAAGGCTCGGGAGTGATTCCGCAGGACTCACAAAAGGCCCATGCGCGCTTTGAGTTGAGAGGGAATGTCGCGGACTATGCGCTCGCGGCGGCTCGGTTGTTAGATCCAGGCGGATGGCTGGTGTTGTGTTTCCCTTCGCGGCAGAAACAACGGGCCATCAATGGAATCGCGGCTGCGGGATTGAAGATTGTCAGGCAGCGCGATGTGATCCCGCGGGAGAGTTTGAAGGCGCTTTTCACGTTGTTTGCCTGCCGCTTCCCGGAGGCTTGGGAAGGGGAGACGGAAGAGGAACGCCCTTTCATTGTCCGCGAGGAATCGGGTGCGCTTAGCGATGCGATGAAAGCGGTGCGTCGTGGCTTTGGATTTTCTGATAGTACGTGAGGGATCGAGTAAGCAATTTGGGTGCTTTGCTTCGAATGGGTTGCGCTGGGCTGGGAATGTTGCAACGGTGGCGCACATGGATGGTGGCAAACAGATGACAACCTATCTTTTCAGTTGCGAGAATGCGACCTGCGCGGTGCCTGAGGCGCATCGTGAGTTGTTCCGTGGCTCCGAAGAGGTGGTGACATCCACAGAAGGTTGGGAGCCTGGGGCTTTGAATCTGGCACAAGGATTCGCGATGAAATTTCGCACGCCTTTGGTCCATGGGGACCTGACACGGCTCCTGATTGATTTGGAAAAGGACGGGGATGCGCGTTGGAGCCGGTTTTCACTCAAGCTACCGGAGGCGACGCAGGGTAAGCTGGTGGATCGGCACGAGCGGACGTACCGGCTTTTGCTGCATCAACGCATTGCGGAGGACCTGCGGCGGCATGAAACGCTGTTGCATGTGATGGTGCATACGGTTCCCGGAACGGATGGAATCGTTTTCCTGGAAACCGTGGAGGGTGCGGGCTTGGCGGAGCAGTTGGCCGCTGCATGGCGAAGCTGCTTGTTAGGAATGGATCTGGACGTGCGGCATTCCAAAGGGGCGGTGCAGACGGGTCTGGGCACGCACCTTGCAGCCGAATATCCGGTGGCCCGGTATGCGCAGATGAGGTTGCGGGTGTCTCAATCGTTTTTTCTGGAAGGAAAACCCCTCCGGTGGGAGACGCTGAAAAAGGGTTTGTTAGACTCGCTGGCCGCAGCGGTGAAAAAGGTGAACGGCTAGAAAGAGTCGGGGAGTATCAACGGCCGAGGATGCCCTTGGACTGTTCGAGACTCATGGCGCGCTGCTCCTGCCAATCGATGATTTTGGGTTGGTTGAATTCGGCGCGGCGATTTTCGATGTCGTCGTTGGAGGGTTTCACGAGAGGTCTGGTGGATGTCTCCCGCGCGGAATTTGTGGCGAATTGATTCGTCTGATAGGGTGAGGGGAGTCTCGCGTTGGTATCGGTTTCCCTGGCGTTCTGGCCTTGGAGTTTGGAAGTGGTTTTAAAGCGGCTCGCATCGGTGTTGCCTGCGTAGGCTTGGGTGGGGTAGGTTTTGTCGCCCGCCCAGGTGGTTTTCTTGTAATCACCCGTTTTGTATTCGGTTTTCTTGAATCGTTTATCGGCGAACTGGGATTTGTTCTGGTACTCGAACTGGCTGCGTTTGTCGCTTTGCGGTATCCATTTGCCATCGGCATCTTGGGTGTAGCCGTTTTTTTCTTCGAGGCGCTGGCTGAGAGGTTTGAGGGTGGTGGCAGGTTTTTCCTTGTCTGCTGAGGAATCCGAGGCGCATGAAGAGATGAATAGCCCGGCGACGAGAAGGGAGATGAATGAGGAGGAACTCATGGTTGGGCGATGCGTTGTTCGAGTTTGGGATCCGGGACCGCTCCGAGTTCGAGGGCTTTTTGGTAATGGGTGCGGGCGAGCTCGAAACGTTTGTCCCGGGCACAAAGAAGAGCGAGATTGAAGTGCGGCTCGCTGGGCATAGGATCGGCGGAAATGGCGGATTTGAAGTAGGATTCCGCTTCGCCGTAACGTCCAAGGCGGTAGGTGATGGTGCCGAGGGCGGTGTAGCTTTTTGCATCGTCCGGGGCGAGGTTGATCGCATCCTTGAGCTGGGTTTCAGCACTGGTCAAATCGCCCGATCTCATGAGTGAGTAGCCCAACATACGGCGGGCGTAGGGGTTGTTGGAATCAAGTTCACCGGCACGGCGGAAGGTATCCACGGCGGAGTTCGGATCATCCAGCTTGAGATTGACGATGCCCAGTTTGCAGAGTGCGGAGATGCGGCCGGGGTGTTCCTCAAGGACCATCTGGAGGAGTTCGCGGGCGGGCATGAGGCGCCCGGAGACAAAGGCCTTTTCCGCAGTGCGCTCAAAAACGGCGATGTCCTGGTTGAGTTCGGTGGTGTTTTTTCCGACGGTGGATCGGTCTTGGGCGAAGGGGGAGATGAATTCACCATCAACGTTTTTATCGGCGAGGAGGCGTTGTTCATCAGGGGTGAGCTGGATTTCCTGGGAATCGAAGAGTTTGACGGCTTCGGCGAGTTTTTCGTCCTTTGTGCTCAGTTCTTTGGCGGCGGCGATCATAAGATCGCGGGCCTGGCGTCGGCGCTCTTGAACGCGGAGCTGGCGCTGGATGATATCGCGGAGGATTTCGACCTCGGCGGGATCGGCAGAGGTTTTGCCTTGGGCGAGGGCGGATTGCTCGTTTTTAAGGCGGGTTTCGAGGGTTTTAAGGCGGTCGTCCTGATCGCGTTTTTCCTGATGGAGTTTGATGATTTGGGACTTGGCGATGGCGAGATCGCGGAGCGCATCCGTGATGTCGTCCTTGGCAGCGTTGTTGTCTTCGTTGAGGTGTTTGACCTTGTCGTTGGCTTCGCGGAGGTTTTTGGCGAGGCCCATGTTTTAATCGATGAGTTCCTGGATGCGGCCTGCTTCGTTGAGCTTGAGAAGGGCGCTCATTTGATCGCGCTCGATGAGCAGGCCGTCGCGTTGTTCGCGCAGGTCGGAAAAAGCGGCGTTGCTTTCTTCGAGTTGTTTCATGAGCTGGGTGATGGTGGAATTGGCTTTCGAGAGTTCGACGTTTTTTTGGTCCAGCTGTTTTTCGAGTTCGCGGAGTTGGGTGCGCTGGCCGGCGACGACGGAGTTAGAGATTTTACGCTCGGCTTTCAGGTCGCGATCAAGATCCGCGTGCTTTTGCTGCATGATCTTGAGGTCCGTCTCAAGGGTGGCGGTGCGGGCGAGGGCCTCAATATGTGAGGTGCGGCTCTGGGTGAGAGCGCTCCCCATGGCGAGGCGTTCTTGCTCAAGCTCTGCAATTCGCTTGCCGAGAGTCTTCATTTCGTTCTCGACGGGGCTGGCAGCGAGGCGTGCCCGGAGGGATTGAAGATTCGCTTCGGCGGCCTTGAGCCGGGCTTGGGAAAGATCGCGCTGGCGACCGATATCGCGGATGCGGGATTCATTGCGGGATTCGTCAGGATCGGGCGTTGGGGAGGGGGTGAGATTACGGAGGCGCTGGATTTCAGCTTCAGCCTCAGCGATGCGGCGGGCATCGAGCGGGTTAACCTCAAGAATGTTCGAGGCAAGCGGGAGAATGTCGTTGACGGGATCTACCAAGCTACCGGGGTTTTTTTGACCCCCTTCAAATTCTGCGATGACGTTTTGGTTTTTCTTCCGTTGCTCCTCGGCTTTGGGATGGATGCGGGTGAGGGTTTCGAGGTTTTTCGAAGCCCGGTTGTTAACCATGTCCGGCTTCCAATCCGGGTAGTGTTTCTGGATGGCTTCGACGATTTTTCGTGCCTGCAGGAGTTTCTCCTTTGCGGCTACAAAGTTCTCCTCCGTCTCAAGTTTTTCTGCGGCGCGAGTGGCCAGGTAGCCTTGGAAGTAAACTTCAGAGGGATTAAACTGAGCCGGTGCAGGAGCTTGGGCGGGGCTGATCGATGTGGCAGCGAACCAAGCTGCAAGGCCGATCCAATAGCAAAAAGGGCGCGAGGGTTTAGGCATCCAACTCAACATGGGTCGAGAGGGTATCTTCAAGAATGCAGCCGGGCAAGCGAGGATTTTCGCGGTGGCGAATCGAGCCGGGGAGAAGTTTCCGAGGATGGGAAATCCGGGGCTAGGCCGCACTCGCCGGGGCTTGGATGAGCAGGCAATCTTCGAGAAAGGGCTGTAGCGGATGGAGCAGGGCGGAGCCTTTTTCGAGGAATTGAGCGCGGAAACGGTCTTCAATCCGGCGCAAGGCAAAATCGAGATCGGCGATGACGAGCTCGTTGGAGCGGCCTTGCACGATCGCGACGAGACAAACGAAGCTGCCTTCGCGTGCGATAGCAGTCCGTTGATCGGAAAGCTCGAAGCCGCTGCGGGTTCTGCCCTCTTCGTCGCGGAGTTGTGAAGCGATGCGCTGGATGGTGCTGGAGATGCGCTTGGGAGAAGCATGGCGGGCGGGATCGCAGCTGGCGAAGGAGACCAGGGCGAGACTTGAGGCATCGACGAGGAAGACTTCATCCACTTGGAAGCGGTGGGTTTTCTCAAAGAGAATGTCCTCGTAGGTGCGACTGGTGAAAAGTGCTTGGAGGTGCCAAATGAGGCGATGGAAAGTTCCCGGTGCTTGGAAGGGTCGTGAGGCGGGTGAATACTCTGCCAGCGCTCGGCGAATGGTGGCCCGGAGCATCGGCTCTAGATAGGTGTCCATGCCATTTTCCCGGGCGTAAACGGCCTTGCGGAGGGCATCTTCCACAATGGGGCTGAAGGCTTCTCGGAGATCATCATCGCTGAAGTCCGGCAGAATACTCCCAAGCGATTTTTCCTGTTCCAAAGAAAGGCAATGGGGCACTTGGCTCAAGGCGGTGGAGGTGGGAAAAGGACTGACCGAAATGGGCGGGCGGGGTGCTGCGGGGAGTGCGGAAAGTTTCGGCGCGGGGATGGTGATAAATGGGGAAGGCCGGGCCGAGGGCCATGCCGGGAGCGCCGCTTGCCGGGGGGCTTCGAATGGCTTATCTGGCGAATTGGGAAATGGCAGTAAGTTCCATGGCCCCGGCCGGTTGAATGGGGAGCTGGAGCCCGTGTTCGGGCTTGGCAGAGGGGTGAAGGATGAGGACATCAGCGTGAAGAAAAACTTGGGCTGCCTGAAGAAGGGGAGGCACATTCGGCGAGGGCGCGAGCGGCAGTTGCGATTCTGCGGAAACGTTCCTCAATGGAATCCCGATCCATCAGGCGGCTCTCGAGGCGGGTGAGTTGGGACTCGGTGTTTTCCCAAAGGCTTGCCACCTCGCCGCGCAGTTGCTGGGCAAGGCGTTGGTCCCGATCGGCTAGATGGCCATGAAACGAGCTTTGCCAATCACTGAGCCAGGAACCAATCTTGCGCTCCAGATGCTGGAGGGGGGCAGGGGTGGCTTCGGTGGATTTGAGCGCGGCGATCTGTTGGATTTGAGCGGCGAGTCGCTGGGTTTCTTCGCGATATTGGGCGAGGCGATGTTCGTGAGTTTCACGGCTTTGCGCTGAGTCCGCCAAGCGGTTGACGTTATGTTGGAGCGCCTCCAACTTGGCCTCGTGGGCATAGATCCGGTCTTCCAAATGGGCGGTGACGGGTGTGGCTTGAGAGATCGCAGAGTTTCCAGTTTCCAGTCTAACGACGCGAAACTCAAGCCGCTCGAGATGCCGACCCACGATGATTTCGCGGATCTTCTCGACCGTTTGGGAGGGGTTCAGGGGGGGTGATGTGGTTGACATGATTTTTTCCGTAGGGGGAGTCACAGAGACTTTCGATCTGCGATACGGTGAAATTTTGTGACTGGGGAGAATTAGGTAGGGATCTGCCAAAATGTAAACAAGTTCCATCAAATTTCGTTTTTTGTGATCATTTAGGTAACTTAATAAAAACTTAATGTGCTAAAAATCAGTCAGTTATCAAAAAAATGAATCGATGAAAGACAGGAGGCATGGAATCGTATAATCCCTGTTGAATGTCCGACGACGAAGAAGAAAAAGAAAAAGCCCCGGATGAGCGGGATGCGATCCTAGGGCAAGCCTATGCCAAAACCCGCAAAAGCCTGATTGCGAGGCTGGACAACTGGGAGGATCAGCGCGCATGGGATGATTTCTATCAAACTTATTGGCGGCTGATTTACTCGGTGGCGATCAAAGCGGGCTTGCGGCAGGATGAGGCCTTCGACTGTGTGCAGGAGACGATCCTTTCCATCGCCAAACAAAGTAAGAAGAACCTTTACGACCCTGAGCAAGGATCCTTCAAAACCTGGTTGATGAACATGACGCGGTGGCGCATCAATGATCAATTCCGCAAACGCAAGAAAGACACTGCAATGATCGCGGGGGATTGGGACAATGATCGAAAGACCGCTGTGATTGATCGGGTGGAAGATCCCAACGGCGATGTTTTGTCCCGTCTGTGGAATGTGGAATGGAAAAAAAACGTGGCGGATGCGGCGCTTGCGCGGGTGAAAGTGCAGGTCTCACCGAAGCAATACCAGATTTTCGATTGTTATGTGATCAAGCAATGGGATGCGAAGCGAGTGCAGGATCAGTTGCACGTGAGCATGGCCCAAGTGTATCTAGCAAAGCATCGGGTGGGAGCAGTTCTGAAAAAAGAACTCTCCAAGCTCGAGGATGGAGACGATGATGTTGAATAGATCCCGGCCAAGCCCCACGATACCCGACCATGAAGTCCTGCGCAAAATCGGCGGCGGGGCCTATGGCGAGGTGTGGCTGGCGCGCGGCGTGACGGGAGCTTTAAGGGCGGTGAAAGTGGTGTGGCGGGAGGATTTTGAAGATGAAAGGGGCTTTGAGCGGGAATTTGAAGGAATTCTGAAATTTGAGCCGATGTCACGGGATCATCCGGCTTTGGTGAATATCCTGCACGTCGGGCGAAGCGCTGATGGGGTATCGTTCTATTACTACGTGATGGAACTGGGAGATGATGTGGCGACCGGCCAGGAGATCAACCCCATCGAGTATGAGGCACGCACGCTGCGAGCGGATAACCCGCATCTCACGGGTGTGAAATGGGACACGAACGTTTGCATCGATGTAGGGCTGCGGCTGGCAGAAGCGCTGGATCACCTTCACGAGCGGGGTCTCGCGCACCGCGATGTGAAACCCTCGAATGTGATTTTCGTCAACGGCCGCGCGAAGCTTGCGGACATCGGCTTGGTGGCCGCACGTGGACAGCGGACTTTTGTCGGTACTGAGGGATTTGTGCCACCGGAGGGGCCGGGATCCGCTCAGGCTGATGTTTATAGCTTGGGGAAAGTCCTTTATGAAATCGCCACGGGTAAGGACCGGATGGACTTTCCGGAAATCCCCGATGAAATTCCAAGCGGGGCCGACCGCAAACGCTGGCTCGAACTCAACAAGATCATTTGTGATATCTGCGAGCCGCGGATATCGAAACGCAAAATCTCAAGTGCTGCGGCACTTGCGGATGCGCTGAGGCGCTTGCAACGCGGTAAGAAACGCCGCCGCCGGGGCACCGCGGTGGTCACCACCACCTTGGTGCTGGGTCTGTTCGCTGCGTGGGCTGGATGGGAGGTGGCTAAGAAGAAGGACTGGTTGCGCTTGCTCCAAACTCCTGATGGACCCGAGGCTATTGAACCACCGCTGGCGATGCTCAGGGTGGTGAGTGAACCGGAAGGAGCAGACGTGTTTGACCAGAATGATCGCTTTGTGGATCGTACTCCTACCGACAACCTCGAATGGAAGGTGGGGGATTCTTATTACTTTTCCGTGCGCAAACTTGGCTTCAGCGAACTGGTGATCGATGGCAAAGTGCCGATCTCCGCTACCACGGAACCCCTTGTGCTCCTGGGGGCCTTGGAGAAGTTTTCCCCCCCGCTGGTGGGCGAGCAATGGACCGACCAACTGAGGAACAACTATCAGCCGGTGGGGGCCGAGCATGTGAGCTCCGGCATGATGACCAAAGAGGCCTGGCTGGCGTTCCTCAAGGCAAACCCAAAATACGATACGGGCGCTGAGTATATCAAAGTTTTCCAGAATGGAATCGAAACCGAAGTGGTACTCGCCTCTTCTGGGCAGGCGAATGTGTTTTGCAAATGGTTGGAAGCGAGCGGGATAAGTACAGGGTATTTAACGGAATCTCATGAGGTGCTGGCAAAGCGAGACGGTTCTTTTGAAAATCCGAAATTGACCGATCATTCGCGAGCGAAAGATCTCAAGCCTTTCCATGTGGTCGTGCGCCAGATCAATTATGCTGCACTCAATCTCACCAGCGAACCACCCGGTGCTGAGGTTTATCTGAATGGTTTGGCGGTCGGGTCCACCAAGGAGCCGTTGCAGGTGCCGAAAGTAAAGCCGGGCAAGAGCGAAATTTTATTTGTGTTGGAGGGTTACAAACCTTTCTCAAAGAAGATCGAGTTGAAGGATGGCCAAAGGTTGAATGAGTTGATTAGATTGGAGAAGAATGAAGGTGTGGTGTTTGGTAAAACGTGGGAGAACGGAATTGAAATGCGCTTCGCGCCGATAGGCCCGGACCTGATGGTAAGCGTGTGGGAGACTCGCGTGAAGGACTACGATTTGTTCACCAAAGAGTCTGGCTATCGGGCGGCAAGGACTCCCGATTACCCGCAAGGGCCGAATTTTCCAGTGGTCAACATCAGCCGTGAGGACGCGCAGGCGTTTTGCCGCTGGTTGACGAAACGGGAGCAGCAGAACGGGCGCATTTCACAGTCCAAAGTTTCGGAATCCCATGTTTACCGTCTGCCCACGGATTTGGAGTGGAGTCTAATGGCAGGGTTGAAGGAAGACGAGGGAATCAGCCCCGGCTGGAGGGACGCGCGCAAGCAGCGTGTCTATCTCTGGGGTGAGAGCTGGCCACCTCTTGAGGCAGTGGGAAATTTCGCAGATGTGAGCAGCTCGCGAACACCCGGTGTGCCCATCGATCAAACCATCGCAGGATACAATGATGGTTATCCCTATGCTGCGCCGGTCGGAGCTTTCCCTGCAAACCGCTTTGGCCTCTACGATCTCAGCGGTAATGCGCAGGAGTGGGTGGAAGATGAATACTCGAAGCTCGGAGTGATAGCCCTCGGGGTCCTCCGCGGCGGGGGCTGGAATACCTACCGCAGCGAGAATCTTTTCACCGGCTCGCGCAACGCGGTTTCGCCCACGTTCCACGATTGGATCTATGGGTTTCGGATCGTGCTTGCCAAAACCAAACAAGAATCGAAATAGATAGAAAATTAGTGATATGATCGAGATTAAAGTTTCCTATGAAGGTGATCTTCATTGCAGTGCAGTTCACGGGCCTTCAGGCAGCAGCTTGGTTACGGATGCGCCGGTTGATAACAACGGACTCGGGCAAGCGTTCTCACCCACGGATCTGGTGGCGACCGCGCTGGCCGCCTGCATGGCGACGGTGGTGGGAATTGTGGCGAAGCGCAAGGAACTCTCCGTGGAAGGGATGAAGGTGACGGTGCGCAAACACATGTCCGAGACTCAACCTAGAAGGATTTCCCGCTTGGAGTTGGATCTTGTGATGCCCTTGTTAGAGTCCCATCCAGAGAGAAAATTAATTGAAAGCGCCGCCAAAGGTTGTCCCGTGCACCACAGCATTCATCCCGACATCGAAGTGGAAATGAACTGGATTTGGCAAAAAGGCTGACTCGGAGCGTCTTCAGCCGTTGCCTTCCGGGGGCGATGCGATCTTTGACAACGCCTCCATTACGGCGGCGACGGAGTTCTGGTTCAGTGCTTCGGGAACGACGGCCCCGAGGACCAGGCAACCGTAGGCGGTGTCCACCGGGATGACTTCCAAGGTGGAGCCTGCGGTGATTTTCACATGCACATTGCCAGTGGCGTTACGCTGGCGGCGTGACGCAAGAGCAAGGCTGCGGGCGAGGAAATGAAGTCTGCCGTGTTTGCTTTCATCAAAGATCACCGCACCCTCCCGATCTAGAATGAAAACGCCGGTCGCCCCGAATTGGGCATGCATCCAATCTCGGAAGCGAATGATCCGATCTAAAAACGGCCCTCTTGCCACCATATCCGGGGCAGGGTCTTCAGGCTCGATGGCTGGTTCTGCAACCACGGGGGCCGGAGTCGGTTCTGGCGGCACGGTGGCAGCGAGTGCCGGCGGTGCAACGGCGGGCGGCGGTGGGACCGCATCCGTCGCGAAGCCCACGAAGTCATCATCGAAGCCGGCATCCGAAAATGGGGTTGCGGTTTCACGATTCGGGCGCATCAGGCCCTCGGCCAGCCGCCGGACTTCGATGGGATCAAGCCATGGGTGAATCGGGTCCATCATCCGCGAGCTGAGGTGGGATCGAGTTTCGCTTCAATCTCGGAACGGAGGGCATCAAAAACGGCTTGGGCACCCACGCCGTCTTCCAACACCCCGATGGGGAGGCCTCGGGCGCTGGCTCTCACAAAGAGCCCGTCCCGTGGGATTTGCGTTCTGAAAACCATTTCCATAGGCAGCAATTGCCGCAGTGCAGAAGCGGCCTCGGTGCTTTCCGCAAGTTCGTTTTGCACCATCGTCAGGCAGACGCCCAGCACGCTCAGGCGCGGGTTCATCACCCGCAGGCGGTTGAGGCCTTCGAGCAATTTAGGCACCGAACGGATTCCCAAGGGCTCGGCTTGTTGCGGAATCAAAATTGCATCACTTGAAGCAATCACATCGCCCGTGATGCCGAAAAGACCCGCAGCGGTATCGATCAGGCACAGGTCAAAGCCATGAGAGGCCACACTGCGAAGAAATCCACGGACCCGCGCAAGATGCGCCCCCATCCCGGCCCCGCCCGCTTCGTAGTCACTGGCTTGACCGCTGGCCACGAGCGAAAATGTTTCCAGCCGTGTCGGCACGATCAAGCGCTCCAAAGGGATTCCTGGATCGGCCAGATAGTCGTAAAACCCTGCAAGCAAGCGGGATTGGCGGGTTAGGGAGAGGCCGACGGAACCCTGAGGATCGGCATCGACCAAGAGAGTCCGCACTCCTGCAAGGGCAAAGGAATGGGCGAGGTTGATGGAGACGGTGGTTTTACCCACGCCTCCTTTTTGGCTGGAAACGGCAATACTGATCACACTGCGTAAGGAATTATGCCCGGACGTTAGCTTCGGCTTGCCACATCGGAAGTCTTTTCTTCATGATGACCCCGCCGGGAGCGAAATGAGTATTTCAAATCTACGGGCGTATGCTTCCATGAAATCCTCAACGACTTTTCAATTAAGGCTCTCTGTGGCATTTGGCTGCTCCTTGCTGCTTGGGTTCACTGCATGCCGTGATCGTGGTAAAACGGTGGAAACCACCGAAAAAGCGGTGGCTGGTTTCATCGCTCCCGAATTGCGCTCCAATGGACTCGGCTCCCTGCCCGGTGCCATTTACACATCTCAGGCCAAATCTGCCATCAATTGGCAACCCTGGTCCAGAGAAACCATGGCGCGGGCCAAAGATGCCAATCGTTTGGTCTTCGCCGTGGTGGCCATGCCTCAGTATCCCGGATTTCAGACGGTCCTTGGCACGCTCTCCTCAAATCCGTCACTCGTTTCCAACATCAATCAAAACTACGTGCCCGTCATCATCGATGGCGATGCCTCCCGCGAGATGGGGTTGCTCACTGCGGATTTATGCTCCGAAATCAAGCGTGGCCTGCAGTTGCCACTTTTCATTTGGCTGACTGCGGATGGAAATCCGGTGGCGTGGATCCCGGTGCCTGCGGGGACGAAGGATAGCGTGGCCGAATTGTATGGCCAATCCGAATCCATGGTCGGGCGGATGTGGACGGATGACCCGGCTTATGTCATCAAAAACAGCGAATTGGACAATCAGGCCCGTTACGAGCGCATCGCCCAACGCCGCAACGTGACCGTGCAAAGCGATAAGCCTGCTGAAGATGTCTTAAAGGCCATCCGGCAGTTGATTTCACTCTATGATCCCTACTCCCGCAGCTTTGATGAAGCAGGTGGATTGTTTCCCTCTGGTGCGCTGGATTTGCTCTCCACCGCAGCGATCCACCCGGGATTGACCCCGGAATTCCGCGCAAAATGCTTGGAAACCACTCAGGAACTCCTGACAGACCTCCTCGGCAGCGCGATGTTTGATCCTTTGGAAGGTGGAGTTTTCACCTCCCGCCGCGGCAATTCGTGGAGCCTACCTGTTTTCAACCGTGAGTGCGTCGGCCAAGCCAGAGCAGCGGTGGCCCTGTTGAATGCCTACCGCGCCACGGGTAACCCGTGGGCCTTGGAGAAAGCTTTGGGCGCGATCCGTTATTCCGAAAAAAACTTCACCACCCAGAGCGGCCTCTTCTCTGTGGGACTGGGTGCGGAAATAGAGACTTCCGCCTGGTTGTGGAGCGTGGAGGAAATCGAGAGAGCCCTTTCTGCGGAAGATGCCGCCTGGTGGATCACAATCACCGGCATGAAAGGGCTTGGCAATCTGCCCTCCGAGGTGGATCCGCAACGGGAGTTCTTCCGCAACAACTCATTGGCGTTTAAAAAATCCATCGCGGAAATGGCAACCAGCGATCCTGTTTCACCCGCTGCTTTCACCACCCGTCTTGAGTCTGTTAGTGCAAAGCTCATTCAAGCGAGACAGAAAAAACTCGGTGAAGTGCAGCTGGATCATTCCGCCCACGCAGGGGCGACGTTTCGCATGGTGTCAGCCTATGCGAGTGCCTTTGCCGCCACGGGCGATGTGGGTTTGCGGGAAAAGGCCGTCACTCTTTTGCAAAAAGCCCGGCAAGCATTTGGCCAAGGTCCCAAGCTCAGAACTTTTGCGACTGAGGCTCCTGCCGCGATCAATGAAGGCAGGGCTTTTCTTTATGGGCTTGCCCTGCAAGCCACACTCGACGTAGCCGCCATTACCAGTGATAACTCATGGCTGGTTTGGTCCGAGGATCTTGCAACTACCGCCGCAGAACTTTTTACTGATGCGGATTTTTTGAAAGAGTGTCCGGATTCTGCCAAAATCCTGGATTTGCCTGTCACGGATCTGGTCATGCTGTTTGATGACTCCACTGCAGGGATGATCTCCATGGCCGAGTGCCGTCTTGCCGAGCAACAGAGGCCATTGGTTTCCACGTTCAGCCAGCTCGCCACGCCGCTTCCCACCTATGCCACGGAACGGCCCATCCTTCACACGGATCTCCTGCAAGCCACCCTCGCGCGGCATTTTAAAGTCACCATCATCGCGGGTAAGGACCTTGGTCCCGAGCTCAAGCTCGCTACCCAGCGGCTGCCGCTTCGCATGGTCCAGCGCCGCCCGCTCACAGATTTGGATGAAGTTCCTGCGGGGGCCGTGAAAGTAATTTTCTCCAACGAAAATTCCCGACTCGCCACCACCCCCGGGGAACTTGAGCAAGCGGTCTTGCCTTTACCTTGATTCTGGGCAAACCTTCCCAAGCCTCTTAATATCTAACCCAATGAAAAGTATTCCATTATTTATCGCGCTGCTGATCGGGACCATCCCGTTACCGATACTTGCAGACACATTCACCCTCAAGGACGGCTCCGTAATCGAAGGCTCGGTGGTAAGTGAAACGCCAGAATCCTATGTGATCGAGGTGCAGGTAACCAAAAGCATCAAGGACGAGCGCACGGTGGCCAAGGCAGACGTTGCCAAGATGGAGCGCGAGAAACTCGATCTCACCGCCTTTGCCTTAATTTCAGAACTCGTGCCAGCCCCTGATTTTGCCAGCCCTGCGGATTACGCAGAGAGAATCAGCGGTTTTACCAAATTCATCACGGCCTACCCCTCGAGTTCAAAGTTTTCCGAAGCAAAGATGACGCTCGAATCTTTCAAAGCCGAGGAAAAAGAAATCGCTGCGGGTGCCATCAAATACAATGGTCTCATCGTCCAGAAGGCAGACTATCTCGCGAACGCTTACGAGTTCGATGCCCGCGCCCTAGAAGCGAAGATCCGCTCAGCAATCGCAACAAACGAGGTGAGAACCGCCTTGATCAGCTTCGCCGAGCTGGACCGGGATTTCCCGTCCACCTCCTCACGCTCCGCCATGGTTCCTGTGATCTCCAAAGTGGTCGGTGTCTATCTCGCCGAAACCAGAGAACTTCTCGGCTCACTCGATGCAAGAATCAAGGAACGCCAAATCGGCCTGGATCGCATGGCCCTTGCAGATCGCAAAGACACCGAGGGTGCCATCAAGGAAGAAGCAACTTTGATCGAAAAACGTTATGTATCTGAAAAAGCCTTGCTCCAGCCATGGCCTACCATCACTCCGTTTCACAAAGCCTCCATGACGGATACGATTCAGTTTGGTCAAATGGAATTGGCCCGTCTCGCCGCGCTCCCCGCCACCCCGGCTGCCGATGGAGCCAAGGCGTATCGCGATGTGTATTCCGCAGTCAATTCGGGCAATGATGCCGCTGCCAAAGCCACCGCCGTTGCCGCCGCCCTCACCGCTGCAAAGGCCGCAGGTGTGCCAGACCGCCACCTCGCTCCTTTGGAAGCCAGTGCCAATTCAAAGCCATAGCACACACTAGCGGAAAATTCGCGATCCCTTCATGTCCTCACCCCGCACCTCCACCCGCAGTCGCAAGACTGCGGAAACCTCCATCGAACTTTCCATCGATCTCGATGGCTCGGGAGTTTCCAGCATCGATACCGGCATCCCGTTTTTCGATCACATGCTGACGCTTTTTTCCAAGCATGGCTTGTTCGACCTCAGCGTCAAAACCGTGGGAGATCTTCAGGTGGATGCCCACCACACCATTGAAGATACGGGAATCGTCATCGGTGAATGTCTGCGTGAAGCACTCGGCACCAAGGAAGGCATCCGCCGCTACGGCTGCGCCTATCTGCCGATGGATGAAACCCTGGCCCGAGTCGTCGTGGATCTCAGCAACCGCCCGCACTTGGAATTCCGTGCGCCCGCCGGCACCCCATCCGCGCCTAACATGCCCTTCACCCTCGTTGAGGAATTCTGCCGCGCCCTCGCCTCGAATCTGCGTGCGAATATCCACATCGAGCTGTTGTATGGACGCGATGGCCATCACATTGCCGAGGCGATCTTCAAAGGTCTGGCCCGCGCCTTACGGGAAGCTTGCGAGCATGACTCCCGCGTCAAAGGCATCCCAAGCACCAAAGACGCATTGTGAAAATCGGGATCATCGACTACGGCGGCGGCAATCTCCGCAGCGTGGCAAACGCCCTGCGCTCCCTCGGCCACGAGCCACTGATCATCGCCAGCCCCGATCAGGCCGGCGATGCCACGCACCTGATCCTGCCAGGCCAAGGTGCTTTTGGCGATTGCATGGAACGGCTGGAAAATCGCGGTCTCGCTGGATTTCTCAAGGACTGGGTCCACGCTGATCGCCCTTACTTCGGGATCTGTGTGGGCTATCAGATTTTATTCGAGGCCAGTGAAGAAGCGCCTGGCGCTCAAGGCTTGGCCATCCTCCGCGGCGTGGTCCGCCGGTTCGCTGCCGAACCCGGATTGAAAATCCCCCACATGGGCTGGAATTCCGCTCTCTCGCAAAAGCCGGCCTCGCCCGTCTGGCACCACCTCGGGAGCATGCCGTTTTTCTACTACGTGCATTCCTATTTTCCCGCGCCTTTGGATTCGGATGTGATCGTCGCCACCACCACCTATGGCACCCAATCCTTCGCCGCTGCCGTGGAACAGGGAAACCTTTTCGCCTGCCAATTCCACCCCGAGAAAAGTCAGGAAACAGGCCTCAAACTGATTCGTAATTTCATCGCAGCTTGATGTTTCCTTGAGTTCCAATGTCGCCGTGAAAATCTACAAAGGAAACATGACCAGCGGTGGCCTGCCTGAGAGCGAAATCGCCGCCAGTCTCAGCCTGCCAGAGCACCCCTCCTTGATCGGAACCTTGGGGGAAATCCACAATCACCCGGGTGGCGGTGACTGGATGAGCGGTCTGCATCGTGCAACTCACCATGAATAAAGACACGCCAGAGTTTGCATCACAACTTGCCGCACGATAGGACCGTAGCGCAAAACTTGGAAAAATACTTCGTTGGTCTGCCACCCTTCGCCATGCCGGCACAATATCATTGAGCCTTGGACAATAGAAGCTGAAGCCCACCCGGAAGCCAATCAGTTTCAATCGAAAAGACCATGCGCATTGGAATCTTTCCTACTCGATTTTCCCCACGAGCCGATTCTTTCCTGCAACACTTCCTGCAATAGGTCGCCTTAAAACCCGCATTTTCCTGCATTCAGGACGGTTTTTATATTTTCGAAAAGGGCAAAAAAACCCCTAAAAACCTGATTTTCAGGGACTTAGAGTGGAGCCGGCTATCAGAGTCGAACTGATGACCTACTGATTACAAATCAGTTGCTCTACCACTGAGCTAAGCCGGCCGGGAACTTGCGTTCGGGGCGGAGTATCCTGATTCGAGGCCAATCGGAAAGCGCAAAGTTGGGGATTGCTTAAAATTAGAAGACCCATTTGAACTGACGCTGTCTTGATTCGTAAGCCTTCATGCATTTTTAGGCCGCAAGGACAGCAACTGTGCGGTGATGCTGATGGCGATTTCGGCAGGATCATTGCTGCCGATGGACAGGCCGAGAGGGCAGGTGATTTTTTCTAACAAACTGGATTCGATCCCGTCTTCCTTGAGTTCCCTGAGGAGTAAGGCTCGTTTTGAGGCGCTGCCGATGGCACCGACGAAGGGCAGCGTTTGGAAACGTGTTAGAGCATCCCGCAAGACCGGCCGATCCGTGGAATGCCCTTGAGTGATGGCGAGGACGAAAGAGCGGCCGTTGAGCTGAGCCACGCCGTCTTCAAAATGCGCGACGTGATGGAGCATGACATTTTCAAGCGGTGGGAATTTTGCGAGCCATGACGGACGGGTATCGAAGACATCGATGCGGCAGGACATGGTGGCAAGTACCGGCACCAGCGCTTGGCTCACATGGCCAGCGCCGAAGATGGCGAGATGCCAAGGTGGCTGGGCGGTGATTTCTTCGAAGAGAAGGCCCATTTCGCCGCCGCAGGTCATGCCAACATCGTGCTGGAGATTCCAAAGTTGTAAACCACCTGTCCCGTTTCCTCGCAGAATCTCCAGGGCATGGTTGATGGCTTTAGCCTCGATTTTCCCGCCGCCGAGGTTTCCCGTCGTGAGTCCTTCTGCGGTGACGATGGCTTTGGCTCCCACTTCTCCCGGCACACTGCCGCGTGCTGATGCCGTGGTGATCACCACGGCATCCGTTCCCTGGCGTTGAAGTAACACGATTTTTTCCCAAACATTCATCAGTATTGAAATACGGCCTGCAATGAGCTTGACTGGCTGGAGTGATCACTCTTGCCCAGCTCAATGCCATGCGCGACGAAGAATTTGTAAGCTGCCTGGGTGGGGTTTACGAGCATTCTCATTGGGTAGCAGAATGTGTGCGGATGTTCCGGCCATTTATCAATGTGGCGGATCTGCGTCTGGCCATGCAGCGCACGGTGGATGGGGCAGGGGAAACTGAAAAACTCGTTCTCATCCAGGCGCATCCGGATCTTGCAGGCAAACTCGCCCGTGCGGGTGGACTCACCGCTTGTTCCACTCGCGAGCAGGCTGGACTTGGCTTGGATCGCCTGAGCGATGAGGCTTACGAGCTATTTTCCGCTAGAAACGCCGCCTACCGGCAGCGCTTTGGATTCCCCTTCATCATTTGTGCGCTTGGAACCACCCAGCAAGGTGTGTTAGAGGCGTTTGAGCATAGGACGGAGAATTCTCGCGAGGTGGAAATTGTGGAGAATCTGCGGCAGATTCATGAAATCGCGCGGCTGAGGCTGGAAGATCTCCTTGGCTGAAAAAGAACAGCCGCAACAGATGAACTGCTGCGGCCGCCCTCCCAATAAACTAACACACTAATAAACAAATCATGCTTGGACGAAATCTCCGACAAGCGGCTTGGGGGCTGGTTTCTCCTTTTTACGCAGCGCCCGCCGCATTTTGGTAAGCGCCGAGTTTTGAAGCTGGCGGATACGCTCGCGGGTAACCCCGAACTCGCGCCCCACTTCTTCCAGGGTGAGAGCCTTGCTTCCAGAAAGGCCGAATCGTTCGTCGATGATGCGGCGCTCGCGTTCGTCCAGAATGGAAAGCAAGCCATCGAGCTCGCCATGGAGATTTTTGTCGGAAAGCATGTCGAGCGGATTCTCCGCACGTTCGTCGCTGATCACTTCACCAAACTCGGTGGCTTCACCTTCGTTGATCGGTGCGTCCAACGAAGTGGGGCGGTAGGAAGCTTGTCTAAGTAAGGCAAGCTTGCGGGCCGGCAGGCCGACTTCATCGGCAAGCTCCTCGTCGGTAGGCTCGCGGCCAAGCGCTTCGGTCAGGATCGTGGCGATACGGCGCATCTTGGCGATTTTGTCCACCATGTGGACGGGAAGGCGAATCGTTTTGGACTGGTTTGCCAGTGCGCGTTTGATCGATTGCTTGATCCACCAAGCGGCGTAAGTGGAGAGCTTGCCTCCTTTTTCGGGGTCAAAGCGCTCGACGGCCTTCATCAGGCCAATGTTGCCCTCGGAAATCAAGTCTGTCACGGGCATGCCGTAGTTTGAGTAATCCTGCGCGATTTTCACTACAAGACGGAGGTTGGCGCGGATCATATGGGATCGTGCCTCCGCATCGCCATTCTTGATTCTCGCTGCGAGGGCCACCTCTTCCTCAGCCGTGAGGAGTGGTGTTCTGGAAATTTCACGCAGGTAGAGTTTTAAGCTGCTGTCTGATTCGTAGGCCATTGTTTTGTGGGGTTATATAGTGAGCGTCACAGAGAATCTTTTTATTCAAACTTTTCTCAAAATAAATTCAATGTGAATACAGAGTCGTCACCGTTTTTGGGTTTGTTCCCAAGATTGTTGACTCACATTCCTTTGAGCAATCGATATGCCTTTAATTTAAAACTCTTAAGTCGTTGATAATTAGTGCTAAAATTTTCATGGGGCGTGACAAAATGCACACTCTGACCATTTTGGCCATGCATTGTGCCAGATTGGCACACGAGAGATTGGACAATCGCTGTGACATTGGGCAGCTTCTGCCCGTGTTTGAGACAATTTATCCAATCGCCCGCGCTGGCTTGTTCCGCCTGGACGCGGAAATTGCTCACCATCTCAGCCTGGCGGGCTTGAGGATGGCGGAAAAAACCGGGGTTTTAAGTCTGATTTCGGGGAAAATCGAGCGGATATCGCCCGTCGAGGTCATGGGCCTGAAATTTCCCAATCGGGTGGGATTGGCCGCAGGACTTGATAAAGAGGGCAATACCATTGATGCCTTGGGGCGCTTGGGGTTTGGCTGCATCGAGATTGGCACCATCACGCCGCGCCCGCAGGGCGGAAATCCGAAACCACGCTTGTTCCGCTTGCTGGATACTGAGGCAATCATCAACCGCATGGGATTCAACAATCCAGGGATCGATCAGGGAGTCGAAAATGTAAGGGCGGCGAGGTCGTTCAAAGGAATCGTGGGCTTCAACATCGGCAAGAACAAGGACACGCCCAACGAAAATGCAGCGGACGATTATCTCGCTTGCCTGCGCAAGGCTTACCCGGTGGCGGACTATATCGCCGTCAATTTATCATCACCCAACACTCCCGGCCTCAGGGACCTGCAAGGGGCGGAGGCGAGTGCGAAGTTGTTGGATATTCTCAAGCACGAGCAGCAAAAGCTCGAGACCCTCCACGGCAAAAAGGTGCCGCTTCTTTTTAAAGTGGCACCTGATCTTGATGAGGGGCACATCGGTGATCTTTCACGAGTGTTTCTCGAAGGTGGGCTTGACGGAGTGATCGCTACGAACACCACCCTGGATCGTGATCGGGTGGCCGGCCACCCGCGGGCTGCCGAGGCGGGAGGGCTTTCCGGCACGCCGGTGTTTGAAAAAAGCACATGGGCGTTGCGCTGTTTCGCGAGCCATCTGGGAGGCCGTATTCCGATCATCGGAGTTGGTGGGATTTCCACGCTCGCGCAAGCCCGTGAGAAGATCCAAGCTGGCGCGTCGTTGGTGCAGATCTATACTTCGTTCATCTATCAGGGGCCTCGCTTGGTGCGGGAACTTTCAAAAGGCTTGTGATGCTCGGAGAGCTTTTTGAGGGGAAGCCCTCGAAAACCTCGACGTAGCCGATTGGACAATATGAAATTCACCTGACACACATGAGTTTGAACGAAACCGCCGTCCGCCTTGAATCTGCAGTGGCCACCGTCATGCGCGGGCAACCGGCTGTGGTGCGGCGGGTCCTGGCTTGTATGATCTCAGGGGGGCATGTCTTGTTGGAAGATTATCCTGGAACGGGAAAAACAACGCTTGCCAAGGCGATTGCGAAATCAATCAGCGGGGCAATGTTCAAGCGTGTGCAGTTCACTCCCGATTTATTGCCCTCGGACATATTGGGTATTTCAGTCTTGGATCCTCGCACCCAGGAGTTTCATTTTCATCCCGGGCCGGTGTTTACCGACATCCTGTTAGCAGATGAAATCAACCGGGCATCACCGAGAACCCAGAGTGCTTTATTGGAAGCGATGGGCGAGCGACAAGCCACCATCGAGGGCAAGCGCTATGATCTGGATGGATTGTTTTTCGTGATCGCCACCCAGAATCCGGTGGAATTCCGTGGAACTTATCCGCTGCCGGAGGCGCAGATGGACCGCTTCTCCATGCAATGCAGCCTGGGCTATGTGAGTGCGGCGGAGGAGGCGGCCATTCTAGCAGATCAGGTGCATGTGCATCCGGTGGATGCACTGGAAGCGGCCGTCACGCGGGATGAGATTCTCGGTCTCATGGCTCAAGCGCGGCAGGTGCGCTTCAGCGAAGAGCTGCGGCATTATGTGGTCGCTCTGGTCGCAGGCACCCGTGGCCACCCGTCGGTGCAGCTGGCGGCGAGTCCACGGGCCTCGCTTGCATTGATGAAAGTTTCGCAAGCAATGGCTGTCTTCCAAGGCCAGGATTTTGTCTCGCCCGAGCTGATCCAAGTGATGGCGGCGGATGTGATCGCACATCGGATGGTGCTTGCGCCGGAGGCAAAATACTCGGGAGCGAGTGCCCGCCTGATCGTGGCGGAACTGATTGAAAAAATTCCCGTTCCCGTTTAATGATCATCAGTGATGGATGCAGTAACGCTCAAACCCGCCGATCCTTCTTCACGGGAGGACACCCGCTTTGATCGCTGGCTGCATGGGTCTTATTTCAGGTTTGCCGGGATCAAACATCTTATTTTCCAGAGATTGCGGCCCGCCGGGATAGGGCTGGGCTGTGTTTTCCTCGTCGCGGGCTGTTTGAGCCTTGGGCATCAGAAGATTTCTGCATACCTCTTGTTTACGTTCTCGTTTGGAATGTGCATCGTAAGCCTGCCTTGGATTTTCCTGAGGCGCGCTCAACTGGAAGCAAAACGGGAGCTGCCACGTTTCGCCACGGCAGGTGAGACGGTGCATTACCCAATCAGCGTCCGCAACTTGGGAAAAGGCCGCTTGAAGCGGGCTTGGTTGTTAGACACCCCGCCCGATCCACGGCCGAGCTTTGAAGACTTTCATTTTCTCAAAGAACCCGGCGAAGACGAGCGCAACCCTTTTGATCGTAAATTCGCCTATTTCCGTTGGACCTGGTTACTGCTCAGGAACCGCTTGTTTGTGGGCGGAACCTCCGATGAAATGTTGGATCTGGAGGCTGGAGCTGAAGCTAAAATCACCGTTGCTATCACTCCACTGAGGCGCGGCGTGATCCGCTTCGACGGGCTGAGGGTCTTGCTTCCAGATCTGTTCGGCGTTTTTCAGGGGTGCCAGAAAGTCCAAGCCCCCGCTGCCACCTTGATTGTTCTGCCGCGCCGCTATCCGTTGCCACCCATCGTGCTACCCGGTGGAGCCACTTTCAGAATCAGCGGAGAGACATCCACTAATGCGATTGGGAATTCAGGTGAATTCGTCGGACTGCGCGATTATCGTCCCGGAGATCCTCTCCGTCAGATCCATTGGAAAAGCTGGGCTCGCACGGGCCGCCCCATCGTCAAGGAACTCGAGAACACCTTTTATCCCCGCTATGGGTTGGTGGTAGATACCCTATCTACTTCCCCTACGGACGCACAATTCGAGGAAACCGTTTCGGTAGCGGCTTCTTTCGCCGCCTCCATTGACACTCGTGATACGCTGCTGGATTTAATGTTTGTGAAATCTGAGGCGCATCGCGTGACTGCCGGCAGAGGGCTGGAACGGGCGGAGAGGCTCTTGGAAGTCCTGGCCGGAGTGACCCCGGAGCGCCAAAGCAATTATGATTCACTGGCCCGGCTGGTGCTCCAACACCGCGATGATCTCACGTCCTGCCTGGTCATCTTCAATGGCTGGGATGTGCGACGGGCAGAGTTTCTGAAAAAACTCACCCGCAATGGCGTCGTTTGCGCCCCGATCATCATCGGGGCGGGCAAGGCTCCAGGCGGGCTGCCGGGTGTGTGGCTTGAATCCGGGAGAATCGCTCAGGATCTTCAACGCCTTTCCGGCAGACTTACCCCAAACCCATGAGTTTTCAAAGAGGCTACAGTCAGGTAAGCGCGCCCCCACCATGGGTGCTCGGGGCTATGATGCTTTATTGGGGCATCATGACGGGCCGCGTGATGTTGGGCGTTTTGCTCGCAATCTTCGTCGAAGCGAAGCGCTGGGTAAGGCTGGAATGGGATTTCGATGATGAGGCTTGCACCCGGGCATGGCAGTTTTCCTGCATCGCCATCGGACTTGTCGCCGTCCTTGTCTGGCTGGAAGGAAATCGTTACGAAGCCTTACCGGTTTTACTCACATGGCTGCCGCCTTTGCTGATGCCCATGCATTTTGTCCAAGCCTTTGGCCGCCGCGATTCAATACCCCTCAACACATTTTCCTTTCTTGCAAGGCAACGCCGCAATCGCAACCGCCGGCTTGGCTTGCCTGATTCGATTTACTTCATCCACTTCGGCAACGTGCTGTTTGTAACGACCTTGGTTTCCGCCACCATGGGAAGCCTCTCGAGCTCGGCACCCTGGCTGTTTCTCGGGGGAATCATCATTCTAACAGGATGGATGTTCGTGGTGAAAAACCGCAGTGGCATCCTTGCTTTGGGCATCGCCTTTCTGATTGTAGCCTGCATCTCCGTCGCGGGGCAAATGGGACTCTCGCGGGCCTATGACTGGGCATCGAATTTTGGAGAATCCGGGGAAAAGAAGTTTGATCCTAACAGCGTCGATACCATGATTGGCAAGCCTGGAAAGGTCCAGCTGCCGGTCGATATCATCTGGCGGCTGACTCCGCAAAAGGGATCGCCCGTGCCGAGATTGCTGCGCTTGGCAAGTTATAGTGTTTATGGGAACGGGACGTGGAATACGGATCGCGTTTCCGCCCTGGATTTCAAAGACCTGGACACGCTGGAACTCACTCAAGGAGATGCCTACTTCATCCTCAATGACGAGGCGGACCAAAGGGCAATCAGCCCGGATCTGCCGCGTTTCACGCTGCGGGGCGCGGCGGCTGCGGAGACTCCTCTGCCCTTGCCGGGGAATGCCGCCAGCCTGCGTGATTTTGCGCTAGACGGTATTGAGCGCAACAGCTTCGGATCCGTGCGCATTTTCCCGAAATCCTCTGTCATCGATGGGTTGGTCCTTTGGAATGCCCGGACGAACCCCGAGACTCTTCCGTCGGCCAGGGAAGATTTGATGATCCCACCCAAAGAGCGGAGTGCGATCACTCAAACGGCGGAAGAGATCGGCTTGTTAGATGAACCGGATTTCAACAGGAAACTCGAGCTATTGCGGAATTGGTTCCGGCAGAATTTCAAATATTCGCGCGATTTGAAAATTTTCAGCTACACCGCACTGGCCACGCAGCCCACGGGCATCAATAAATTTCTCACCGTTGCACGAGAGGGCCATTGCGAATACTTCGCGACCGCAGCCGCGCTGCTGTTGCGAGAAGCCAATATCCCGAGCCGCTACACCACGGGTTATGTGGTGAGCGAAAGGGACGTAAAACGCAATGGAATGGTCATCCGTGGAACTCACGGGCACGCTTGGTGCCGGGCTTGGAACGAGGCTGGCCAGCATTGGGTGGACCTTGATACCACGCCGCCGCAGTGGCTGGCGGGTGCTACCCCAGAACTCACGAGAATGCAGCGCCTCAATGATTCCTTGAAACGGATTCGTGAAGATTTTTTCCTTTGGCGAAATCGGCCCAACAATCGTTTGGCCTCCACTCTCGTGATGAGTATCATCGCGCTGGCCGTGGCGGGCTTTGTCGGACGCCGGTTGTGGAAATCAAAACGCCGTGTTGAGAGATTGAAATCGTTTCACCAAGCCGAAGGCCCCCGCATCCGGACACCGCTTCATGACCTCGAACCCCAAGTTCGCAAGCACCTAGGCTATCGTCCCGCGGGGCAGACATTCGCGGCCTGGTTAAAGAATCTCAATCCGGCCATCGCAGATCCGAAGATGTTAGACGACGCCATCATCCTTCATCAACGCTTGCGCTTCGATCCAGTCTCAGAGTCTCCAGAAGATCGGGCCAAGCTTGCGGCAATTTCAAAAGTAATTGGGGAAGCGCTGCGCTAATCGATCTGAAATTCCCGGGTTTTGATGAGTCTGAAACGGAATCAACCCCGGCTTGAGCTTTTCAAATACCCTATTTGACAAGGGGGGCAGAATGCCACTAGTTTCCTCACCCCGGCAGCGAAGCCGCCCTATTTAATATGAATATTGTTGTCGAGAAGCAGCCAAAGTGCATCGCCACCCTGCGCGTGGAAATTCCTGCCGAGAAGGTAAAAGGCCAACGTGATCAGATCGTCAAAGGCTATGCCAGCAAGGCCCGCGTCCAAGGATTCCGCCCGGGCAAGGCTCCGCGGGCGATTGTGGAAAAGCGTTTTGAAAAGGAGATCCGTGAAGAACTCAACGAAGTGCTTTTTGGCGAAGCTTACGACGAGGCGATGAAGCAGGAATCCCTCAACGTCCTCGATTTCGGTGCCCCGAGCGAGGTCATCACACTGCCCAACGGTAATCTCACTTTTGTTTCCAAGCTCACCCTCGCGCCTGAAGTGGCGATTGAGAATTACAAAGGCATCGAGATCAAAGTCCCATCGCCCGATGTGCCTGAAGAGGAAATCCTGGGCCAACTCACCGCCCTGCAGGAGCGCTTTGCCGATTTCACGGATATTGAAGGCCGCAGCGCGGAAATGGGGGACTTTGCAGTCCTCGATTACACCTCGACGGTGGAGGGTAAGCCGACGGAGGAATTTCTCGGCAAACCTGCGGGCTATCTCACAGGCCGTGAGGGATTTTGGGTCCGTCTGGATGAAAAGGCCTTCCTGCCGGGATTCACCCCGCAGCTCGTGGGCCTGAACCCTGCAGACACCAAGGAAATCACCGTGACGTTGCCGGAAGACTTCCCTGTGGAAGACCTCCGCAACAAGGAAATCAGTTTTCAAACCACCGTCAAGGAACTCAAAACGGCGGTGCTTCCGGCACTTGATGACGAAATGGCCAACCGTCTTGCTCCCGGCAAGACCATGGAGGAAATCAAGACGATGATCCGGGAAAGTATGCAAGCCGAGCGCGGTCGCAAGATCGACGATCAAAAGGTCAGCCAAATGGTTGCCCATCTCAACACCCTTGTGGAGTTTGAACTGCCCGATGATCTGGTGATGCAGGAGACTCAAAACCAAGCCGATGCGATGGTGCAAAAAGGGGTGCAATCCGGCATGAGCCAGGAAGAAATCGAATCCCAGCAAACTGAAATCTTCGCCAGCGCAGGCCATCAGGCCATCACGAACCTGCGCACCAATTTCATCCTCCAGCAAATCGCGAGGATGGAAAACATCACCATCACCGATGCGGAAATGGTCAATCACCTGATCCAAATCGCAAACTCCCGGAAGGTCGCTCCCAAGAAATTCATAAAAGAAATGCAGCGTTCCGGGCGCATTCCCCACATCCGCAGTTCCATGGCCATCGGTAAGACCATTGACTTCCTCGTGGAGCAAGCGAATGTCACCGAGACAACCGAAACCACCTTAAATGACTAATTTCCAATTTCCAAACATGAGTTCTCCCGCCCCGCGCAATTCCTACTATGTCCCGATGGTCGTCGAGCAGGACGGGCGTGGCGAACGCTCGTTCGATATCTACTCACGCCTGCTCAAGGACCGCATCATTTTCATCGGCACCGGCATTGATGATTTTGTTGCGAACTCGGTGATCGCCCAGCTTCTGTTCCTCCAGATGCAGGATCCGAAAAAGGACATCCACATCTACATCAACTCGCCCGGCGGCTCCGTCACGGCGGGCCTCGCCATCTATGACACGATGCAGTTCCTCACCTGCGACGTGAACACCTATTGCATCGGCATCTGTGCTTCGATGGGATCCGTCCTGCTCACCGCTGGCACCAAGGGCAAGCGCTTTTGTTTGCCAAACTCGCACGTCATGATCCACCAGGTCTCCGGCGGTGCCCAAGGGACGGCCTCGGATGTCGAGCGCACCATCGGTTTCATGTTCAATCTGAAGAAACGCCTCAATGGTATCCTAGCGCATCATACCGGCAAGACAATTGAAGAGGTCGAGCTGGATTCGGACCGTGACAATTACATGCCCGCCGAAGTGGCAGTCGCTTACGGTCTCGTTGATAAAGTGCTGGAGAGCCGCAAGCAGCTTCCTGATGCCATCGTCGCATCCATTGAAGCGCCGAAGGGTGATTGATTTTCAAAGTTCAGCCGCCCGCTTCCTTCTTGCTTGTCATCACGCCTCTGACCCCTCATCTTACCTGATATGGCCCGTGCTTCTAATTTGACGATGTGTTCTTTCTGCGGAAAGAGCCACTCCGAGGTGAAAAAACTCATCGCAGGTCCCGGCGTTTACATCTGCAACGAGTGCGTGGATGTTTGCGCGAACATCCTGGAAAAGGAACTCGTCGCGCCTAGTGCAAAAGGCAAAACGCCGGCTGATAAAGCGGGCTTCAAAATCCCGGCGCCAGCCGCGATACTTGCCAAGCTCAACGAGCATGTCATCGGCCAGGAAAATGCCAAGAAGGTGCTATCCGTCGCCGTTTACAATCACTACCAACGCCTCCGTCAGGATCAGGCCAAGGTCGGGGATGAGTTCAAGGATGTGGAAATTGAAAAATCCAACATCATGTTGTTGGGTCCCACGGGTTCTGGCAAAACATTGTTGGCGCGGACGCTTGCCCGTGTGTTGGACGTTCCGTTCTGCATTGTGGATGCGACGACGCTCACTGAGGCAGGCTACGTCGGTGAAGATGTGGAAAATATCATCCTCAGACTGCTTCAAGCTGCGGAATTCGATGTTTCCAAAGCCGAGCGCGGCATCATCTATGTGGACGAGATCGATAAAATCGGGCGCAAGACCGAGAATGTATCAATCACCCGCGATGTTTCCGGTGAGGGCGTGCAGCAGGCCTTGCTCAAGATCCTCGAAGGCACCATCTGCAATGTCCCGCCTCAGGGCGGACGCAAGCATCCTCAACAGGAATACATTCAGGTAAATACCGAGAAGATCCTCTTTATCGTCGGTGGGGCCTTCGTCGGCCTCGAAGATATGGTGAAGCGCCGTCTTGGGAGCAACACTCTGGGTTTCCACTCGGGTTCATCAGCACAAAATCTTGATGATCCAGGCATTAACGTCCTTGAAAAGGTCCAACCCGAAGACCTCCTTCACTTCGGACTCATCCCTGAATTCATCGGGCGGATCCCTGTCATTTCCTCACTGCGCAAGCTCAGTGAAGACGAATTGATGTCGATTCTCACCGAACCCAAAAACGCGCTTGTCAAACAATACGGCAAGCAGCTCGCGATGAACGGTGTGAAGTTGCGAGTCGGTCGCGATGCGTTGCGGGCGTTGGCTGAAGAAGCCGTCCGCCGCGGCACAGGGGCACGCGCACTCCGCTCGATCTTTGAAAAAATGATGCTCGAAGTCATGTTCGAAATCCCGTCCCGCGAGGACATTGATACCATTACAATCAATCGTCAGGTCGTGCTCGGAGAGAAACAGCCCGTCATCCGCCGCAAGCGTGCGGATGAAGATGCGGCTTGAGGTCTTGTGAATCACGCCGGCACCAGCGTCCGGCTGCGTTGGACCCCATTGAATGCGTGGTCCAATTCCAGCCGGTGCCACATGCTCGCCACCGCCAGCCCGAGAATCTCTACATCACCACGCGCGTCGTGGCGGCGGATGTTGCGCGAATCAATTCGCAACCGCGAAATGAGATGATCCAACGAATGCCCTGTGCCCCGCACTTTTCCGAACAACATTTTGGACATGTGGATGGAATCGATGCAATGAATCTCGCGCGCGGCCAGCCCATGGCGTCGGCATGTGGCTGCAAGGAACTTGCTATCAAAGCGCAAACCATTGTGGGCGATCAAGGTGCTATCGCCCGCCCATTTTGAAAAATCCACCAGCACCTCCTCCGGCCTCGCGGCATCGGCCACATGGCGGTTGCCCACACCCGTGTAGCTCTCGATGAATGATGAAATCGGCCGCCGCGGCCTTGCAAACCGGGTGAATGTCTCATCCGGGCAAAGACACCCTGCCGTGAAGCGCATCGCCGCGATCTGGATGAACTCATCCTGCTCAGGATCCAGCCCCGTGGTTTCCAAATCGTAAATCACGAAAGAATGATCCTCGTGGCGTGATTCCGCGAGGTAAAACCGATGCTCACAAGCGGGACAACTTATTTTAGAACTTATTGCGGATTTCGGCGCAGAGAGGCAACTTTGGCAAACAGGGCAGGGGAATTTCATGTTTTAATCAAGCTTGTCAGGTTTTTTCTTCCAACCAGAGCTTTAAGGGAAGATATCCTCGTCCCCTGCTACGGTCCACTGCAATCATTGCCTTGCCGCGCGGCGGGAATCCTTTATCTTGTGCGCATGGCTGAATTACCGATTCTATATATCAAACCCGGTTGCCCCTGGTGCGATGAAGTTGTTGCATTTCTCAATCGAAAAAAAATCGCAGTGCGCACGGTGGGCGTTTCTGGCAACCGTGAGGCGATGCAGGAAATGGTCGATTTATCAGGCCAATCCAAGGCCCCGACCATGGATTGGCATGGTGAGGTGCTGGCTGATTTCGGTGTCGATGAACTCATTCCATTCCTCAAACAGCGGGGCGTTTCAATCTAGCAGAAGTGATTATGCAGCTTCGCTTCGGAATCATGTGCTTGGGATTGTTCATCAGCTCGTGTGACCAAAAACCTGTGCATTCTAAGGATTCTGCTAGTCCCGATGCCTCCAGCACGCCCCCTGCGGTTACCAAAACTCAGCGGGCGAAAGCTGAAAAGACCGTCTTGAGCGAGGAAAGCTTGCGCGAAAGCCTGAGTGCTTTAGAAAAACTTCCATCTCTTGAGGAACGCGAGGCTGCCATTGCTTCTTTGGCATGGGACCATGCCGAAGAAAATCGAAACCTCGCGCTCGAGGTGATGGACCGACTGGCCGTCAATCGTCCGGAGCGGGAGCGGCTCATCGAGCACTTTGCGATGCGCTTTGCCGAACAGGATCTCGACCGCGCCATCGTCTGGGCGCGAGGACTGAAAAGCCCCGAGGAAATCTCCATCGCGCTTGGTAGGATTTCCCTCGTGATGGCAGCGACGGATCCCTCGCGCGCCGCCCATCTGATTTCCGAATCGGGGATGAAAGGAAGGCAATTCGATGTCGCGGTCGTCCAAATCATTCAACGGTGGGCCGCCAAAAACCCCGCAGAAACCGCCGCTTGGGTGCAGCTTTTCGAACCCAGCACCGCGCGGACTGCCGGAATCCAACAAACACTCTCACTTTGGGCGAAAACGGATGGCCTCGCCGCAGTCGCGTGGATCAAGTCTCTCACCGATGAGTCGTTGCGCAAAGATGCCACTCAAGCAATGGCTGACTTTATCTTAGCCCAACCTCAAGCGACGCAACACGAGTGGGCTGGAAAGACGACTCCCGAAATTGAATCTGAAATACTCTCTCGGGAAAATAAATAGGAAACCTTGCCCCACTGATGGAGGAGGGGGCTTCAAAGCGCTCAGGAACTGCGGCCCAGTTCGCGAGCCACGATCATCAGCGTCTCGCGCACTCCGGGAGCAAATCCGCCATCGGTCTGCACGGCCAGCATCACAGAACCTTCCCGGATGAACTCCAGTGGCACCGAGCCTGCATAAAGTTTCAAGCCACCGCTGCCGAAGCCGAGGTGAGGCAAGAGTGTCTTCATCGCCTCAATCGTGGCCACATCCTTTGGGGCCACCCGGGAAATGTTTTTCATCCCGGGCAGTGCGCGCGAGCGTTGGAGAATTTCGTCGGGAGCCATTTCTCGGTCCACGCCGAAGATTGCGCGGAGTTCAAGCTGGCGAATCGAAAACGAATCCGAGTATGAATCATCCTGCACCGCATCAGGTGCGGGTGTGAAACCAGGAGTAGTGAAAGGAGTTGCTTGCTGAGGAGCTGTTGGCTGAGGAGCTGCTGGCTGAGGAGCTGCTGGCTGTGGGGCTGCTTGCTGAGAAGTTGCCTGCTGAGGAGCGGCTGGCTGACTGAATGCCGAGGGAAACTGAGCAGCCGCTGGTGTGAACGCAGCCGGCGCCGCAATTTCGACCGGGGCGGGTGCCGGTGCCGCGGCCGGTGCCGGTGCCGAGATGGTAGGTTCCTGCCAATTGTTGAATGCTGCTATTGCGGCCTGAGTCGTCGGGGAAGGCCCGCCAGGAGGTGCCACGGAAAACGGGGATGCCGGAGCCTGAGCGGAGAAGGGTGAGGAGGCAGGAGCAAAGGGTGAAGCGGCCGCCGCTGCGGATGCAGGTTGGGAAAACGCTTCGAATGGAGAGGCTCCGAAAGCTCTTGCAGGTGCTTCAAACCCAAATCCTTCCGACGGCTCCGCCACTTGAAAGGGTCCCTCCATCTTACGCCGCTCAGGAACCTTTGCTGGCTTCCCAGGCTCGACTTGCCGCGAATCGTTTGAATCCTCCACCACCGTGAAGGGAGATTCCTGCTTCGCAGCTGCGGTGAATGGATTTGCGGGTTGCACCGCTTCCGCAGCCTGATCCTGCACCACCGCAAAGGGTGAATCGGTGCGGGTGGCGGGCTGATTTGGAAAACTCTCAAAGATTCCTCGTGTGTTGCTCATGACTAATTCAGGTTGATTGGTTAGGCTTAAATCTTCTGGAAGAGAACAGTTAATATCAACAAGTCAAGAAAGTCGAGCTTCGCAAAAATTTTTTTTCACATGGGGCGCTCTTCATCCAGCAGGCGTTTGAGGCGATTTTTCATCGAGACTTTCGCAACGGCAGGCAAGCGGTCCACGAAAAGCACGCCGTTGAGGTGGTCGATCTCATGTTGCAAGGCCCGTGCCAAAAGCCCGTCGGTCTCGATCACCAGCACGGAGCCGTCCAGTTGTGGCAAAGTGGCCTTCACCGCCAGTGGCCGTCTCACCTCGGCCCGCACCCCGTGAATGCTCAGGCATCCCTCCATGCCAAATTCCTTTTCCTGGCCGAACACCAGCTCTGGATTGATGAAAATCAGCGGCATGATGGCTTCCAAATCGGTCTCCTCGCCATTCACCTTTAAAAATGAAACGCATTTGGGGTCATAGGAAACATCGATCACCGCCAGCCGTAAATCCTCCCCCACCTGTGGCGCGGCCAAGCCCACACCATTGGCATCCACCATCGTTTCCAAAAGATCCGCGACGAGTTCAACGAGTTCATCATCCACGGTCGTGACGGGACGGCAGCGTTGGCGGAGGACAGGATGGCCGTATTGGACAATTTCGCGAATCATGATGGTGGTGGCATAGGCAAGCAAAACTCCAAGCCAGCGTCAAATCTCAAAAACCGCTCTCGGACAGGCTTGTTTATAGAATGACACGTGCATGAGGTCTCGGATTCAAGCGAGGACCGGCCATCTTAAAGTGTCTTTTGATGGCTGACTTTCATTGTCCTCGCTTTCCGCAGCACTCAGGCATGCGGTTGCACGTTGGGCACGGATGGTCCCTCTGCTTGCTTGAAATGGGTCCTGGCACGCGCCATGAAGGTGCCGAGGCAGAGATCCGCGACAGGGAGCACCACGTTGAAATTCTTGTGCATGTAACGGTGGTGAAGCAGGTGGTGGCCATTCAGGCGGCGGAACCACCAAGGCTTTTCCACGCGGCGGGCTTTAGGCAGGTGCATGCACCAATGGATGTATTCGTAAAAACAGTAGTAGGAGGTGAAGGCGATCAAGCCACCGAGGGCAAAGGACCACTGGCCGGTGAAATATGCCAAAATGGAATAAGGTGTGATGCCGATGAGGATGATCACCGGGCCATTCCACCAAGCCATCGGGATGGTCTCCTTGTCTTTCTCATCAATCAAATGGTAGGTTTTATCCGCTTTGAAGGTGCCGTGATGGACGATGGCGTGGGCTTGGAAAGCATAACGGAATTTCCCCACCGGGCGATGCATCACATACTTGTGGAGGGTCCACTCGAAAAATGAGGCGAAAACGAGACCGACGAGAGTGCCAGCGAGGCACCAAAGAGTGAAAAAGAGCATTGAATTGTGGGCGAGTGGAGTAGTTGACGGTTAGCTATACCCGCTGTTTCGGGTTGGCAAGGCGATAGTGGGACGGCTTTTCCCTAACGCCAACACAAGTTTTAAAAGATTCCTTTGGAGGTTTACTATTGGAGACGCTAGTCTGATCGCGTAGTAATAATTCCTCGCGCCGATGCCGCTGATTGAGCCTTCATCTTACAAGTCGCCGCTTTGGCTGCCGGAAGGGCATTCGCAAACAATGGTGCCCGCCTTGTTTCGCAAGGTGCCGCAAGTCACTTGCATCAAGGAGCGCTTGGAGCTGCCGGATGGGGATTTCCTCGACCTTGGCTGGTCGGGCAAGAATGGCAGGCGCCTGGCAATCTTGTCCCATGGCTTGGAAGCCTCTGCGGAGACCGAATATGTCCAGGGGATGGCGGCTGCGCTGATGCGGCACGGGTGGGACGTGCTGGCATGGACTTTCCGCGGCTGCGGCAAGGAACCCAACCGGTTAGTGCAAATGTATCACAGTGGCTCCACCGGGGATCTTGATGCGATCGTTCAGCACGCTTTGACCACTCATTCAGCCACGAAGGTGGATTTGATCGGCTTCAGCTTGGGCGGGAACCTGACGCTTAAATACTTGGGAGAGAGGAAATTTCCTCTTTCGCCGCGCTTGCACCGGGCGATGGCCATCTCCGTGCCATGTGATCTAGGGTCATCGTCACACAAGCTGGCCCGGCTTTCCAACAAACTCTACATGGAGCGTTTCATGATCAGGATGCGGGCGAAGATCCGGATGAAAAAACGGATGTTTCCCGGTGAAATTGATTGCACCGGGCTGGGCGGGATGCGGACATTCCAAGAGTTCGACGATCGCTTCACCGCACCGCTGCATGGATTTCGCGATGCGGCGGATTACTGGGAGAAAAACAGTTGCAAGCCGTTTCTAGGAGGCATCCGCTTGCCTACGCTTCTCTTCACTGCCGCAAATGACCCCTTTCTCGGGCCGGAATGTTTTCCATGGGAGGAAGCTGAAAGCAGCGCATTCTTGCATCTGGAAGTTCCTCAGACTGGCGGGCATGTGGGATTTTCTCCCATGCCGGGGTGCGGTGACTATGGCTCGGAAGTGCGCGCGATCCAGTTTCTGGATATTTTTTGAAAAGCGAAGGGAGCGCGGGCCTTAGGCCCGCAATCTTTGGGATCGTGCCGCGAACATTTTTAATTCCCACAGGATAAAATCCGGCGTGTTCTACGGAAGGAAATCAGGTGTTTGGGTAGAAGTTTCTACTCGCCATTGCCAGATTGCAGAGTTGCAACCGCGCCACTCATGGTGACGGTGAACGCCCCTCGGTTTGACATCCATGCCGCTTGATCATCCATGAACGTCACCCGATAAAACCACACGCATTCCTTGATTGGAAGCCTACCTCGTGGTAAATAAGTTGGATCAATTGTATCAAGTTCTACCCTTAGTCGGTGCGGACTCAAGATCTGCAGTTTATTTGCGATCGCGGCTTTCCGGGCGATCGCCCTCCCAATCCTTGAGACACATTTTCGTCCGTCAGGCAGATCAAGCGAGCAGTGAGGCTTTTCCCTTCGGTATTTACCCATACCCGTGT